>Ga0134124_10000718_pt1 | contig 26524 bp, 22 predicted proteins | sample KB304_FD_96880 | JGI IMG/M metagenome (GOLD analysis project Ga0134124, IMG submission 96880) | Terrestrial soil microbial communities without Nitrogen fertilizer from Kellogg Biological Station, Michigan, USA - KB3-0-4 | ecosystem: Environmental > Terrestrial > Soil > Unclassified ... | reverse complement strand
TTCTCGATGACAGCTATGGCAACGAGGCCACCCTTGTCGTGGCCGAGGACGAAGGAAGGCCCAGCGTAGGTGCCGAGGTCGACCTGGCGCGCCACCATCTGCTGCATCGTGAGGTTGCCTGAGGGCACCGCGAATTCCTCGGCCTTGATGCCGTGCTTCTCCAGGATGCCGGAGTGCACCAGGTAATAGGTCGGCATGCCCCACATATTGGTCTGGTAGCCTTGCCGGACGACGTCCGCGGCGTTTGCCCCGCGCAGTCCGAGGCCGAGCGCGAAAGCGCCGGCGCCCGTGCCCGCCAGCATGGCGCGGCGGGACAAAGCTCGATTGAATTCAGTCATTTTTTCGGTCATTGGCAAATCCTCCCTTTTGCTGTTCGCCGTTCCGTTGCGGCTGAGACTTAATGTCCTTGGCCGTTGGTCTTCACCTCGTCGCCGCCCGGCGTATGGCCGAGATAGTGCAGCAAATTCTTCTGGCAGGCGAGGAATTCGAAGCTCAAGGGATCGCGCGGCCGCGGCAGGTCGATCTTGATTTCGGCCTTCACCGTGCCGGGATGCGGGCTCATCACGATCACCCGGTCGGCGAGGTAGACCGCCTCCGACACGTTGTGCGTGACGTAAATGACGGTCTTGCGCGTCTCGCGCCACACGTCAGCCAAGAGCCGTTGCATATCGTCGCGGGTGAGCGCGTCGAGCGCGGCGAAGGGCTCGTCCATCAGCAGCACCGCCGGATTGTAGGCAAGCGCGCGGGCAATCGCGACGCGCTGCTGCATGCCGCCGGAGAGATGATGCGGATAGGAGGCGGTGAACTTCTCCAGCTTCACCAGCCGCAACTGCTCGTGCGCGATCTTTTCGCGTTCGGCTTTGCCGACGCCCTTCATCTCCAGGCCGAAGGAAACGTTGCCGAGCGCGGTGCGCCACGGGAAAAGCTGCGCGAAATCCTGGAATACGACGCCGCGGTCCATGCCGTGGCCGTCGACCTTCTTGCCGCCGATACGGATTTCGCCGCCGGCGGGTGTGAGGAATCCGGCGATGATGTTCAAGAGCGTGGACTTGCCGCAGCCGGAGGGGCCGACGATGCAGATGAATTCGGAGGCGCCGATGTCGAAGCTGACGTTCTTGACGCCCGGCACCTTGCCGCCGGGCGTGTCGTAGACGAGCGTCACGTCGCGAATTTCGATGGGGAGCATGCTTTTGTTCTAACCCTTTGCCTTCGGCTGCCAGCTCGGCGGACGCTTTTCGAGGAAGGCGCTCAAGCCCTCCGCCGCTTCCGCCGATTGCCGCTTCAAGGAATGCGCCTCGACCAGAGCGTCGAACTGCGTCTCGTCGAGATGACTCCAGGCCGAGCGGAGCGCCCAGATTTTGGTCTGCGATACCGCGTCCGGTCCGTTGTTGAGAATAGCGGCAACGATACGCTCGCCAGCGGCAGGCAGTTCGGCGAGCGGCACCACCTCGTGCACCAAGCCGATGCGGCGCGCTTCTTCGGCGTTGAAGCGCTCGCCGGTGAGTGCATAGCGGCGCACCTGGCGGATGCTCATCGCGTCGTTGAGCTGCGGAATGATGATGGTGCCGGCGACGCCGACCCGCACTTCGGAGATGGCGAAATTGGCGTTGTCGGCCGCGACCACCACGTCGCAGGCCGCGACGACGCCGGTCGCGCCGCCGAAGCAGGCGCCTTGCACCAGCGCCACCGTCGGCACCGGCAAGAGATTGAGCCGCTGCACCGCGCCTGCGGTCAACCGCGAGGCTTTCAGGTTTTGCTCGGGCGAGGATTCCCGCGTCGCCTTCAGCCAGGCGACATCGGCGCCGGCCTGGAAGTTCTTGCCGGCGCCCGCGATCACCACGGCGCGCGGTTTCTTCGGGCCCAACGCATCGTAGGCGGCATGCAGGCCGGCGAGCAGCTCGCCGTTATAGGCGTTGTAGACCTCGGGCCGGTTCAGCGTGACATAGGCGACGTTGCGCTCGTCGACGCGCCACAGCACCGGGCCGCTTGTGCCGTCACTCATTACTCACCCTTTCGCCGCGCGCACCATGCCCCAGCGCAGCACGGTGGTGCGCTCGAGCCCGCCGAACACCAGCCGCTCGAACAGATAGCCGATGCCGCCGATCACGATCAGCGCGGACAGCATGGTGTCGGTGTTGAGGAATTCCTTGGCGTCGAAGATCACCCAGCCGAGCCCCCAGTCGGAGGCGGCGATCATCTCGGCGCCGACCACCGCGATCCAGGCGCGCAGGAACGACTGCCGCATGCCGGTGATGATGAAGGGCGAGGCGCCGGGGATGATCACTTTCCAGAACAGCCGCCGCTCGTCGGCGCCCATGGCGCCTGCCGCGCGTAGCCATAAAGGATTCACGGACCGCACCCCCGACCAGGCGTTGAACACCATCGGGAAGGTTGCAGCGTAAAACACGATCAGGATGGTGGTGAGATTGCCGATGCCGAACCACAGCATGAACAGCGGCACCAGCGCGAACGACGGGATCGGCATCAGCGCGCTGGTCAGCGGTAGGAAGAAGTTTTCCACCGGCCGGAAGCGCGCCATCAGAATGCCGAGCGGAATGCCGACGGCCACCGCCAGCCCGAAGCCGATCATCACGCGATAGAGCGTGTACACCGCATGCTGGATCATCGAGCCGTCAAGGATGGTCGCGTAGAGCGTCTTGATGACTGTCGGCAGTGTCGGCAGCAGCGCCGGCGCGAAATAGCCGCTGCGCGCGGCCAACTCGTAGACGGCCGCGGCGCAGGCGAGCGTCACGCTGGCGCGAAGGATGGAGCGGTTGCGCTGGCCCAAATATTGTTGCCTGTCGGTCATGCCGCCACCATGCCCCAGCGCACCACCGTGTAGTCCTCGATCTTCTGGAACACGAACTTCTCCAGCGTCAGCCCGATGATGCCGATCACTGCGATGCCGGCCATCATGACGTCGGTGTTGAGGAATTCGCGCGCGCCGAAGATCATCCAGCCGAGCCCGAACTGCACTGCGGCGAGCATCTCGACGGCGACCAAGATGCGCCAGGCTTGCGCCAGCCCAAGCCGCAGGCCGGTGAGGATGTAAGGCAGCGCGCCGGGAAGGATGACGTAGCGGAACATGCGGCGGTCGTCGGCCCCCATCGACTGCGCCGAGCGCAGCCAGATCTCCTTCACCGCCTTCACGCCGGTCCAGCTGTTGAAGATGACCGGGAACGCGGCGACGAAGCCGACCAGCAGCACCGCCGAAATATTGCCGAGCCCGAACCAGAGCAGGAACAGCGGCGCATAAGCGAGGCCGGGGATGGGCGCGCCGATCGACACCAGCGGCAGGAAGATGTCTTCCGCCCGGCGCGAGCGCCCCATCAGCACGCCGACGGTGACGCCGACGGTCGCCGCCAGCGCGAAGCCGCTGAGCAGCCGGATCACCGTCTCCAACGCGTGATGCGGCAGGATGCCGGAGATCGTGAGATTGACGAAGGTGAGCGCCACTTCTTCCAGCGTCGGAAACAGCCGGCGCGGGAACACGCCCATGCGCGCCACGACCTCCCACAGCGCGCCGACCACCACGAACGGGTAGACGTTGCGCCAGACCGTGCGCGCCCGCTCGGCGAAGCTTTTGCCGGGGTCGGCCTCGGGGCCCGCGGCAATGGCGGTGACCGCATCCTGCATAGGGTAAGGCGCTCCTCCCGCCCGGCCTCTGATGGACCGTTTGCCCTTTCGCGCCGGCAGGATAACGCTTTGAACGGCCATAACAAGCTGGCCTCCGCCGGGCATTGCCGCCATGCGGCTCAGCCCTGGCGATTTCGTGTCAGACCGGCTAAAGCCCCGCCCGAAGTCCGCCGGTTACGCGCGGCGCCAATTCAACGGGAGAAAAGGAATGTCCAACGCTGCACAGAAGATCGGCTGGATCGGGCTCGGCCGCATGGGCACGCCCATGGTGGAACGCCTGCTCAAGGCCGGCCACAAGGTGTCGGTCTGGAATCGCACGCGCGCCAAGGCCGAGCCGCTGGCCGCCAAGGGCGCCACCATCGTCGACAAGCCGGTCGAGCTGGCGGACTGCGACGTGGTGTTCGCTATCGTCTCCACCGGCAAGGACGTCAAGGAAGTCGTATTCGGCAAGGACGGCCTGCTCTCCACGAGCAAGAAGCCGAAGATGCTGGTCGACTGCTCCTCGATCTCGGTCGAAGAGTCGGCCGAAATTCGCACGGCGCTCACCGAGAAGGGCGTCAGCTTCATCGCCGCCCCGGTGTCGGGCAACGCCAAGGTGATCAAGGCCGGCAAGCTGTCGTCGGTGGTCTCCGGCCCCGAGGCCGACGCCAAGATCGCCATGCCGCTGATCGAGGTGTTCGCACCGCGCGGCGTGTCTTACGTCGGCGATGGCGAGCTCGCGCGCATCTGCAAAATCGCGCACAACGTGATGCTCGGCGTGGTGATCGAGAACCTGATCGAGATCACCCTGCTCGCCAACAAGATGGGCGTGCCGCGCCACGCCTTCCTTGCCTTCATGAACAACGGCGTCATGGGCTCGATGTTCACCGCCTACAAGACTCCGGCGCTGGTCAATCTCGACTGGGCCACCACGTTCACGCCGGAGCTGCTGCGCAAGGACCTCGACCTCGGCCTCGAACTCGCCCGCGAATGGGACGTGCCGATGCCGGTGACGGCGGCGACGCGCGAGGTGCTGCAGTCGCACTTCGGCGCTGCGCAGTTGCAAAAGAATCCGGAAGAGTATCTGGCGAAGGACTTCGCCGCGCTCGCTGAGACGATGGCGCTTGCCGCCGGCATGAAGCTCACGCCGGAGAACAAGAACGTCGCGACCGGGCTAGAGTAAAGTTTAGCCGCGCCCCACACACACTTCACCCTCCCCTAGAGGGGGAGGGTCGACCCACCGAAGCTTTTGCGAAGGCGGGTCGGGGTGGGGTGATCTCAACGCGAGCGAGGCACCCCACCCCGCTCGCATCTCGCTGAAGCTCGCTGCTCGCGACCCTCCCCCTCCAGGGGAGGGTAAGAAACACAGCGCTAATTCCCCACGTCGATCTTCACTTCGTCGGTGATCTGCTGCCAGTGCTTCATTTCGCCGGCGAGCCAGGTGGCCGCCTCGTCGAGCGACTTGCTCGACACCACGTTGAAGTTCTGCTTGGTCAGCTTTTCCTTCGCCTCAGGCGCTTCGAGTGCAGCGTGCACAGCCTTATGTAGCGCCTCCAGCACCGGCTTCGGCGTCGCCGCCGGGGCGAACAGTCCGTTCCAGGCGATGGTGCCGACGTCGGGGAAGCCCGCCTCTTTCATGGTCGGCACGTTCGGATAATCCGCCAGCCGGGCGCGGGCCACCATCGCCAGCGGCCGCAGCTTGCCCGACTGCACCATGCCGGCGGTCGAGGCCACATTGAGGAACGCCGCCTGCACGTCGCCGCGCAGCATGTCCTGGATGACGCCGGCGGCGCCGTTCTTGTTGGGCAGGCCGCGCATGTCGAGATCGCCGGCGCGCTTGGCAAAATAGGCCATGTCGTAATGCGGATAGGAGCCGACGCCGACCGTGCCGTAGTTCACTTTGCCTGGGTTCTGCTTGGCGTAGTCGACCAGCTCCTTCAGCGTCTTCGGCGCGAAGTCGTTCGCCGTAGTCACCACGAAAAATGCCGGCACGTCGATCAGGTTGCTCACCGCCACCACGCTCTTGGCGTAGTCGAACGACATCTTCTTGGCATAGATGACCGGCGTGATGGCGTTGGTCGACACATTGCCGAGCATCAGCGTGTAGCCATCGGCCGGCGACTTCACCATTTCGTCGATCGCCAGCATGCCGAAGGCGCCCGGCTTGTTGAGCACCACCCAGGGCTGGCCGGTGATCTTCTGGAATTCGTCGCCGACGATGCGCGCCACAATGTCGGTGGCGCCGCCCGGTGCGTAAGGCACGATCACCTTCACCGGCCGGTTCGGGTATTTCTCCTGTGCGCTCACCGGCGCCATGAGCGCCAGCGCGACCACCGACAGCAGCAGCAAACCGAAACGTTTCATGTGAACCCTCCCGAGTCGTTTGGCTTTATTGTTATGTGGCTTTGATTCCGTGCAGACTATGCGAGGCATCCTTGCAGGTGAAGAACACGACATCGCCCTCCGGCGACGCCTTGCCGGCGTGGATCGTGTTGGCCGGGATGTAGAGCACCGAGCCAGGCTTGGCGTCGAACGGCTTGCCGCCGATCTCGCCGCGGAAGGTGCCTTCCAGGATGTAGATCCATTGCTCGTTCGGGTGTGAATGCGCCTCGGCGCCGGTGCCGGCCTTCATGCGCATGAGGCCGACGATCATGCGCTCGCCTTCGACGCAGGGGCCGTGCGCGGTCGAATAAGCCGGCCCGCCCATGATCTTGGACACGGTGCCGAGGTCGAACAAATATTGGCCCGCCCCGGCGCGCGTGGCGCCCGGCGTGCGTGCGGCTGGTGCATCGGGCATCGGCGTTTTCCCTTAAGTTGTCTCTTCGTACTTTTGTCGGAATGTTAGATGACCGGTCCGGGCTGCGCCAGTATATGAAACGGCCTGTACCGCCAGGCGGGCCCCGGATCACCTTTAGGCCACGGTTGCCCGGCAGTAGATTGCGGCATGAGCGATTCGGAGGGGAACTTGCCGCTGCTGCGATGGCTGATGCCGCTCGTTGCATCGCTTGCGCTTGCCGCCTGTACCGGCGACGTCGCGCCGGTGAAGCAGGAGCCGAGCTTCTATCGCAGCCTGGCGCGGCCCGGCGCCGTGCTCGACGATGCCGCTGCCGCCTCGATGATCTCCGGCTACCGCGCCAATAACGGCCTGCCGGCGGTGACGCTCGATCCGGAGTTGACGCGGCTCGCCGCGGCGCAGGCCGACACCATGGCCAAGCGCGACAAGCTCGACCACGCCGCCGGCAAGCCTTTCGTGCAGCGGCTGCGCGCCTCGGGCTACGACGCCAAGACCGCGGCGGAAAACATCAGCGCCGGTTATCACACCTTGGCGGAAGCGTTCTCCGGCTGGCGCGACTCGCCGCCGCATGACGCCAACATGCTGCTCAAGGGCGCGACCCGCATGGGCATCGCCGCGGTCTACACCCCGACCTCGAAGTACAAAGTGTACTGGGCGCTCATCCTCGCCGAGCCGAACGAGAAGAAGAGCTGAGGCGCGTCTCTGTCATCACCGGGCCGCGCCGAAGGCGCGCGACCCGGTGATCTCGCTTAGGGACGCAGCGCCTTCCTAAGGGGGTGGCCGGACAAGCCCGGCCATGACGCCGCGTAATTATGCCATCCTATTTCTATCAAAATAATCCTTGACTATATCCCTTGGCCATGATCCGATACAGCGTCCGGTCCATTGAGGGGCGTTGTCATGAGACGTCTGATGATGGGACCGGATGCGGCGCCTGCGGCGGGGGGATGAACGTACCTCCCCGACTCGGGAGGCCCCGGCGAACCGTCCGACCCTACTGGGCCTGCCTTCAATGGCTGGACGTGGCAGGCGACGATGGCGGGCGAAAGCCTGCCTGGAGGGGACGGCTCTGATAGGTCGCTCCGCACGCCCGCCCGGAAGCACGGCACCGGGGACTTAAGAAGAACGCCGCAACGGAGCGCCGAGAGCCGCCTCGTCTCCCGATCGCAAGGGAGCGGGGACACGAGCTCTCGCAAAGCTCGTGTCGGGGCGCACTTCGCCCCACGGGGGTCCTCGCAAGACCCCAGCGGTTCTCGGCGCTCCGCCCCTCTCTTAATTCAGGGCGAAGTGAAGGAAAGGCCGGCCGCCCTCGGGGCCGATGAAAAATCCGAGAGCCCACGCACGTCTGGACCTCCCCGCCACATCTCACTAGCCTCTCGCCCGCAATGCCGGTTCTTCCAAACCTCAAAACTTTCGACGACGTCTATGCGCAATTCCGCTGGCAGGTGCCGGCGCTCTACAACATCGGCGTCGACATCTGCGATAAATGGGCGGCGGAGGATCCGAAACGCCTCGCCATCCTGCATGTGCGCGCCGACGGCCGCGAGGACGCGCTCAGCTACGGCTGGCTGCGCGAGACCTCGAACCGTCTTGCCAATGCGCTGCGCGCGCACGGCGTCAGCCAAGGCGACCGCGTCGCGATCTTCCTGCCGCAGGCGCCGGAAGTCGCCGCCGCGCATGTCGCGATCTACAAGCTCGCGGCAATCGCGCTGCCGATCGCCATTCTGTTCGGGCCGGACGCGTTGCAATACCGGCTGCAGAATTCCGGCGCCAAGGCGATTCTCACCAACGCGCAGGGACTCGCCAAGCTCGCGCAGGTGCGCGACACGGTGCCCGATCTTAGCTGCGTGCTGTCGATCGATGGTGCCGGCGACGGCGCGCATGGCTTCCACGATCTGCTTGCCAAGGCCTCGTCCGACTTCACGCCGGTCGACACCGCGGCTGAAGACCCGGCGATGATGATCTACACATCGGGCACGACAGGCCAGCCGAAAGGCGCGCTGCACGCGCATCGCGTGCTGATCGGCCATCTGACCGGCGCCGAGCTGCCGCATTTTCCCTTCGCGCAACCGGGCGACTGCTACTGGACGCCGGCCGACTGGGCCTGGGCCGGCGGCCTGCTCGACGTGCTGCTGCCGAGCCTCGCCGAAGGCGTGCTGGTGATCGCGCGCCGCTTCGACAAGTTCGATCCGGAAGAAGCCTTCGCGCTGATGCAGAAGACGGGCGTGCGCAACGCCTTTATCCCACCGACCGCGCTGCGCATGATGCGCGCGGTGCCGTCACCGCGCGGCCGCTATGACTTCAAGCTGCGCAGCGTTGCCTCGGGCGGCGAGTCGCTCGGCATCGAGGCGCTTGAGTGGGGTCGCGAGGCCTTCGGGCTGACCATCAACGAATTCTACGGCCAGACCGAATGCAATCTGGTCGTCGGCTCCTGCGCGCAACTCGGCATGCTGAAGGTCGGCGCCATGGGCAAGTCGGTGCCGGGTCATGTGGTGAAGGTGATCGACGCTGAGGGCCGTCCGACCAAGCCCGGCGAACTTGGCCAGATCGCCGTGTTGCGGCCCGATCCGGTGATGTTCTTGGAATACTGGGGCAAGCCGGAAGCGACACGCGACAAGTTCATCGGCGACTGGATGACCACCGGCGACCAGGGAGTCGTGGACGATGAAGGTTACATCACCTTCGTCGGCCGCGACGATGACGTCATCACCTCGGCCGGATTCCGCATCGGCCCGGGCGAGATCGAGGACTGCCTTATCCGCCACCCGGCCGTGGCGCTCGCCGCCGTGGTCGGTAAGCCCGATCCGATCCGCACCGAGATCGTGAAAGCCTTCGTCGTGCTGAAAAAGGATCAGGCGCCGAGCGATACGCTCGCCGCCGACATCCAGAATTTCGTCAAGACGCAGCTCTCGGCGCATGAATATCCGCGCGAGGTCGCGTTCATCGACGCCATGCCGATGACCACGACCGGCAAGGTTATTCGGCGGCTGCTGCGGGAGAAGGCTTAGAGCATGATCCCGAAAAGTGGATACCGGTTTTCGGAAAAGATCATGCTCAAACAAAAAGCGAAAGCGGGATGTGTCATCCCGCTTTAGCCCCGCCCATGATGAAGACGTGGAAGCCAAGGCGGCGTTTGGCGACCAGATACAGCATAATCGACTCGGCGAGGATCGCAGTCGACGTCGCAATCGCGGCGCCTTCGATGCCGATGCGCGGGATCAGCAGGATGCACAGCACGATGTTGATGACGAAGGCGGAGGCGTAGACGCCGGCGCACTGCTTGCGCTCGCCGAGCATGTTCAAGAGACGCTCGGCCGGACCGACCGCGGCGCGCGCCAGCATGCCGACGGAGAGGATGAACATCACCGTATAACCGCTGGTGAAGTTTGCGCCGAACAACGCCAGCAGCGGCTTGCCGAGTGCGAGGATGACGGCACAGCAGGCGAGCGACGGCCAGAATGTCCACTTCACCGTTTCGTTGAAGAAGCGCTTGAGCTTCTCGACGTCACCGGCCACGTGATACTGGGTGAACTTGTGCGTGGTCGCGCCGGCGATGGCGAAATAGACGAAGGCGACGATGGCGAGCAGGCGCGCGCCCGCATAATAGACGGCGACCTCGTCCGGCGTGCGGTAGTGCTCGAGCGCGAGGATGTCGACGTAAGTGAGCAGCAGATAGAAGCTCTCGACCACGAAGATGGGGAGCGAGGTCGCGATCCAAGTTTTCGGCGCATAGCGCTTGGGGCCTTGCGGCACGTCGCGCTTCAAGCGCCGGTCGAGCACAAAGAACTGCCCGATGGTCACCGCCCAGGTGGTGACGACCGCGACGATCATGGCGGTCGTCGCGTCGGTCGGCGCGCCAAAGAGGTAAGCGGCGCCCATCAGTACGGTGAGCGCGAGCTGGCGGATGATGAAGAACGGCATCAGCGCCAGGTTCGGCCAGTTGTAGGATTGTGCGATGCCGGCCTGCACCTGCACCAGGCCGTAGATCGGGATGATGACGCAGGCGAGATAGAGCGGGATCACCGTGAAGCTGTCGAGATAGGGCGCGAACAGCCAGACGCCGAGTGCACCGGCGGCGCCGATCGCGGTGGCGATGGCGGAGGCGAGCCAGCGTGAGCCGACAAGGTAGCCGCGCAGACTATCGAGCGCGCCGAGCTCGGTGTATTCCGGGATGAAGCGGCGCGCGGCCGAGGCGAGGCCGAGATCGGAGAGAGCGCCGATCATCAGCACCCAGGTCCATACATAAATGAAGATGCCGAATTCGAAGGCGCCCATCCAGCGCGCCAGCAGAACTTGCGTCACCAGTGCGAGACCGGCATTGGCGACGCGCACCAGGAACACCTTGCCGGCGACGAGCTGCGCCAGCCGCGATTCGCTCTTTTCGGCGAGGATGGCTTTGACGCGCGCGATCGCACCCGCGAGCGGCGAGCGCGGCGCGGGCATGGCGGACGGAGCGGTTTCCGTCAGCTCCGGTTCCTGTCCGGATGCTAGCGACGGCATGGCCATGCGGTCATGCGTAGCAAGGATTCGTTAATAGTCTCTTGGACGGTGGGGTTTGTACCGTGAAATCAGACGTTTCACCGTCATTGCGAGAAGCCCGGAACGGGCGACGAAGCAATCCAGAGCGGCAGGCACTGCCCGGCAGCCCTGGATTGCTTCGGCGCTAGAGTGCCTCGCAATGACGACTAAGGCAGCGACGCCAGAATCTGCTCGACGGCCTTGCGGTCCTCGGCGCTCAAAGACGTCTGCGGCGGCACCGGGTCGCCGACGTCGTAGCCTTGGATTTGCAGCCCGGCCTTGATGCAGGCGGCCAGATTGAAGCGCGCGAAGGCTTCGTTCACCCGCCACATATCGCGCTGCAACGCCATGGCCTCGGTCCACTTTTGGGCGCGGCAAAGATCGTAGAGCTTGACGCTCTGCCGCGGCACGATATTGGCCGGCCCGGCCATCCAGCCGACGCCGCCGATCAGCATCACGGCGGCCGGGATATGCGCCGAGGCGGAAAACACTTTCATCGCCGGCGCGCGGTTCATGATCGAGAGCAGGCGGCCGGTGTTGGTCGAGGCATCCTTGATGTGGCGGATGCGCGGATGAGCAGAGAGCCGCGCGATCACATCGAGCGTAAGATCGCTGCGCTGGAAGTTCGGGTTGGTGTAGAGCACGACCGGAATGTCGACGGCGTCGGCGATGGCGCGGAAGTAGGCCTCGACCTGCGCGTCCTTGAGCGGGAAGTAGGCCTCGCAGATGGCGAGGATGCCGTCGGCGCCGAGCGACTGATAGCGCTTCGCTTGCTCGACCGCATCGGCGCTCGACGTCGAAGCGACGCCGGCGATCACCGGCACGCGTTTGTGCGCCGCTTCGATGGTCGCCTGCACGACGGTCGCGCGCTGCTCGCGATTCAAGTAGGCGAACTCGCCGGTCGAGCCGAGCGGCGTCAGCCCGTGCACGCCGGCCTTGATCAGGTCGTCGCTGAGCTTGCCGAGCACGTCGGCCTTGATGCGCCCGCCCGCGTCGATGGGCGAGACGAGATAGGGGAAGACGCCGTGGAAGTCAGGTGTTTGTGTCATGAGGCTCTTTTTGTCACGGCGGTGTCTAGCCCGGCCATGACCAATGTCAAAACACCCACAGCGCGTCGGGCGGAAACTCGACGTAATGCTCGCCCGGTTGCAGCGGCGCATTCGCATAAGCGCGCACGGTCAGATGCTCGCGCGTGAACACCAGCTCCCAACGCTCGCCCAGATACATCGGCGCCTTCAGCTCCATCTTCAGGCGGTTCGGCCCGGGCGAGGACGCAGTGCGAACGCGTTCGAGACGGATGATGCCGACAGCCTTCGCTCCGGGCGCGGCATTGGTGCGTGCCATGCCGGTGATCTGCTCGCCAAAGACTTCCATGGTCGCCTGCGGTCCCTTCACCTCGCGCAGCGCGCCTTCGAGGCGGTTGTTGCTGCCCATGAATTCGGCTGCGAACAATGTCGACGGCTCGTTGTAGAGCGAGGGCGGCGGTCCGACCTGTGCGACCACGCCGTTGTCGAGCAGCACGACCTTGTCGGCGATGGCCATCGCCTCCACCTGGTCGTGCGTGACGTGGATAGCCGAGAGGCCGAGCGTCACGATCAGCGTGCGCAGCCAGGCGCGCGCTTCCTCGCGCAGCTTGGCGTCGAGGTTGGACAAAGGCTCGTCGAGTAGAATGACCGGCGGCTCGTAGACCAGTGCCCGCGCGATGGCGACGCGCTGCTGCTGGCCGCCGGAGAGCTGATGCGGATAGCGCTCGGCCAGCGCGCCGAGGCCGATCTGCTTCAGCGTCTTCTCGACACGCGCCTTGATTTCGTCGGCGGGCTTTCCGCGCAGCTTGAGGCCGTAGGCGACGTTGTCGAACACGCTGCGGTGCGGCCACAGCGCGTAAGACTGGAACACGAGTCCGAGCCCGCGCTGCTCGGCCGGCAGGTCGATGCGGCGGCCCGCGTCGTAGAACACATTGTCGCCGATTGCGATCGAGCCGGCGTGCGGCTGCTCGAGGCCGGCGACGGCGCGCAGAATCGTTGTCTTGCCGCTGCCGGACGGCCCGAGCAGCGCAACGACCTGTCCGGGCGTCACCGTGAGGTCCACGCCTTTGAGGATCTCGTTGTCGCCGAGCCGCAGACGGAGATCCTTGACGACGAGATCAGCCATGCAGACGCACTCCGAGCCTGACCGCGACGGCAAGGCCGACGCCAATCATCACCACGTTCACGACGGATAGAGCGGATACAAGATCGACCGCGCCGGTGCCCCACAGCGACACCAAAAGCGAACCGATCACCTCGGTGCCGGGCCCGAGCAGGTAGATGCCGGTCGAATACTCGCGCACGAAGATGAGGAACACCAGCAGCCAGCTTGCCAGCATGCCGTATTTGATCAGCGGCACGGTGACGTCGCGCTTGACGCGCAGGTCGGTGGCGCCGGTCACGCGCGCGGCTTCCTCCAGCTCGGGGCCGACCTGCAGCAGCGTGCCGGAGACCAGCCGCATGCCGTAGGCCAGCCAGACGATCGTATAGGCGAGCCAGATTGACGCCATCGTGGATTTCAGCGGCGACAGGAACGGCACGAACAGGAACACCCATAACAGCGCGAGGCCAGCGACCAGCCCCGGCATGGCGCGCGGTACCATCACCATGTAGTCGACCAGGCGCACCCAGCCGGAATTCCAGCGATGCACCGCGACCGCGATCGCGGTGTAGCAGACGACCGAGATGGCGCCGCCGATGACGCCGATGCCGAGCGTATTGAGGATGCCGCGTACGATGTTGGGATAATCCATCAGCTCGCGGTAGTGATCGAGCGTGAGAACGTCGAGCAGCTTGACGCCTTCGCCCCAGGTCACCACGAAGGACCGCAGCGTGATGCCGAACATCGGCACCGCGACCGTGATGAAAAGCCAGGCGACGATGGCGGCGAAGGCGATCCAACGCCAGCCGTGCAGCTTGAGCGGCTGCGTCTTGAGGCCCTTGCCGCGCACCGAGATGTAGCGCTGCGACTGGCGCAGCAACAGCCGTTGCAGGTACACCAGCGGCGCGGAGATCGCGATGATCACCACGACGACCACGGCCATGAGCTGATAGGAGGGTACGCCGAGCTTGTTGGTGAGCTTGTAGAGATAGGTCGCGAGCACCAGCAGGTCTTGCGGATCGCCCAGCACCAGCGGCAGACCGAACATCTCGAAGCCGAGGAAAAACACCAGCACGCCGGAAAACAGGATCGCCGGCATGATCATCGGCAGGCTGACATTGAGAGCGACCTGCAGCGGATTGGCGCCGGAGACGCGCGCGGCTTCCTCCATGTCGGTGGAGAGGCCGCGCAGCGCGGCGGCGCTGTAGAGATAGACGTAAGGAACGTGCGTGAGCCCGGCGATCACGATCAGCGAGGTCAGCGAATAGAGATTCCACGGCACGAAGCCGAGCACGTCTTTCGCCATGGTCGAGAAGATGCCGACCGGACCGATGGCCACCACGTAGCCGAAGGCGACGACCACCGCCGAAATGAAGATCGGCGTCAGGATCAGCGGCTCGATGTGCTGCCGGCCGGGCAGGTCGGTTCGCACGGTCAGGAAGGCGAGCAGGGCGCCGAGCGGCACCGCGATGAGCACCATGCCGACGCAGAGGGCGACCGTGGTCCAGAACGAGTCCCAGAAATCCGGGTCTTGGAAGACGAAGGAATACGCGTAGAGGCTGAGCTTTGCGGAGGGATCGAAGAACGGCGCGGTGAGAAAGCTCTGGTAAACGACGAGCGCGATCGGCGCCAGCACCGCCAAGGCGGTGATGCCGAGCACGAGAACGCGGTACACGATGATGGGCATGTGCCCTTCAGCCCTCGCGGGTTTAGCTCACTGCCCTCGCTTCGCCTGTCCCCACTTTTGCAGGAAGGCGAGCCGCTTGGTCTGGTCGAGGTTCTCGAGCAGTGTCTGGTCGATCGGCACCGGACGCGCCTTGTCGCCGACCAGCGCGCTCACGCCCTTGATCGTCGCTTCGCCTTCGACATCCTCGCGCAGCGAATAGAGGTCCGCCTTGTTGGCGATGATGTCCTGCCCGCGCTTCGAGAGCACGTAGTCGAGGAACAGCTTGGCGGCGTTCGGGCTCTTCGCCTTGTTGGAGATGAAGGCGACGCGCGATGTCACCATTGTGTAGTCCTTCGGCATCACGATGCCGAGGTTCGGGTCCTTCTTGGAGCGGCCGAGCGCGTAGGAACCGAAGATGCCGTAGGCGATCAGGTGCTCGCCGGAGGTGACGCGCTCCATCATGGCGCCGGCGCTGGTGTAGAATTTGGCCTGCGCCTTGCCCATGGCCTTGAACAGGTCCCAGGCGGCCGGAAAGTTTTTGACGTCCTCGGTGCAGAACAGATAGCCGACGCCGGAGCGCTCCGGATCGTAGGCGGTGATCTTGCCTTTGTAGAAGTCGGACTTGGCGTTGATCAGCTTCAGCAGATCGGCGTGATCCTTCGGCACGTCCTCGGCCGGCACCAGGCGCTTGTTGTAGACGAAGGTGATCGGCTCATAGGTCGTGCCGTAGGCCGAGTCCTTCCACACCGCCCATTTCGGCAGCGATTTGATCTCGGGCGACGGATAGGCGAGCGCGTGCCCGTCGGCGACAAGCTTGACCTGCAGATCCATGGCGGACGACCAGATCAGGTCGCCGGTGCCGTTGTTGGCGGCGGCTTCGGCGATGTAGCGGTTATAGAGCTCGGTCGAGTTGAGGTCGGAATATTCGACCTTGATGCCGGGATAGAGCGCCTCGAAATCCTTGATCAGCGGGCCGGCGGCGACCGAGTCGGTGGTGGAGTAGATCACCACCTTGCCTTCCTTCTTGGCGGCCTCGACGATCTTGCCGTAGTCGGCCGGATAGCCTTGCGGCGCTTGTGCGTGGGCAGCGCCGATACCGATGGCGGCGACGATGGCGGCGGTGACGAGATAGCGCATATGAACTCCCTGGACTGTCGTGGCGGCCGCCCCACGTCATCCCTTCAACCGCCTTTCCGGCGGCAGACTAGCCTCAGGGTTTGCCCGCGACTAGAGGTCGCAGCCAACGAAAAACCCCGCCGCGATGCGGCGGGGTTCGTTCGCGGTTCAAGCCGGCTTAGTTCGCCAGCGGGTTCGGCCGCACTTGAATGTGAACGGCGCGCGGACGCGAGCCCTTGCCGCCTTCCATCAGCCACGGCGTGCGATCGCCGCTGGTGCTCCACAGGCCGCGGCCTTTCCAGCCGGCATTCGGATCGTCGATGCGCCCGTCCAATCCCTTGGCGTAGAAGCCGAGCGGGTAGGGAATGCGCAGCATGACCATCTTGCCGTCTTTGAAGGCGGCGAAGCCGTCGTTCAGGTTGGCCGTCGAGATCGGCACGTTGTCGCCGAGACCGAGCGTGTTGTGCTGGTCGACCCAGGTGTAATAGCTCGCCTCCGCGCTGGTGTTGGGGAACCCGTCGAAGCCGGGTCCCGGATATTTGTGGAAGGCCCAGCCTTCCGGACAATGATTGCCGGTCGCGGCCGGGCCGTTGAGCGGGCCTTTGCACTTGCGGCGGTCGAAGCTCATCAGGTGTCCGCTCGAGCCCGAGCCCCACAGCACGCCGTCGGCGTCGATGTCGCCGCCGCGAATGCCGAAGCCCGGCTTCGGGACGTAGTAGACCTCCGACAGCTTGGTCTTCGGATCGAAGCGCAGGAAGCCCGGCGGCCCGGCGAAGGTTCCGATGCCGTACCAGATCGAGCCATCCTTCGGATGCGGCATTACCGAATAGGGGCCTGACCCTGCCGTAATGCGTGTGTCCTTGGTCGCGTCGGCCGGCTGGCCCGGCTCGCTGAACTCGTCGAGCTTGCCGTTGCCGTTGCTGTCGAGCACCCACGGTGCCCAGCCTTGCGCCTTGGCGGCGTCACCGGTCTCCAGGAACACCTTCGTGTTGACCCAGCCGGCGACGGGTCCGCTGCCGCTCACCCACAACGTATTGTCCGCGTCGTATCCGAATTGCGGATGATGCGTGCCGAAGCAGGTGTCGATGAAGGAGTATTTCATCGTCTTGGGGTCGAGCATCGCGACCTGGCGGCCGGCCTTCTCGATCGGGAAGGCCTTGGCGGAAGGATGTTCGGAGCCCTTCTTGCAGTAAGCCGGATTGTCCGGCCCGCGCACGTTGGCGGCCAGCCACAGGCGGCCGTCCTGATCGAACATGCTGTTGTGATTGTCGGCCTTCGAATCCCAGATCGGCTCCTCGCCCCAATAGGCCGAACCCGCCGCGGGCTTCGGCATCGCGCTCGCATGGAACGGTGGTCCGAGCGTCGGCGCCATCGCCTGGTCCATCACCGGCAGCTTGAAGTAGGTGACGCTGTTCGTCTTCGGATCGAGGATCGGGATGTTGTCGGTCGCATATTCCGGCGAGCCGAACAGCGGCCCGTAGGCATTCACCGTCGGACGGCGACGGTCGGATGAGATCAGGTCGTGCAGGTACTTGTCCGGCGTCGACCATTCCCACGACGTAACGACGACGTTACGCTCGACGCCTTCCGGCCGCGGCGGCTTCACCTTGGGCAATTCGCCCTTGGCGACGCGGTCGGTCCAATCGCCGAAATACTTGTACGGCGCGCCGCCCCATTGTCCGGCAAGACGGTTGGTCATCGCCTGGCCGGCTTGACCCGATTGCGTGCGCCGCATCCAGGCTTCCTCGCCCGAAGCGAACTTGCCGAGCTGCGCGGGGATGGTGCGCGTCGCTTCCTGCCCGAGCTGATGGCAGCCGATGCAGTCGACGTTGTTCATCTGCTTGAGCCAGTCGGACTGCGTCATCTTCTCCGGGATCGTGCTCTTGCCACCGAACTCGCTCTCCGGCGGAATCTTCATGAGCGTGTACCAGTAGATCGCCGGGTAATAATGCGCGGCCGCCGCTTCGTTCGGCGCCTGCACGGCGGTGTGGTTGATCGTCATGCCCGGCTTGCCGCGCAGCTTGGGCGAGTCGACGAGCCCGTAGCCGCGCACCCAGACGCTGTAGTTGGCCTCCGGCAGATCGGGCACGAGATAGCGGCCCTGGTCGTCGGTGACGACGATGCGCGCGAACTTGGTCGGCGTGTCGGTCGTCTCGGCGATGACCCAGACGCCGGCTTCCGGACCGTTGGTGCCGGTCACCGTGCCGCCGATATCCTTCGGTCCGACATTGAGTTGCGCGTGCGATGGGCCGCCGAAGGCGAGCAAAATGGCGGCGAGCAGCAGCAGGCGCCGAAGCGCCGTGGTCGCGAACATGGACGTCTCCCTGCAAACGGCTGCGGCCTCGAAGGCCGGCCTTTTTTGTTGTCCCGAGCTTAGCGCGGCGCGGGCCGCCGCCCAAGAGACCTAACTTTCAGCCGCTGAAACCGCCATCGTCGAGGAATTTCTGTTCCTCCGGAGTGGTGGCGCGGCCGAGCGCTGCGTTGCGGTGCGGAAAACGGCCGAAACGGCGGATGATGTCGCGATGCAACTCCGCCCATTTCAGGTTCTCGGCGTCGCCGATGGCGGTGAAGAAATCGACCGCCTTGTCCTGGTCGGCCATGGCTTCCGAATGCTCGAACGGCAGATAGAAGAAGCCGCGCATTTCCGTGGGTGCCTGCGCGTCGAAGCCGCGCACGATGGCGCCGGCGGCGATGCTGCGCGCCAGCGGATCGGTGGCGAAGGCGCGCGCCTGCTTGCGGAACATGTTGCGCGGAAACTGATCGAGCAGAATCAACAGCGCCAGCGCGCCTTCGGCGCTCTGCTCCCAGACGCTGAGTTTGCCGGCGGCGGCATCTTCATGCAGGCCGAGAAACCGCGTGCGGATCTCGGCGTCGAACGCGTCGTCCTTGCTGAACCAGCGGTCCGGGCCGGCCTCGCGCCAGAAGGTGACGACCTCCGCCGGTTCGGTCACTTCTCGTCCCGCAAAGCGCGGCGCAGGATTTTGCCGACGTTGGTCTTGGGTAGGTCATCGCGGAATTCGATGTATTTCGGAAGCTTGTAGCCGGCGAGATTGCCGTGCAGGTAGTCCTTGAGCTGCTGCTCGGTCAGGCCGGCCGTCTTCTTGACCGCGATCAGCTTCACCGCTTCGCCGGAATGCGGATCGGGCACGCCGATGGCGGCGCACTCCAGCACGTCGCCTTGCAGCATGGCGATGTCCTCCACCTCATTGGGGAAGACCTTGAAGCCGGAGACGGAGATCATGTCCTTCTTGCGATCGACGATCTTCACGCGCCCTTCCGCGTCCATCACGCCGATGTCGCCGGTGCGGAAGAAGCCGTCCGCCGTCATCACATGCGCAGTTTCCTCGGGCTTGTTCCAGTAGCCGACCATCACCTGCGGGCCGCGTGCGCAAATTTCGCCGCGCTCGCCGTAGGGCACTTCCTTGTCGTTATCATCGCGGATCGAAATGTCGGTCGACGGAAACGGAAATCCGATGGTGCCGGTCCATTCGGTGATATCGAAGCGATTGGCAGTCAGGCCTGGTGACGTCTCCGACAGGCCGTAGGCCTCGATGATCGGTGTTCCGGTGGCCTTGAACCAGCGCTCGGCCACGGCCTGCTGCACTGCCATGCCGCCGCCGATCGACGATCGCAAATGACTCCAGTTCAGTTTGCCGAAATCGGCGTGATTGAGCAGTGCGTTGAACAGCGTGTTGACGGCGGGGAAATAGTTCACCGGGTATTTCGACAGTTCGGAAATCAAGTTCGGAATGTCGCGCGGATTGGGAATCATCAGGCTGACGCCGCCGTTGCGAACGCCGATCATCGCGCAGGCCGTCAGCGCGAAGATGTGATAGAGCGGCAGCGCCACCACGAGAAAAAGCTGCTCGACGTGCGTCCCGCGCATCAGCGCCGGCTTGAGCCAAGCGTCCGCCTGCAAGGTGTTGGCGACCACATTGCGATGCGACAGCGTCGCGCCTTTGGAAACGCCGGTGGTGCCGCCGGTATATTGCAGGAATGCGATGTCGCTCGCCGCGATCTTCGGCGTCGTCAGCTTTAGGCCGCGGCCTTCGCTGACGGCTCGTTTGAACGAAATTGCGCCGGGGATGGCATAAGGCGGCACCATCTTCTTGATGCGCCGCACGACGAAATTGACGATCAGGCCTTTCAGGCCCAGCAACTCGCCGAGGCTGGTGACGATGACGTGCTTGACCGCGGTGCGCGCGACGACCTGCGCCAGGTTATGGGCGAAATTTTCCAGCACGACGATGGCTTCGGCGCCGGAATCCTTGAGTTGGTATTCGAGTTCGCGCGGCGTGTAGAGCGGATTGACGTTCACCACCGTCATGCCGGCGCGCAAGGCGCCGATCATCGCGATCGGATTTTGCAGGATGTTCGGCAGCATGATCGCGACCCGCGCGCCACGCTGAAGACCTTTGCTCTGCAGCCAGGCGGCGAAGGCCCGCGATTGTTCGTCGACTTCGCCGTAGGTCAAAGCCTTGCCCATGCAGATATAGGCTTTGCGGTCGCGGTATTTGACGAGGCTTTCGTTGAAGAGGTCCACCACGGACGGATATTGCGACGGGTCGATCTCGGCCGGCACGCCCGGCGGATAATTGCGCAACCAAGGTCGCTGGATTGGCCGTTCCATGTGCTTTCCCCCCGAAAAAGCCGTCGGCTCGTTTTGCAGTGGCAGACGGTTGGCCGTCCAGACTAACGGTCCGCGCCGCCAAAGGGAATGAGGGGGTTGTCGGTCAGGGCGGCGCGGTCGGGCCGGTCGGGCGCGGCGGTGCCGATAAAGGCGTCGAACAGTTCCCGCACGGTGCGCTCGGGCAGGTCGCGGGTGATGAAAACGACGCGGCTACGGTGGTCGTCGTCCGGCCAGTGCGGGAGGCGCGCGGTCGGGTGGAAGATGTGCTGCACGCCGTGAACGACAACCGGCGTGTCGGGCATCTCGGCGAGCTTCACGATGCCTTTCACCCGCAGCAGTTTGTTGCCATGCGTTGCGCGCAAGAGCTCGAGGAACATCTCCAGCGTGCCGGCCGGGATCGCTGCGTCGGAGGTCAGCACGAAGCTGACGATGTGCTCGTCGTGGCGGTTCACGTCGTGATGGTGGTGGCCGTGGTGATGCGAATGCGCATCGGCATAGGCTTCCGCCGCCAGCCATTTCTTAACGTCCGGAATCTTCTTGTCCGGATCGTACAGGCCGCTGTTGAGAATACGCTCGGCCGTCGCTTCGCCGCGCGCCACGTCGAGGATGGGCGCCGCCGGATTGAGCGCGTGCAGCCGCTCGACGATTGTTGCACGCGTCTCGGCATCGGTCAGATCGGATTTGCTCAGGACGATGCGGTCGGCCATCGCCGCCTGCTTGACCGCTTCGGCATGCGCATCGAGGGTCGCCGTGCCGTTCACAGCGTCGACCACCGTGACGACGCCGTCGAGGCGATAGCGCATGACAAGATAAGGATGCGCCATGGCGGTGTGCAGCACCGGCGCCGGATCGGCGAGGCCGGTCGTCTCCAGCAGCACGCGGCGGAATTTACAGCGGCGGTTATCGAGATCGCGCAGCAGTGTCTCCAGCGCGTCGACCAAGTCGCCGCGCATGGTGCAGCACAGACAGCCCGACTGCAGCAGCACCATGTTGTCGCCGATGTATTCGACCAGCAAATGGTCGAGCGAGACCTCGCCGAACTCGTTGATGACGACGGCGGTCTCCGCCAGCGCCGGATCTTTCAGCAAGCGGTTGAGCAGCGTGGTCTTGCCGGCGCCGAGGAAGCCGGTGAGCACGGTGAGCGGAATGGGTGTCGGCGGCTGGCGCCGATCGGCGCTGGCTGCGGGGTCGCTCATTGATTGACCGAGGAGACCTTCGGCTTGTTCGGCTGCGTACGCTTGGTTGCCGTGGGCTGCGTCGGTTCGGTGGGACCGGCCGGCTTGGAGGCCGCCGTATCCTTGGCTCCACCTTTCGGCTTGCCTGCGACCTTCTTTTTCTTCTTCGGCGCTGCGCTCGCCGTCTGCACGGCGGAATCGGGATGGTCGGCCGGGCCGGTGAAGACGACGATCGGCGCGGCAGTCTCGACCGGAGGCCCGAGCACGAACTTGCCGTGCGCCGGCTTCAGGCTGGAAAGCGAGAAAGCTTGCGTCTGTGTGCCCGGCTCGCCTTCGCTGGCTGCGGTCGTGCCTTCGGCGGCTGCCGGCTCTTCTTCCTCGTTGTCCTCGGCGGCAGGCTTGCGACGATGGCCGCCGCACATTTCTTCGCGCAGGTTCGGCGGCTGCGCATCGATAGGCGCCAGCGCATCGACGGTGCCGAGCGAGGGCGTCAGCCAGGTCAGACCGCCGCTGTTGAATCCGCGCTCAAGCAATGCGGCGGCTTTCTGCGCGCGCACCGAGCCGGAATAGGAGCCGAGGATGACGGCGATCAACCGGCGACCGTTGCGGCTTGCCGAGGCCACCACGTTGTAGCCGGAGGCGCAGATGAAACCGGTCTTCATGCCGTCGGCGCCGGGATAGCGGTCGATCAGCGAATTGTAGTTGCGCAGGACGCGATTGCCGTAGCGGATCGACGAGATGTGCCAGTAGGAATCGGCATCGGGGAACTCGCGGATCAGCGCACGGGCCAGGATGCCGAGGTCGCGGGCCGAACTGATGTGATTTTCCGCCGGCAGGCCATTCGGATTGACGAAATTCGACTGCGACATGCCGAGCCGCCGCGCATTGGCGTTCATCATGTCGGCGAAGCCTTCGAGCGAGCCGCCGACGCCTTCGGCGATTGCCACAGCGACGTCGTTGGCCGATTTCACCATCAGCATCTTGAGCGCGTTATCGATGGTGACGCGGGTGCCGAGCTTGAAGCCCATCTTGGTCGGCTGCTGGGCGGCGGCGTTCTTCGAGACGATCAGCAGGGTGTCGAACGCGGCCTTGCCGTCCTTGATGGCCCGCAGGGTGGTGTAGGCGGTCATCAGCTTGGTGACCGAGGCCGGATACCAGGGATAGGTGGCGTTTTCGGCATGCAAAACCTTGCCGGTGGACGCCTCGATCAATAGCTGCGCTTCGGCATAAGCCGGCGCGCTCGCGGCCGACAGCAGGCCGGCGGCCGCCAGACCAAGGAGCAGGGCGCGGGGACTTGAGCGAAGGGTCAAGGGTCTACGTCCGTCTCGGTGGCCGGGCTCATGGAAAACCCGCAAGGCGCGTGTGGTTCCATAACCGATTTTGCTAGGCTATCTAAGCGATCAGGGGCGGGCAAAGCCAGCCCCGGAGGAGATTCATGGTGAGCGAGGCCCTGAATCGCCGAGTATTGAGACCAAAGTTCGGCAACGGACTTTAACATTGGAGAAGCGCGATGACCGCTTGCATCGTTGGCTGGGCGCACACCCCCTTCGGCCGGCTCGCTGACGATACGGTCGAAAGCCTGATCGTACGGGTCGCCGGCGAGGCCCTGCGCGATGCCGGCATCGGTCCGCAGGACGTCGACGAGATCGTGCTCGGGCACTTCAATGCCGGCTTCTCGGCGCAGGATTTCACCGCCTCGTTGGTCCTCCAGGCCTCGCCCGAACTGCGCTTCAAGCGCGCGACGCGGGTGGAGAATGCCTGCGCCACCGGCTCGGCCGCCGTGCATCAGGGCCTCAAGGCGATCGAGGCGCGCGCCGCGCGCATTGTGCTCGCGGTCGGCGTCGAGCAGATGACGACGACTCCGGGGCCGGAGATCGGGCGCAACCTGCTGAAGGCGTCCTACGTGCGCGAGGAGGCCGATATCGACGGCGGCTTTGCCGGCATCTTCGGCAAGATCGCCGGGGCCTATTTCCAGAAATGGGGCGACCAGTCGGACGCGCTGGCGATGATCGCCGCCAAGAACCACAAGAACGGCGTCGGCAATCCATACGCGCAGATGCGCAAGGATCTCGGTTACGACTTCTGCCGCACCGAGAGCGAGAAGAACCCCTTCGTCGCCGGACCGCTCAAGCGCACCGACTGCTCGCTGGTGTCGGATGGCGCCGCCGCGGTGGTGCTCGCCGATGTCGACACCGCGCTGAAAATGAAAAAGGCGATTGCCTTCCGCGCCGCCGAGCACGTGCAGGATTTCCTGCCGATGTCCAAGCGCGACATTCTGAAGTTCGAAGGCTGCGCGGTCGCCTGGCAGCGCGCGCTCGCCAAGGCGAGCGTCAAGCTCGACGACCTGTCGCTGGTCGAGACGCACGACTGCTTCACTGTCGCCGAGTTGATCGAATACGAAGCGATGGGGCTGACGCCGGAAGGGCAGGGCGCCCGCGCTATCCTCGAAGGCTGGACGCAGAAGGATGGCCGCCTGCCGATCAATCCGTCCGGCGGCCTCAAGGCCAAGGGTCACCCGATCGGTGCGACTGGCGTTTCCATGCACGCCTTGGCGGCGATGCAACTCACCGACACGGCGGGCGACCTCCAGGTGAAGAACGCCCGGCTGGCCGGCATTTTCAATATGGGCGGCACCTCGGTGGCCAATTACGTCAGCATTTTAGAGCGTCTGCGCTAGTCGGCCCTAAAATCGTTTGCATAAAAACGATTCGGCATGCATCGTGGCGATACATGCTAAGCGTGTATGGTTCCAATGTCTCCGTAGAGGTTGTTCGCGCGGGATAATCCGTGTAGTGGCGTTATCTCGGGGGTAACGCAGCGCATGACAAACATACCAACAGACTTGCTGCGCACACTGGTCGCCGTCGTCGATTTGCGCAGTTTCACCAAAGCCGCGGTCTCGCTCGGCATCACCCAGCCGGCGGTGAGCGCGCAGATCAAGCGGCTGCAAGGGATGCTCGGCGGCGAACTGTTCGACCGCACCAGCCAGGGCGTCAGTCTGACGCGACAGGGCGAGATGGTGGTGAGCTACGCGCGCCGGCTGTTGTCGATCAACGATCAGATCGTGCACATCGGCGAGACCGGACCGCGGCCGGAACTGGTGATCCGCGTCGGCACGCCGAGCGACTACATCGCCTCCCTGCTGCCGCAAGTGCTGGCGCAATTCCGTGTCGGCCGCCCCGACGTGCGCTTCATCGTGCGCACCGACTTCTACGATACGCTGCTGCGTGAGCTGCGCAGCGCCGAGGTCGACCTTTATGTCGGCCTCTCCCTCAATCCGCCGCCGGACGCCCGCCATAGCTGGCAGGAAGAGGTGGTATGGGTGCGCAATCCCGACAGCGCACTGGAGCCGAACCGGCCGGTGCCGCTGGTCTCGCACGGCGAACGCAGCGTCTATCACCAGGTGGCGATCACCGCGCTGAAGGCCGCTGGTCTGGAATGGGAAGACGTTTTCACCGGCCCGAGCCTCAACAGCCTCAAGGCCGCGGTCGATGCCGGTCTTGGCGTCATGGCGATCACGTGCCGCCGCGCGGTCGATATCGGCATGGCGATCTGGGAAGACACCCCGCTGCCGAAGCTGCCGGACATCTACACCGGCATCTATATCCGCGAAGGCGGGGTGCGGGCCGCCTACGAGCACCTTGCCGACGAGATTGCCAAGACCGTCTCACACGGGGACGTGCGCGCGATCAATTCCGCGGCCTAATCAGTTCACCTTGCGGCTCTCGGCCGGCGGCAGATACGACGTGTCGAACACGTCGGCGGGCTTCGGCTTTTCGCGGCGGAATTTGTAGGCCAGCGTGAGCTGATCGATGGCGCGCGCCATCCGCGCCTCATCGATGCCGCCATAGCCGTTCGCCTTCACTTCCGGCGTGAGCAGGTTGTCGTGGATGGCCATGGTCAGCCGCTCCAGTTCCACCTCCTTGCGCGCGCCATCATTGCGCTTGAGCACCGAGTCCAAGGCGCTCGCCGGATGCTTCACGGTTTCCTTCATTCCCCTGACCAGCGCGCGCAGGAAACCGCGCACGGCCTCCGGATGCTCTTCGGCGAACTTCGTGTTGACCATCACCGCGTTGCCGTAGAGTTCGACGCCGTAATCGGCCATCAGCATGACGACGAGATCGCCGGGCGGTACGCCGCGCTCCTTCAGGTTGATGAACGACCATACGGAAAATCCGGTAATGGCGTCGACCTGTCCCGCCGCCAGCATTGGCTCGCTGACCGGCATGCTGATCGGCTCGACGGTGACTTTGGACACATCGATGCCGTTCACCTGCGCGAAGATCGGCCAGCTCGTCGAACTGTTGTCGTTGGTCGGCGAGCCCAGCGTCTTGCCGATGAGGTCGGTCGGCTTGGCGATGCCGCGGCTTTTTCGTCCGATGATGGCGTAGGTCGGTTTATTGTAGACGATGAACACGGCCTTGACCGGCGCGCCCGGATTGGCGTCGCGATACTTGATCATCGAATTGATGCCGGCAAAGCCGATATCCGACTTGCCTGCTGCCACCGCCTTGATGGTCTCGAGCGAGCCCTGCAGCGTATCGATGCTGACGCGGATGTCTTCGGCCTTGTAGTAGCCCTTGTCGAGCGGCAGCAAGAAAGGCGCGGCTGGTCCGACGAACGGGAAATAGAGTGAAAGCTTCACGGCGGTTTCCGCCGCGGCGTTGCCGCTGGCGAACACGAGCGTCGCAAGCAATGCGAAAGAGGCCATAGGGCTGGTGGCAACCGCACGCATTACACGTCAGTCCTTCCTGAAGATCCGTTCAGGGTTCTGCAGCCAGCAATACTCTGCTGAAACAGCAAGTCATCCGCGATTGGGCTAATGTAAGGCGGCCGTTCGGAGTCGCGAGGATGGCGCTGCAGGCTGCACGAACTGTTGATCG
>Ga0134124_10000717_pt1 | contig 26530 bp, 22 predicted proteins | sample KB304_FD_96880 | JGI IMG/M metagenome (GOLD analysis project Ga0134124, IMG submission 96880) | Terrestrial soil microbial communities without Nitrogen fertilizer from Kellogg Biological Station, Michigan, USA - KB3-0-4 | ecosystem: Environmental > Terrestrial > Soil > Unclassified ... | reverse complement strand
GCGGGACTTGAGTCGGGAACCGCCCACGACTCTTCGCCGGAGGAAGTGTCCTGAGAATTCCCTGGAACCCCGTAGGGGTAGAATGTTTATAGTGGCGAGCTCCTTATGTTACCAACCCCGTAGCGGTGAAATGTTCCTCTGCTCAACTCTATGGCGCACTTAACGGAGCCAGGAAGTCCACGTCGGCGTCCGTAACTATAAACATCGCACCCCTACGGGGTTGCCGGGCGGAACAATCGATTTCCCGCTCTGAGTTCCGGGTGACCTAAGTCCCACTCAAGTCCCAGTTTTAATCACACCCTCGCGCGCCGGACAAATTGCGATGCGTCGCCGTTAGTCGTAGGATTGGTGCCGATCGATTTCGAACTGCTTGTACGCGCGCCGGCTCCTGGTGAAGAAGATGACCAACGCATTGAAAGGCATTCGAGTACTTGACCTATCCCGGATGCTGCCGGGTCCTTACTGCTCGATGATGCTTGCCGATCTCGGCGCAGAAGTAATCAAAGTCGAAGAGCCGAAGATTGGAGATCCAACCCGGCACAGCCCGCCGATGATCGACGGCCACAGCGCCGCTTTTCTTCAAGTCAATCGAAACAAGAAGTCTATCGCGCTCGACTTGAAGCAGCCCGAAGGCCGTGACCTCTTCCTGAAACTGGCTTCCACAGCCGATTGTGTGTTGGAACAGTTCCGCCCGGGTGTCGTTGACCGTTTAGGTGTCGACTATGCCGCCATTGCCGCGGTAAACCCGAAGGTCGTCTACTGTTCGCTGACCGGGTTCGGGCAGAATGGTCCGCATCGCGAGCGCAGCGGTCACGACCTGAACTATCTCGCGCTGTCGGGGGTACTCGGTTTGACTACCGATGAGCGCGGCAAGCCGGTGATTCCTGGAGTGCAGGTAGCCGACCTTGCCGGCGGGATGGTCGCGGCATTTGCGATGCTCGCCGCGCTGTTGGCTCGCGAGCGAACCGGCCGCGGTCAATACATCGACGTATCGATGTTCGACGTAATGCTCTCGATGCTGCCTGTTCCCGCTGCCCATAACTTTGCGGCTGCGACAATCGAAGTCGGCGGAAAGTATGCGCTCTCGGGCGCATATCCTTTTTATAGTGTCTACGAAACGAGCGACGGAAAATTCATGACGCTTGGAGCGCTGGAGCCGAAGTTCTGGGCGAACTTCTGCCGGAAGGTTGGCCGCGATGATCTCATCGCGCGCCAGTTTGATGCTGGGGAGCTGCGAGAGAAACTCTTTGAGGAAGTGCGGGCAATCTTCAAGTCTCGGACAAGAGACGAGTGGATCGAGAATATGCGTGATGCGAACTGTTGCTGCGAACCCGTGCTCTCGATGTCCGAGGCTTTCGAGCACGCGCAGACCCGCGCCCGCGAAATGATTCGGGAGCCCGCAAGTGCGAAGAGTGCGAAGGGTAAGGAGCTTGGGTTTGCCTACAAGATGAGCGACACGCCGCCGCGTTCCGTTACCGAGGCTCCTGCGCTTGGCGAGCATACGGATGAGCTGCTGCGGGAGATTGGCTTCGATGACAGGCAATTGTCAGAGCTCCGCGCCGCGCGGGTGATCGGCGCGCAAGTAACTATGGAATGAAGTACAAACCAAGCCTTCAGAGAATGCGGACTAACGCTTAGCCAGTCGTCTCCGCACTCGGCGAACGACTTTGTCGTGGGAAAGCACCCACCGGCCTTGTAATCTGCAAGACCGGCTTGGACGATTTCGATTATGCGTTTGCGGTCGATCTCCTTGAGTTCTTGTTCAATCTGCGAAAAGATCTCAGCGTCGATGATGACGGCAGCCCGGCGGCCGCGCTGGCTCACCGCCACTGGACCCTTCTTAAGATCGCCGATAATCTTTGCTGCGTTATTTTGAAGATCGTTGACTGTGACTTGCTTGAACATTCGATTCACCGATTATGGTTGTTCTGCAGATGCTGGTTTAGATTTGTATCGACACACAAACCAGACCACAAGAGCCCGGAGGAAACGATGGACCACACGCTGACTGAAGATCAGGAACAACTGCGAAGACTCGTCGAGGAGTTCGTCGCCCGCGATGTGAAGCCTTACTGGGAGAAGAACGGGTACGAGGAGTTTCCCTGGCCTCTCTTCCGCAAATTGGGCGAGCTGGGGCTGGCGGCCATTCCGTTTCCAACTGAGTACGGCGGCGGCGGACTGGATTATTCGTCATACATCGTGGTGCTCGAAGAGCTCTCGCGGCTGGGCAGTCATCTCGGGAGCGTGCTTTCGGTTCACGGGCTGCCGCAACTGATCATCAATCATTTTGGCAGCGAGGCGCAGAAGCAAAAGTATCTCCCGGCGATGGCGCGCGCCGAGCTTTTGGGCGCGTTTGCATTGACCGAGCCGCACGCCGGATCGGATGCCGCCAACATCAACACTCGCGCCGAGCTTCGCGGCGACAAGTACATACTGCGCGGCCAGAAGATCTGGATTACTCACGGCGGCGAAGCCGACGTGTACATCGTGATGGCCGTTACCGAGAAAGGAAAAGGCGCCAAAGGGGTCAGCTCGTTTATCGTCGAGAAAGGGACCGCGGGTCTCGCGTTCGGAAAGCGCGAGCGGCCGATGGGTCTGCCCCATCACACTCGCGAGGTGTTCTTCGAAGACTGCGAAGTTCCCAAAGGCAACCTGATCGGGCGAGAAGGCGAGGGATTCAAAGTGGCGATGACTGCGCTGGACTCCGGCCGAATCACCGTTGCGGCGACATCGATCGGCACCGCGCAGGAGGCATTCGATCACGCGTTGCGCTATTCGACCGAGCGGCGCGCCTTTGGACAGGCGATATCCGAGTTCCAGGGGATTCAGTTCATGCTGGCCGACATGGCCGCTGCGATCGAGGCCGCGCGCTGCGTGACTCGAAAGGCCGCGTGGTTACGCGATCGCGGTTTGCCGTTCAACGCGATTGCCTCGATGGCGAAGCTGCTTGCGACGGATTCCGCGATGAAGGTTACGACGGATGCGGTGCAGATCTACGGCGGATATGGCACCAGCGAGGATTATCCGGTGCAGGCGCTCATGCGTCAGGCGAAGATCGGTCAGATCGTCGAGGGAACGAATCAGATTCAGCGGATGATAATCGCTCGGGAGCTGCTGAAGAAATTCAAACAGTAGTTCTCCGAACCAACGCGATAAAAGTGGACTTGGGTCACTATCAACCAATAACTCAGAGCGGTGAATCGATCGTTCCTTTCGGCAACCCCGTAGGGGTGTAATGTTTATAGTTACGAACACTGACGCGGACTTCCTAGCTCCGTTAGGAGCGGCATAGAGTTGAGCACAGGGACATTTCACCCCTACGGGGTTGGCAACATTAGCGAGCTCGCCACTATAAACATTCTACCCCTACGGGGTTCCAGCCCAGCGACATCAGACGTTATTGGAGGCCGAATAAAAGTAGTAGGGCATAACGGGTTGCTCGCTCACAATCCTGTTTGCTCCCTCCGCGTCCTCTGCGCCCTCTGCGGTTTTCTTAATCAGGTGGAATCAAACCGCGGAGGACGCCGAGGACGCAGAGGTTACTGTTTGGCCGGCAACACGCTAATCGCCAGTACCGAAGGCACGGGCTTCTATGCAATCGACCCGGATTTGTGTATGATGCGCCTTACTTTGTTAACCGCACGGATCCCCCGACGACACTGACGGTTCGGCCGTCCGCTTGAGCACCGAGGAATTTTCTCAGATGAACCTAGTGACCCTAGCCAAACGCCAGTCAACGACTGCGGGTGCGGCCGTGATTCTCGTGGGCTTCGTCGTGTTACTGAGCTGGGCGTTCGGCATCGGCTCGATCAAGACTGTCTTTCCGAGCACGACTGTGATGAAGGCCAACACCGCTGCGTGCTTTGTACTGTTGGGCGCATCGCTCCTTATCCTGCGGGATGAGTCGCGCAACCGGAAGCTTCGCTACATTGGAATAGCGTGCGCCTCGCTGGTGATTTTGATTGCAACGTTGACGTTGATCGAATATCTGACGCGTTGGGATCTTCACATTGACCAGTTGCTGTTCGCAGACCGCTCGGATCTTGCAGCGATGTTTCCGCCGGGGCGAATGGCGCCTGGCACTGCAATGAACTTCCTGATGCTCGGTGTTGCCCTCACACTCCTGGGAGCCCGACGGGCGTTTGGGCTCACGCAGGAGCTTGTCTTGCTGGCGCTCTTGTACTCACTGCTGACTCTGGCGGGTTATCTCTACGGCGCAAGCTCTCTCTACAACATCCTGCCGCACGTTGGGATTGCGCTGCACTCAACGGTGACCTTCATTGTGCTGTGTTTCGGCGTGCTGTCGGCTCGGCCCGAGCAAGGCTTCATGGCAGTGCTTACGAGCCGGAGCGTGGCCGGAGTCATGCTTCGGCGCCTGTTGCCTGCGGCGGTCTGTTTGCCAATCCTGGTCGGATGGGTAAGGTTGCTCGGACAACGGGCCGGCTACTATGAAACAGAGTTTGGCGTTGCTCTCCTGGCGCTCTCGAATGTCATCATCTTTGGGACGCTGACTTTGCTGACAGCGAAACTCGTTCATCGACTAGACAGCGAACGCACGGCGGTCGAGATTGCGCTCCGTGAGGCCCAGGAAGGATTAGAGGCGCGCGTCAAAGAGAGAACCGCCGAGTTGCAGGCCAGCAACGACCGGCTTTCTTTTGAGATTGCCGAACGCGCTCGGGCTGAAGAAGCGCTGCGCAAGAGCGACGAACGCATTCGGCAGACGCAAAAGCTCGAAGCCGTAGGCCGGCTCGCCGGTGGAATCGCTCACCAGTTTAACAACTTGATGACCATCATCATCGGTTACAGCGAGTTGCTGCAAATGCGGAAGCTCGACAGCGACCCGGACTTCGATAAGCTTGGCGAGATAAGAAAGGCAGGGCAACGCGCCGCTGCTCTTACCAGCCAGTTGCTCGCCTTCAGTCGCAGGCAAGTTCAGCAACCGTCGATGGTCGACCTGAATGAAGTGATCGTGGGCGTGGACGAGATGCTCAGAGGTCTGCTCGGCCAGCGCATGAGCCTGAAAACGTTGTTGGAGCCTTCTCTGGGGAAGGTGATCGCCGACCGTGGGCAGTTGGAACAGATCCTGATTAATTTGACGCTCAACGCACGCGATGCCATGGAAGCGGGCGGCTTGCTCACGATTGAAACCAGCAATGTCAATGTTGACGGCGAAGGCGCGACGAGGGGACTTCATCCTGGCGATTATGTTGTGCTTTCAACTACCGATAACGGAACCGGGATGGATGCTGAAACGCAGGCCAGAATATTCGAGCCCTTCTTTACAACCAAAGAACAGGGGCAGGGAACGGGCCTGGGACTCTCGGTCATCGACGGAATAGTAAGGCAGAGCGGCGGGCATGTGGAGGTCACAAGCGCGCTCAACGAAGGATCCACCTTTTACGTATTTCTGCCCCGCTTCGATGAGCGCGTTGATCAGGGCGCGAGCGCGGGCGGCGAAACCGAGTAGTGTGTTGCTCGCTCACATTCGCGTTTCTCCTCTGCGTCCTCGGCGTCCTCTGCGGTTGATTCCGAGCCACTGAGCAGGAAAAACCGCGGAGGACGCAGAGGACTGCTTGCTGGCAACAGCTAATACCCCACTACCCGAAACCGGGACCGGCCGATGAGAGGCGCTGTATCGCGCGCATACGATCAGACAAAATGCAGCTCGACCGGTCGAGGGATGATTCCGGCTTCGTGACCTCGCTCGAGTAACAACCTCACCGCTTCGCGTCCACGGTCGCCATAGTCAATCGTGTAGTCGTTCACGTACATTCCTACAAACTTATCGGTGAGCGTTTCTTCCATTCCCCGGCCGTACTTCATCGAGTGTCGAACCGCGACTTCGCGATTGTGCAAACCGTATTCGATCGATTCGCGCAGAAGCCTGGACACCTTTTCGATCAGATCCGGGCCGAGCGATTTCCTGATCGCGTTACCGCCAAGCGGGAGCGGCAGACCGGTCTCTTTCATCCACCACTCGCCCAGATCGATAACTTTGTTGAAGCCTCGAGCCGAGTAGGTCAACTGACCCTCGTGAATCAACAAGCCTGCGTCTACGTCGCCGCGCTCGACCGAGTCCATGATTTGATCGAACGGAACTACAATTGTTTTCGGATTGCCGGCGCAAAGCCTCAACGCCAGATAAGCCGTAGTCATCAACCCCGGAACCGCTATTGTTGCGTGACTCAGATCACCGACACTCATTGGCGACCGCGAGATCACCATCGGGCCGTAGTTGTCACCCATCGAAGCTCCCGACGTCAACAACGCGTACTGGTCCAGCACGTAAGAGTAGGCGTGTATTGAAACTGCGGTGACGTCGAGTTCGGCGTTTATCGCCCGGCGATTGAGCGTTTCGATGTCCTGGATTACGTGCTTGAAACTCAATCCGCCGGTCTCGATTTTATCGGCGGCCAGCGCGTAAAACATGAACGCGTCGTCGGGATCGGGGCTGTGTCCTAACGTTATCTCTCTTTTTTCCATTGCACCCTCGAACTTGCAAGTTGTTTTAGAGTATAGCAACCTTTGAGGCTCAAGCAATCTGTGGAACAATGGGGTACTGGGGTATTAGCGTGTTGGTCCTTCACAATCGCTTTGCTGTTCGGCGTCCTCGGCGTCCTCTGCGGTTTTCTTCATCAGAGGTGAGGATTAACCGCAGAGGACGCGGAGGACGCAGAGATAATGCCTTGTCACCAGCACGCTAAGACCCCACTACCAACAATGGAAACACTATGACGACGATTGAACGAGTAAATGGGCGGGAGATTCTGGATTCTCGCGGCAATCCGACGATCGAAGCCGAGGTCACGCTTGGCAGCGGGATAATCGGCCGCGCAGCGGTCCCCTCCGGCGCCTCCACAGGCGAAAACGAAGCGCTCGAGATGCGCGACGCCGACAAAAAACGCTACTGCGGAAAGGGCGTGCTCAAAGCGGTCGCCAACGTCAACGGCCCTATCTCGAAAGCAATCATCGGCCGCGATGCATTGATGCAATCCGATATCGATCAGGCGATGCTTGCGGCTGACGGTACCTCGAACAAACGCAAGCTCGGCGCAAACGCAATACTGGCGGTGTCGCTGGCGACCGCGCGCGCGGCGGCGGATGCGCTGGAGCTTCCGCTCTATTCTTACCTGGGGGGAGTCGGCGCGCGAACATTGCCGGTTCCGATGATGAACGTGTTGAACGGGGGCGCTCACGCTGACAACAACGTAGACTTCCAGGAATTCATGATCGTGCCCGGCGGCTTGCCTACTTTCGCCGAAGCCCTGCGAGCGGGCGCCGAGGTTTTCCATTCGTTGAAAGCCGTGTTGAAGAAGCGAGGCCATTCAACGTCGGTCGGCGACGAAGGCGGTTTCGCTCCTAACTTGAAGTCGAATGACGAAGCCATCGAAGCAATACTCGAAGCTATCAACCAGGCGGGCTACAAAGTTGGAGATCAGATCGCGCTCGCGCTCGATCCCGCGTCGAGCGAGTTTTATGATAAGGGCCTTTATGTATTCAAGAAGTCGACAGGCGCGCGGATGAGCTCGGATTAGATGGTTGATCTCTATTCGAGTTGGGTCGATCAGTATCCGATCATCTCGATTGAAGACGGGCTCGCCGAGTCGGACTGGGCAGGGTGGGCCGCGCTTACGCGTGAGCTGGGCGGACGGGTGCAACTTGTTGGCGACGATCTATTCGTCACCAACACCGAATACCTTGCGCGAGGCATCCGCGAAAAAGTAGCCAATTCGATCCTGATCAAGGTTAACCAAATCGGTTCGCTCACTGAGACGTTGGATACAATCGAGATGGCCAAGACTCACGCGTACACGTGCGTGATCTCGCACCGCTCGGGGGAAACCGAAGACACGTTCATCGCCGATCTCGCAGTCGCTACCAATGCAGGGCAAATCAAAACCGGCTCGGCTAGCAGAACCGATCGCGTAGCGAAATACAACCAGTTGCTTCGAATCGAAGAAGAGCTTGGCACAGCCGCCCGATACCCGGGCTTCACGGCGTTCGCCGGCTCGCGCCTTGGAGAGGGCGCCGCCAGACGCGCTTCCAAGACCGCGTCTAAGAAATGACTCGTATGCACGACCTGAAGTCACTCGGATGGAGCGAGTTCTTCGAGCGCGAGTTTCAACCGTATCGCGAGCTGGGCCACTTTGCCGGAAGAGTCGTGCTCGAACAGCGTGGGGCTTATCGGCTTTACACTGAACAGGGCGAACTAAAAGCTCGGGTGCGCGGCAAGCTGAGATACGACAGCCAGAGCGCCGCTGACTTTCCTGCTGTTGGAGATTGGGTTTCGGTCTCGACGCGCGAGCGCGACGGTCTCTCTCAAATTCACGCCGTACTGCCGCGGCGCAGCAAGTTCTCACGCAAGGCCGCCGGCTCAAACAGCGAAGAGCAAGTCGTCGCCGCAAATGTCGACACAGTTTTTTTGGTTCAAGGTCTCGACCACGATTTCAACCTTCGACGCCTCGAGCGATATCTTGTTTCGGCTTACGAAAGCAATGCCGCGCCGGTGGTCATACTCAGCAAGGCTGATCTCTGCCCGGATGTCGCGCAAAAAATCGCAGCGGCCGAGTCCGTGGCGCCTGGGACTCCGGTTCACGCGATCAGCTCGATCTCGCGTCAGGGATTGGACGCGCTCGATCAATACATTCTTCCCGGAGTCACCGTCGCGTTTCTGGGTTCCTCGGGCGCGGGCAAATCGACACTGATCAATCGAATCGTCGGAGAGGAAATCCAGAAAACAGCCGAGGTTCGCGAGCACGATAGTCGCGGCCGGCACACGACGACGCATCGAGAGCTGCTCGTGTTGAAGACCGGAGGGTTGTTGATCGACACTCCGGGCATGCGCGAGTTGCAGATGTGGGATGCCAGCGGTTCGCTGGATCTGGCCTTCTCAGACATTCAATCGATTGCCGCGGCTTGCTACTTCACGGACTGCAGTCACCGGAACGAACCGGGGTGCGCGCTGCGGGAGGCGCTCGAGAATGGCACGCTCGACCCGGCTCGATACGAGAGTTATACGAAAATGGAAAAGGAGCTCGAGTATCTGGATTCGAGGATGGACACTCGGCTGAACCTTCAACGAAAGAGCCGGGATAAGAAGATCCACCGGGCGTTCAGGACTATCAAGCCAAAGCGTTCGTGAGCAGGTAGTTGGTAAAGATGAAGACTGAGATCTCTCATACCCAAACTTCCACTCCTGACCTCGTCGCTCCATCGCGAGCGCCGCGAGTCCTGGACATTGGCTGCGGCGCGAACAAAGTCCCGGGGGCTGTCGGCATGGACATCAACCCGCGAACGGCGGCCGATGTGATTCACGATCTTGATGACTTGCCCTATCCGTTCCCGGACAACCAGTTCGACGAAGTCATCGGCCGCCACGTGATCGAACACGTAAGAGATCCTATGGCCGTGATGTGTGAGCTTCATCGCATCACGCGAAACGGCGGCGTGGTGAAACTCGTGGCGCCTCACTGGACAAATCCCGATTTCGCGACTGACCTGACACATCGCAACCATCTGAACAGCTATTCGTTTCGTAATTTGATTGACGAGCGAGCGGTGTTCCCGTTCTACACCGACGTTCGTTTCCGTCAACTCAGGACTCGCGTGACATTGTTGAATCTGTGGAAGCTCACCGGGCTAGAGTTCTTGATCAACCTCGATCATCGCTTTCCTTCGCTGAGATTCATTCGCAAGTTCTGGGAGCAGTACCTGAATGCGATTGCGCGCGGAAAGGAAATTCATTTTGAGCTCGAGGTCGTGAAGCAGTGAGCGTTGCGCCAAGGTGTTTACACAGCATGACGGACGCTCAGGAGGAGAGATGTTTCCAAGAGACTTCTCGCGGAAATGGAAAGTAGTCTATATCGCCTTTCTGGTGTTCCTCGGGATCGGCGCCGTGATATTTAAAGACTACCTGATGCCAGGCGCCGTTATTTCGAGCAATCTCGGATTACTCATGGATCCAAAGCGATCGAAGACGCAATTGGTGGCGCAACTCGCTCTGTTCGGATTAGCGACCATTCTCGCCTGCGTGTACTTCTACGTGAGAATCAAAACCGCACGACGGTAAATGCCGCTTGTTGTGCCGCAACGCAGTCACCCGGAGCGGCTCCAACCAATGCCTCCCTGCGCTACTTCCTTCGTTTGAGATAGTAGATGGGATCGGCGGGAGATCCGGTGACCGTTACAAGTTCCCACCCCTTCGCTCCGAGCTTATCCAGGTTCCTCTCCAGCGGAAAGGACTCGCGGCTGAAAGCGCCGGGCTCCTTGCGCATGCTTCCTCCATCCATGCCTGAAAGGTTCACGGTTCCGCCCTGCACCACAAGGTATTCCCATCCTCCTCCGGCGGCGTCCTGGCCGTCTGCTCGGGCCCGCTCTCCGTACACTGAGTGTGCGGCTAACGCTATGAACGAAGCGCTCAGAATCACCGCCGTCGATATCCACAATGTGCGTTTCATGTCGTTACTCCTTTGCCGGACTGAATAGATTCTTCGGTTAGTGACAGGTTGCGTGAATCTAATTCAATTCCTGAGGAGTTTCAAGGAAACGGGTTCGAGAGTTTGCAGGGTGTGAGTAAAAGTGGACTTGGGTGGGACTTAGGTCACCCGGAACTCAGGGCGGAGAATCGAGCGTTCCGTCCGGCAACCCCGTAGCGGTGCGATGTTTATAGTTACGGACGACGTGGACTCCTGGCTCCGTTAGGTGCGGCATAGAGTCGAGCGCAGGAACATTTCACCCTACGGGGTTGGCAACCTATGGAACTCGCCACTATAGACACTCTACCCCTACGGGGTTCCAGGGAATTGTGCTGAGGGTTCGTGTACCCCCGGAAGGGTAGAATGTTTAGTGTGGCGAGTTCCACAGGTTGCCAATCCCGTAGGGGTGAAATGTTCTTGCGCTCGACTCTATGTCGCACCTAACGGAGCTGGGAAGTCCACGCCGGCGTCCGTGACTATAAACATCACACCCTCGGCTTGCCGAACGAAACGCTCGATTCACCGCTCTGAATTGCCGGTTGAGGTGACCCACGTCCCACCCAAGTTCCACTCCTAATCAGCACCCTTATCCGTGCGCAACCGGAGACCGTCGAAATCGAGGGATCCAGCGCGGAACACGCTCGCAGTATTGCTTGTAAGAGGCTCCGAACTTTCGCTTCAGCGCGGGTTCTTCGTAGATAAGGACAAACGTAGTAAACAACACCAAGACCAGTCCGGCATATTCGAACAACCGGAGCGCTTCGAACCATATCGCCTGACCCAGCACAACACTCAGTACACCCACGTACATCGGGTTTCGGACGTATCTGTAGAGGCCTTTCACGACTAATTCCCTGGGAGGATCGATCGGCGCCGGAGTTCCTTTGCCGGCAAACGTGAAATCCCACGCGCACCAAAAGTAAATCAAGGCGCCGATCGTCATCACCACAAATCCAAAGTAGCGAAAAGCACCGATTGAAATCGCTCCGCGCGAGCCGGCCGGGGACAATATGCGATAAGGAATCCATATCGCGACCGTCCCCGGAACAAGCACGGTGAAGATCAAAGTCTTGAGGGCGTTGATCATTATTCTGTCCTCGTTCTGTCTTCGCGATTCGGGTCTCACAGGATCAAGATGCGTCGCGATCGTCTACTTGGCGTCCTTGTCTTCCTGGTTGCCGGTAAGCGCCTGCTGGCGATAGGCGGCCGCTCCAAGGAGTCCGCCCATGCCCATGGATTCCACTGCCGAACTCGGCACAAGCATCAGCGCTCCCTTTTCCTTCAGGCCTTCATAAAGCATGTTCATCGCTCGCAGATGAAGCGCGGTCGGATTGCTCTTGTAAGACTGTGCCGCTTCATCAAAGAGATGCGCGATCTCGACTTCAGCCTGGCCGAGGATAATGCGCGCCTGCTTCTCCCGAGACGCCTGCGCCTCGCGCGACATCGCGTCCTGCAACGCATCGGGTATCACGACGTCTCGCATCTCGACTGATTGAACCGTCACTCCCCAGGGATTCGAGCGGTCGTCGATCAGCTTCTGCAACTCTTCTTCGATTCTCTCGCGCCCTCGAAGCAGTTCCGTCAGCGCCGTCCGTCCGATTATGTCGCGCAGCGCAGTCTGCGCAGCCCAGCTCACTGCTTGCTGATAGTCCTGCACTTCGAGAGCAGCCTTTTCAGGATCGTAGACCATCCAGAACAGCACCGCGTCTACGTTGACCGGCACCGTGTCTGAAGTAAGCGTCTGTTCGGCGACGAAGTTCGTGGTGATTACTCGTTGATCGATCCACGACGAAACCGTGTCAATCAGAGGCACGATCCAGAAGAGTCCGGGACCTCTGATGCCGACATAGCGCCCGAGTCTCAACACGACCGCTTTCTCCCACTGCTTTGCGACTCTTGGCGATTGCGCAAGCAGGAGTCCGACGATCAAACCGACGATCACAAAGAGCGGATTCCTCGTGAGCACCGTGGGCACCACGCCGAGAGCCAGCGGTAAGAGAAACACCAGGACCGAAATGATGTTGGCGCGCGGTACGTTTGGGGCGGTGAGCGCTGTTTTGCTCAGCGCGAGTTGATTGTCTCTGTCAGTGATTCCCATGATTCATTCTCCTTTTCGAGATGGTCATTTCATCTTCTTGAGCCGATCCGAAAGATGGTCAACCGCATTCCCGGCAGAGAAGCCGAGGTGCGCTGCCTGCGCGAGGAAGTGATCTTCGATTTCGCGTAGCTCGCGCTCGCGGTCTTTGTCGCGAGCGGCTTCGAAGTGCCGGGCTCGGACGAAAGTTCCGACGCCACGCCGGGTCTCGACTATGCCAAGCCGTTCAAGTTCCGCGTAGACCTTGGCGACGGTGTTTGCGTTGATGCGCAAGTCGACGGCGAGCTGTCGCACGGTAGGCAGTTGATCGCCCACGGCGAGTTTTCCAGTAGCGATCGAGAATCGAATAGCCCGCTCGAGCTGATGGTAGAGCGGCGTCGGGTGCGAGGTGTCAATGTTAAACGAAAGCGCCATTGTCCTATTGTACTACGGTAATAGTACAATGCGAGTTCCGAAAAGTCAAATTGGAACGCTAAAACCGGAACGAGGACTTGGGCACCAGCAACTCAGAGCGGTGAATCAAGTGTTCCGCCCGGCAGCCCCGCAGCGGTGTGATGTTTATAGTTAATGAATCAAGTGTTCCGCCCGGCAACCCCGTAGGGGTGTGATGTTTATAGTTACGGACGCAGACGCGGACTTCCAAGCTCCGTTAGGAGCGGCATAGAGTTGAGCGCAGGAACATTTCACCCCTACGGGGTTCCAGAGAAGTCTCAGGACACGTCCTCTGTCGAAGAGTCACGGGCTGCTCTCGACTCAAGTCCCACCTTCACCCGTAGGTGATGCGTTGGCGGGATTCGGAACGAAAGCCGGCCACGCTGAAGGACTCAACAAATAGTCCTTGCAAAGCTTTTTCGAAAGTTGTAGATTGCGCACATCACGCAATCATTTAACGTATCTTAGTTCATCGAAACGTATGATTTGCTGACACGCCCAGGCGTATAGAATTTGGGCTAACGCTTTGTTCCGGCTTACATCCTCACAGTCATCGTTTGCTTAGTTTCGGTCCTGACGGACGACTTAATTCGCTGACCCGATCTCGTCGGGGTCTTTAGCAATAATCGATCTTTGCTGAGTATCTCGCAGCAGAAGCTCCGGCTTTAGCAGGCGAACCCTCGGATTGCCGTTTTGTGCTTCTTCAATCGGCACGCCGAACCCGGTAAGCCTCACCTGTTTGAAAGTTGGTGTTTTTGACCACACGGCATCGCGCAAGCGTGCCTTGGCAGTTAATCGAGAACGGCCGCCCTCGAGGAGGCCACTCTCATTCACGCCACCCGCAATGAAGAGGCGGCTGACAAAATGGAGGAGTCTCAATGAGGATCAATGGTATCCAAAAGCGAAACGACGCGGCTGGGTCTCCGTTTTTCCTAGGGCTGCTGCTTATCTCTCTCGGGATAGTGTTCAGCCTTAGCGCGAGACCAGCCCTGGCGCAGTCAACTTCAGCAGGAACCGTCACCGGTCAGGTGACGGATCAGCAAGGCGCTGTGGTGCCCGGCGCGGATGTCACTCTGCTGAACCTTGCAACCGGCGCCACTCAGAAAACCGCGACCAATGATACCGGCCGATATACCTTCGTCACGGTTCCACCCGGAACCTACGATCTGACCGTCGGCAAGTCGGGGTTTCGAGTGGCCAAGGTTGCCGGTCAAAAGGTAACTGTAGGGCTGCTACGAACGGTCGACATAATAATGGAGGTCGGCTCGGTGTCAGAGACCGTTCAGGTGTCGGCTTCGATAGGGGCCGAGTTGCAGACTACTAACGCAACCGTTGGACAAACAATCAGCGGCAAGAATCTAGAGCTCATCACCAACCTGGGCCGAGATGCGAACGCGCTGTTTGTTCTGCAGCCGGCGGTGACCCCGAACGGTGAAGTAGCCGGCGCGGTTCGAGACCAGAACACCTACCAGCTCGACGGCGGCAACAACAGCGACGACATGGCCGGCACCAACAACACCTATACGCAGGCGGCCGGCTTTATTGGGTCGGCGGCGACGGGCGGCACACCTTCGGGCGTAATGCCGACTCCCGCGGAAAGCGTCGAGGAATTCAAGGTCGCGACCAACAACCAGGGAGCGGACTTCAACGGCTCCGCCGGCGGCCAGATTTCACTGGTCACCAAGCGCGGAACCAATCAATGGCACGGCTCGGCTTACGAACACTTCTTCGGAAGTAACTTTGGCGCCAACACCTGGCAGAACAATCACACACCGGTGAAAGACACGTCGGGCAAAGTCATATCCCCGTTTACGCCGCTCCCCCACACCCACCAAAACCGTTATGGCTTCTCGGCGGGTGGACCGATCACACCAGAGATCTGGGGAGGCAAGACATACATCTTCGCCAACTATGAAGCCCGGCGTTTCCCGCAGGCTACTCCGATTGAGAGAACCGTTCCCACGGAGTTACTGCGAGCGGGAGTGATTCAGGTCCAGGACGCCGCGGGTGTCTGGCAAAAATACAATCTGAACACCACGCCCGTCACTGTAGGCGGAGTCACATACCAGCCGGCCAGGTGCGGAGCCGCCAACGTGCTCTGCGATCCTCGCGGGCTAGGCATGAACCCGCTGATCTCGCAGCTCTGGTCGAAGTACATGCCGCTGCCAAACGATCCGTCGGCGGGTGACCAGCACAACACGCAGGGTTATCTCACCTCGGTGCTGCTGCCTCAAAACACCGACTCATTCGTGGCCAGAATCGATCACGACTTCGGTCCGAAATGGCGGTTGATGGCAAGCTACCGCTACTACCGGCTGGACCAACTCGCCAACACCCAGATAGACATCGGCGGGCTGCTTGGTGGGAGTCTCGGCCAGGCGGTCTCAAGCGCTCCGAGGCAGCAGAAGCCTTCGTACTATGTGATTGGGCTTACCACGAATATCACCCCCAGCCTGACGAATGACTTTCATTACAATTACCTGCGGAACTTCTGGGAGTGGTCAACCGCCCAGGCGCCCCCGCAACTCCCGGGACTTGGTGGAGCGTTGGAGCTTGGCGGTGAATCAGCCAACGCGTTGATCCCCTATAACGTCAACACCCAAAGCGTCCGCCAGCGGTATTGGGATGGGCAGGACCACACGATTCGTGACGACCTCAGTTGGATTCACGGAAGTCATCTCTTTCAGTTCGGAGGTTCCTATGAACGGAACTTCGACATTCACCAGAGAAACGACAACGGCCAGGGCGTGATGGCTGCGAATGTTTATCAGATCGGCACCGCGAATCCGGGACTGGCGTCGCTGAGCCCGAATTTCACTCCGGCCGGTTTGCCTTCCAGCCAGCTTGGCACCTGGACAAACTTCTACACCGATGTGCTTGGGATTGTCGTTCAACCGCAGTCGCTCTACACACGCAAGCTTCCCGACCTCAGCTTGCAACCGCTGGGTACGCCGGCTTTCGACAAGAGCGTTATTCCTTCCTACAACGCTTACGTCAGCGACACCTGGCGCATCAAGCCGACGTTCACGCTGAGCTTTGGCATCGGCTACGCGCTCGAGATGCCGCCGTACGAGATCGACGGCAAGCAGGTGATGCTGGTGGATGAAAAGGGTAATCCGATCGTGACTGAAGATTACCTGGCGAAGAGAAAATCCGCTGCATTGGCCGGACAGGTCTACAACCCGACGCTCGGGTTCGCGACCATTCGAAATGTTGCCGGCGGCGGGCGTAAGTATCCTTACGATCCGTTCTACGGCGGCTTCAGCCCGCGCGTCGCCATAGCGTGGAACCCGAAGTTCGACAGCGGTTTCCTGGGCAAGTTGCTCGGCCCGGGTAACTCGGTCATTCGGGCCGGCTACAATCGAATCTTCGGGCGGCTCAATGGTGTGGACCTTGTTCTGGTTCCACTTCTTGGTACAGGCTTGCTGCAACCGGTTCAGTGCCAGGGAGCCGTTCGAGCAGCGAATGCGGTGGCCGGCAATCAGTGCCTTGGAACCAACGGCGCTAATCCGAACACCGCTTTCCGAATCGGAGCGGACGGGTTGGTCGCGCCGCTTCCGGCGGCTTCCAACACTCTGCCGCAACCGTTCTTCCCGTCGACGCTGAGTTCATCGGGGACTCGCTTCGCATCGGCGGGCGGCGGGTCTTCGCTTGATCCCAAGTTCAGACCGAACGTCTCCGATCAGATCGACTTTACGCTGCAGCGCGAACTGGTTTCGCACAAGCTCCTGCTTGAAGTCGGATATATTGGACGGCGAATTCGGCACGAGTATCAAGCGTACGATCTGGACGCAGTTCCGTACATGACAACCCTGGGAGGCCAGACTTTCGCTGATGCCTTCAAGAACGTATTCCTGTCGCTCTGCGGACCGGTCCCCACGTGCACGGCAGCGGCGCCGGCGAGCTTGCCCGCGCAGCCGTTCTTCGAAGCGGCGATGGGTGGGCCAGGTTCGACCTACTGTGCCGGCTCTGCGAATTGCACCACCGCGGTTGCGTCGAAGCAGTTGTCCAACATCAGATCGACGCTGGTCTACAATTTGTGGAACGCACTGGCGGGCGACAAGGCGTGGACGCTTGGCAGGACCTTACCCAGTTCAAATCCACCCGGCGGCTGTGTCGCCACATCGCCGGTTTGCAACCAGCTCACATCCATATTCATGGAAGCGGCCAATGGATGGGGGAACTACAACGCGGCCTTCGTTTCGCTCGCGATACGCGACTGGCACGGAGTGACCGCACAATCCAACTTTACCTACAGCCACACGCTTGGGACCGGAGCAGTGACGCAGGCTACCAGTTCCTACACCGTGCTGGATCCATGGGATCTGGGCGCGATGTACGGGCCACAGTCGTTTGACGTGCGCTTCCTCTTCAACCAGTCGCTGTTATGGGAGCCCAAATTCTTCAAGGATCAGCACAGCATCATGGGAAGGATCATGGACGGATGGGCTTTCGCTCCGCTGTTCACCGCGCGCAGCGGGTTCCCGCTGTACATATCGACGCAGACGGGGACCAACGGATCCTGTCAGTCGTTTGGCCAGATGAACTGCAACGAGGGCAGCACTAACGAGCAGGCGGCTTTCCTTGTGCCTTACACCGGTGGCAATGTTGCGCATAAGGGCGTGGTTGTCACTGGCCCGATTGGAACAAACAGCAATCCGGCAAACGGTGGCGTAGGCATAAACCTGTTCAGCGATCCTGCCGCTGTCTACAACGGGTTCCGCCGGTTGCTTCTTGGTCTGGACCACAATGGAGGCGCGACCGGTCGGCTGCGTGGACTCCCCACGTGGAATCTGGACCTGAGCGTTGCGAAGAAGTTCCAATTCACCGAGCGCGTTGGGATGATGTTCCTCGCTCAGTTCGCCAACGTGTTAAACAAGTTTCAACCTAGCAACCCGACGCTGGCTCTCGACAGCCCGGCGTCGTTTGGCAATATCACGACTCAACTCAACACGCCACGCCAGATCGAATTCGGTCTGCGGGTACACTTCTAAAGTAGAAGTCTACTTCTACCTTTGGGGGCCGGGGAAACTCGGCCCTTTTTTTTTGCGCGCAGCCGGCGCTCCCTGCGCCGGCGCAACCTGCCTTTCGAAAGCCACAGGATTCCGCTGCCAAAGCGCTACGATTTTAAGCTCGGTTTGCGGGGATAGGTTCAGGATCTAGTACGTAGGCAATTAACCGCTTATTTGCGCCGCCTTCGGCACGCTGATCTGCGCAGATCAGCGAAACGCAGTCAGCGAAAATCAGCGGTTAATTCTTTCCGTTATGATTGAAAGAGTCAGAGTGAGCCACTACCGTTGTGAGCGATCAATGGCCTGGCAGTTTGCTGGATGGTAGAATCTTTTACGAACAATAGGAAGCAAATCAGAGGTCAATTGGAGGAAAGATGAAAGCAAAGCTCACTCTAGCGTTCGTGGCACTACTTGTTTGCTCAACTGTATTCGCGATCTCGCTCTCCAGCCGCGCAAGCAACGCTGCCGATAGCGGAGAAAAAATGAACTCGATATACGACTTCACACTCAAGGACATTGACCACAAGGAAGTCAACCTTGGCCAGTATCGCGGCAAGGTTGTGTTGGTAGTCAACGTCGCCAGCAGATGTGGATTCACTCCGCAGTACGAAGGGCTCCAAAAGGTTTACACGAAGTACAAGGACCGCGGGTTTGTGATTCTCGGATTCCCGGCGAACAACTTCATGGCGCAGGAACCGGGCACGGACGAGGAGATCAAGACTTTCTGCTCGGCGAAGTACAACGTGACCTTCCCGATCTTCTCCAAGATTTCGGTGAAGGGCGACGACATCCATCCGCTGTATAAGTTTCTTACCAGCAAGGAAACCAATCCTGATTTCGGCGGCGACATCAAATGGAACTTCAGCAAGTTCCTGTTAGACAAGAACGGCAAGATCGTCGCGCGATTCGAGCCGGCGGTGAAGCCAGAGAGCGATCCGATGATTCAAGCGATCGAGAAGGCGCTCGAGTAACCGCGATTCAAAGCATTCCACACTAATGAAAAGGGGGCGGCGCGCCCCCTTTTGCCGTCTCACTAGTGGGGTGTACCAGAGAATTCGCTAGTCCTGTATGGGCGGTCCTCCGTGGCCGCCCCTCTTTCGAGAAAGCGCTTCCTCATTAAGGGGCGGCCACGGAGGACCGCCCATACAGGACTACCCTTAACCGCTAGCGAAATGCAGGTTACAAGCAACTAGTAAGGCGCTCAGTTGGACGCCAACTCTATGCCAACTTGTATGCCTGTTGCGCGCGCTTGTAATCTGTAGCTTCTCTGCGAGGAGACGAATACGGTTTGGGCAAACGTAATAACACGCCTCTTGTTCTGATAGTTCTCGATGGGTTTGGGTATTCAGCTCGCCGAGAGGGCAACGCGATCGCGCTGGCTCGCACACCGCATTTTGATGAGTGGTACAGGACCTATCCGAACACCCTCGTCGAAGCCTCCGGTCAGTATGTCGGTCTTAAAGCCGGTCAGATGGGCAATAGCGAAGTCGGCCACCTCAACATCGGCGCGGGCCGCGTAGTGAGAATGGATACATCACGCATCGACTACGAAATAGAGACCGGCGCATTCTTCGCCAACGACGCGCTCGTTCAGGCGATGGAGCACGCGAAGAGTCGCAGCTCGGCTCTGCACTTGATCGGACTGGTTTCGCACGGCGGCGTGCACTCATCCCAGGAGCATTTGTACGCACTGCTTCGAATGGCCGAACAGCGAAGCGTCGAGCGCGTCTTCGTTCATGCTTTCCTGGATGGCCGCGATACCGCGCCGGACTCGGGAGCGGGATACGTCGCAGAACTGATTCAAAAGATGACTGAGTACGGCGCCGGGAGCGTGGCGTCTGTTGTGGGCCGCTACTACGGGATGGATCGAGACAAACGATGGGAGAGGACCGAGCAGGCCTTTCGGCTCATGCGCTACGGGGAAGGCCGCCCGCGGCACGACGCGGTCGACGCGATCCGAGAATCCTACGGCGACGGAGTCACCGACGAGTTCGTAAAACCGATAGCGATCCTCGATGATGGCGACAAACCGGCTGCGACGATTCAGGACGGCGACAGCGTGATCTTTTTCAACTTCCGGTCGGATCGCGCGCGACAAATCACGCGGGCTTTCACCGAAGACGACTTCACCTTTTTTGCTCGAGGGCCAAAACCCGACATCCGATTCACTTGTATGACTCATTACGACCGGCTGTTTCATTTGCCGGTGGCGTTTGGTCCGGAGCATCACGAGCAGATACTGGCAGATGTAATGGCGGAAGCCCGACTCAACAATCTTCGGATTGCCGAGACTGAAAAGTACGCGCACGTGACTTTCTTTTTCAACGGCGGTGTCGAGCCGGTCTTTCCCGGCGAGACCCGAATACTGATTCCCTCGCCCAAAGTTGCAACGTACGATTTGCAGCCTGAGATGAGCGCCTTTGGAATCACCGATCAAGTAGTCAGTCAAATTGGAAGCGAGCAATTTGACGTGGTGATCATGAACTACGCGAACGCCGATATGGTCGGGCACACCGGGAACCTCGAAGCGACGATCAAAGCGGTCGAGATGATCGACGAATGTCTCGGGCGAGTGGTCGAAGCGACGCGAGCCAAAGGCGGAACAGTGATCATCACCGCAGACCATGGCAACGCCGAACAGATGATCGATCCGGTGACCGGGCACATATTTACCGCGCATACGACGAACCCGGTGCCGGTGATACTTATTGGCGATCATCAATGCAAGCTGCGCGGCGGCGGTTCGTTGAGGGACATCGCGCCGACGATGCTTGGCCTGCTCGAGCTGAAGAAGCCGGAGCAAATGACGGGACAAGATTTGAGGATTAGTCAGTAGTCCGTAGTCCGTAGTCAGTAGTCCGTAGTCCGTAGTCAGTAGTCCGTAGTCTGTAGCTTGTGTTGATAACGCGCGACTAACTGCTGACCATACTGAGACGGATTATCGACCATGGACCACCGACTACGAACTACGGACTACGGACTACGGACTACTGACTACGAACTACGGACTACTGACTACTCTAATAAGGCAAAACAATGAAAGTTGGACTGGTAGGTTTCGCTGGATCGGGTAAGACTACAATTTTCAATGCGCTCACCGGGCTCACCGCTGAAGTGGGCGGCTACGGTGCGCGCGAAAAGGCTAATATCGGCGTAATCAAAGTTCCCGATCCGCGCGTGGATAAACTCGCGGATATCTATAATCCAAAGAAAAAGACTTATGCGGAGATCAGTTTTGTTGACGTGGCCGGGCCGCAAGCCGAAGACGCCGAACAAACCCAATCAGGTCTGGATCCGAAGCTCGTTCAGCACATGCGCGAGGCTGACGCGCTGGTTCACGTCGTGCGAGCATTCGACAACACGATGCTCTCGCAATCGGCGGACCCGGCGCGCGACATACGTTCATTCGACGATGAACTGATGCTGACTGACCTCGTGCAGATCGAGAATCGAATAACAAGATTGAAGAAGGAGAAAGACTCGGCTCGCGAAAATGACCTGATGCTGCGCCTGAAGTCCGCGCTTGAAGAAGAACATCCGCTTCGCGACCTCGATCTCACACACGAAGACATAGGGCTAATCGCCGGCTTTCGATTTCTGAGTTTGAAGCCGTTGCTACTCTTGTTGAACCAGCCGGAGGAAGCGGCCGGAGAGGGAGTGATTGGCGACGTTCAGGCCCTCGCCGAGTCAAAGCAGCTAAGCGCGATCGCGATGGCGGGCAAGGTTGAAATGGAGATCGCCCAGCTTGTAGCCGACGAGCAGCGCGAGTTTCTCCAGGATCTGGGCATCGCGGAACCGGCGCGCGACCGGTTCATCCGCGCGGCGTATTCGCTGCTCGATTTGATCAGCTTCTTAACGTCGGGGGAAGACGAATGCCGCGCGTGGTCGATCAAGCGCGGAACTACCGCGCACAAGGCGGCAGGTGTAATTCACTCGGACATCGAACGCGGTTTCATTCGGGCGGAGGTTACGAAATTTGAAGACCTGGTTGAGTTGGGCAGCGAGGCCCGCTGCCGCGAGCACGGCAAACTCAGGTTGGAAGGAAAGGACTACATCGTTCACGACGGCGATGTAATGCACTTCAGGTTTAATGTTTGAGTAGTCAGTAGTCATTCGTCCTTGGTCATTAGTCCTTGGTCCTTAGCCCACTGACCACTGACCATTGACCACTGACCACTGACTAATGACCAATGACCAATGACTTCCTCCGCATCGTTTTGTTCGACGTCGATGGCACGCTGATAACGACAGTTCGACGGCGCGAATATCGCAAGCTCATCCACGAAATGCTAATGGATGTCTTCGGAACGTGCGGGCGAATTAACGAAGTGGACTTCGCCGGCAAGACCGATCTGGCGATCTACCGCGAAGCTCTCGAGTGCGAAGGCATCACTCCCGCGGGCATACGAGAGCGACTGTCGATGATCGAAGCGGCGACCGTAGATATCCTCAATCACCTTTCTTCAACCGGCGACGTGTTTCGGGTCTGTCCAGGCGTAAGAGAACTTCTCGATGTGCTTTCAATTGATTCACGGTTCCTGCCGAGCTTGCTGACCGGCAATGTCGAGAAGCTTGCAGAAGCAAAGCTGCGCGTCGCGGGAATCTGGCATTACTTCGGGCGTCGAGGCGCCTTCGGAAGCGATGATGAAGAACGCAATCACCTGCCGGCTATTGCCGCGGAAAGAATCAGCGCACAATTGGGTCATGCGCTCGCGCCGGAACAGTTCATTAGCGTTGGCGACACCCCTCGAGATGTTTCGTGTGCGCGGCATTTCGGCGCGCGAGTTTTGGCTGTAGCATCCGGCCAGCACACGCTCGAGCAGTTACGCGAGTGTTCGCCTGACATTCTTCTTCCCGATCTTGGCGATACGGCGGCGGTAGTTGGACTGTTGGCTGAAATGTGAAACGTCCGCAGTGCTCAGCGTCCTCCGCGTCCTCCGCGTCCTCCGCGTCCTCTGCGGTTTATTCTTGATCAATGTCGGGGATCAACCGCAGAGGACGCGGAGGACGCTGAGGAGGAACAATCACACGTGGCCCGTGTACTTGGGCTCCAAGGTTGTCGCTATCCAACATCGACATATAGTATCCTTCAACAATCAAATCTCAGGAGGGCATAAGGTGAAAAGCATCAAGGTTCTGGTCGCAGTGATGTTCGTCGCGTCGACCATCGCGGCGCTTTCTACTCAGACGTTTGGATATCCGCCGTTCCTCATAAAGGCCAAGAAATTTGGCGCGAAGGATTGTACGTTTTGTCACGTCGATCCAGAAGGCGGACCGCCCTGGAACGATCGAGGCAAATGGTTGATCAGCGAGAAAGAGCGACGAGGCGCGGAGACCGTCGACGTCGAATGGCTCGCGGACTACAAGCCGGGCAAGGTCGCGGATCAAAAACCTGCGGACCCGGCGAAGCCGCCCGACAAGGACGACAAGAAGACTCCTCCAACTGCTCCCAAGGCCGGGAAAGTAGACCCGAAGACCTTTGATGATTTCGTTGGGGAGTATCAGGTGGACCCGCTGGGTATACTCATCATCACACACGAAGGTGACAAGCTGTTGGGCAAACCTCAGGACGGCGGAGAAAAGGAAGAGTTGCAGCCGCAAGAAGACGGTAGTTTTTTGGTAACGAACGTCAACGCGAAAGTGAATTTCGCGCGGGATGACAAGGGTAAGGTTGTCGAGATCCAGATCAACTTGAACGGCCAGGACCTGAAGGGCAAAAAGGTCAAGTGAAGGGTCAAGTGAGTGTGGTTGTATGCCGGAACAAGCGCGTTGGCGTTGGTACGTGTCGAGCGCGGGAGTCCTGTTATTGATCTGCTCTGCCGGTTGTTTTGGCCGAGGCCAGCGATATCGCGACTTCACGACGCAAACGCCGCTCGAGCAAAATGAAATTCTGATTCTGGGGTTCATGGGCGGACGTGAACCCTGGAACAATGACAAGCATTGTGTTCGCAGGCTTGCGCTCGAGCTGCGATCGATGAACCTTCCTGATGTGCACGTCGAGACGGTCGAGAACGAGAAACGATCGCTTGCAATCGAATTGGTCAAGAACGCGTTTGATCGAAATCACGACGGGAAGCTCGACCAACGGGAGTGCGCTTCCGCAAAGCTGATTCTCTACGGCCAGAGTTTTGGCGCCGCGGCAGTAGTCAAGTTCGCCCGGCAACTAAAGCAGATCGGCGTGCCGGTGCTCCTCAGCGTGCAAGTAGACAGCATCGGACGTGACGATTCGATCATCCCTTCGAATGTCGGCCGCGCGGCGAATCTGTTTCAGCGAAATGGATGGTTCATTCGCGGCGAGCAGGAGATCCGTGCTGAAGATCCAACGAAGACTACCATCGTCGGCAACTTCAAGTACGACTACAGCGACAGCAAGATCGATATCTCAAAAGTCTCGTGGATGAAGAAGTCGTTCAGGATTGCTCACACGCGAATGGAATACGACGACGAAGCCTGGGGGAAGGTGGAAGAGTTGGTATTGGCCACAGTAAACGGAGTTCGGCGGCGGGCCTAATGGAGCCCGATTCGCCGAACAATATCCACGAAGTCCGGGTGCGAGTGTAAGCCGTCGAAAGTCGGAATCACGTTGATAAAGATCAGCAGGCTGTTGCGTTCCTCGTAGCCTTTTTCCAGCCACTCCGATTAAGGGTACTCCTGTATGGGCGGTCCTCCATGGCCGCGCCTTAGTGAGGAAGAGCTTTTTCGAAGGAGGGGCGGCCACGGAGGACCGCCCATACAAGACTAGCGAATTCTCTAGTAAACTCCACACTGAACGGCCGCTCCGAGTCTCCTTTCAATCCAACCTACTTGCCGTCGATCGAGAAGGCGTACAGTTTGTTGTTTGCCTTACCGAGTCGCAGCATCTGATAACCCGAGCCTACATACACTACGCCGTCGGCAACCGTGGGTCCTCCGCCGACTGCGCCCCCGGTATCGAACTCCCAAACAATCTTTCCGGTCTTTGCGTCATAAGCGCGAATGAAATTGCCTGAAGAACCCGCAAACACAAGTCGATTGTCGCCCGTGCCGGTTACGGTCAGTGGCCCGAAGTTCGAGCGCCCGTCCGGGTTCATCGTCTGCCACAGGACCTTGCCGGTTGCGCCATCAAGCGCCGAGACGGAACCCTGCTTTGGGTGATTCGAGATGCCGACATAGATGCGTTCGCCATCAGTTGCATCGCCGAACTCGATACCGCCGAGCATGCCGCCCGGCCCCACTTCGGTTTTCCACACCAGCTTGCCATCCTTCGGATCAACCGCGTAGAACCAGCCGCTCTTTTGTCCCGCGCCGATCAGCTTCTTTCCGGCGGCGCCTTTGAATGAAATGGCGATCGTTCCGAAGTCGAAGTCCGGCCCACACTCCTTGGGATTCTGCACACAGTTCATATTCCACACGTCGCCGTGCTGTGCCTGATAAGACCACAGCATTTTTCCCGAAGCCAGATCGAGCGCCACTATCGCGTCGGACATCATCGATTCCGGTTTGGTGTAGTCATCGCCGGTCGTAAAGTAGAGTCGCTTGTCTTCAGGATGAATCGATACGGTTGACCACACGCCGACGCCCGACGGCCCGAAAATCTTGCGGCCCTTCTTATCCACACCCTGTTCCTTCGGCTCGTCGGTCACGGTATAGAAGCGCCAGACTTGTGCGCCGGTCTTCGCATCGAAGGCGGCGACTCCTCCGCGAAAAGTGCAGCATTCATACTTGGGGTTCCCGGCCATCACTATTTCTTCACGTGATGAAATGCCGATGTACACTCGACCGTTGTAATAGATCGGCGCGCTTGTGGCGATGGTCATCGGATGAGGGTCGGTCTTGACCTTCCAGATTTGCGCGCCGGTCTTCGCGTCGAGCGCGAACAATCGAGCGTTCACGTCGGCGAAGTAGATAACGCCGTCGGCGTAGGCCGCTCCGCTTCGCGAGGGGGCGCCTGATTCAAACTCCCAGATCTTTTTGCCGGTCTTCGCGTCGACCGCGTACTCCTTGCCGTCCCACGATCCGAAGTAGACCACTCCGCCTACGACTGTCGGCTGGCTCGAGACGTCGGCGCCCACTTCAAAAACCCATTTTGGTTTCAGGCGGCTGACCGTTGCCGGTGTGATTTGTTTCTCATTCGGGTTGTAGTGCGAGCCGGCGAGGTCTCGGCCGTACATAGGCCAATCGGAGTTTGCCTGGCCGTTGCCGGCGCTTGCTGCGCTGGCTCGCGTGCCGCGCGCCGCCGAGGTTTGACCGGCAACCATCGTTGCCATCGCGAAGACTGCAAGCGCGCAGGTGATCAGGGGAGTTCTCGTACGCATTGTTGCTCCTTTCCATTCGCCTGAGGGTGTGGGTTCAAAAGAAAGGTGATTCTATTCGAATGATGTGGGTCTTTCAAGAAAAGGCCGGTTAGAGTATTGGGTAGTGATGTTATGAAGCGGGGCGCCTCCCGCGGCGCGCGACTGATAAACTCAGACGCGCGCCGGACAGTTGACCGCTGTGGGGAGGCGCTATGACGGAAACAGTATATTGCGGCGTGGATT
>Ga0134124_10000716_pt1 | contig 26542 bp, 27 predicted proteins | sample KB304_FD_96880 | JGI IMG/M metagenome (GOLD analysis project Ga0134124, IMG submission 96880) | Terrestrial soil microbial communities without Nitrogen fertilizer from Kellogg Biological Station, Michigan, USA - KB3-0-4 | ecosystem: Environmental > Terrestrial > Soil > Unclassified ... | reverse complement strand
TGCCCGCGATGCCGCTCACGGTGGCGGCGGCCGTGCCGATGCTGAGCCTGCTCGAGGCAGCCGCAGTCGAGCGGCAACCAGTCGAGTCGCCCCGCGAGATGGCAGCAGCAGCGCGATCCGAGTCGGAATCTATGCCGGCGACGACGGCTGGCGGTTCCGCGCCGGTCGCCGCGCCGTGGCCCGGGTCGGCGCCGGTCGCGATGCGGCCCACGCCGCCGCCTGGTCAGCGGCGTGACCCTGAGCCGTCCGCGCAGGCCGCCGCGGCGCCTGACCCCGAGTCGGTGCCGCCGCCACCGCCGCCCATCCGCATCCAGACAGGCGAGCAGGTGGCATCCTCCATGCCGGCCGCGCCCAAGCTGTCACGCCCGTCCCCGATCACGGGCGCCGCGCCGACCGCGCCGCACCGGTCCGACTCACCCGCGGCCGGCCACGGCTCGTCGCCTCTCGGGCTTGGCCTCGGCCGCTTGCGGATCCGTCTCGACGGCGCCAGCATGCGCACGACGGATCGCGAGACCGAAGTGATCTCCGGCACGCTCGTCGGCGGCCAACCCGAGCGCGTAGTGGTGCAGGTCGATGACCGCATGAGGCAGCCGAAGCTGAACGGGCGCCTGTTCACGGCAGCCGTGAAGCTACTGCCCGGCATCAACCAGGTGCGGGTGCTCGCGACTGACGCCGCGGGAGCCGAGGTGGAGGAGGTCGTCACCGTTCAGTATGTTCCGGCCGCTATGCCGGACGTGGCAATCACGAGCCCGCGCGACGGCCACACGCTGGCGCCCGACGATCCGCCGCTCGTAACGGTGCAAGGCGAAGCGCGCGACCCCAGCCTCACGACGGTGTGGATCGTCGCGAACGACCGGCGCCTGATGGTGCCGGTCACGGCCGGGCGGTTCCGGCACGTCATTCCCGTCGTCGACCCGATCGTCCGCGTGCGCGCGGAGACCGGCACCGAGGGTGCCCGCAGCCCAACGGTGACGGTGCATGCCGCGGCGGCCATGCCCGCGATCGGGCTTTTCCTGGGCGATTGGTCGCGCGACACTGCCGGCCCGGCACGGATGACGGTGACGTGGCGCCCCAATCCCGCCAAGCTGGACGGCGGCGCTGGGCCGCTGCCGCTGAGCGGGCTGCCGGCGGACACCGGCGAGGCTGGAGCCGATTTTTTCTACCTCCGCAACGTCCGGCCGGGCGTCTACACTTTCTTGCTCACCTACCGCGCTGGAGCCGCATCGGCGGTCCGCCCCGTGCTCTACGTCGCCGGCGCTTCGCGGCCGCTCCAGCCGATGACGCTGGATGGATCGGGCCGCGCGGTGGTTGCCCGGTTGTTGCTACCGCAAGGCGTGCTCTGGGAGCAGGACGACTGGTTCACCGGGCGCAGCGCGAGCGGGGACACCGTCACCAAGTTCAGGTTTCCGGACGGCGTGAGCTGGACCGAGCGGCTCGGAGACTTCACCCGATGACGCGATCAGGCGAGGAGCAACTCGTCGCCAGCCAGAATCGCGACGGCGGCTGGGGGGCGCAGGAGGGGCGCGCCAGCAGCACCGAGATCACCGCGCTGGCCACGCTCGCGCTCGGGCGCCTCGACACGCCGGCCGCGCGCGCGAGCGCGACACACGGCGTGCGCTGGCTCGCCGCGCGCCAGCACGACGACGGTGGGTGGCCTGTGAGCGCGCGGGTGGACGAGGGGTCCTGGGCCACGGCGCTGGCGGTCCTCGCCCTGAATGCGCTCGGGCACGAGCCGGCGCGCGCCGTGCGGGGCGCCCGCTGGCTGGTGCGCCGCGTACCGCGTACCCTCGGCATGGCCTCCTCGCTGTTGCACAGATTCGCCCCGAGCAGCTTGGCGGTCCGCCTGGATCCCGATCTGAAGGGCTGGGCCTGGACGGCGGACGCGGCCAGTTTCGTCGAGCCCACCTGCTACGTCCTCCTCGCCCTCAAAGGGCTGCGGCGGCAATTGCAAGGCGCAGCCGTGGCTGAGCGGATCGACGAAGCGGAGCGCATGGTCTACGACCGCATGTGCCGCGACGGTGGCTGGAACTACGGCAACTCGACCGTCCTGGAAGCCGAGTTGTGGCCGTACGCCGACGTCACCGCCCTCGCCCTGCTCGCGCTCGCTGACCACCCGGGGCGTGAGGCCAATCAGCGAAGCCTCCGCGCGCTCCGCGGCATGCTGCAGCGTGTGGACTCCGGGCTGAGCGTGGCCTGGGCGACGCTGTGTTTCGCGGCCTACGGCGAGGACCCGGCGCCCTGGCGGCGACGCCTGGTCGAGCGCTACGCGCAGAACGGATTCTTGGGGGAGACGAGGGCGGTGGCCCTTGCGCTGCTGGCGCTGACCGGCGGCGCGGAGGTGTTCCGGACATGAGGCTCGATCGCCGGGCCTTCCTCGCCGGTGCGCTGGCGGCCGGCGCCATCTCCACCGCGCACGGCTGCGTGAATGCGCCGCGGTGGGAGCGCCGCGCCGTCCGGCAGCCATCGCGCTCCCGAGTCGCCATCCTGTCCGCCGGCGCTTACGACGGCCGCCTCGTCGACGTCGTGCTGCGCGGGCTGCGCCTGTTCGGCCTCGCCCTCACCGCCAAGCGCGTGGTGCTCAAGCCGAACTTCGTCGAGCACGACCCGAACGGCGTGGTAAACACCCACCCGGCGCTCGTGGCCGCCGCCATCGAGGCGTTCCGGCGTGCGGGCGCCCGGCACGTCGTCGTCGCCGAGGGGCCGGGCCACTACCGCGACACCGAGCACCTGCTGACGGCCACCGGGCTGCACGCCGTGCTGCGCGAACACCGTACGCGTTACGTCGATCTCAACAACGACAACGCGCGACCGCTGCGCCTCGGGAGCCATTACACCGGGCTCGGGCACCTCTACTTGCCCGAGACCCTTCTCGAGGCGGATCTGCTCGTCTCGATGCCGAAGCTCAAGACGCACCACTGGGCGGGGGTGACGCTGTCACTCAAGAACATGTTTGGCTGCATCCCGGGCGCTATCTACGGCTGGCCGAAGAACGTCCTGCACTGGGCGGGCATCCACGAGAGCATCCTCGACATCAACAGCACGCTGCCGGTGCCGCGCTTTGCCATCGTCGACGGCATCGTGGGCATGGAGGGCAACGGGCCGATCCAGGGCGAGGCCAGGCGATGTGGTGCACTCGTCTTCGGTGATGATCCCGTCGCCGTCGACGCCACCGCGGCGCGGCTGATGACGATCGACCCACGGAAGATTCGGTATCTCGAGGAGGCGGGGCGTTTTCTGGGAAACATCGTCGAGGAGCGAATCGATCAAGTGGGCGAGCCGATCGACCGGCTCCGGCAGGACTTCCGCGTGCTGCCCAGGTTCAGCGCGCTCAAGAGCTTCGTGTGAACGCGCGGCGTCTGCTCGCCCTCGCTGCCGTGCTGCTCGCATGCGCCGGCGCTGGCTGGGCCCACCTCAACGAGGCGGGCAAGGCTGCCTACGCGCGCGGGGACTACGCTCAGGCCGAGCGCCTCTTCCGTCAGGCGTTGACGGCAGCACCCGACGAGCCGGAGGTCCACTACCATCACGGCGTGGCCCTCACCCATCTACACCGCTGGGCCGAGGCGGCGGCCGCCTACGAGAAGGCGCTGGCCCTCCAACCCCCGTCCGCGCTCGCAGCGGCGGCGCGTCAGGCATTACGCTCGGTGGAGCCCATGATGCGACCGCGGTCGTCGGTGCCGCCGCCTGAGGCCGCGGTCGCCGCACCACCGGGGCCAAGACCACGCCGCGTCGAGCTGCCGCCCGACACCGTCCGGGTGCGGCGACAGGGCGGCAACTGGTTCGTCGAGGTGACGCTGAACGACATGCACCAGTCGACCTTCCTCGTCGATACTGGAGCGTCCGCGTGCGCGATCACCCCGGAGCTGGCCGAGGCCATCGGGATCGTGCCCGATCCCGACGAGCCGCCGGTGCTGGTGCGGGGTGTGACCGGCAGCCGCTGGGGACGACACGTCAAGATCCCATCCATCCGGGTGGGGGACATCGAGGCGCGCGACGTGATCGCGTTCGTGATCCCGCTGCCCGGCATGCAGGGCATCCTCGGAAATACTTTCCTCTCGCGCTACACGGCCACGTTGGATCCAGCCCAAGCGCGATTGACGCTTCAGCCGCGCTGAGCGGGCCGGCCGCTCGATCAACGCGGACGCGGGGCCGGACGATACTCCCGTAGTCGCTCTTCGAACTGACTGTCGCCGCGCCGTCCGTGCCAGCGTGCGTACCAGCGGACGGCGGGCGCATACCAGTACTCGTCGCCGTCGCGGCGATCCGTCTCGCGCACGAGCTTGATGGTTTCGTAGCGGCCGGCCGGCACTTCGACCGGCTCCGAGCCGATCACCGTGAACCGGTCGTCGTGGGTCACGACACCGTCGCGCTGCTCGAAGCGGCCCTGATGGTTCCAGCGCGCGCCCGGCACGAGCGGCCACACGAACCACGGCTGGGGCGGCACCATGCGTGCCTCGACCTTTCCTTCGCGGACGGCGGCCGCCCAGTGCAGGGCGTGCGTGTAATAATGCTCGGCGTCGTCCAGCCGCACGACGTAGTACCGCACGTTGTTGAGGTCGCGCACGTCGACGACCTCAAGGGTTTTCGTGCCCGTCTCCTGGCCGCTCGTCCACTGGTAGACCCACCGGTCGCCGACCTGCCACGCGGGCTCGACGACCGAAGCGGCCGGCGCCGTGCGCGCAGGACCGGCATCGGTCGCGGCCGGCGGCGGCGACCCGGCGGCGCAGCCGGCAACCGTCACCACGACGACCGCGAGGCCGAGGAGCGAGCGCCGACGGAGCATCGTCATCGCCGCAGGCGCTGGCCGGCGACGGGGGTAGCGACGGCGTCCTCGAGCGTCTTGGCCTGGCGCCACTCACTGGCGGGGCGGGCCCGGCCGTCAGTGCCGATCTGGTCGAGGCCCCAGTAGATCTCGAGATTGTTGCCATCGGGGTCGCGGAACTCGATCGCGATCTGGCAGCCGGCGCGGCGCCGGCCCTCGAAGACGATGGGCACGCCGTGCGAGCGCAGCCACGCCCGGGCGCGGAACACCTCGTCGAGCGATCCGACCTCGAAGGCGAAGTGGTTGAGGCTCGTGCGCTCGAGCTTGCTGGCGCCGCCGACCAGCGCCACACCGTGATGGTCGGTGTTGCAGCGCATGAACACCATGCCGCCTGGCACCATCGTGTCTGGATAGCGATCGCTGATTTGCAGACCGAGCACCTCGGTGTAGAAGCGCACCGCCGCCTCGAGATCGCTGACGTTCAACACGACATGGCCAATCTTCTTCAGTTCGAACTCGATCATCGCGTTCACCTCGGGTTATCGAGGCGCGTCACGGCTTGGCCGGGACGCGCCGAGCGTTGGGGGTGTGGGGGCCACGTCGGGGCCCCCGCTTTCAGACCGTCAAGGCCGCGTCGGAGCCCCCGCTCCAGTACGCGAAGGCGGCGCCGATCGGCGAGGAGTAGATCGGGACGTAGTCCACGAGGGTCCCCGGCCGCCCTTCGACCACGGCGGCGGCTGCGATCCAGTTGCACGTCTCGCGCGTGCCGCCGCGCGGCCCGGCCGCGTCCGGTAGCCCGGTCGCGCCCGGTCCCGGCGCGCCGCTCACCTGGCTGGCGTCGCTCGCCGGCACCTGGTAGTCGTCGAAGTATTGCGCCATGCCACGGGCGTCGCCGATCGACAGGCACCTCAAGACGGCGCGATCGAACTTCTCGTCGAGGTAGGCATCCTTCGCGCGCGGCGTGTGCCAGAGCCCGCCGGAGCCGACGATGGCGACGCGCAGCTCACCCGGATGCTCGTCGACGATCTCGCGCACGGCGGCGCCGAGCTGATAGCAGCGTATGGCCGTCGGCTGCGGCGCGTAGTAGCAGTTGAGGAACACGGGCACGATCGGTGTCGTGAACTCCGTGAGCGACTCGGCCGGCCGCAGGAACGCATGGCCGATGCCGCGCTCCGGCCTGGGCATGTCGAGCGAGAACGCCGGATCGAAGCCGCGGCGCATCAGGCCGGTGAGGAGGGCGGCGGCGAGCTCCGGGTGGCCGGGAACGGTCGCGGTGCCGCCGCCGGCGAGGCTGCCCTGGAACTTGTCGCCGGCGTAGATGGCGAACGCCGGATAGTTGCGGAAGTCGAAGCACTCGAGCTGATCGTCACCGAAGACCACGATGACGTCGGGCCGCGCCGCCACCAGCCGCCCCTTCAGCGTTGCGAAGGCCGCGGCGATGCGCGCGGCCTTCGCACGATTCGTCTCGACGTCGTCGAAGGGAACGTCGGCCCGGAGCGAGCGGGAGGCGCGGACGTCGTTCCAGCGCTCGGGCGCCATGTAACAGAAGGGGCTGTGCGACATGTTGAAGACGCCGGCCAGGGTCGCCATGGCTCGTGGGGTATGGTACGCCAGTCAGCACGTCGTCGTCAGCGTCGCGCTCGAAGGCCGCCAAAGTGTGCCGCAACTCGTCGCCGCGCACCGTGGCCCCGTACCGTTCGATCCCCTCCCGGACGACCTCCAGGCCCCGCTCACGTTCGCCCTTGCGCCAGTACAGCCAGGCCATCTGGTTCCAGATCTCGGCGAGGTTATAGGGGCTGACCTCCCGGCCGCGCTCATCGATCAGCCGGCGGCAGACCGCCAGGGCCTCATCGAAGCGGCCGGCCTGACCTTCGAGCTTGCTCAGGTTGAGCGCCAGCGCCTCGCTCGTGTCGCCCACCATGCAGTTGGCGCAGTTGTCGACGCGCCGATTGTGGCGCAGGTAGCGCTCGAACCCGAAGCGGGCCAGCGGCAGTCGGTGAGGGGGACGCTCCCGCGACCAGGCGCCCGGCCCGTCGGCCTTCTGAAGGCTGCAGCCGACCCAGCGCCCCTGCGTCTCGCTGAAACAGCTGAAGTCTGGTGGCGCCGTCGGGTCGAAGGCTGGCCGTCGAAGCGTAGCTCCAACGGGATGCCGGCGTGGGCGAGGCCGACGAAGGTGAGGACGGCGACGGTGGCGATCAGGCCGAGGCCGCGGCGCCTCAGCGGCTTACACCCCGCTCCGCTCGGCCCAGATGCGCTTCATCTCGTCGACGATCTCTTGCGGCTGCCCGGCGTGGAACACCATCGGCCGCGGGCCGTCGTGCGGCCGCACGGGGGCGCCGCGGCCCTCGCGGATCGTCGGCAGGGGCAGGCGCTCGTTCTTCGCCGCGTCGCGGATCACCGCCTTGGGATCGCCGCCGCGAGCGGCCACGGCGGCCTCCTCGAGCATGCGACGGCGCAGGAGGATCACGCCGCGGTCGCTCTCGCCCAGGTGCTCCTTCGTGCGGTCGGCGACGGCGCCCTGGCCGATCCAGGCGACGAAGTCCTGGTTCATGATGTGGCTGGTGATCCAGCGGCCCGTGGCGGGATCCTGAATCGGCCCGCGCCAGTACGGAATCCGCGCCTGCTCGAACGGAGCCGGCCCCGGCACGGGATCGTTGAACCAGGCGACGTGCAGCGTGCGCTCGTCGTCGATCGGCACCCGCCACTCGAACTTGCCGGTGTAGAGACAGTTGGGCCATAAGCACACGCGTCCCACCGTCCACAGCTCGTCGTCTTCCGTCGTGTCCTCGCGCACCCGCCGGTAGGTGAAGCCCCAGTCGAACTCCTCGAAGGCGATCTTCAGGTGGCGGGGCGCGCGCGCCGCATCCCCGCGCTGCGCGGCCGACCAGTTCGAGTGCAGCCACTCGAAGTGGATGGGATCGATGGAGTTCTCCTGGCCCTGGAACCAGTTGCACGGGATCTCGGAGAAGACGATCTGCTTGTAGCCACGCCGGTGGAACAGATCCCAGTCGGGCACGAGCGGCGCCGGCGCCGGCCCGAGATACGCCCACAGCAGCCCGCCCTTCGCCTCGACCGGGTAGGCCGCGAGCCGGATCTTGTCCTTGAAGCGGGCCTCGGGCCGGGCGGCCTCCTCGAACGGCTGCTCCAGGCACGCGCCTTCGGTGTCGAAGAGCCAGCCGTGGTAGTGGCAGCGTAGGCCGCACGCCTCCACGGTGCCGTAGGCGAGATCGGCGCGTCGGTGGGCGCAGTGACGATCGAGCAGGCCGTACCGGCCCTGAGTGTCCCGATAGAGCACGAGGTCCTCGCCCATGAGCCGGACGGGTAGGGTGGGATGCTCGTCGAGCTGGGCGATGGCGGCGATCGGCTGCCAGTAGCGCCGCATCAGCTCGCCCATCGGCGTGCCGCGGCCCACACGGGTGAGGGTGGCGTTGTCCTCTGCGCTGAGCATCGTCGCTCCCGCCGGTATGATACCTCGACGCTGTGATACGGTCGGGCCAGGAGGGAGCCGCCCATGCTGAGCCGCGAGGACAACGAGCTGCTGTGCCGAGTCGGGCCGGGCACGCCGATGGGCGACCTCATGCGTCAGTACTGGGTGCCGGCTGCGCTGTCGAGCGAGCTGCCGGAGCGCGAGGGCGCGCCCCTGCGCGTCCGCCTGCTGGGTGAGAACCTCATCGCGTTCCGGACCGCGTCGAACGCCCTCGGGCTGATCCAGAATCACTGCCCGCATCGCGGCACCAGCCTCTTCTACGGCCGCAACGAGGACGAGGGTCTTCGCTGCGTGTACCACGGCTGGAAGTTCGACGCGAGCGGCCGCTGCGTCGACATGCCGAGTGAGCCCGCGGAGAGCGACTTCAAGCAGAAGGTCCGCGCCACCGCGTATCCGTGCATCGAGCGCGGCGGGCTCGTCTGGGCCTATCTCGGCCCACGCGCCACGCCGCCGCCCCTGCCGGAGCTCGAGGCCAACATGGTGCCGGAGGGCGGGATCCAGATCTATCAGCGCGAGTGTAACTGGGTGCAGGCGCTCGAGGGCGACATCGACACCGGCCACACGGTGTTCTTGCACCTGGGTGGGATGCAGGCCGACGACGCGCCCGACGGCACCTGGGCGCGCTACGCGCTCAGTCGCCGGACGCCAAAGTACGAGGTGGTCGAGACGGACTCCGGCGTGATGTACGGCGCCTGCCGCCCGGCCGAGTCGGACACGAACTACTGGCGCATCGCCAACTTCCTGTTCCCGTTCTGGGCGATGGTGCCGACCGGTGTGCTGGGGCTGGAGGTCCGGGCCCGCGCGTGGATCCCGATGGACGACGAGCACACGCTGGCGCTCACCATCGGGCGGCTGCCGCGCGGGACCGCGAAGGTCGGCCGCCAGACGGTCGGGCCGGTGGAGACCCTGCCGAACACGACGGACTGGTACGGGCGCTTCCGGGCCGTGGCCAACGCGAACAACGACTACATGATCGACCGCGAGCTGCAGAAGACGGCCAGCTACACCGGCATCGGCAGCATCTTCCTGCAGGACCAGGCCGCGACCGAGAGCATGGGCGCGATCTACGACCGCACGCAGGAGCGACTGGGGACCAGCGACCAGATGGTCATCCGCACGCGCAAGCGGCTGATCGACGCCGCCCGGGCGCTGCGCGACCGCGGCCAGATCCCGCCCGGCGTCGACAACCCCGAGGTCTACGCCGTGCGTTCGGGCGGCGTCGTGCTACCGAGCACCGCCAGCTGGATCGAGGCCACGGCCGAGCTGCGCCGAGGCTGGGCCAAGCATCCGGATCTCAGTCGCGACGTGCTGGGAGGCGTGCCGGCGGTGTGAGCGCGGACTGCACGACCGGCGCGCGGCGCTCCGCCGGCGGCGGCGTCGGCGCCAGCACCAGCACCCGCGCGTCTGACCGCCGGGCTAGACGGCGCCGCAGCGTCCAGCGGCGAAGCCGTGCGAGGAGACCCCGGGCGGTCGCGAACACGACCACGATCTGAGGCGCGTAGACCTCGGCCTCGAGCCCGGCCTCGCGCGTCGGCTTGCCGAACCGCACCACCGTCTCCGCCCTCACGTCATCGAAGACACGCGCCGACGATTCGATGGCCTCCGTGGCCGTGCGCTCGATGCGCGCCATCTCGGCCGCGGTGTCGGCGACCACGCGGTCGTGACGGTCGACGCGCGGGCGCGGCAGGTCGCGGAAGTAGGCGAGACGCACCTCGGCCTCGGCCGCGCGCGCGATGGTGACGAGCCCCACCATGCTGGAGAGCGCGGTCGCCTCCTCGCCGGGTGTGATGACCGCGAGCAGTCGCGCGCTCACGAGTTGCCTCCGCAGTGGATCACGACCTCGTACCCGGCCGGGACCCGCTCGAGGACCGTCTGGAACGCCCGCCCGATGAGCGGCTCGTACCCGCTCGGGGTGGAGAGCCGCACCTTCCCCGGCCGCCACGCGGTCGGGGCCTGCGCCTTGATCGCGAGGAGCGATTCACCCTCGAGCGCGCGCGTCACGCCGGCGTGGACGTCGGCGCGAACGATGTCGGCGGCGTGCTGCTGGCGATCCACGTGGCCACGCCACACGAGCAAGCCGAGGATCGGCGACAGGCTGATGATGAGCCCTACCAGATCGCTGAACATCCTGTCCTCCCTTTCAGTGCGTCCGTGCTCCGCCGGTGCGGAAAAGCAAAGAGCGCCGCTGCGAAGCAACGGCGCTCCCGCTCACGGGCCCGACGCTGTGCCCTGAATGGGAGGACCAAGCAGCGATCGTGCCAGATTCGCCGCAGTGCGTCATCAGTATTGCGTGGCAGGGAGTTACACCGCACGACGCCCCGAGATGCACCCGCCGAAGCGTCAGATGGTTGCCGCCGTACGCGGCATTGTGACGGGGAGGTGCCGGGGCTTTACGCAACGGGGACTCAGTCTCGAGCGCGTGGATCGAGCGCGTCGCGCACGGCGTCGCCGACGAAGTTCAGCCCGACCACCGTGATGAACAGGGCGGCGCCGGGGCCGAAGACGATCCACGGCGCTTGCTGCAGATAGCCGCGGCCCGCGTTGATCATGCTGCCCCACGACGCTTCGGGCGGCTGGATACCGAGGCCGAGGAAGGACAGCGAGGCCTCGGCCAGGATCGCGAAGGCAACGCTGAGCGAGGCCTGCACGACGATCGGCGTGGCGGCGTTGGGCATCACGTAGTGCCAGGCGATGCGCCAGCCGGGCGCGCCGAGCGCGCGCGCGGCGTCGACGTAGTCACGCGCCTTCACCGCCAGGACCTGGCCACGCATCAGCCGCGCGAAGGTCGGCGTGTAGACGACGCCCAGCGCGATGAGCACGCCGGTGAGGCCGGCGCCCAGCACCGCGCCCAGCGCCAGCGCCAGCACCAGCGGCGGAAACGAGAGCACCGCGTCCATGAGCCGCATCACCAGGCCGTCGACGCGGCCGCCGGCGTAGCCCGCGACCACCCCCAGCAGGCTGCCGGCCAGGGCGGCGATGGCGACCGAGAGGAAGCCGGCCAGCAGCGACACCCGCGTGCCCCAGATCACGCGCGACATCACGTCGCGGCCGACGTTGTCGGTGCCGAGCAGGTGCGCGCGCCCCGGCCGGGCCAGCGCGTTGCCGAGGTTCTGGCGCAGCGGGTCGTGCGGCGCCACCAGCGGCGCGGCCAGCGCGGTGATCACCGCCACCAGCAGCACGGCCGCGCCGAACGGCGCCAGCCGGGCGCCGGCGGCGCGCCGCAGCACCTCCCAGCGCCGATCAGCGGTGGCGGATGCGAGGGTCGATGAGGCCATAGAGGAGGTCGACGACGAGGTTGCTCGCGATGAACCCGACGGCGATCAGGAGGACCACGCCCTGCACGAGCGGGTAGTCGCGCGCGAACACCCCGTCGACGACGAGGCGACCGATCCCCGGCAGCGCGAAGACGTACTCGGTGATGACGGCGCCGCCGATCAGCGTGCCGAGCTGCAGGCCGAGCACGGTGACGACCGGGATCAGCGCGTTGCGGAGGACGTGACCGCGCACCACGCGCCACTCCGAGAGCCCCTTGGCGCGCGCCGTCCGCACGTAGTCCTCGGTGAGCGCCTCCAGCATGCTCGAGCGCAGCGTGCGCGTGACCACCGCGGCCAGCGCCAGCCCCAGCGTCACCGCCGGCAGCGCCAGGGAGCGTAGCCCGTCCACCAGCTCCTCGGCGGGATCGACGTAGCCGGAGATCGGCAGCCAGCGCAGCGTGACGCCGAACAGGAAGATGAGCAGCAGGGCCAGCAGGAAGTTGGGCATGCAGATGCCGAACAGCGCGAACGTCGTCCCCACGCGGTCCACCGAGGTGTTGCGGCGGACCGCGGAGGCGATGCCGACCGGGAAGGCGACGAGCAGGGAGATGGCCATCGCGAGCAGGGCGAGCTGCAGGCTCGGGCGGATGCGGCGGCTCACGTTCTCGAGGACGGGCTCGCCGTTGCGGATCGAGTGGCCGAGGTCACCGCGCAGCAGGCGCCCCATCCACGCCACGTACTGCACGTGGAGGGGGCGGTCCAGCCCCAGCTCGGCGCGGAGGCTGGCCTTGGCGGTGGCGTCGGCCGACTCCGCCATCATGGCGTCGATCGGGTCGCCGGGCGTGAGGTGCAGCAGCGCGAACACGCCGGCCGTGACGAGCAACAGGACGGGGACGGTCGCGGCCAGGCGCTGGAGGACGAGGCGCGCCAAGCCCTATCTCATCCAGACGTCCTTGAACCGCATCATCCCGTCGGGGATCGCCTCGTAGTTCTGCACGCGCGGGCTGAACGCCTTCGGCTCGATGGGGTGGATGATGAAGAGCATCGGCAGCTCGTCCTGCAGCAGCTTCGTCAGCTCGCTGTAGAGCTTGCGGCGCTCGGCCTGGTTCGAGATCTCGCGCGTGCGGTCGAGCAGCGCGTCGATCTGCGGATTGGAGATGCCAGACCAGTTGAACGAGGTGCCGGGCGTCGTGCGCAGGAACTGGTACGTGTTGCCGTCGGGATCGGGCCGCCCACTCCACTGGAAGCTGATCATCTCGAAGTTCTTGTTGTTGCCGTCGGCGATCAGCGTGGCGGAGTCGACCAGCTTCACCTTCGCGACGATGCCGGCCTCGGCCAGCTGGGCCTGCATGACCTCGGCCTCCTGCACGTTGATCGGGATGTTGTTGGTGGTCATGGTGAAGGTGAACCCATTGGGCTGCCCACCCTCGGCCAGCTTGGCCTTGGCCTTGGCGAGGTCGCGCTTGATGGGCGCGATCGACCTGTCGTAGGCCCAGCTCGTGGGCGGGATGGGACCGTTGGCGGCCACGCCGACGTTGAGCCACACGCCCTTGACGATCTGCTCGAGGTCCAGCGCGGAGGCGACGGCCTGGCGGAGCGCCTTGTTGTTGAACGGCGGCCGCGTGAGGTTGAGCTGGTAGGCGAAGTCCGCCAGCGAGGGCACGTCGACGACGACCACGTTCTTGTCGGCCTTGACCGCGGCCACGTCGCGCGGCTGCACGTAGTCCATCACGTCGATCTCGCCCGACTGCAGGCTCTGCAGCTTGACGACGTCGTCGGGGATCGGCCGGTAGCGGACGCGGTCGAGGTAGGGACCGCCCTGCTTGTTCCAGTAGGCGTCGTTGCGCTTGATGATCAGGTGCGAGTCGCGCACCCACTCGACGAACTCGAAGGGGCCGGTGCCCGCCCCCTTGGCGTTGCGGCCCAGCTCGGCGCCGCGCTCCTGGACGACCTTGGGCGAGACCATCATGCCGGCGCGGTCGGTGAGCGTGGCCAGCAGGGCGGCGTCCGGCTTCTTGAGATTGACCCTGATCGTGTGGGAGTCGACGACGTCCACGGTGTCGATGTTGGCGACCTCGCCCTTGCGGACCGACTTCGGCTCGGTCTTCATCCGCTCGATGTTGAACTTCGCCGCCTCGGCGTTGAAGTCGGTGCCGTCGTGGAACTTCACCCCGCGCCGGAGCTTGAAGACGAGCGTCTTCGGATCCGGCTGCGTCCACGACTCGGCGAGGCCGGGCTTGACCCCGAGCCTCGTGTCGAGCGTGACCAGAGGCTCGTAGATGTTGTGATAGACCTGCCGGTCGATCTTGCTGCCCGACAGGTGCGGATCCATCGTCTGCGCCTCGATGTAGAAGCCCACGCGCAACGTCCCGCCCTTCCGGGGGGGATCGGCGGCGGCGGCCGCGGCCGGCGCCAGGCCGAGCCACGGAACCCCGACGACGACCACGGAAGCCTTCAGGAACTCACGGCGGGACACTGTCATGGCGTGCTCCTCCTGTGGATGAGCGCCGATACTGCGCTGCCATCGGCGGACCGTCAAGCCGAGGTGGTTGCCGCCTGGAACGGTCGATTTCTGGCCGCCTGGCTAGATGTCGTTCGGTCAGGTCGGCACGCCGGGCCCCCACGTGTCGCTAAGCCATTGTTTCGCCGCGCGGTTGCGGCTGTCCGGCCTGTGGCAGAACGCTTGCTGGTCTCCAGGTCGAACGTGAAGACTCCGATTACCGAGGGGGAGGGCGGTGGGTCGCGCGAGGCGGTCGTCACTAAGCGGCTCGGCGAGCTACTGCTGGCCGAAGGGCTGCTGACGACGGCGCAGCTCGAGGAAGCGCTGCGCGCGCAGCGCGCCAGGGAGACGTACGCCCCGCTGGGCCAGATCCTCGTCGCGCAGAAGATCGTCACGCGCGATCAGCTGCTGTCCGTCCTCCAGCGTCATCGGCGCCGTAGCAAGCTCGGTGACATCCTGCTCAAGAGCGGAGAGATCACCCGGGTTCATCTCCGGGCCGCGCTGGTCGAGCAGCGCCGGACGGGCCAGCTCCTGGGCGAGATCCTGGTGGCGCTCGGGTACATCTCGGAGGAGCGGCTGCGCGTGGCGCTCTGCCGTCAGCTGCACATCCGCTTCTTCAGCCTCGACACGATCATCATCGACCCGACGCTGCGCGACCTCGTCAACGAGAGCTTCGCGCTGAAGCACCGCGCGGTGCCGCTGGCCCGGGTGGGTAACCTCCTCGTCGTCGCCATGGACGACCCGACCCAGAGCGGCGCCGTCGCTGACCTGCAGCGCAGCACCGGCCTCAAGATCGAGGTCATCACCTCGACCTCGGCGCACATCACCCGCGCGATGGATCGGCTCTACCGTTTAGACGTCACGGCGAATATCCCCAGCAGCGCCACCGTGGATGTCATCGACGGGGGGACGGACGGGGATCAGTACAGTTCGCCCGGGACGCAGATGATCGAAGGCGCCGACGACATCGTGCGCCAGCTGTTGCGCGTCGCGGTCAACCGTGGCGCGTCCGATATCCACCTGGAGACGATCAACGACCGCCTGCAGCTGCGGTTCCGCGTCGAGGGCACGCTGCAGCACGAAAAGCTGGGCCCGCTCGGGCACGACCTGGACCGCCAGCGGAGCATGGTGCTGTCGCGCCTCAAGGTCCTGGCGACGCTCGACATGGCGGAGCGTCGACGGCCGCAGCACGGCAGCTTCCGCGCGCGGGTGGAGACGGACGGCCGGGTGGTCCCGATGGATTTCCGCGTGTCCGTCATTCCCAGCTACTACGGTGAGAACGCCGTCATCCGCATCCTGGACCCGCGCGGCGCCCCCGAGTCGCTGGCCGCCCTGAAGATGGCGCAGCCGGTGACCGAGCGGCTGGAGCAGCTCATCCACGCCTCGGCCGGCACGATCCTCGTCACCGGACCGACCGGCTCCGGCAAGAGCACCAGCCTGTTCGCCATCATGAAGTCGGTGTACCGGCCGGAGATCAAGATCGTCACCGCCGAGGACCCGATCGAGTACGTGTGCCCGCAGTTCTGCCAGCACGAGGTGGACGAGCGGATCGGCAACACGTTCGCCACCTACACGCGCTCGTTCCTGCGCCACGACCCCGAGGTCATCATGCTCGGCGAGATCCGCGACGCCGAGACGGCCGAGCTGGCCTTCCGCGCCGCCCAGACCGGGCACCTCGTGCTCAGCACCTTGCACACCAACGACGCGCTCGGCGCCGTCACCCGGCTGAAGGACCTCGGCGTGGACAGCACCGTGTGCACGTCCTCCCTGCTCGGCGTGCTGGCCCAGCGGCTCGTGCGCGAGATCTGCTGGAACTGCAAGGAGGAGTACGCCCCCGAGCCCGGCCTGCTGCAGACGGCCTTCGAGGTGGTGCCGAGAGACCTGACGTGGTATCACGGCGCCGGCTGCGCCACGTGCCATCAGACGGGGTACAAGCGGCGGGTGGCGATCACCGAGCTCTGGACGCCCGGCCTGGACGACGTTCTCCTCATCAACCAGGAGGCGCCGTTCGAGTCGATCGCCGAGTCGGCGCGCAAGAACACGTATTCGATGGCCACCGACGCGCTGGCCAAGCTGCGCGAGGGAAGCACCACGCTCGAGGAGCTGCTCCGCGTGATGCCCCCCTCCGCCCTCCGCGAGCTCCGGACCACGCTGTTGTAATTATTCACTCGCGCGGGTTGCCCTGAGCCGCGGAGGAGGGTACGCTCCCGGGCGATGAAGCTCGGGATCTGTCTGCCCCACTACGGCCGTCCGATCGAAGTGCCCCGCCTCCTCGAGGTCGTGCGCCACGCGGAAGCCCAGGGGCTGGACTCGGTCTGGGTCACCGATCACGTCATCGTGCCGCGCCAGGCCAACATCATCTATCGCGAGGACATGCTGGATCCGCTGGCCGTGCTGCCGTGGCTGGCCGGCGTGACCAGCCGCATCGCGCTCGGCACCAGCGTCGTGATCCTGCCGTACCGCTCGCCGATCCCCGTGGCCAAGCTGCTGGCCAGCGTCGACGTGCTCTCGGGCGGGCGGTTGATGGTCGGGGCGGCGATCGGCTGGATGGAAGGCGAGTTCGACGCGCTCGGGGTGCCGTTCAAGGAGCGCGTGAGCCGGAGCGAGGAGGCGCTGGAGCTCTTCCGGTCGCTGTGGACGCAGGAGCATCCGGAAATCCAGACCAACCACCACCGCCTGCACGACGTGACGTTCTCGCCGATGCCGCTGCAGAAGCCACGCCCGCCGCTCTACGTGGGCGGGAACAGCGAGGGCGCGCTCCGACGCGTGGCCCGCTTCGGTGACGGCTGGCACTCGACGAGCACCACCGTCGACGGCTTCCGGCAGAGCGTGGAGACCGTGCGCCGTTTCTGGACGGAGGCCAAGCGGGAGGGTGAGCCCTCGCTGTCCCTCCGCATCCCGGTCGTGATCGACGGCGTGCACCGCGCCGCGGTGGACATGGAGCTGATCCGCGGCCGCGGCCGCCACGTGCTCGGCGGGCCGGTGGCGAAGATCGTCGAGGAGCTGTGCGGCTTCCAGGTGCTCGGCTGCGAGCACGTCGCGCTGGAGGTCTCGTACTCGACCTATCCCTCGATCCTGCAGACCATCGACATCATCGCGGAGCGCATGCGGCCCCAGGTCGCCGGCTGATGCGCTACACCTGGCCGCGGGGACGGCGGTCGGCGGTGGTCCTCTCCTTCGACTTCGACGCCGAGTCCGGGTTCATCTTCCGGGAGCCGGAGAAGGCCAAGCGCAGCCTGGCCGATCTCGAGGAGCGACGCTTCGGCCCGCGCGTGGGCGTCGACCGGATCCTCCGCTTGCTCGATCGGCTCAAGCTCCGCGCGACGTTCTTCATCCCCGGCTGGACGGTGGTCAACCATCTGCCCCAGAGCAAGCGCATCCGCGACGCCGGCCACGAGATCGGCGCCCACGGCAACGTCCACGAGGCCGTCGCCTTTCTGGACGAGCCGCAGGAGAAGGCCGTCCTGGAAGCGCAGCTCGCCATCCTGAAGGACCAGCTCGGCGTGCGCCCGGCCGGCTACCGCTCGCCCTCGTGGGACGTGAACGTGTGGACGCCGGCGCTGCTGAAGACGCACGGGTTCCTCTACGACAGCTCCCTGATGGGCAACGACATCCCGTACCGGCTCGACACGCCGGCCGGGCCGCTGACCGAGATCCCGGTGCAGTGGATCATGGACGACGCCCCGCTGTTCCGGCACGTCTACGGCGCCACCAACGCCATCGCCGATCCGGGTCGCGTGCTGCAGATGTGGAGCAAGGAGTTCATCGCCATGCACCGGGAGAACGGCTGCTTCGTGCTGACCTGCCATCCGTTCGTCAGCGGCCGGGCGTCGCGGATACAGCTCATCGAGGATCTCGTCCGCTACATGCGCCGCCAGACGGGCGTCTGGTTCACCACCGGCGAGGAGGTCGCGCAGTGGCACGACAAGGCGCGATGAGTTTCGACTTCAAGGACCACGTGGTGCTCGTGACCGGCGCCGGTGCCGGCATCGGGCAGGCGATCGCCGGCGCCTTCCACGGGGCCGGTGCCCGGGTGGCGCTCGGCGACATGCGGGAGGCGCCGCTGAAGCGCGCGGCGTCGGCGCTGGGCGGCGGTATCTTCTCGCAGGTCGTGGACGTGCGGGACCCGGCGTCGGTCGCGAGCTTCGCGGAGCAGGCGGAGAAGGCGCTCGGGCGGATCACGGTCGCCGTCGCCAACGCCGGCATCTATCCCAACACGCCGGTCCTCGACATGACCGTCGAGGAGTGGGACCGCGTGATGGAGACCAACGTCCGCGGCGTCTTCCTGACCTGCCAGGCCGCGGCCCGGCGGATGACGGCCAGCCGGACCGCGGGCAAGATCATCACGATCTCCTCCGGCGCCTACAACAGCGGCCGGGTCGGCGCCTCGCACTACTGCGCCTCGAAGGCCGCGGTGGTCATGTTCACGAAGGTGCTGGCGCTGGAGCTGGCCGGCCAGCACATCAACGTGAACTGCATCGCGCCCGGTCTGATCACGGTCAACAGCGAAGCCTCGCCCGTCAGCCCGGAGTACGTGGCGGCACTGACGAAGCAGATCCCGTGGGGGCGGGCCGGGGTGCCGGCCGACATCGCGAACGCCGCGCTCTTTCTCGCCTCCCCGTTCGCGGACTACATGACCGGCGAGATCCTCGCCGTCAACGGCGGCACGTCGGCCGGACGCGCGTTCCTGCCGTTGAGCTCCCCTCGAACTTGAACACGGAGAACACCTCCATGACGAAATCATCGGAAAAGTCGATCAACATCAAGGACCTTCCGCCGCCGAAGGGCTATGACGTGACCGGCGGCGCGAGCAAGCGGAAAGAGCCCAAGCCTACCGTCAAGGGCAAGCAGGAGATCGAGAAGCTCCCGGGATGACCATCAAGAGCAAGGCCTACATCGCGGGCGTCTTCGAGCATCCCACTCGCAAGGCGGACAGTCAGTCGCTGGCCCAGCTCCACGCCGAGTCGGCCAAGGGCGCGCTCGAGGACGCCGGGCTCACCCGGGCCGACGTGGACGGCTACTTCTGCGCCGGCGATGCGCCGGGGCTGGGTGGGCTGTCGATGGCCGACTACATGGGCCTCAAGCTCCGCCACATCGACACCACCGAGACCGGCGGCTCCTCGTACGTGATCCACGTCGGGCATGCCGCCGAGGCCATCGCGGCCGGCAAGTGCAACGTCGCGCTCATCACGCTGGCCGGACGGCCCCGGGCCGAGGGCATGGCGACCGGCACCGCCCCGCGCAACTACGGCGCCGCCGCGCCCGACGTGGCCTTCGAGTACCCGTTCGGTCCCACGGTCGTGAACCAGTACGCGATGGCGGCCATGCGGCACATGCACCAGTACGGCACGACGAGCGCGCAGCTGGCGTGGATCAAGGTCGCCGCCTCGCAGCACGCGCAGCACAACCCGCAGGCGCTGCTGCGCGAGGTCGTCACCGTCCAGGACGTCGTCGACTCGCCGATCATCGCCGACCCGCTGCATCGCCTGGACTGCTGCGTCATCACGGACGGAGGCGGCGCCATCGTGGTCACCAGGCCCGAGATCGCCAAGAGCCTCAAGCGTCCGCGGGTGCCGGTGCTCGGCGCCGGCGAGGCGGTGAAGCACCAGCTGGGCGGCAAGATCGACCTGACGTACACGGGCGCCAGATGGTCGGGCCCGGCGGCGTTCGCCGAGGCCGGCGTGAAGCCGGCCGACATCAAGTACGTGTCGATCTACGACAGCTTCACCATCACGGTGCTGATCACGCTCGAGGATCTCGGGTTCTGCGACAAGGGCCAGGGCGGCAAGCTCGTCTCCGACGGCAACCTCATCGCGGGCGCCGGCAAGCTGCCATTCAACACCGACGGCGGCGGCCTCTGCAACAACCACCCCGCCAACCGCGGCGGCCTCACGAAGGTGGTCGAGGCCGTGCGCCAGCTGCGCGGCGAGGCGCATCCGAAGGTGCAGGTGAAGAACTGCGACCTGGCGCTGGCCCACGGCACCGGCGGCTCGCTCGCCACCCGGCACGGCAGCGCCACGCTGATCATGGGGAGGGAGTGAGATGGCCGCCAAGGAGCGCCCGATCCCGTCCCCGCCGACCAATCCCGAGACGCAAGCCTTCTGGGACGCGGCCGCCCAGGGCAAGCTGCTGGTCAAGCGCTGCACCGCCTGCGGCGAGCTTCATCACTATCCGCGCGCGCTCTGCCCTTTCTGCGGCAGCGACCGGACGGAGTGGACGGAGGCGTCGGGCCGGGGGACGATCTACTCCTACAGCGTCTTCCGCCGCGCCCCGATCCCGTACGCGATCGCCTACGTGACGCTCGCCGAGGGCCCGACGATGATGACCAACATCGTCGACTGCGACCTCGACGCCCTCCGGATCGGCCAGGCCGTGCGCGTGAACTTCAAGTCGACCGAGGACGGCGGGCCGCCGGTGCCGATGTTCTCGCCGGCGTAGCGACGCGGTCGGCCATGGAACGGACCTACCGCGTCCTGGGCGTTCCACTGCGTACCGGCTCGCTGTATCCCGGGAGCGAGAACGACGCCCAGGCGTATCGCGACGCTCAGCTCGTTCCCCGCCTGCGCGCGGCCGGATGTCGGGTCGTCGACGACGGGGACGTCGCGATTCCGAGCTATCTTCCCCATCACGCGATCCCGCCCATCCGCAGCTGGCCGGGCCCGCGCATCGCATGGGACTGCGTGACCGAGCGCCTCGCGCCCTTGCTGCAGGAGCCCGGGCACGTACCCCTCCTCATCGGCTGCGACTGCAGCATCGTCGTAGGGACGACGCAGGCGCTCCGGCGCGCGGCCGGCAACGACGTGCACGTGCTGTACGTCGACGGTGACTTCGACGACGCGCCGCCCGATCCCGCTCGCTGTCAGAGCGCGGCCGCCGTCGCCGTGTGGCTCATGACCCGCGCCTCGCCCTTCTGGGGGCCCCCGCTCGCCCCCTCGCAGGTCACGGTGATCGGCTGGAGCAACGGCTCCCAGTCCGGGGAAGCCGGAGTGCGGTCGGTGTCCCTGGCCGATCTGCGGCGCTCGGGACCGGGCGAGGCGGCGCGGCGGGCGCTGGAGGCCGTCCCGGCATCGGCGCCCGTCGTCCTGCACCTCGACATCGACGTCTTCCGTCAGCATGACGTGCCGGCGGCGTACTTCCCCCACGCGGAAGGTCTGAGCCTGTCGGAGGGCGCGGCGGTGCTGGCCGTGCTCCTGCGCGATCCGCGCATCCGCATCGTCGAGGTGGCCGAGTACGCGTCGCTGCGCGATCAGGATCTGCGGAGCGCCGGCGCCCTCGTCGATCTCCTCACCGGCTCGCTGAAACCATGACATCGTCCGAGAGAAAGGAAGGCCCCATGAGACAGACATTGGCCGTGCTCCTGGCATTCGCCCTCGTTGGATCGACCATCGCCGTTCCGGCCTACGCCGCGTCGAAGGAGTCGACGTCGCAGGAAGTCACGTACGGAGCGGGGAGCTTCTTCGGCACGCTGCTCTATGCGCCGGTGAAGACGAGCTTCTGCGTCGTGGGCGCGGTCACCAGCGGGCTGACGCTGCCGTTCGGCGGGCCGCAGACGGCCGGGAAGGTGGCGACGGCGGCCTGCGGTGGGACGTGGGTCATCACGCCGAGCACGCTGAAGGGCCAGGAGCAGATCAGGTTCGTCGGTCAGTAGGGGCGATCCGGGACGCCAGCGCGCGGCCGAAGCGAAGCCGCCGCCAGAGGCGATAGCCGATCAGCGTGGCCCCCGCCAGGATCACGATGGCGAGAAAGACCCAGCGCCGGCGATCCGTCGTGAAGAAGGCCACCGCCCGCTCGCCGATGAGCGCGCCCACGAACACCCACAGGCTGGTGTAGATCAGCGTGCCGAGGGTGTCGAAGCTCAGATAGCGCGGATAGCCGATCCGTGCACACCCCGCGCAGGCCGAGGCGAAGAGCCGCACGCTGGTGGAGAACCGGCTGAGGAGCAGGGCGGCCGGGCCGAAGCGCGCGAAGTACCCCAGCGTCTTCTCGACGCACTGATCAGAGGCGAGCGTGACCCTGCAGTAGAGCGCGAGCATCCGGAGACCGGCCCGCCGACCCGCGAGATAGGGGACGTGGTCGCCGAGCACGAAGCCGAGGGTGGCCACGATCACCAGGCGGACGAGGTCGGTCTGGGTTGCCAGGAAGGCCGGCGTGAGGATCAGGATGACGCGACTGGGGAACGGAACCCCGACGGCTTCGATGAACGACGACCAGAAGACGACGCCGTAGGGGTGATCCGCCAGGAAATCGAGGTGCGACTGGACGACATCCATGCCGTGCGACTAGGCGCTGCCCCGCAGCCGCGGATCGAGCGCGTCCCGTAACCCGTCACCGACGAGGTTGAACGCCAGCACCGCGACCATGATCGCCAGACCCGGGACCGTGGCCACGTGCGGCGCCACCAGCAGCACGTCACGCCCGGTCGAGACCATCAGCCCCCACGACGCCGTCGGCGGCTGCACGCCCAGACCCAGGAACGACAGCGCGGCCTCGAGCAAGATCGCGTTGGCCATGAAGAGCGTGGCGTAGACGATCAGCCCGGGGACGATGTTCGGCAGGATGTGGCGCGCCAGTAGCGCCAGGGCCGGCGCGCCGAGCGCCCGGGCGGCCCCGACGTACTCCGTCTCGCGCAGCGTCAGCACGGATCCGCGCACGATGCGCGTCACCGCCGGCACGCCCCAGATCCCCACCGCGATCGTGGTGTTCAGCGCGCCCGGGCCGAGCGCGGCCACGATGGCCAGCGCCAGCAGCAAGTACGGGAAGGCGAGCAGGATCTCGATGCCGCGCATCATCACGGCGTCGACCCAGCCGCCCGTGAAGCCGGCGATGGTCCCCAGCAGCAGACCGCCGAGCACGGCGATGGCGGCCGAGAGCAGCCCGACCAGCAGCGCCACTCGCGAGCCGTAGATCACGCGCGAGAGGATGTCGCGCCCGAACTCGTCGGCGCCGAGCACGTACTTGCCGCCGGGCCGGGCCCGCTTCTCGATGAGGCTCTGGCGGGCCGGATCGTAGGGCGCCACCCAGGGGGCCAGCACCGCGCTGGCGGCGAGCACGAGGACCAGCGCCAGGCCGATCAGGGCCAGGCGGTTGCGGCGGAACCGCGACCAGGCGTCCACGCGCTAGCCCTGGCGCCCGACGCGCGGGTCGAGCAGGCCGTAGGAGAGATCGACCAGCAGGTTGATGACGACGAAGGCCAGCGCGAAGACCAGCACCGCGCCCTGCAGCAGCACGTAGTCGCGCGCGAAGATCGCCTTCACCATGAGCCGGCCGAGTCCCGGCCACGCGAACACCGTCTCGGTCAGCACGGCGCCGCCCATGAGCTGGCCCGACTGCAGGCCGAGCAGCGTGAGGATCGGGATGAAGGCGTTGCGCAGCGTGTGACGGCCCAGCACCCAGACCTCGCCCACGCCCTTGGCCCGCGCCGTCCGCACGTAGTCCTCGCGCAGGACGTCGAGCACGGCCGAGCGCGTCATGCGCGAGACCATCGCCACCGACGGCAGCGCCAGCGTGACGGCCGGCAGCACGAGGTGCGCCAGCGAGCCGGCGCCGCCGACGGGGAGCCAGTTGAGCCACAGCGAGAAGACGACGATCAGCACCAGGCCCGTCCAGAAGATCGGCATCGAGAGCCCGAACAGTGAGCCCAGCCGCGCCAGCGCATCGAAGAAGGAGTTCGGCCACACGGCGGAGGCGACGCCGGCCGCGATGCCGACGCCCGTCGCGAGGATCAGCGCGGCCACCGTCAGCTCGAGCGTCGCCGGCCAGGCGTCGGCCAGCTCGGCGGCGACGGGACGGTTCTGCTGGATCGAGCGCCCGAGGTCGCCGCGGGCCACGCGGCCGACGTAGTCGAGATAGCGGACGACGAACGGCTTGTCGAGGCCGAGGTGGTCGCGCAGCTTGGCCACCGCGTCCTTCGTGGCGTGCTCGCCGAGCATGAGCGTGACCGCGTCGCCCGGCAGCAGATCGATCGTGAGCATCACCACGAACACCACGCCGAGCAGCACGGGCACGGCGAGGAGGAGGCGGCGGAGGATGAACGTCAGCATCCGCCGCCTCCCTCAGCGCGCGCGATTACTTGTCGACCCAGGTCTTCCAGAGCGACAGATTGTACTCGACCGGGTGGATGTGGAAGCCCTTCACGTTGGCGCGGGTGGCGATGATCTCCTTGGTCGTGTAGACCGGGATCCACACCATCTCCTTGGCCACGATGTCCTGCACCTCGCCGTAGAGCTTCTCGCGCTCGGTCTGGTTCAGGCTGCGGCGCGCCTGCTCGACGAGCGTGTCGACCCGGGCGTTGGCGTAGCGCGAGGTGTTCCAGCCCGTCGGCGGCACCTGCTTGCTGTGGAAGAGCGGGTAGAGCGAGTAGTCCGCGTCGGCGTTCGACGTCACCCAGCCGAGCGTGAACATGTGGTGGTTGAGCGGGTTGCCGCGCACCTGCTGGAAGACCGCCGCCCACTCCAGCACCTGCACCTTGGCCTCGACCCCGACCTCCTTGAACATGGCCTGGATGGCCTCGGTGATCTCGCCGTCCTTGGGATAGCGCCCCCGCGCGGCCAGCCACGACAGGGACAGCCGCTGCCCTCCCTTGACCATGATGCCGTCGGGGCCCGGCGCCCAGCCGGCCTGGGTCAGGAGCGCCTTGGCCTTGGCGCGATCGAAGGGATAGAGCTTGTCGAGCTGCATGTCCTTGTAGCCGAACACGCCGGGCGCCAGGACGCCGAGCGCCGGCCCCGCGCTGCCCTCCATGATGTTGTCGAGGATCGCCTTGCGGTCGACGGCGTGGAGCAGGGCCTGCCGCACGCGCACGTCGTCCAGCGGGGGCAGGCCGGCGTGCAGCCCGGCGAAGACGACGCGGATGCCGGTCGTCTCGTGCACCGTGAACTTCGGGTCCTTGCGCAGCGCGGGGAGCTGGGCGGGCGAGGGGAACAGCACCATGTCGGCGTCGCCGGTCTGCAGCGCGATCATCCGGGCGCCCTCCTCGGGCACGACCTTGAAGATCACGCGGTCGACCAGCGCCTTGTCGCCCCAGTAGTCGTTGTTCCGCTCGATGATCACGTGGGTGTTGGTCTTCCACTCCACGAACTTGAAGGGCCCGGTGCCGACCGGCGCCCGGCTGAAGTCCGCGCCCAGCTTCTGCACGGCCGTCGGCGACACGATGCCCATGCAGTACATGGCCAGCGTGCGGAGGATCGGCCCGTACGGCTCCTTGGTGAGGATGTCGACGGTGAGGTTGTCGACGACCTCGGCGCGGTCGAGCGAGCCGGCCAGGCTGGCCCAGCGCGCCGGCGGCGTGCCCTTGAGCGCGCGGTCGTAGGTGAACCGGACCGCCTCGGCGTTGAACGGCGTGCCGTCGTGGAACTTCACGTTCGGGCGCAGCTTGAAGCGCACCTTCGTGGGCGACATGACCTCGTAAGAGGTCGCCAGCGACGGCTTGACCTGCATCTTGTCGTCGAGCGTCAGCAGGCCCTCGAGCATGTTGAAGTACACCCAGGCGCCGGGCGCCGTGGTCTCGAGGTTCGGGTCCAGTGACACGGGATCGGTCGGACGGACGATCGTCAGCGTGCCGCCGCGCTTCTGGGCGTCGGCGGAGGGGACGAGCGCCACGGCCAGCCCCAGCACCAGCAGGCCGACCAGGACACGGGAGGCGAGAGCGCGCATACGAGGACTCCTTTGCATGTGCCGTCGAGGCGCCTGCGCATGGCTCCGGCGCCCGACGGTCGGGCACATCATGGTCGGCTGACCTGTTCGAGGGAGAGCAGCTCGTCGGCCACCGAGGCCGCCGAGTCGATGGCGTGCACGGCGCGGTTGCGCTCGCGCACGAGCGCGGCCCGCGCGAACTTGAAGGCGTCGGAGTCGGGATCGAGCGCCGGCAGCTCGCGCGCGCGCTGCAGCCCGGCCAGCGGCGCGATCGGCAGCGCCAGATCGTGAGTGAACCGATCGCCGCTGGTGTAGGCGAGGGGGACAAGCAGGCGGGACAGCCGCATGAGCGCACGGTTGATCGCGTCGACCTGCTGCTCCGGCGCCGCGGCGAGCGCGGCCGCCACGCGCCCGAGCTTCTCGGCCAGCCCGCGGGCCGCGACCAGCACCGGCGCCAGGTCGAACCGCGCGCCCGCCGCCGCCTGCAACGTCTCCAGCTCCGCGATCAGGCCCTGCGCCGCGCGCGCGTGATCCAGCGGCAACACCGGCGCATTCAGCCAGCGCAGCGCCGAGGCGAGGTAGACCTTGGTGTCCAGCACCAGCACGTCCGCGTCGATCTTGTCGACCGTGTCGTCCTTCGTGTGCCACCACCACGGGAAGCCCGCGCTGCCCACCAGCCGCTCCATCGCCCGCGACAGCTCGGTGTCCTGCTTGGGCAGCCCCGAGAGCGACATGAACGCCGACGGCACGCCGGCGCCCCAGAACGACTGATCGCCGGCGCGGGAGAAGCGCCGCCCCCGGGCGCGCTGGCCCGTCACGTCGGCGACGACGCTCTCGGCGAACGCGGCGGCGTCCTCCGTCGCGTGCAGCACGGAATAGTCGCTGGCACCGCGCGCGCCCGTCGAATCGAC
>Ga0134124_10000715_pt1 | contig 26554 bp, 16 predicted proteins | sample KB304_FD_96880 | JGI IMG/M metagenome (GOLD analysis project Ga0134124, IMG submission 96880) | Terrestrial soil microbial communities without Nitrogen fertilizer from Kellogg Biological Station, Michigan, USA - KB3-0-4 | ecosystem: Environmental > Terrestrial > Soil > Unclassified ... | reverse complement strand
GCGGCGCGGTGGAAACGAGGGGGCGCGCTGAGCAAAGCAAGGGGAGCGAGGGGCAGGCGATGGGGCGGGAGGCGCAGACGAGGGGGAGCGAGGCGCAGACGAAGGGGAGCGAGGCGCAGACGACGGGGAGCGAGGCGCAGACGACGGGGAGCGAGGCACAGACGACGGGGAGCGAGGCGCAGACGACGGGGAGGGAGGCGCAGACGACGGGGAGCGAGGCGCAGACGACGGGGCGGGGTGGGGTAGGAAAAGGATACGCTGTCCGAATCCCAGGGATAAATCCCTGGGCTAGGTGCCATAGTCCCTCCGGGACAAGGGCTTGCCCCCTCCCTCAGGTCGCGCGCGGGGCTTGCGCGGCGTAGAGCGCGAGCTCCACCCGGCTCCCCGAATCCAGCTTGTCGTAGACGCTGCTCAGATGGGTGCGGACGGTCGTCACCGTCACGCCGAGCTGGCGGGCGATGTCCTTGTTGCCCAGGCCCTTGCCGACCAGCCGGACGATGTCGAGCTCGCGCGGCGTGAGCGTCTCGCCAGCGGCCTCCGGCCGCGCCGGTCTGGTCTCGAAGGGGTCTTCCTTCACCGGCCCGAGGAGGGCGCCGGTCACCGCCGGGCTCACGTAGAAGTTGCCTTTGAGCACCTACCGGACGGCGTTCTCGATCTCCTCGGGAGCGGCGATCTTGGTCATGTAACCGCAGGCTCCGGCGTCGAACGCCGCACGCACCCAGGAGGATTCTGAATGGGTGCTCAAAATCAGGACCCGCACCGCAGGCACGAGCGCGCCGAGCCGACGCGTGGCCTCGATGCCGTCGATCCTGGGCATGGAGATGTCGGTGATGACGAGGTCAGGCCGGTGGATCTCCGCGGCTTCCAGGAGCTGGCGGCCGTCGGCTACGGTTCCCGTCACCTCGAATTCAGGCTCGAGAAGCCTCCGGAGAGCTTCGAGCATCAGCGGATGGTTGTCGGCGAGCAGCAAGCGAGGCCGTCGTCTGCCCATGTCTCCCCCTCCCATTGAATATTGGTGAACATCAAAGAAACCAGATGTCGGGGGGACTATAAAAGGCGAAGATTACGAAAAATATTAAGGACTCGATGGATGGGCGAAGGACACAGAGTTGTCACCTTCAGGCGCCCATCATGGACAGCATGGTCAGCTCCGTCTCCTCTCCAGAGAGGATGCCGCCTCCTCCCTAGGGAGGAGGCAAGCCGCTCAAAAATCATCGCTTGGGAGGATAGACGCGGCTAGGCCGAGCCCATAGTCTGGACGCGAAACCGGCTCAGACCAAAAAGCCGCAAGCTCACCCGGAGGCGCCGTGCCGCGATCCGATAGGAAAAGCTCGTTCAAATCACCGCCCATCGGGTGGACAGCCGTTCTTCTTGCCGTGCTCCTCGCGCCTGCGCTCTGCGCGTCGGAGCCGGCGACACCAGGCACCGCCGTCGACGTGGTGTGCGATGGGAGCGGAGAGAACACCGCCGCCGAGCGCCTGCGCTTCTTTGCGACCGCGGACTGGGGCGCCGTGGCGAGCCATCGTGAGCGCATGGTGGAATATTGCGCGAGCGCCGCCTCGTCAGGCTCATCGTCTCCTTCCCTGCGCTGCACGCCCGATCTGCGCATCTGCCAGGCGCGCAGTGTTCGGATCGACGTGCCGGCCCGTGGCGACAAGACCGCCGCCGCCGCGGTGTCCACGGCGTGCCCGCTGAACGCCGGCTATCCGCGGTCGGGGCGATTCTTTGGCGGCATTTCGGATTGGGGGCCGGAGCTCAAGGAGATCGGAAGCGCGCAGGAGGGCCGGGCCTGCGACGTGGTGATCCACGAGCCGACACTGCTCATCAAGCCGGACAGCGGGGCCAACATCTACCATGGCCTTTGCGATCACGTAAACCTTTTCCTGTCGGCGTGGATCGCCGGCTGGCAGGACGCCGCGGATCTGCGGATCGTCACCTGGGATTCGGCGTCCACGTCTGAGCGCGTGCAGTCGGGCTGGTATGAGCTCTACGGCGCTTTCACCACCAAGCCGGTGAGCCCTCTCGGGTTCTGGGCGGGCAAGAGCGTGTGCTTCGACGACGCCGTGTTCGCGGTCAATCCGCGCGCCGCCGGGACCTTCTACTACAACATGGACGTGCCCGGCCGCGCCGAGCGCTGCCGCTCCGGGCCGGGCGGCTTCGTGCGCGCTTTCGCCGAACGCACCAAGGCGCGGGTGCTGGCCCATCCGCCGCGCCGTCCCGGGCCGGACGATCCGGTGCGCATCAAGTTGATGTCGCGCTCCGCGGGCACGGGCACGACATCGGGCACCCGCAAGGTCACCAACGAAGCCGAGCTGGTGGCGGCGGTGCGCCGCCGGGTGCCGGGCGTCGAGATCGAGGTGGTCAATTTTGATTGGAACGGCCGCCCGCCGATCACCGGCCAGCTCGCGCTGATGGCCGAGACCGACGTCCTGATCGGCATGCACGGTGCCGGCCTGGTCCACACCCTGTGGCTGCCCGAGTGGGCGGTGATGTACGAGATCTACAACTGCGGCGACGTCGACACCTACTCCGACCTCGCCCGTCTTGCCGGCGTCAGCTACCTCAAGGCGCGGGAGTCCGACGTCGTCCGCCGCTTTCCGCCGGACGTCACGGTGGCCGCGGAGAACCGGCAGAACCCGAAGTTCTGGAACTACCAGATCGACGAGGACGCCTTCGTCGCCAATGTTCAGGAGGCGGTGCGCCGGGTGCGGGCTCACCCCGCGTCACCCTTCCGCAAACCGATCAACAGCGGAGGCGTGAAGATGTACCACGGCCTTGGGCTTGCCCACGGAGTTTGTCGACGACATCCTAGCGCGGGCTCGCCCGCAACCCAAGCGTGCCGTCCTGTCATCCTGAGAGGGTGTCTGAGAAGCCCACGTCCTCCCCTTCCCCCGGGGGTTCTCTCTCCGGCTTCATCGGAATCCGCACTCACGGGAGGGAGATCGGTCCGCGCCCAGGTGCGCGGTCATCGGGCGGCCTCGCGCAGCGACCGAGCTCGTGAACGCGGTCACTGCGCTCGCGAACGCGGTCACCAAGCTCGCGAACGCGGTCACCAAGTTAGCGAACGCGGTCACTGCGCTCGCGAGCGCGGTCACCAAGCTAGCGAACGCGGTCACCAAGCTAGCGAGCTCGATCATCCCCTCACCGAACGCGATGACCGCGCAAGCTCCGCTGTGGCTCAGCTCGCGAGTTGAGCCACTGCGTTCGCGAACGCGATGACTGCGCACGCGAGCTCGATGACCGAGCTCGCGAACGTGGTGACCCTGCACGGTGCGCAGTCACCGAGCTCGCGAACGCAGTGACCCAGTTGGCGAACGCAGTCATCGCGTTCGCTGACGGGATGACCGCGTGCGCTAGCTTGGTGACCGCGTTCGCTGACGGGATGATCGCGTTCGCCTGAAGTCAGCGACGAGGGGGGCGGGTGGGAGAGGGGCCAAGGAGGGGTAGGGGTCGCCGAGGCTCCCCGCAGGATGACTTCGGGAGCCGTGGCGCAGAAATTCTGCGCGCCGCGCGACGATTCTCGGATGTAGTAGATCAGGTCTCGTCCTGAGCCCGCACTGGCCGGACTTCGGTGCCGGATACGTCTGCACCGACGGCACCACGACGAGCTGCGACCCGAACGGCTTGGAGAGGAGATGAATTTTGAGGGCCTGCGCCTCCTCTCTAGAGAGGAGGCCGAGCGTCCAAAGATCCTCCCTAGAGAGGATGGACACGCCGTGTCGCAGGCACTAGCCTGATCAAGCCGCTGAAGCACGGCCTTGGACGGCCAGATTGGTCTGACGGACTGCAAGGCGAATACGTCCCCGGGGCTCGAATATGCCTTCCTGAGGACCGGTGACGGCCGGCTTGTGGGAGCGCAAACCAGTACCACTAGCCCTCCCTTCGCGGTTCCGGCCCGGCTTGATCTTGACAAGGAGAAACCCACGTGAGAACAAAGCTCGTCCACGTTCTGCTGTTCGTCTGCCTGTTCGGCGGTCTTTCCAGCGCCCAGGCGGCGGGGGCTCCGTCGGGCTCGCTGATCGTGAACGGGAGCTTCGAAAATCCCGTCATCGCCGGGTCCTTCCAGCTCTTCAGCTCGATCCCGGGTTGGGGACCCACGGGCTCGTGCGGCCCCGGCATCGAGATCGACCGGAACGCCTTCGGCGCCGCCGCCGAGGGCAACCAGTCCATCGAGCTGAACACGACGTGTGTGAACGGGGTCAGCCAGTCGGTTGCGACGACGCCCGGCGCCGCGTACTCGCTGGCTTTCGCCTTCGCGGCCAGGCCGGGCACCACCGCGGCGCAGAACCGGATGGACGTCCGCTTCGACGGCCTGGCCGTTGACCATCTCGGTCCGCGGGCGCCTGGTGCGGGGCTCCAGTGGTCCCTCCACCAATACGAGGTCACCGCAACCGGCTCGTCGGCCACGCTCAGCTTCCAGGGGACGGACCCCACCGCCACCGATGGCGTGGGCACCGAGCTCGACTTCGTGTCGCTGGTCCCCCTGGTGCTCCGTGCGGATCCGTTTACGGCAATCCCCGAGTCGCTCACGCTCTTTGACATCGCCTGTCCCAGTTCGAGCGTGTGCCTCGTCATGGGTGTCGATCCGACCTTTACCTACACCACGTTGACCGTCCTCACCGATGGCATCCCTGGTCCCACGCAGCTCATCCCGAATTTCGGTGTGACGGGCCTGACCTGCGTCAGCCCCGCCTCGTGTTTCGCGGTCGGGACGGACGACTTCGACGGCGTCCTCCTGCCCATTACCAACGGCGTGGCGGGCCTGCCGCAGGCCGTGCCCGGGACGAGAGTCCTCTACGAGGTCGTCTGCAGCAGCGCGACGTCGTGTGTCGCGGTCGGCACCGAATTCGCCGACGACGTCTTCCCACCGGGGACCGCCGTCGTCGTACCGGTCACCGGCGGCATCGCCGGTCCGCCTCAGCCCGTGCCCGGCGCCGCGGTGCTCCGGCACCTGTCGTGCCCCAGCGCGACCTCGTGTTTCGCGATCGGGAGGACCAACGACGTACAGGGCGTCCTCGTGCCCATCACCAACGGCGTCGCAGGTCCAACCCAGGTCATCGCCGGGACGGACTACCTCAACGACATTGCCTGCCCGAGCCCCAGCACGTGCGTGGTCGCCGGCGGAATCACGTTCCAATCGGTCGGGGGCTTCGTCGTCGTCATCACCGACGGCACGGCGGGGCCGGTCCAGCTCATTTCCCCCAACGTGTCCCTCTATTCCATCGCCTGCACCGACGCCTCCCATTGCGTCGCTGTCGGCAGCGACCGGGAGGGGGGCTTCGCTGGCATCGTCGTGGCCATCGATGATGGCGTGGCGGGCCCGTCCCAGGCGGTGCCAGGCACGGGCTTCCTCCCGAGCGTCGCGTGCTCCACCTCGTGCGTGGCGGTGGGCTCCGACAGCAGCTTCAACGTCGGCGCGCTCGTTCCGATCTCCGGAGGTGTCCCCGGCTCGGCCCAGTACGCGGGCGGAACGAATACCCTGTGGGACATCGCGTGCGGCGCGGGGGGGTGCATGGCGATCGGAGACGGCTCCTCGGGCTCGGTGGGCGGATTCCTGGCCATCCGGCCAGCGGCCACCCCGGCGATCTCCACCCTCGCGTCGCCGTCGGTCCCCGCGGGCGGCCTGATCTCCGACGCGGCGACCCTCACGGGAGGCTTCGCCCCGACGGGCACCGTGACCTTTACCCTGTATGGCCCGGGGGACGCTACGTGCTCGAACGCCCTCCGGAGCACCACGGTGCCGGTGGGCGCTGGCGGCGTGAGCGACTCGGGCGACGTCGAGGTGGGCGCCGCCGGGACCTACAACTGGGTCGCGGTGTACAGCGGAGACCTCAACAACCTCCCGGTCAGCTCGCAGTGCGGCAGCGAGCCGGTGGTGATCACGCCACAGACGCTCAGCGGGCGCGCCTATGGCCTCTCGGCGAACGCGACCCTGCTCGGCCTGCCGCTGGTCAACCAGCCGCCGACGCCCGACACCGGGGAGATCACGACGACCCTGGACTCGAGCACGTCGGTGCCATGTGTGGCGACACTCTCAGGTCCGCTGAGCGCTCACGTTCTCTGCGCGTCGGTGACCACGACGGCGTTCCCGGCGGGCTCCACCGCGGCGGCCTCGGCGGCGGACCTCTCACTTTCGGTTGCCACCCTTCCCACCATCAAGATCGGAGCGGTGCATTCGACCTCGGCCACGAGCTGCGACGGGTCTACGGGGACGGCGACGATCGCCTATCTCAAGATCGGCTCGACGGTCGTGATCGGCACACCGACGTTGGTGGCTCCCAATACGCACGTGACCGTGGGCCCGGTTTCGCTGGTGCTCAACGAACAGATCCCTGGTGCCACCGGCGGCCTCACGGTCAACGGCATTCACCTGAGCGTGAACGGCGGTGGCCTGGCCCAGACGAGCCTCGTCGTGGCCTCGGCCAGGAGCGGCATCGGCAACTGCCCTTGACGGGCTGCCGGTTTGCGCTATTTCGTTGCGTCGGCGCCTGGTCAAAGCGATCAACGCTACGGCGGCGCAATAAGCAGTGAGTGTATAGTTCAAATTTCACCTGTGGAGGATTCCGATGTTCGAACGCCGTGTCGTCGTCGCCCTCGCTGTCGCCCTGTGCAGTCTCGCCGTACCGCTCGCCGCGCAAGAGCCCGTCTTCCGCGATCTCACCCTGAAGTCGCTCCAGGATCTTCCGTCGCGCGGCGGTGCCTGGGAGATCCCGCTGCCGGCCCGCTTCCGCGCCCTGGAAGTGAACGTCAAGGCTCTGAAGAGCCTGCTGGACCGGGCGCCGGCCGAGGGCTCGGCGGCGGCCGAGGCGGCGCCGGCTCTGCTCACCCTGCCGTATCCGGATGGCACGAACCCGCTTTTCCGCATCGAGGAATCACCGATCCTCGCGCCGGAGCTGGCGGCCCGCTTCCCCGAGATCCGCACCTTCGTGGCGCAGGGGATCGACGATCCCACCGCCACCGCCCGCCTGAGCTTCACTCCGCTGGGTTTCCACGCCATGGTGCTGTCGGCGTCGGGCACGGTGTTCGTGGACCCGTACCGCCGCTGGAATCCGGGTTACGTCCTCTCCTACTTCAAGAGCGACGCGCGCAAGGCGGCCGGGCCGGCCTTTCGGTGCGGCGTCCGGGACGAGGGCCGCGGTCTGGGAAGTGAGCAGGCCGGCGATCTGCTGCTCGACCCACGGGGCATCACCAACAAGGCCGCGTCGGGAGCTCAACTGCGCACCTATCGTCTGGCGCTCGCCGGGACCGGCGAGTACACGACTGCGGTCTGCGCGCCCAATCCGGCGGCGGTCGCCTGCGGTCTGGCCGCCATGGCGGTGTCGATGAACCGGGTCGACGGGATCTACGAGCGCGAGGTGGCGATCCGGATGGTGATGGTGGCCAACAATAATCTGGTGGTCTACACCAACGGGGCCACCGATCCGTACACCAACGGCAACGGCAGCACCATGCTGGGAGAGAACCAGACCAACCTGAACAGCGTCATCGGGTCGGCCAACTACGACATCGGTCACGTGTTCTCGACCGGTGGGGGAGGCATCGCCCAACTGTCGGTGCCGTGCACCGCGAGCAAGGCGAAAGGCGTCACCGGTCAGCCGAACCCGGTCGGCGACGGCTTCGACGTCGACTACGTGGCCCACGAGATGGGGCACCAGTTCGGCGCCGCCCATACGTTCAACGGCACCACCGGCAAATGCGGCGGCGGCAACCGCTCCGCTTCGTCGGCCTATGAGCCGGGCAGCGGCTCGACGATCATGGCCTACGCCGGCATCTGCGGCGCCGAGGACCTCCAGCCGCACAGCGATGACACCTTCCACACCCGGAGCTTCGACCAGATCGTGGCGTTTTCGACCGGCGGCACCGGCGGCTCCTGCCCGGTCACAACCGCGACCGGCAACACCGCTCCCACGGTCAATGCCGGCGCCGCCTTCACGGTTCCGAAGCAGACGCCGTTCACTTTGACCGGCTCGGCCACCGATCCGGATCCGGACGCTCTGACCTACATGTGGGAGGAATTCGACCTGGGCACCGCCGCGCCGCCCAACACCGACACCGCTGCGGCACGGCCGATCTTCCGCTCGTTCGTGCCGTTGACCGTGCCGAGCCGCACCTTCCCCCGCCTCTCGGACATCCTCGGCAACGTCGCGACCCTGGGCGAGTCGATGTCGAACCGCAACCGCACGATGACGTTCCGCCTGACCGCCCGCGACAACCGTGCGGGCGGCGGTGGGGTCAACTACGCTTCGACCACGGTGCGGGTGGTCACCTCGGCCGGGCCGTTCACCGTCACCCAGCCGGACACGGCGGTGACCTGGGCCGGTGGCAGCGCGCAGACGGTGACCTGGAACGTGGCGAGCACCACCGCGGCGCCGGTCAGTTGCGCCAACGTCGCGATCGATCTCTCGACCGACGGCGGCGTCACCTTCAACAACCTCGTGGCCTCGACGCCCAACGACGGGACGCAGTCCGTGACCATCCCCAGCACGCCGACCACACAGGCGCGCATCCGCGTCACCTGTGTGGGCAACATCTTCTTCGACATCTCGAACGCCGACTTCACGATCACGTAGGACGCGTCGGACGGGCGTTTTGCTCAACGACTTGTGGAGACTGACCTGGCCGAAGCGATAGACGGCAGCCCGTGCGCGCCGGCCGCGTTCACCGGGTCGCTTCCGGCGTCCTCTTCTTCATCGCCGTCGAGGACGCCATCCTCATTACGATCGATGCCGGCGCGCACGCCCGAGCCCGGCGGGGTGCAGGTGTAGGTCAGCTCACCGCCTTTCTGCGCGGCGCGTTGCCGCAGGCTGGCGTCGGAGAGCGGCGCGTCGGCCGCCCGGTTGCCGAGGAACAGGCCGGAAGCGACGTCGTAGAGATAACCTTTTTCGCCCCCTCCGTGATCATTGCTCCCGCCCTTGACCACCAGGTCGCACTCTCCCGCCCGGGCGCGGTCGATCAGCAGGTCGATCCGCGCTCCGACGGCCGCTCCGTTGGTCTGGGTGAGCGTCGTCTGCTGCCCCACGATGGGAGCCAGGTTGCTGTCGAAGGCGAGGACGAAATCTTCGACCTGCCGTTTCTGGATCTCGCCGGCCGGCCCGGGCAGGAATCCGCCGGGCGTGGACGGAGACTGGTTGAAGCCCGTCGTGGCGGTCGTGGTGCTGAGAAAATTGAAGATCGTCGGGGTGGCCCCGTCGTGCGTGAAGCCGAAGCCGCGGATCTGGTCCCCCAGGAAGGCGTCGCTGGTGGGCATGGCGGGTCTGGTTTTCAGTCCGAACATGCCGACCTTCTGGTAGAGGTTGCGGAGGTGCGGCGTTTTGAACGCTTCCGGCGATCCATCCCGGGTATAGCGGCCATCGGTGCCGAAGAAGCCTGGCGCGGCCACGCCGTATACCTGGTTCGCATTGGGATCGAGCTTATGACAGGACGTGCAGGTGCCCAGGATGGACAAATCTGAGAAGTTGTGCAGGAAGAAGTCGCGCCCGGCCTGCTGGCTCGGGGTGAGCTGGTTGTCGAGCCTGCGGATCGGGTTGGGCGGATAGGTGACCTGGAGCATGAAGGCGGCGAACGCCTCCATGTCGGCGTCGGCGATCGGTCCGCTGCGCCCCAGGAGGTTGGTGAAGCCGGCCTGGAACTTCTTGAAGGCCGCCACTTCATCGAAGGTCCCGCTGTCCGGCTGCGCGCTCGGGTTGTCGAGACCGCCGGTGCGGTCGCCACGCCAGTGCATCGGCCCGTGGTTCGCCATGCCGCGCAGGCTCTGCGTCACCATCGGCCCCTTCATCGGGTGGTGGGTGTCCATCAGCCCGAGATCGGAGGGGCGTATTTCGAACGGCCCCGGAACGGGCCGCACCACGGCGTCCGGATTGCCGAGGTCCCACGCCAGGCTGTCGAAGTCGCCGAAGACGTGGCAACTGGCGCAGGAGGAATCCCCGTGGCTCGACGTGAGCGACGCGTCATAGAGGAAACGGCGCCCGGCGACGATGCTCGGCGGTTCGGGATTGGGCATGGCGACGTGCGCGATCTCCGCGCCCGCGACCGTATCGACGACCGCGATCGAATTGTCGAAGCGGGCCAGGGTGTAGATCCGGTGCGTGTCCTCGTCGAGCACCAGGCCGGTCAGGCCGCCGCCGGACACCTTGATCTGGTCGGCGGTGCTCGGCGTGAACGTGTCGTTCTCCAGGGCCTGGGTGTCGAAGACGCCGATCTTGGACGTGCCGAGCGTTGCGACATATAACGTTTTTCCGTCGCGCGTGACCGCCATCTGCTGCGGCAGGGCGAGGCTCTTGCCGTTCTCGGCGTTCGGGACGGCGTCGCAGCAGACGGCGTAATCGATGTGCTTGTTGAGGTGCCGCGGCGCGACGCTCCCCCCCGGGCCGAGGACGGTGATCCGGCTCTCATGAAGGTGGCCGCGGATGCTGTGGCCGGCGAAGAGGCCGGGCCCTTCGAAACGTTTTTCGTTTCCCGCCTCGGTGTTCGCGACGTAGACCTTGCCGTTCACCGGGTTCACCACCATGTTGTAGAGGATGGTGCCGACGCTCTGATAGGAGCCGGCGGCACCGGCGAGTTGCGCCGGCGGATTGGCGTTCGCGTTGATGACGAAGACGTCCTTGTCCGGCAGGGAGAAGCGGATCTGGTCGTCCCAGGCCCGGTTGAGCTCGTCGACCCAATGGGTGCCGTCGAACCGGACGATGAGCGCCATCTCCGGCCGCGGAATGCCTTCGACGTTGGTGTCGGGTCCGGGCAGGCCCCCCGCGGCTTCCCCGCCGTCCGGGACGAAGATCCTGTGGACCGTCGTGGTCCGGTTTCCGGAGTGGAACGCCGCCGCATAGACCGTGCCGCCGTCCGGGCTCACCGCCAGGGCGCGCGGCGTATCGCTGAACAGGTTGAGGATGGTGAGCGGCGTCCCGGTGAGCGTGTCACCGGGAGCCTGCGCGTCGAAGACCCAGACATCCGCCCGGCCCACACCGGGGGTGGTGAGCTGGGGATCATACGGGACGTTCTGGCCGCGGTGGGCGGTGGTGATGAAGGCGCGGTTTCTGCCCGTCCCGCCGAAGACGATGTCGCGCGGCTCGTCTCCCACGAGCAGGGTGCGCACGACGCGTCCGCTGTGCCCGCCCTGGGCCAGCTCCACCACGCTGACGCTGTCGGAGAGGTGATTGACCACCCAGATCTCGCTGTCGCTGCGCGCCGCGACGGCCACCGGCTCGAGGCCGACAGAAATGGAGGCGAGATGCTGCAGGCCATGGCCCACGATGCGAAAGACTTCGAGACGGTTGTCGGGTGTGTTGGCCGCGAAAAGGAGCTTCCCGCTCGGGGACAGAGCCAGAGGGCGGACCTGGCCGCTCTCGAAGAGCGTGAAGCGCCCCGGTTGGGCCGTGGCTGTCCTGAAGTCCGCCAGATGGGCTCCTTCAGCCCCGGCGGACACCGCGGCGGCAAGACAGACGAGGACAGACAACGAGCGCTTCAGCCACCAGACAGAACGGCGTGAGAGGTACGGCATCGTCGTAGCCATCAGGACCTCCTGTGACGAAGTGTTGCTTTCACTTGCGCTCCAGGCCCTCAGGAGAACATTTCCTCTGAGGGATCGAGGTGAAGAATTGCCCAAATACTTTAACACAACTTGGGCCGTGGTGACCCGTCAGTACAATCTGGCCTGGGGAGCGAGTCGCAGTCGATGGGGGCGAGCACCGCGTTCGCGAACGCGGCGGTCCGAAACCTTCAACCGCGCGCTCACCCCCGAAGCAGTACCCCGATCCCATAGGCCACGCGGTCTACGGTAGAGACGCCCCAGTCCGTTACCACGAACCTTCCGGGTCCACCGCGGTCGGGGCGTCTCCACGGCACAATGACCACGAACGCTGGCGACACGGGCATTCGCGACAAATGGACCGGCCATGCTGGTTGTCACGCAGGCAGGGCATTCGCGGCAAACGGATTCGCCTGCCGCGGAAGGAGACGCCCCGACGGGGGTGGACCCGGGAGGATTGTGGTGACGGACTGGGGCGTCTCTACGGCACCAACGACCGGCAATACGGGCCGCGGGGGCTCGCCCGCAACTCATTCACGCAACCGCTGAAAACTCCTCCCTAGAGAGGATAGACACGCCGCGTCGCGGGCAGTACAGTGAAGGCGCAAATCAAGCGAAGCGGCTCCCGGCCTGTTTGGCCTGCCGCAAACCTGAGCATCTCTCTCTCTGAAAGGAGGCACCTTGATGGAATTTCCCCAAAAAATCCCGAACGTTTCCACCACGGCTGTCGGCGATGGGCTGGCCGTGCTCGACACCGAGCGCAAGCAGTCCTATGTCCTCAACGCCACCTCGGCGCTGGTCTTCCAGCACTGCGACGGGCAAACCTCGCCGGAGCGGTTGGCGGAGCTCCTGCGCCAGAAATTCAACCTGCGGCAGGCCGAGGCGGAGCATCTCACGCAGGTTGCCTTGGAGGAGCTCGAGACCGCCCAGTTGCTGGTGCCCGCCGCCGTCCATCCGGCCACCTTCTCCCGCCGTCAGGCGCTGACCACCCTGGCCACCCTGGGCCTCTCGGTGGCCCTCCTGCCGCTCGTCGAGAGGGTGGCGTCGGCGGGTGGGAACGTGCTGATCCCGCTGCTGGAGTGCGTGGTCAACAACGGGAACGGCACCTACACGGCCCACTTCGGGTACCTGAACACGGGCAGCAGTAACATCATCCTGCCCGTCGGCCCCAAGAACATGTTCGTGGGCGGCGAGAAGGACCGCGGGCAACCGACGGTGTTCTACCCCGGTGAGAACCTCGACCAGTTCACCGTGGTGTTCGAGGCCCTGGACACCCTCAAGTGGATGCTCAAGGCGGACGGCGATCGCCGGCATCAGGTGGAGGCGAGCGCCACTTCGGAAGCCTGCGCGACGCCGACACCCACTCCGACGCCGGGGCCGACGCCGGAGCCGACAGCTCCACCGCCGTGATGGGAGCCGGGCAGGACGAAGGAGACGGCATGAAGATCACCGCCTATCCAATGTACGAGGGCGCGGCCACCCTTCGTCCTGCCCTGCTGGAGCGGGGAGAGAGCCCGGGTTTCGAGCTGCTCTGTCCGCACGCTTTCACAGCAACCTGGAACGGAGGCTCCCGCGCCGAAGACATCGAGATCCAGGGGGCCGTGCAGTCCCGGGATTTCGTGCAGAGCCGCGAAGGGGAGGGCCGGATCACGTTTCATCCCGGGTATCAATTCAAGACCGAGAGCGGGCAGGCCCTCTGGGCGCGCGGTCCCGTCAATGCACCCAAGGACGGGATCGCGCCACTGGAGACGATGATCGATTCTTCAGTGCTGCCCTGTACATTGACGCTGTCCTGGAAATTCACCCGCCCGGGACAGACGGTCCGGTTCGAGGCCGGCGAGCCGTTCTGCACGGTCCTGCCCTGTCCAATGGCCGGCCCGAAGCTCGAGGTGGTCTCTCCTGGCGATGTGGACGCCTGCGAGTACGACTTTCAGCAGATGATCGATGCTCCGGCGATGGAGGAAATTCTCCGGCGCCTGAGACCGCCCGCGGCGGAATCGGAAAAGCCTGCGGGTTCTGAAGAGGTTCCGTTTCCGCCGCCGTTTCATGTCATTCCGCCACCGCGGCCGCTGCCGGCGGAGCGGCTGGATCGGTTGTTCCGCGGCGACCAGCCGGCCCGGATCAGCGTGATCCTGCCCGCCACGAACGAATCTGTCATGTTGCGGCGCACCGTGGAGCAGTTCCAGGCAACCCTGCCGGCGGACAGTGAGATCCTCGTGATCGACAACGGCTCGACGGATGGCTGTGCGGATTTCCTGCTGGAGAAGCCTCACGAGGGCGTTCACCTCCTCCGCACGGACCATCCCCTGGGCGTGTCCGCCGCGCGCAACCTCGGACTCGCCCAAGCCCGCGGCGAAGTCGTCGTCTTCTCCGACGCGCACATCGATCTCCCGGCGGATTGGTGGCAGCCTCTGGTCGACACCCTCAACCGGCCGAACGCCGGCGTGGCCGCGCCCGGCATCGGTGTGATGGGCAAGCCGGACGGGAGCGTGGGCTACGGCCAGCGGATCGTCGAAACAAAGCTGAAACTGCACTGGCTTTCGCGGCAGGGGGAGGAGCCCTATCCCGTTCCCACGCTGGGAGGCGGTTTCATGGCCATGCGCCACGACACCCTGAAACGGCTCGGGGCTTTCGACGAGGGCATGCCGCAATGGGGCTCGGAAGACGTCGAGCTGTGCCTGCGCTACTGGCTGCTGGGGTATGAGGTCTGGATGGTGCCGGACGTCATCGTGCGGCACTACTTCCGGAAACAGTGGCCGTACGGCGTGGAATCCCGCCTGCTGTTGCACAACCAGGTGCGGGTGGCGCTGCTTCACTTCAATCAGAATCGCCTGGGCCGCGTGCTGACGGCGTTCCGGAGCCATCCCCTGTTCGGCTCGGCCCTGGCCATGGCCCTCGAGAGCGGCGCCTGGGAAAAGCGAGCCGAATTCGCGGCCCGCCGGGTGCGCGACGACGACTGGCTGTTCGAAAAATTCAGCGACTGTTGTCACGTCTAGTGTTCTATCCGCGCAACCAGGGGGCCGCTTAGCGAGCTCAGGAATCGAGGAAGCGGCGGGCGAGCCGGTTGAAGTTGGTGTCCACCGACCGGATGTAATCAGTGGGCGTCATGCCCGGATGCACGGAAACCTTTCCACAGCGAGGTGGCGGCGCCTTCGTGGGGATAGCGTGCTTCGACGGACACGTTCCGGTGCGTGGGCATGGATCAAGTTTAACGGGAGTCTCCGGCAAGGCCGAGAATACCGTGTGCGTCCGTTTAAGCGTTCAAAGGATCGCCAAAAACTCCTCCCTAGAGAGGATACCCAGTGTGCCGCAAGCTCTGTATCATGCCGCAGACGGAGGCACCCATGGACGATCAACCCCCGGTCAGTTGCTTCTGCCTGACCTACGGCCGGCCCCGGCTCCTGGAGGAGGCGATCCATTCGTTCCTCCAGCAGGACTACGGAGGACCCAAAGAGATGATCGTGCTCAACGACTACGCCGGTCAGATCCTGGAGCTCGACCATCCCGAGGTGCAGGTGATCAACCTTCCCAAGCGCTTCCGGACCCTGGGCGAGAAGATGAACGCCGCGGTCGCCCTGGCGTCGCACGATGTGCTCTTCGCCTGGGACGACGACGACATCTACCTGCCGCATCGGCTGCGCTTTTCGGTGGCGGCCTTCGACCCCGCGAAAGGCTTCTTCAAGGCGGCTTCGGCCTGGATGTGGAGCAAGGACAGTTTGAGCGGCCCGCTGGCGCGGAGCCGCTTTCACGCCGCGAGCTGCTGGTCGCGCGCCTTGTTCGATGCCGTCGGCGGCTATGCGGCGGACGGCAGCGGTACCGATGCGATCTTCGAGGGCCAACTGGCGGCCCGTTTTCCCGGCTCTCTCGCGCCCTTCGCCGTCACGCCGGAAGAGATCTACTACGTCTACCGCTGGGGCGGCACGGGCAGCTACCACCTGAGCGGCTTCGGCACCGCGAAGCCGGGGCAGAACTTTGGCTATGCCGAGTTCGCGGCCAGGGTGGAGCAACAGGCGGACCGCGGTGAGATCCCCCTCGGGCGCGTCGTGTTGCAGCCGCATTGGAAACATGACTATCCGCAGTTGATTGCCGATCGTCTCGCGGCCCTGCAAACCGCGGACGCGAGAACACATTCCATGGACCGAACCAAGGAGACATCAGATGGCGAATCCACTGAAGAGTAGAGCAGTTTCCACCGAAGCGGTGGGCGATGGCTTGAGCGTGTTCGACCACGAGCAGAAACAGTCCTTCGTTCTGAACGCCACCTCGGCGCTGGTCTTCGAACACTGCGACGGGCAGACCACGCCCCAGCAGTTGGCGGAGCTTCTGCGCCGCAAGCTCAACGTGCCGCCGGCCAAGGCGGATCAGTTGATGCGGCTCGCTCTGGACGAGCTGCAGACAGCCGGCCTGCTGCAATCCGGCGGCACGGCCGTGCCACCTCCCGCGGCCACGTACTCACGCCGGGAGGCCCTCACCTCCTTCGCCGCCCTCGGCCTTTCGCTGGCCCTGATGCCGATGGTCGCACGGGTGGCGCAGGCGCAAGGGGGACATTCGTTGATCCCGCTGCTGGAATGCGTGGACAACAATGGCGACGGCACCTACACGGCCCATTTCGGCTACCTCAACCAGAGCGGCGCCACCATCAACCTGGCTGTCGGACCCAAGAACATGTTCGTGCCCGGCCAGCAGAATCTCGGCCAGCCGACCGTGTTCCTGCCGGGCGAGCACCTGAACGTGTTTTCGGTGGTGTTCTCCGGTTTGACCACCCTCAAGTGGATGCTCAAGGCCGACGGCGACAAGCGTCACGAGGTGGTGGCGAGCTCCACATCCGACGCCTGCCCGTCGACGACGTCCTTCCCGACGACGGAGCCGCCCCCTCCACCGACGACGATCCCGGCGACGGAGCCGCCGCCGACGACGACGACCGGCTTCAGCTTCTAGTCAATGATCGGCGAATCGTGACACCCATCCGTTGGAGGCCGCGGGCAACCCCCGCGGCCTCCCGAGGTCCGACATGAAGATCACCGCCTATCCGCTGTACGGCCCCGCCGCCCCCCTGCGACCTTCGCCGGAGGGGAGAGGCTGGGATTTCCTCTGCCCGTGCGCCTTCGAAGCCATCTGGCATGGAGGTCCCGGCGCCGGAGACGTCGAGATCCGTTTCGCGGAGGAGAACGTCCCGGGAAATGTCGACTTCGTACAGGGCCTTGAGGGCGACGGACTGCTCACGTTCTATCCGGGGTATCAGTGCAGGACCGAAGCGGAGCATGCCCTGTGGGTGCGCGGCCCGATCAACGCGTCCAAGGACGGCGCCGTTCCGTTGGAATCGGTGATCGACACCTCCGTCCTCCCGGGCACCCTCACCCTGCATTGGCGGCTCACGCGCCCCGGGCATTCCCTCCGGTTCGCAGCCGGGGAGCCCTTCTGCACCATCCTGCCCTATCCCAAAGCCGGCTTGGACGACGTGACGGTCGAGGTGATTCAACCCTCCGCCGACATGGACGACTACGAACGAGCCCTCGAGAGCCTGGCCGAAAGCCAGGGTCTTGAGAGCGTCTTCCAGCGCCTGAGCGCGGACACGACAGTGCGTGGAACCGCGAAAAGCCGGTGGGCCGGCTGTCTGGCAGCGCCTCCGCCCGTCACCTGCATCTGCCCGGCCGAAGGCCGCGTGGAGCTGCTGGAAGAGGCGATTCATTCCTTCCTGCGGCAGGACTATCCCGGCGTGAAAGAGCTCATCGTCCTCAACGACGTCGAGGGGCAAACCCTGGTCTACGACCACCCCGAGGTGCAGGTCGTCAACGTGCCCCGGCGCTTTCATTCCGCCGCCGAGAAGCTCAAGGCGGCCGTGGGCCTCGCTTCAAATGATCTCATCTTCCCGTGGCCGGAGGACGACATCTGTCTGCGGCACCGGCTTTCCTTCACCGTGGCCCAGCTCGCGCCGCAGGCGGTTTTCTGGAAGGCCGACAAGGCCTGGCTCTGGAATGGAGACGAGCTCAGCGGTCCGGAGCCCGAGGCGCTTCATGGAGGAAGCTGTTTTCGGCGCGAAACGTTCGTCAAAAACCATGGCTATTCGCACACCGAAATTGATTACGCCGGCGCGTTCGAGGCGCTGTGCGCAGGCGAAGGCCCCGGCGCGGTTCACCTTCAAGCCGTGGAGCCGGCGGAGGTGTGCTCCATTCACCGCGGCGAGGCCCTGAACGGCCATGCGCCCGCACAGGGAAGAATTCAGTTGCGCCCGCGGTGGGGGAGAGACTACGGAGCGCTCGTCCGGGAGCATCTGGGGATTCCCGCCGCCGAGCCGCCTGCGAAGGCGGAAGACATCCCGTTTCCTCCGCCTTTTCACGTGATCCCGCCGCCGCCGCCGCTCCCCGCGGAGGAAGTGGAAAAACTGTTCCGGGACGATCATGAAATGAAGATCAGCGTCATCCTGCCGGCCACGAACGAGTCCGTGCTGTTGCAGCGCACCGTCGAGCAGTTCGTGGCGACACTGCCGGCGAACAGCGAGGTCATCGTCGTCGACAACGGCTCCACGGACGGGTGCGCCGACTTCCTGGCCGAGGGAACGTGGGAGAACGTTCGCCTCCTCCGCTCGGTCGAGCCGCTGGGCGTGTCCGCCGCGCGCAATCGCGGGCTGGCCGAGGCGCGCGGCGAGGTCGTGGTCTTTTCCGACGCCCACATGGACGTGCCCGAGCGCTGGTGGGAGCCTCTGGTCCGCACCCTCAACCTGCCGAACGTGGGGGTGGCCGCCCCTGCCATCGGTGTCATGGGCAAGCCGGATCTCAGCGCCGCGTGCGGGCAACGGATCGCCGAAACCAATCTGCGCCTGCAATGGCTGCCCTTGAAGTCCGCGGAGCCCTGTCCCGTGCCGACGCTGGGGGGCGGCTTCATGGCCATGCGCCACGAAACCCTGAAGGTTGCCGGGGCCTTCGACGACGGCATGCCGCAATGGGGCTCGGAGGATCTGGAGATCTGCGTGCGCTACTGGCTGTTGGGCTATGAGGTCTGGGTGGTGCCGGAGGTCACCGTGCTGCACTATTTCCGGAAAGCGCGCCCGTACGGAGTCCAATGGCATCTGCTCACCCACAACCTGTTGCGGGTGGCCCTGCTTCACTTCAGCGATCGGCGCCTCGCCCGTGTGATGTCGGCGCTCCGCAACCGCCTTCGCTTCGGCGCCGCGCTGGCGCATGCGGTGGAAAGCGACGTCTGGCAGAAGCGGGCCGACTTCGCGGCCCGCCGGGTGCGCGACGACGACTGGCTGTTCGAAAAATTCAGCGACTGTTGTCACGTTTAGGAAAGGTGGCCATGCCCGGGATCAGTATCGTGATCGCATGCCGCGACGAAGCGGACACGCTCTGGTTCACACTCCACTCGCTCCAGATGCACACGCGCGGCGCGCTCGTCGAGCGCGACGGCATGGAGATCGTCGTCGCCGACAACGATCCCGGCGCGAAGACCTGCGGCAAGACGGTGCAGGAGATCTGTGCCGGGTTCGCCAAGGCCCGGTTCCCGGTCCGGTACCTCGCCGCCGGGGAGGTCAAATCGGTGTTCTATCCGCGCAACCAGGGCGCCGCCGCGGCGCAGGGCGAGCACCTGATCTTCCTCGACTCGCACGTCCTCCTGGCGCCGTATGCCATCGAAGCGCTGCACCGCCTCTTCCTGAGCCGGTCGGGGCTTCACACGCACGCCCCCACACCGGACCTTTACCTGGCGCACATCCCGATCGCCTTCAACAACCCGAGCTACCTGTTCGGACCGTACAAGCTGCGGCTCCGCGACGACTTCTGGGGCGAGTGGACGCCGATGTCGAAGCTGCCGCAGCCGGGAAACGGCAACGGCCTGAAGGCCATCACGTACCCGATCGGAGCGAGCGGCCTCTGGTGCTACTCCACGCCGAAGGCCGCGTTGGAGGCCGTCCGCGGCTACAACCCGAACTTCCTGGGCTATGCCGGCGGCGAGGTCTACCTCGAGCTCAAGTATTGGCTCCTCGGCGGACATGTCGTGCTCCTCCAGGAGGAGAACAAGCAGGAGCCGGTCTCCGGCGTCCACTGGTCCGCACCGCGGCGCTACAAGCTCAGACAGGATGAGTGGATCCACGACGTCCTGCTCGCCGTCAGCGTCGTGGCGCCGGACTGCCTCGACGAGGTCGCCTGCGCCCTGGAAACGAAAAGGAATCTGGACAGCATGTTGATGGCCCTGCTGCGCGCGCAGGCATGCCGGGCCGGCGCGGAAGAAGCCCAATGGATCTCCGAGAACCGCAAGCACGCCGACACCGCGGCGCTCGAGGCGTCCTGGACGAAGAACGGGGTGTTTTTTTAGATCAACAACCCTCAGCTTTGCTCCTTGTAGAGCTGCGCCTTGTAGAGTTGGGGATACCGCGCTCGATCGGCCGCTGAGGCTCCCAGGAGGACGGCGCCTTCGTGCGGATAGCGCGCTTCGACGGACACGTTGCGTTCCGATTGCAAGGGTTCGGTCGCGTAGCGAACCTTCAGGTAGGCAGCCGGATCGCGAAAAGCTCTCAGGCGCACGCCATCGAAGAGCATCTCGATGGAGGGAAGGATGTGCTCCTCGCGGAGGCGTCGGCCGAGAGTCGCATCATTGTCCGGAGCCGAGGTTACGAAGACGCCGTTCTCGATCCAGAACTGGCAGATGTCGACCTGGAGGCCTCCATGCCAACCATATCTCTCGGAGCCGGCGTAGTGGGCGTGCAGATAGCGGAGCTTCTCGATCGTCGATTTGTAATGGGGATCCGTTTCACGGGACTGGTACCAGAAGTCGGCCGGACAGCTTGCGCGAATCTGCGCCTTGAAGCGCTCGAAGTCGTCCCGATGGACGAGGACGTCGGCGTCGGCGTCCCAGGGCACCCATCCTCCGTAATTGACGGCGCCGATCAGCGTGCCTCCCCAGGCCAAGGCTTGGATTCCATGGGGCTCGCAGACCTCCTCGAAGAGGTACTTCAACATGCGCGTGAGCTGGCGTTGTCCCTCTTTCAGGCAGCGGAGATCCTCCGGCGACAGCCGCTTCGACAGCGGTGGATTGGGATCCAGATGTGTGGGCCTGTCTGGAGGCGGACAAGGCGGCTCCAGGCCGGTGCATTCCTGGTAGGACTTGTAGAACAGATCGGCCGAGACGCTCGGGACGCAGTGAAGGGTGATGAGGTCGTTGTCGGCACGCGGCCGCAACTCCTCGTTGCCAAGCGCCACGAAGCGTTGGTCCTGCGTGAAGGGAATGCCTTGGCTCGCCAGGGCATCCCGGACGCACACGTCCTCGTACCCCTCCTTCTGCGTCAGGTGCTCGGCGACGACCCTCGCGGCCTTACGGCTCAGGAAGTACCCGGCACCACCCGATGCGAAGCGGACTCCCGGCGTCCACTCGGCGCCGATGTAGTCCGCGGTGAGCGGATACCGGATGAGCCGGGAGATCGACACGTAGGTGTCGTCGTCGCACTTGAAAAGGTAATCCCAATCGTCGTGCGCGATCGCCCATTGGCAGAAGGCACGAGTCCTTTGGGGGAGAGAGCGATAGTCGCTCGGCCCCGGCAAGAGCAGGTACCGGCCGGCGAGCGCTGGCTCCCCGAGCCCGGGGCTGCCGATGAGAAACACCGAGCGGGTGATGGTGTGCTCGCCTGGCGAGGTGCCGTTGAGCGTGTCCGCCTCCTGCATCCAGGTCTGCGCGCAACGCTCTCGACGTTCCTTATACTTCCAGCAGGACAGGGCGCCGATCATGATTCGCATGATTCTCCCGATTCTACAGCAGGCGCAGGCAGGGTACACTGATTCATGCGCAACACCCGGATGATCCTCCCCTTGCTGGCCGCGCTGGCCTTCCCTCCGTTCGTTCAGGCCGCCGCTCCGGACGCCCCCTCCGGCCACGAGTGGGAATCGGAACAGAGGCTCGGCCTCAACAAGGAGAAGCCGCACGCGACCTTCAGCTCCTTCGCCGACGTCGAAAGCGCGAAGAAGATCCTGCCCGAGCTCTCGCAGTACCGCGTGTCCCTCGACGGCGCCTGGAAATTCCACTGGGTGAAGCGCCCGGAAGAGCGTCCGGTCGACTTCTTCAAGCCCGACTTCGACGTCTCCGGCTGGAAGGAAATCGCTGTGCCGTCCTCCTGGCAGATGCAGGGGTACGATGTGCCCGTGTATTCAAACCAGGCCTACCTCTTCCGGCGCGACTGGCCGCGCGTGATGGGGGAGCCGCCCAGACGCTTCACCACGTTCGTGAACCGCAACCCCGTCGGCTCCTACCGGCGGGACTTCGCAATCCCGGCGAGTTGGGCCGGCCGCGAGGTCTTCATCAACTTTGACGGCGTCGACTCGTTCTTCTACCTGTGGATCAACGGCAGGTACGTCGGCTTCTCCAAAGATTCCCGCGACCCGGCCGAATTCAACATCACGCGCTTCCTGAAGCCCGGAAAGAATGTCGCCGCCGCCGAGGTCTACCGATTCTCCGACGGTTCGTATCTGGAATGTCAGGACATGTGGCGCCTCTCCGGCATCTTCCGCTCGGTGGCGATCCACTCGAAGGACACGACGCATGTGCGCGACCTGTTCGTGACGACGACGCCGGAGGCGTCCGAAGAAGGCGGGCAATGGAAGCTCAGCGTCGCCGTGGACATCGCCGCAAGCGACGGAAAACCCGTCAGAATGGACGCCATGCTCTACGACGAAGCGGGCAAAGAAGTTTCCCCGCTTTCCGGAGATCACTACTCCAATCCGGCCCTCTGGTCCGCCGAGACGCCGAACCTCTATACCCTCGTCGTCAAGCTCACCGACGCAAGCGGCAAGATCCGTGACATCGTCTCCACGCACGTCGGTTTCCGCGAGGTGAAGATCGTCGACGGCGTGTTTCTGGTGAACGGCAAGGCGGTGAAATTCAAGGGCGTGAACCGTCACGAGAATTTCCCCCGGACCGGTCACGCGCTCACGCACGCCGACATGGAATTGGACATGAAGCGCCTCAAGCAGGCGAACGTGAACCATGTGCGCACCTCGCACTACCCGAATGATCCGTACTGGTACTACCTCTGCGACAAGTACGGCATCTATCTCATGGATGAGGCGAACATCGAGTCGCACGGTTATTATTACGGCAAGGAATCGCTCTCGCACCCGAAAGAGTGGGAGGCCGCGCACGTCGACCGCATCATGGCCATGGTCGAGCGCGACAAGAACCACCCGTCCGTCACCATCTGGTCGCTCGGCAACGAGGCGGGACCGGGCGAAAATTTCGTCGCCGGCAACGCGGCGATCAAGGCGCGCGACCTCTCGCGCCCCACGCACTACGAGCGCAACAACGACATCGTGGACATGGACTCGAACCAATATCCGAGCGTCGCCTGGACCCGGTCCAAGGCCGCGCAGAAGGATCATCGAAAGCCCTTCTACATCTCGGAGTACGCCCACATCATGAACAACGGTATGGGCAACCTCGCCGATTACTGGGACGCCATCGAGAAGTCCGACAACATTTTCGGCGGAAGCATCTGGGAATGGTCCGACCAGGGTCTCGAAAAGACCGCCGGGGACGGCCGCACGTTCATCGCCTACGGAGGCGACTTCGGCGACTTCCCGAACGACGGACAGTTCATCGTCAAGGGCGTCGTGTACGCCAACCGCGATCCCAAGCCCGATTTCTGGGAAGTGAAGAAGGTGTATCAGGACATCTCCGTCACCGCCAATGACGCTGGTAGCGGAGAGATCGAGATCTTCAATAAATATTTCTTCAAAGACCTTTCCGGCTACGACCTGGCGTGGGAGCTCACGGGCGACGGCGCCGTGATCGGCTCCGGCAAGCTGCCCGCTCCGGCCGTCGCGCCGCGTGCGAAGCGGAAGGTGAAGCTGCCGCTCCCAAAGCTCACCGCCAGGCCCGGCGTCGACTACCGTCTGCGCGTCGGTTTCCGCACCACGACCGACACGATCCTGGGGCCAGCCGGCTCCGAGATCGCCGCCGAGCAGCTCGCGGTGAAAAACCCGGCGGGTGACGCCAAGCCCGCGCTCGCCGCGGCCGGCGACAAGCCCCAGGTTTCTGACAACGGCGAGCTCATCACCGTATCCGGCAAGGATTTCCGAGCCGTCTTCGACAAGAAGACCGGAGAGCTCACCGCTCTCGAATACGCGGGCAAGCCCGTGTTCAAGCCCGGCAAGGGCCCGGCGCTGAATGTCTACCGCGCCCCCGTGAACAATGATCGCTGGGCCATGAACAACTGGTTCGGCCTCGGCCTGCGCCACCTCAAGGCCAGGGCCGCCGCCTTCACCGTCGAAACGACCGGCGGCAACACGGTGCGCATCACCACCAACTCCGATTACTCCGGCGCACAGGCCGAACGGGTCTCCGACTACGCCTCCAACCAGCCGAAGATCTCCGCCACCGGCGAAGCTCTCCCGCCCGACGCTCCCGTGTTCCATGTGGCCAGCACGTGGACGGTGTATCCCGACGGCTCCGTCGCGCGTCAGTCCACCATCTCCGCGACCGGCCGGGACATTCCGCTCGCCAAGATCGGCTTCACCATGGAGCTGCCCGCCGCGTATTCGAAAGCCGAATACTACGGCCGCGGCCCCGAGGAGAACTACCCCGACCGCAAGACCGGCTCGTTCCTCGGCCGCTACGCGCGGGCCGTGAAGGACTTCTTCGAGCCGTACGCCAAGCCGCAGGACATGGCCAACCGCGAGGACGTCTCGTGGGTCGCCCTGCGCGACGAATCCGGCTCCGGCGTGCTCTTCGCCGGGCTCGGTACGATGTCCGCGACGGTCCTCCCCTATACCGCCGACGAGCTCGCCGCCGCCGCGCACTCGACCGATCTGCCAGCCAACCCTGGCCGCACGCGCCTCGACCTCGACGCCGCCGTGCTCGGCCTCGGCGGCGCTTCGTGCGGCCCGATTCCCATCGAGCGTGACATCGTCAAGGCCGGTGCGGCCCATCACTTCGGCTTCGTCATCCGCCCGCTCGGCGCGAAGGCGGACGCCGCGGAGCTCGCCCGCGTCGCATCGAACGAGGGATAACTGTCTCAACCTCGCCATCACGACATCTCCATGCCCGGGATCGCCACGATAGGTACCAACCCGATCCGCCTGGCACGGTCCCGATGTCAGATGATTGCCGCTCTGGCAGCGCACTCTGGGCGCTACGTATCAGTAGCGCGAATGCCAAAAACTCCTCTCTAGAGAGGATGTTCAAGGCGTTTCCGGTCCGCTATTCTCCGAGCCCACTATCGCCTTCACGGCCACCGGTGCCGGCGGTAGCTGCACGGGCAACGTGACGGTCGGAGTGCCGAAGAGCCAGGGCAACCACGGCGGCCCGGTCGACCAGGGCGCGCTCTACAAGAAAGGAAAAAGACCATGAACGTGAAAGGCTTGACCTCGGGGAAGCACAGCCTGCACAACGCTCGCAGCTCATGGAACATGATCGCTCGCCGGATCGGGAGCAGTCTGGTGGTGGCCGTCCTCACCCTGTGCGCCCTGGCGGCGCCCGCCGCCGCCAATGAGGTGCCGTTCACCGCCACCGGCACGGCCGTGATCACGGGGGTGACGCACCTGCCTGGCGGGCTGATCCAGATGAGCTGTAACGTTTCGGGCACCGCGACGCATCTGGGGAACGTCACGGGGCCGTTGACGCGCATCCAGGATCATCAGGGAAACTTTGGCAGCACCGCGGTCTTCGTCGGGGCCAACGGGACGGACAGTGTGTTTTTGGCCATCAATGGGCGCTTTGAGGGTGGTCAGGGCAACTCGTGTGTGCTCACTTCCACGGGCACGTACACCGTGACCGGCGGCACCGGCGCGTTCGCCAACGCCACGGGGAGCGGGACGATCACCACGCAGATCGACCAGTGCGCCGGTACCGCCACGGGGACGTATACGGGGACGATCTCCCAGCCGAACGGCGGCTAAGGCCGCGGGCGCGGCGCACAGCTTCGTGCCGGAGCAGCAGAAACATGACCTCACCCCATGACGACGTTTGCTCCGCCCTCGACCGGCATGCCGCAGACCGGCCCGATAGCCTCGCGCTCCGGTTTCTCCACGACGGGGAGGCGGACGGGGCCGCGACGGAGCTGACGTTCGCTGCCCTGCGCGCCCGCGCGCAGGGCGTGGCGGCTGCTCTCCAGCAGCGCCTCGATCCGGGGGATCGGGCCCTCCTCCTATACGAGGGCGGCGTCGACTTCGTCGCGGCCTTCCTCGGGTGTCTGTACGCCGGCATCGTCGCCGTGCCGGCGTATCCGCCGGATCCGCGTCGAATCCACCGCACGCTCCCGCGGCTGCGCGCCATTGTCGACGACGCCCGAACCGGGCTGGTCTTGGCAAGCACGGACATCCTCCGCGTCGCCGAGCCGCTCTGCGCGCAGACCCAGGGTCTGCGGGACCTGACCTGGCTCGAGGCCGGCGCGAGCGAGCACGGCGCCGCCCCGCCTCGCCCACACGTGGCGCTCCCTTCGGACATCGCGTACCTCCAGTACACCTCCGGCTCCACCGGCGACCCGAAGGGGGTGATGATCACCCGCGACAACCTGGCCTGGTCGTGCGCCGACCTCAGCGCGCGCATGTCCTATGACGACGCGTGCCATCAAGTGTCGTGGGTCCCCACGTTTCACGATCTCGGGCTGGTCTGGGGCCTGTTGACGCCGATCTTCGGGGGTGTCCCGGTTACGTTCATGCTCCCCACGGCGTTCTTGCAGCGCCCTGCCCGGTGGCTCGAGGCCATCACGCGGTTCGCCGGTACGCACACCGCCGCGCCGAGCTTCGCCTTCGATCTGGCGGCCGCCAAGATCGGATGCGACGTCCTCCGGCGGCTGGACCTCTCGTCCCTGCGCTTCGCCGGGTGCGGCACCGAGCCGGTCCGCGCTTCCACGATCGAGACCTTCACCCGCACGTTCAGCCCGGCCGGCTTTCGCGCGGAGGCCATGTGCGTAGCGTACGGCCTGGCGGAGGCCACGTTGATCGTGACGCTGAGCCTCCCGGGCGCACCGCCGGTGTCGCTCCGGGTGTCGGCCCGAGCGCTCGAGCAGAACCGCATTCAGCCCGCCGAGAGCGGCGCGGACACGCGGGTCCT
>Ga0134124_10000714_pt1 | contig 26557 bp, 25 predicted proteins | sample KB304_FD_96880 | JGI IMG/M metagenome (GOLD analysis project Ga0134124, IMG submission 96880) | Terrestrial soil microbial communities without Nitrogen fertilizer from Kellogg Biological Station, Michigan, USA - KB3-0-4 | ecosystem: Environmental > Terrestrial > Soil > Unclassified ... | reverse complement strand
TCGTCGCGGTCGGGCAGGCCGAGGTGCTCCTTCGGCGTCACGTAGCAGAGCATGGCGCAGCCGAACCAGCCGATCATGGCGGCGCCGATGCCCGAGGTGATGTGGTCGTAGCCCGGCGCGATGTCCGTGGTGAGCGGCCCGAGCGTGTAGAACGGCGCTTCGCCGCATTCCTTGAGCTGCTTGTCCATGTTGATCTTGATCTTGTGCATCGGCACGTGGCCGGGACCCTCGATCATGACCTGGCAGCCTTTCTTCCAGGCGATCTGCGTGAGCTCGCCCAGCGTTTCCAGTTCGGCGAACTGCGCGCGGTCGTTGGCGTCGGCCTGCGAGCCGGGCCGCAGCCCGTCGCCGAGCGAGAACGACACGTCATACTTGCGCATGATGTCGCAGATCTCGTCGAAGCGCTCGTAGAGGAACGACTCCTTGTGGCGCGACAGGCACCACTTCGCCATGATCGAGCCGCCGCGCGAGACGATGCCGGTGACGCGATTGGCGGTGAGCGGCACGTAAGCGAGCCGCACGCCGGCGTGGATGGTGAAATAGTCGACGCCCTGCTCGCACTGCTCGATCAGCGTGTCCTTGTAGCATTCCCAGTCGAGCTTGACGGGATCGCCGTCGACCTTCTCCAGCGCCTGATAGATCGGCACGGTGCCGATCGGCACCGGCGAATTGCGCAGGATCCATTCGCGCGTGTTGTGGATGTTGCGGCCGGTGGAGAGGTCCATCACCGTGTCGGCGCCCCAGCGGATCGCCCACACCATCTTCTCGACTTCTTCTTCCACGGAGGAGGTGACCGCCGAGTTGCCGATATTGGCGTTGATCTTCACCAGGAAGTTGCGGCCGATGATCATCGGCTCCAGTTCAGCGTGGTTGATGTTGGAGGGGATGATGGCGCGGCCGCGTGCGATCTCGTCGCGCACGAATTCCGGCGTGACGAAGGCAGGCAGCGCGCCGCCGAACTGCTCGCCGTCGGCCAGCGCGGCCTGCGCGCGGTCGAGCATCTGCTTGCGGCCGAGGTTTTCGCGGGTCGCGACGTAGATCATTTCCTTGGTGACGACGCCGCGCTTCGCCCATTCGTACTGCGTGACCGGCGCATCGCCGACGGCGCGCCACGGCTTCGGCGTGTTGGGGAAATTGCGCGCCAGATGCTTGCCGGTGACGTTGCCGTTGTCGACGGGCTGGATCGGGCGGCCCTCGTATTCCTCGACGCCGCCGCGCTCCTTCACCCATTCGATGCGCGCGCGCTTCAAGCCCTTCTCGACGTCGATGCCGATGGTGTCGTCGGTGTAGGGGCCGGTGGTGTCATAGACCGGCAGCGGCGGCTCGCCGGAGGCTTCGGAGAGTTTGATCTCGCGGATCGGCACGCGCAGATCGGGTGCGGCGTCGGGCGCGACATAGACCTTGCGCGAGGCGGGCAGCGGTCCCGTGGTGACCTTCGGGGTGACCAGATCGGCGGATGTGACGGGTTTGTTCATGGCGAGTACTCCGATTTGCTTGGCGGCGATCAGGCCGCGTAGCCCTTGAAGGTGATGAAGGCGCCGACCGCGAGCAGCACGATGCCCGCGCCGGTGAAGAAATTGGCATTGGCAGTCGCCGCATTGGCGATGAAGTTGGTGAATTGCGGCGCAATGACGCGAAAGGCGCCGATGCCGGTCAGGACCCAGCCGATCCCCGTGACGGCGCTGCGCCAGTCGGGCGTCCAATGCGGGTGCGCGTTGAGGATACCAAGCCCGGCGACCAACATCAGCACGCCCGAGAGGTAGATAAAGGGCAGGCCGGCGAGGAACTCGTTTGCCATCTGCCGGTAGATCGGCTGGTTGGCGAGCAGACCGACGGCGATCACGCACAGCACCGGCCCGGTCAGTCTGGCGATGGCGTGCGAGCTATCCATGGAAACGATCCGTTCGTTATGACCGGCGAACTTACGCCGCTTGAGCGGGCTGCGCGAGCCAAGAGCGCACGCGCAGTTCGGGGTTGCTGTTCTGGGTGATGTCGCTGACCACGGCGATGGAGTCGGCGCCGGCGGCGAAGACGCCGGCTGCCCGTTCCAGCGTGATGCCGCCGATGGCGACGAGGGGCAGGGCTCCGATGCGGCGCTTCCATTGCGTGATGCGCTCAAGCCCTTGCGGGGCAAAGCGCATCACCTTGAGCGTGGTCGGATAGATGGGCCCGAGCGCGACATAATCGGGATCGTGCCGCAGCGCGCTCTCCAACTCGTCTTCGGTGTGGGTGGAGAGGCCGATCGTCAGTCCGGCGCGTTTGATGGCGGCAAAATCGGCTTCGGCCGAATCTTCATAGCCGAGATGCAGATGCTTGGCACCGCATTCGATGGCGGCTTTCCAATGGTCGTTGACCACCAGCTTGGCATTACCGGCGACGGCGAGCGCTTCGCGCACGATTTTCACCGCGTCGGCATGCGGCAGGTCCTTGGCGCGCAACTGGATGGTGCCGACGCCAAGCGCGGCGAGGCGCTTCACCCACGCCACGCTGTCGACCACCGGATAGAAGCGATCAGGATACGGCATGCCAGAACGGGGTCCCGACGACAGGGGTTGACGGAGAGGCGAAATCGCGCGGGCCCATGAGGCCCGCTTCATAGGCGGTGCGGCCGGCTTCGACCGCGAGCTTGAACGCATTGGCCATGGCGACCGGATCGCCGGCCTTGGCCACCGCGGTGTTGAGCAGCACGGCGTCGTAGCCAAGTTCGAGCGCATCGGAGGCGTGCGACGGGGCGCCAAGGCCGGCATCGACCACCAGCGCCACGTCGGGCAGGCGAGAGCGCAAGAGCTTGAGCGCATCGCGGTTGGTGATGCCGCGCGCACTACCGATCGGCGCTGCCCACGGCATGATCACCTTGCAGCCCGCCTCGCGCAGCCGTAGCGCCACCGTGAGGTCCTCGGTGCAATAAGGAAAGACCTCGAAGCCATCCTTGATCAGCGTTTGGGCGGCTTCGACCAGCCCGATGGGGTCGGGCTGCAGCGTCTCGTCGTCGCCGATCACTTCGAGTTTGATCCAGGGCGTGCCGAACAATTCGCGCGCCAGCGCGGCGGTGGTGACGGCTTCACGCACCGAACGGCAGCCGGCGGTGTTGGGCAGCACGGTAACTTTGAGTTCGCGGATCAGGTCCCAGAAGGCGTTGCCTATGCGCCCGCCGGCGGATTCGCGCCGTAGCGACACGGTGACGATCTCCGCGCCCGAGGCGCGGATCGCCTGCTGCATGATCGCCGGCGACGGATAGAGCGCCGTGCCGATCAGCAGGCGGGACGCAAACTCTTTGCCGTAGAACGTGACCAAGGGTTCAGCCTCCCTGCCGCGGCGTGATGATCTCGATCTGATCGCCATTATTGAGCGCGGTCGCAGCCCATGCGGCGCGCGGCACGACGCGCTGGTTCACCGCGATGGCGACGTGCGTGTGCTCGTAGTCCTTCTCCGCGAGCAGCGCGGCGACATCGCGCGCGGACACTTCGGTGCGCTCGCCGTTGAGCGTTACAAGCATCGCACCACCTCGTTGTCGGTGCGGCCGGCAAGCACGTGCGCGACGGTCACTTCCGCCACCGCCGGCGCCAGCAGAAAGCCGTGGCGATAGAGTCCGTTGACGCCGATGTGGCGACGCTCGCGCTCGACCGTGACGCGCGGCAGGTTGTCGGGGAAGGCGGGTCGCAAGCCTGAGCCGATGTCGACGATGCGCGCTTCGGCGAAAGCCGGGTGCACGGCATAGGCGCCGGTGAGCAACTCGAGCGCCGAGCGCACGCTGACGCCGGCGTCCTCGGCTTCGATCGAGGTGGCGCCGATCAGGAAGCGGTTGCCGGCGCGCGGCACGATGTAGAGCGGCCAGCGCGGATGCACCAGGCGGATCGGCCGCGACAGCACGACCTCTTTTGTTTCGACGATGATGATCTCGCCTTTGACGCCGCGCAATTCGGGCGTGTCGGCGCGCGCCGCGATGCCGCGGCAGTCGATCACGGTGCCGCCGAGATCCTGTGGCGTGGCCGCCGACTTGAACTCGATCGGAACGCCGGAGGCGCGCAGCTTGGCGTGCAGCGCCGGCAGCGCGGCGCGCGGATCGATGTGGCCTTCCCGCTCGAAATAGAGCCCGTCGGGGAAACGGCCGGCGAGCATCGGCTCGAGTTCGGCGATTTCGCTAGCGCCGACCTTGCGATGCGGGCCGGCGAGGCGGTCGAAGCGCACCATGTCGGCGCGGTCGCGCGCATGCGCCACCACCAGCGAGCCGTTGAACCTGGCGTCGGGCAGCGTGTCGCGCCACAGGTCGAGCGAGCGCAGGCCGAGGCGGGTGATGAGGTATTCCGCGGTCTCGCCCTCGCAGTAGGGGGCGAGCATGCCGCCGGCCCAATAGCCGGTCGACTGCGTCAGCGCCTCGTCGCCGCGCTCATAGACCGCGACCTTGCAGCCGGCCTTGGCGAACAAAAGCGCCTGCCAGGTGCCAGCGACACCCGCGCCAATGACGCTGATGGATGGGGAATCGCTTGTGTGCCGCATCTTTTCCGTCCCTTCGCCGGCATGACCCGGATCAGGTTCAAAGGGTTTTTCTCAGCCCCAAACGGGGCACCCCTCGGAACGCCCGTTTAATGTAGGCCCGGGGGCGGGGGTGTCAATGCGCCCTCTCACGGGCAGTACGTCTTTTCACGCAACATCATTTCGCCGAAATCGATTCCGATTTTGTTCCGTAATCACGCAAGCGGGGGCGCTAGCGCTGCGGCTTCCAGGCCGCCGGGAGAGCTTATGTCTTTGGCCCTACGCGACGGCGTTTCACGTCTTGAAGTCACCACCCGCGTTACGCTCGCCGTGCTGGCGCTGGCCAGCGGCGTCTACACTTACTTGGGCGTGCGCGAACTGCTCAATGGCAACGCCACGGTCGTGTTCTTCGCGGCCGTGATCTATTCGGTTGCGGTGTCGATCGGCATCTACGCGTTCTGGACGTATCTGATGCGCTTCCTGCCGCACGTGCGGGATCGCGGCAGCCGCGGTCTCTTGTTCGGCTGCATGGGGCTGGGCGCGCTGATGATCATCGCCATGTCGGCCTGGCTGAATGCGTCCGCGCTCGCGGGCGCAGCGGCGATCCAGCAGCATCTTGCGACGGCGGTGGAAGCCTATACGCGCGATCTCGACCGCGCGCACAACAACGCACTCGCCGCGCAGAGCCTGCTGCCCGACATCCAGATGGCGTCGACGCGCTTCTCGCGTCTCGCCGACGCCGAGAAGGCGGGCTCGCTCACCGGCACCTCCGGCTCCGGCACGGTGGTGCAGCTTCTTACGCAGATGTCGAACCAGCTCGACAACCTCGGCAAGGAAGTCGCCGGCTCCGCCGACAAAGTGAAGTCGCTCTACGACGAAGGCGGCAAGCGGCTGGAGAAGATGCGCGAGCTGGTCTCCGATCGCGGACCGATCAGCACGCGCTCGGACAACTTCGGCAAGGAAGCGATGGGGCTGCTCGGCACCATCGCGAAATTGCAGCAGACGTCTGTGGCGCCGTCGGTGAAGCGCGCGGCGGACGGGCTGATCTCCGGCTTCATCGCACCGGCGGCGGGCGGGCGCGGCGATCTCGCCGACCGGCAGACGGCGGTGGTCGGTAAAGTGGAAACCGCTGTGTCATCTCAGGCCAAGGCGCTGTCGGACGCCGCCAACAAGATCCTCGACACGCCGCCGGTTGAGCCGGCGCGCTTCCAGCCGCTGTCGACGGCGGAAGCCGTGATCCGCTACGCGGGCGACTTCCTGCCGAGCTGGGCGGGTGCCATCTCCATCGACCTGATGCCGGCGGTGCTGGTACTGATCCTCTGCGTCGTACAGGCGAACATCCGGCGTGAGGATGAGCCGGCCGCGGCCGAGACCATGACGGCGGCGCAGATGATGACCGCGCTGCGGCTTGCCGAGGACGTAAGCCGCATGCAGGCCGCGCGCGCGATGGCGACTGCTGACGCCGAAGCGCCATTACAGCCGATAGCGGATGAGAACGTCACCACGTTGCCGACGGTGCGTGTAGGCAAGAAGGACTAGGCCATGTCCTCCATCACTGCGGCCCTTCAGAACTGGCTCGCCGCCGCGCCGGACGACACCGTGCTGCGCTGGCTGTTCCGCGTTATGATCGTGGCAACGGTCACCGTGCTGGCGCTCGACTACAGCACCTTCCTGCAAGCCGCGGCCGAGCGTGAGGCGCGCGCGCCCGCGACCGAGCAGACGACGGATTCGCCGCAACCGCTGCCGGCGCGTCCTGACCAAGGCGGGCGCAAAGGCGCGCCTTTGCGCCAGCTTGATGCGAGGCTGCATCAGAAGATGACCTTCGAACTTGCCGCCGACGGCCGCCTGCTGGCGACCGGCACCATCGCGCCGGGCAGCGCGCAGACCTTTACCGACGAGGTCGCCAAGCGCGGCTCTTACGTCAAAACCGTGGTTCTGCGCTCGCCCGGCGGCTCGGTGCGCGACGCGCTCGCCATGGGACGGCTGATCCGCGACAAGAAGTTCGCCACCGAAGTGGAAGACGACAGCTATTGCGCGTCGTCGTGTCCGCTGGTGTTCGCCGGCGGCGCCGAGCGGCGCGCCGCGCCGAAGGCGGCGATTGGCGTGCACCAGATTTCGGCGATGAACGGCGGCGACCTCTCAGGCGCCGACGGCATGCGCGAGGCGCAGAAGATTTCCGCGGTGTGTCAGAAATATCTGCGCGACATGGGCATCGACCTCGGCGTCTGGGTGCACGCCATGGAGACGCCGAGCGATGAGCTCTATTACTTCAAGCCGGCGGAATTGGCGGAACTGAAGCTGACGACGGCGGGCGACGCGAAGCCAGTCGCGTCGGCGGAGGAGAAGAAGGCGCCCGCTCGGCGTTAATCGCTACATCTTCGGCAATTCGCTTACCGCCACCTTGGCGTTGCCGTCGGCTTCGGCGATCACGCGCAGCGCGTTGGAGTCGAAAGCTATGCCGGTGAGGCGGAGGTCAGCGACGGTCGCCGCCACCTTCACGCCCTTGCTGTCCTGCTGAAAGTCATTGAGCGCCACGGTGATTTTGGCCTTGGCGTCGGCGGCGAAAGGTTTCAGGTCGAGCACCGCGTTGTCGGCGAGCGCCTGCTGCAGATAGGGCATGCCGGCGCGGGCGGCGGCGCCGAGCAGTCCGAAGGCCGCTTCGGATTCGACCGCGAGCGACAAATCGGTGAGGCGCAGCATCTGGCTTTGCGTATCGAGCACGGGCTTGCCCCAGATCAACACGGTCGCCTCGGCGCCGAAGCCGAACCAGCTCTTCTTCTCGCGCGCCTTCACGCGCAATGAAATGAGCAGGCGCTCTCCGGCAGCGGCGAGAGACGCCCGCCGCACTTCGATCTCAACCGGCGCGCTGGCGTCCTCCGGATAGCGGTGGCCCTTGAGCTGCGCGTCGAGCAGCTTGTTGAGCTCGGCGAACGGCACGTCGATGGGCACGCCGACCGACAGCTTGCCGTTGTCCATCGGTGCCACCAATTCGAGCTGCGCCGGGAACGGACAGGCCGGTGTGGTGCGCGCCGGCAGGATGCGCGTCTCCGCCTGCACGCCGACGGTGAGCGTAACATTGCGCGCGTCGACCTGCGGCTGCGCCGCGGCGGCGCGGATCGGCCGCATCTCCAGCCACAGCGCCGGCAGGCCGGTGTCGCCGCCGCCGAGTGGGATCGAGCGGCACATCTTGGCCCATTGCTCGCGCGCCGTGCGCTCGATGATCGGATCGTTGCGCAGGCGGTTCTGCAGATTGCCGATCTGCGCATTGACCTCGCGGTCGATGAGGGGCTTCGCCTCGTTCGCCACGTTGATCTTGAAGCCGGCGAGTGTCACCGCGCTGTCGGCGAGCGCAACCTCGCCGGTCATGTTCGGCTCCAGCCGCCAGTTGGCGGTGAGCGCGGGCTTCGAGCGCACCGTGACCTGACCGCGCAGATCGGCGCGCTGGTCGAGCGTCTTGCTGGTGAAATTGCCGACGGTCTTGCCGATATTGCTGTCGAGCAGGCTGGTGATCGAGCCGGTGATGTTGCCGGCCTGGCTGGCGATCTGCCCGGTCACCTTCAGGCTGCCGGTGATCGGCGTGAGGATGGTGAGTTCGTTGGGGCGGCCGGTGACGCCCATGCTGCCGCGATTGATGGTGATGCCGATATCGGCCTTCGACAGCAGACTCGACACCGCATTGTCGTTCTTGCCGGCAAGCTCGCGCGGCGCCGCGGCATCGAGGTTCTGCCTGATGGCGGAGAGCGAGACGGCGACCGGCGCGATGACGTAGGAGGCGCGGGTCACCGGCTGCAACGGCGGCAGCGGGGCGAGTGAGGCGACGGCGGTCTTGGCGTCGCTGTCGGCCGGCGACAGGCGGTCGAGCGCCCACAAAGTCACGGCAAAGCAGAGGGCGACGACCAGCGACGCGCCCAGCCCGATCCTGAACCCGCGCGAGCGGCCGAACAGCCGGAGCGGCGCGGTGCCGTAATAGATGAGCAGACCGAGCCACTTCTGCATGCGCAGCCCCCGCCCGAATCGTCGCCCCAATGGTAATGAGGCCGGGCGCGGCGCGCCACGCCTTAGGCGTGCTTGGTCGGCAGCGGGATGGGCGTCAGCGCCTGCGGCTGGTAATGCCCCAGCGCCTGCAGGCTGGCGAGATCGACGAATTCCACCTGCCGGTCGCTATCGGCGATCAGCCGCTCGGAGCGGAGCTGCTGCATCATGCGGTTCAAGTGCGGCACCGAGAGGCCGAGCACGTCCGCCATTACCTCCTGCGAGAACGGCAGCGTGAAGCCGGCAGCTTCGGCGCGGCCGACCGCAAGCAGCCGCGCGTGCAGCTCGAGCAGGAAGTGCGACAGCCGTTCGATCGGCGTGCGGCGGCCGAGATTGATGAGATGCTCGGCATAGGTCGCCGTCTCCTGCACGGCGATCCAGCACAGCGCTAGCGCGAACTGCGGCCGCTCGTAGCAGAGCTGCACGTAGGCTTCGAGCGGGCAGACGTTCATCGTCAGGTTGGTGACGGCGGTCACCGAATAATTGGCGCGCTCGAAGAAGCTGACCGGGATGCCGACCAGTTCGCCCGGCAGCACGACGTTGAGAATCTGCCGCTTGCCGTTGCGCAGCAGTTTGTAGCGTACGGCGTAGCCTTCTTTGACGAAGCAGAGCTTGCGATACTCGAAACCGTCGACGATGAGGTCGCGGCGTTTGCGCACCATCAGCTCGCCGTCGATGATGCGATCGAGGCTGGCGAGATCGGCCGGCGTGAGCGCGACATGCTGGCGCATCCGCACGACGAACGGATGGTCGTCCAGCGCTCTGCCTGCGTTCACGGCATCCATCGGCTCACCGATCCTTCACCGCCTACCTGCGCACGCACGCTAAGCGGGTTCATTAATCCAAAGCAATGTTTCAGATGAATGTGGGTTCCGGGCAAACCCGTGACACTGCGCCTGCCACACGACGCCCCTGAGCGGATGGTGGTCAAAGCAGCTAACCCCAACTCCGCATGGCCGCGCTCACGAGTGCGGCCATTTTTTACCGGGATGGGGACCGCGGTGTGCCGGGAACGGCTGGTTGGGATGCCCCTTTCCAGCCGCCGCCCACACGGGGGACCCCAGCCGAAAGGCTGGGGCTCCTTCCATTACTCCGCCATTTCGACCAAGGGGATGCCGTCGCCGATCGCCTTCGGCTTGCGCAGCCTTACGTAGATCTGCGCGCCGATGAGAATGACGCAGAGGGCGACGAACACCGCGCTGATCGGGTGCTTGATGAAGACCAGCGCGTCGCCGCGCGAGATCAGCATGGCGCGGCGGAAGTTCTCCTCGAAGCGCGGCCCCAGTACGAAACCGAGCAGGATCGGCGCCGGGTGGAAGTCGAGCAGCAGCAGGACGTAGCCGATGATGCCGATGACCACGACTTCGCCGACCTGGAACATGTCGTTGTTGGCGCTGTAGACGCCGATGCAGACGAAGAACAGCGCGCTCGGATAGAGGTACTTGTACGGAATGGTGAGCAGCTTCACCCACAGCCCGATCATCGGCACGTTGAGAATGACCAGGATGATGTTGCCGATCCAGAAGCTCGCCACCAGGCCCCAGAAGATGTCGGCGTGTTCGGTGATGAGCTGCGGCCCGGGCACCACGCCCTGAATCATCAGCGCGCCGAGGATGAGCGCCATAACCGCGTCGCCGGGAATGCCGAGCGTCATGGTCGGGATGAAATCGCCCTGGCAGGAGGAATGCGTCGAGGCCTCCGGGCAGGCGACGCCTTCGATCATGCCAGTGCCGAATTTCTCCGGCGTCTTGGAGATTTTCTTTTCCATCGCGTAGGACACGAAGGAAGCGATGGTCGGCCCGGTGCCGGGGATGAGCGAGCACAGGCTGCCGATGATGGTGCCGCGGAACATGGCCGGCACCGCACGGCGGAATTCATCGCGCGTCGGCTTGAGATCCTTGAACTTGACGTTGGTGTATTTGGTGTCGACCTCGGAGAGCTGGTTCACGCTTTTCATAAATTCGGCGATGCCGAACAGGCCGAGCGCCAGCGCCACGATCTCGACGCCGTCGAACAGGTTCGGGATGCCGAAGGTGAAGCGCGGCGTACCGGTTTCGATGTCGCTGCCGACGATGCCGATGAGCAGGCCGAGCACCGTCATGGCCACGCCCTTGACCGGCGAGCCGCGCGCCAAGGTCGACCCCGCTAAAAGTCCGAGCAGCATCAGCGAACATATTTCCGCCGGACCGAATTGCAGCGCCACACGTACCAATATCGGCGACAGAAAGATCATCTCGGTGATGCCCCAGGAGTCGCCAACGAAGGATGAAATGACGGTAATGCCGAGCGCCGCGCCGCCGCGCCCCTGCTTAGTCAACGGGAAGCCGTCGAGGCATGTCACCGCGTGCGGCGGATGGCAGGGCAGGTTCAGCAGGATGGAGCAGATGGCGCCGCCGTATTGCGAGCCGTAGAACACACCGGCGAGCATCAAAATGGCGCCGACCGGCTTGATGCCGAAGGTGAGCGGCAACAGGATCGAGATGGTGGCGAGCGCGCCCATGCCCGGCAGCACGCCGACCATGTTGCCGGCCAGCACGCCGATGAAACACCACATCAGATTATGCGGCTCGAGCGCGACGCCGAAGCCGTACCAGAGATCGGTGAGGGCCGTTGCGAACATTAGTGCCCCCACCGGAACATCGGGAACGGCACCTGCAGCACATAGGCGAACAGCAGTACGCCGAAGAAGGTGACGCCGGCGGCCAGCAGGAACGAGCCTTTCCAGGTCGAGTCTCGATCGCCGAGCGAGGAGACGAAGACGCAGGCGAAGGTGGCCGGCACCATTCCGAAGAATTCGCCGAGCACGATGAAGGAGATCGGCCCGGCCAGGATGAAGCCCCAGGCTTTCCATTCGCGCTGGCGCGGAAGTATGTGCTCGTCCTCGCCAAGCGGCGTCGCTAGCGCGGTGCCGAAGATCGTCAGCCCGAGACCGGTGAGCACGATGCCGAGCAGGAACGGGAACATGCCCGGTCCCATGTGCATCAACGTGCCGAGTGTGTAGGTGGTGGCATTGAAGGTGACTCCGATGCCGAGCAGCGTCATCAGCATGCCGGCATAGAAGTCGCGCTTACGCAGCAGCGTGTCGAACAAAACGCCCCTCCCTAGGGCAATTATTTTCTGTTCCCTTAACGCATTGCGCGGGGAGGAAGACGTTACAAATCTTTCATCTGCACGCGATTGGCTACGACCAAAGTTCGATGCGAGGTGGCTACGCGATTGTGTGCGCGCGAGTTTTTCAGCGCGCGATTTTTTTAACGTCGCTCTTCCGGCGGCTTGACGTTCCGGAAGGTCCACAGCAGCGCGAGGTCGTAGACGATCTTCAGCGCGCCACAGAGCACGAGCGGCAGTCCGGAGAACGAGGTCGTGAGCAGCGCGCCGGCCATGGCGGGACTGATCGAGGAGGCGAGGCTGCGCGGGACCGCGGTGACACTCGCGGCCGCGGTGCGTTCGGCCGGCGTCACGACCGCCATCACGTAGGACGTGCGCGTCGGCACATCCATCTGCGACAGCGCCGAGCGCAGCAGCAGCAGCGTCAGCGTGACGTAGAGGTCGAAGGAAAAGGCGGCGAGGATCAGGAACAGGCTCGACGGGATGTGGGTGAACACCATCGTATTGATGAGGCCGATCCGCTTCGCCAGCCAGGCGGCGACCGGATATGAGAACGCGCTGAGCGTGCTCGACCAGAAGAAAAACAGGCTCGCTGCCGACAGCGACAGATCGAAGCGTTCGAACAGCCATAGCGCCAGCAGCGACTGCACCACAAAGCCGCCGGCGAAGGCGTCGAGGCTGAACAGCGCCGCGAGCTTGTAGACGACGCCGCGCGACGGCCCGAGAGGCGCAGCCGGTCGCCGCTCTTCCATGCGCGCGTGCGGCAGGCGGCGGTAGAGCAGCAGGCAGAAGACGCCGAGCACGGCATAGGCGCCGAACATCGCCTTGAACGCGTCGAGCGGCGCGAAACCGCCGCGCACCAGTACATCCGGCGCGGCGGCGGCGAGCGAGCCGGCGGCCATCGCCAACGCGCCGATCAGGCTGTAGCGCGCGAAGGTGCGCGTGCGCTCCTCGTCCGGCACGGAATGCGCGAGCATGGCGTGCTCGAGCGGGATGAGCACGCCGAGGTCGCCGGTCGACGGATTGATGGTGCCGATGAAGGCGACCACGGCGATGGCCGCGAACACCTGCGTCAGCGGGAAGGCGAGGCCGGTCAGCGCCATCAGCGCGGCGCCGGCGAGCAGCAGGTTGCGCAGGTCGTGGCGCGGCGCGACGAAGCCAATGCCGAGCGTGAACAAAGCCGTGCCGAGCAGCGAAGCGCTGGCGACGATGCCGATCTCGGTGGCGCCGAGCCCTATGGCCGACAGATAGGCGGGCAGAATGATGGCGGCAAAGCCGTCGCCGAAGCCGCGCAGGGCGCGTGCCACCAGCAGCAAGGCGATGTCGCGGCGGCTATGAGTTGGGCTCTCGTCCATGCGCAATCTCCTCGACGCGTCGAGCGATGCGCAGAGCTTGGACGGCACTTTTCCGTCTGATGGGGAGTCTGCTGTGTCCCCTTAGTCCCGATCATAGGCAGCGCCGCGCGTCCCGCAAGGCCGGCATTGGCGGGATCGCCGGGCGCGGCTATGCTTGGGCAAACGCGCGCCAAACAGCGCAGGGTCAGGGACACGCCATGAATTATTCGACCGATTTCAAATCGATTAAGGGTGAGGTCTCGCCGCAGGAATGGCAGGCGCGGCTGGAACTCGCCGCCTGCTACCGGCTGGTCGACAAATACGAGATGACCGACCTAGTCTACAATCACATCACCGCGCGCATCCCCGGCCAGGACGACGTGCTGCTGCTCAATCTCTATGGCCTGCTCTATAAGGAAGTCACCGCGTCCAGCCTGGTGAAGATCCATGTCGACGGCGAGATCGTCTGGAAGCCGGAGGGCACGGACTACGACATCAACAAGTCCGGCTACGTGATCCACGGCGCCATTCACAAGGCGCGGCCGGATGTCGCCTGCGTCCTGCATACGCATACGCGCGCCGGCATGGCGGTGTCGGCGATGCAATGCGGCCTGCTGCCGTTGACGCAGACGTCGATCCGCTTCGTCGGCCATATCGGCTATCATGAGTACGAAGGTCCGGCGATCGATCTCGACGAGCGCGAGCGCATCGTGGAGGACTTAGGCGCGCACGATGCGCTGATCATGCGCAACCACGGTTTGCTCACCTGCGGGCCGTCGGTGTCGCAGGCGTTCAACACGATGTACCAGCTCGAAATGTCGTGCCGCGCGCAGGTGGATGCGATGGCGGCGCGCACCGAGCTCACCATGCCGGGCGAGAACGTGCTGGCGCACACAGCGCATCTCTATCAGCCTGGCACACGGCGGCCTTACGGCGTGCTGGAATGGCCGGCGATGCTGCGCCTGCTCGATGCCGAGCAGAAGCAGACCGGCTATCCGCCGTATTGGCATTGATGCAAAGAGTGTTCGCGTAAGGAATTGCACCGGTCCGTGGGGCGAGCGGATCAAAAACAAAACGCTCAGTGGAGGATGAAGGATGGCAAGACTGTTCTCGCGCGTGCTCGGCGCCGCGCTGGTTCTGCTCGCGCTTGTTCTGTTTAATTTTGGAGGCGCGGCGGTCGCACAGGATTATCCCAACCGGCCGGTGAAGCTGATCATCCCGTTCCCGCCCGGCGGCAGCAACGACGTTGTCGGCCGCCTGGTCGCACGCTATCTCAGCGACAAGCTCGGTCAGCAGGTTTATGTCGACAACCGGCCCGGCGCGGGCGGTACCATCGGCACGGAAGCTTGCGCGGGCTCAGCACCGGACGGCTACACCATCTGCGTCATTTCCATCGCGCACGCGGTGAACACCGCGCTCTACACGCTGCACTACGATCCGATCAAATCGTTCACGCCGATCTCGATCTTCGCCACCGGGCCGAACGTCCTCGTCGTGCATCCGTCGGCGCCCTACAAGACGGTGAAGGACCTGATCGCGGCCGCCAAGGACAAGCCGGGCGAACTGAACTACGCCTCGGCCGGCATCGGCAGCTTCCAGCATCTCGGCGCCGAGCTGTTCAAGCTGCAGGCCAAGGTCAATATCACGCACGTGCCCTATAAAGGCGGCGGCCCGGCGATGCAGGATGTGGTCGCCGGCCATGTGAAGATCATGTTCTCATCGCTGGTTCAGACGACGCCGCTGATCAAGTCGGGCCAGCTCATCGCGCTCGGCACCGGCGGCGCCAAGCGCAATCCGGTGCTGCCGGACGTGCCGACCATCGCGGAAGCGGGCGTGCCGGGCTACGTCGCCGACAACTGGTGGGGCATGGTGGCGCCCGCAGGGCTACCGGCGCCGCTCGCCGACAAGATCTACAAGGCAACGCAGGAGGCGCTGAAGGCGCCCGAGCTGGTGGCGCAGTTCGACCGCGAAGGCGCGTCGGTGGTGACGATGAGCTCGGCCGACTTTGCCAAGTACATCCAGACCGAAATCGAGAAGTGGAGCCACGTGGTCAAGGAAAGCGGCATCAAGGCGCAGTAGCCTGCTTTTCACCTCTCCCATAGGGAGAGGTCGACGCGCGAAGCGCGTCGGGTGAGGGGTTAGAGCCTATCGAGAGTCACTTGCCCCCTCACCCCCAACCCTCTCCCCACAGGGGAGAGGGAGCGCGCCGAACTCGTGGCACGTCTAATGCCCGCTTCCCATCCTGTGCAGCTTGAGCACGGTCCAGACCGTGTCGCTCGCCGGCGTCGGGATGCCGAGTTCGCGGCCGTACTGACGCACCTTGCCGTTGAGCCAGTCGAGCTCGATGCGATTGCCGCGTTCAAGGTCGTGCGCCATCGACGCCTTCATGCCGCGCTCAACCTTGTTGACGACGAAGTCCATGCGGCCGTCGATAATCGCCTGCGGGAGGTTGACCCCCTTGGCGCGGCCGACGGCGAGCGCCTCCTGCATGAGCTGCTGGAAAAAGTCGCGCAACTCGGGGTCGGCAACAATGGGCCCGATCGGCGAGCGCAGCGCCGCGGTGGCGCCGGCCATGGCGGTGAGGAAGATGAACTTCTGCCAGCGGTCGACGTCGATGTCCTGCGACACCGCGATGTCGAGCTTGGCCGCCTTGCCGGCTTCGGCGAAGGCGGTGAGCACCGGATCCTCGTGCTTGTCGGAATGACCGAAGCGGATCATGGCGAAGGCGCTGGTGTGCTTGATGACGCCGGGCGAGCCGATGACGCTGGCGATGGCCGCGACGCCGCACACCGTGTTCGCCTTGCCGACGATCGGGCCGATGCGCTCGACGCTGTCGACGCCGTTCTGGAACGTGATGAGCCGCGTGTTGGGCCCGATCAGCGGCTTGGCCTGCTCGGCGGCTTTCTCGGTATCCCAGAGTTTTACGGCAAACAGCACGATGTCGACCGGGCCGACGGCCTTCGGATCGTCGGTGACGTTCACCTTCGGCAGATGCAGGTCGCCGTGCACGCTCTCGAGCTTGAGACCGTTCTTCCTGATCGCCTCGAGATGGCTGCCGCGCGCGATGAAATGCACGTCGTGGCCCGCCGCCTGCATGCGCGCGCCGAAATAGCCGCCGACGGCCCCCGCCGCCATCACCGCGATCTTCATAGCCAGGCTCCTCCGCAAATGGGCGCTCGTTATAGCGGACCGCTCTTGTTTTGCCCAAAAGAATAGTCGACGCTAGCGTACTCAGACGATCAAGGTCGGTGGGGCGATCGCATGATTGTGCTGTACGGCCTGGCGCTCTATCTCGGCATCGGCATCGTGACGGCGGTTACTTTCGTCACCTGCGGCGTCATGCAGGTGGCGCATGCACCTATGACGGTGGGCGCGCGCCTTTTAGTGCTGCCGGGCGCGACGGTGCTTTGGCCCCTGATTGTCGTCCGCTGGCGCCAGGTACGGACGCCCGCATGAGACGCGCGCACCGAACGGTTCATCGCTTCGTATGGCCGCTGCTGGCTTTGGCAGTCGCGACCGGTTTTGCGCTGGCGCTCATCCTGCGCGCGCCGCCGACCTGAGGGAGCGCGGTATGAGCGTCGGCTTCCGAGCGGTGCAGTGGAATCGGACGAAGCTGATCTATGACGGCATCCTGTTCGCGGCGGTCGCCGTTTATATCGCGGGCTTTGCCGCGATCTATTGGCGGGTGAACCCGCCGAAGGATCTGCCGGAAGCGATCGACATCTGGATTCGCGATTTCGGCTCCTGCGCCTTCCTCATGCTCAGCGTCATCTTGTCGATCGGCCCGCTGGCGCGGCTCGACCGCCGCTTCCTGCCGTTGCTCTATAACCGGCGTCATTTCGGCGTGCTCACTTTTTTCGTGGCGCTGGTCCATTTCGGCTTTCTGCTCGCCTGGTACATCGTGCAGGGCAACCTGCCGAACCTGTGGGCCGAACTGACCAAGTGGCAGGACTACGCGACGTTCCTGCACTTTCCGTTCAAGGCGCTCGGGCTGGCGGCGCTGGTCGTGCTGTTCCTGATGGCGGCGACCAGCCACGACTTCTGGCTGATGCTGCTCACGCCGCGCGTCTGGAAGGCGCTGCACATGGCGCTTTACGGCGCGTATGGGCTTGTGGTGATGCATGTCGCGCTCGGCATCATGCAGGGCGACCACACGCCGCTCATCCCGCTGATGCTAGTGGCGGGCTTTGGCACCGTTGCCGCGCTGCATCTGATCGCCGGCTGGCGCGAACGGGTACCCGATCGCGGCACGGCGCCGCGTGACGGCTGGATCGCGGTCGGTCCGCCCAAAGCCATTCCGGACAAATGCGCGCGTATCATCGTGCCGCGCAACGGCGAACGCATCGCGGTGTTCCGCGACGGTGACCAGATCGGCGCGCTGACCAACCTGTGCGCGCACCAGAACGGGCCGATCGGCGAGGGCCGTATCATCGACGGCTGCGTCACCTGTCCCTGGCACGGCTATCAGTACCGGCTGGCGGACGGCTGCGCGCCGCCGCCATTCACCGAAAAACTTGCGACCTATCGCGTGCGGCTCAAGGACGGCGTGGTGGAAGTCGATCCGCGTCCGCTGGCGCCGGGCACCAAGGCCGCCATTACGATTCCGCGCGCGGCGCTGAACTGACCGAGGAGCGTTTGTCATGGCTGAGGACAGTTGGGTCGATGTCGGTGCGGTCACGGATTTTGCCGGCGCGCCGCTCAGGCGCGTGACCGCCGCGGGCCGGCCGCTGGCGATTTCATTCAGAGACGGCATATTCGGCGCCGTTTCCAACACCTGCAATCACGTCGGCGGCCCGCTCGGCGACGGCCGGCTCGACGGCGACTACCTCGTCTGCCCGTGGCATCAGTGGAAATTCCACCGCTGCACCGGCCTGGGCGAGCCGGGTTTCGAGGAAGATCGCGTGCCCGCCTATCCGGTCAAAGTCGAAGGCGGCCGCGTGTTGGTCGACATCGTCAACGCCAGCAAGCGCGGGAAGAAGCCGCACGAGCCGCATCCGCTGTCGCGCAAGGTCGAGCGTGCGCCCGGCCCCTTGCGTCTTGCCGGCATCGCCACCACGGTGATGGACGCGGCCAACCCGCGCTTCTCCGGTTCGGATCACCTGTTGGCGCAGGCGCTCGAGGAAGGCCGCACGCTCGGCGCCGAGGTGCGCACGATCCGCCTCAACGATCTCAAGTTTCGCGCCTGCGAAGGCTATTACTCGAAAGCCGCGCAGGCCTGCACCTGGCCCTGTTCGATCACGCAGATGGATGCAAGCGACCAGATGGACCAGGTGTACGAAGCGCTGGTGCACTGGGCCGACGCCGTGATCGTGTCGTCGCCGATCCGCTGGGGCGCGGCTTCCTCGCTGTATTTCAAGATGGCCGAACGGCTGAACTGCGTGCAGAACGCGGTGACGACGCGCAATCAGGTGGTGATCCGCAACAAGGTCGCGGGCTTCATCATTGTGGGCGGGCAGGACAACATCCAGGCGGTGGCCGGCCAGATGCTCGGCTTCTTCGCCGAACTCGGGTTCATCTTTCCGCAGTTTCCCTACATCGCGCATTCGCGCGGCTGGTCGCGCGAGGATATGGAGCGCAATGTCGAGGTCGTGCGCTCCTCCAAGGAGCTTGCCGACGGCGCCGCCATGCTGGCCAAGCGGTGCCTCGATCTCGCTGACCATCTGATCAAACGCGATGAAGCGCCGACCTCGATCGAACGGGGCGGCCGCAAGGCGCACGCAATCGAGACCTGATGTCCTTCAGCCGAGCTTAGTCCGGATCGGGCCCCTGTCGCGCAGGAAGTCCGCCAGTTCGTCTTTCCATTGGCGCGCGTCCGAGGCCGAGCCGTGGCCGCGCGACTGCGGGCCGGCCGGGACGAGGACCATGCGTGCGTTATGCAGGCGGGCAAACGCCCGCTCCATTGTGCCGAGCTGCGGCGGGTTGAGTTCGTCGTCGGCGAAATTGATCGCCAGCACCGGCGCAATGATGTGTTCCAGGTCCGGCTCGGGGTCGTAGTCCATCGAGGCTTCAAGCTGATAGAGGCGGTCGTTGGCGTCGCCCTTCTGCGCGCGCGTCACCATCTCGCGATAGAGCGCGTCGGCGGCCTCGCGCGTCGGCGCGCGCTCCTGGATGCGCACCGCACTCTGGATCAGCAACGCGCCGAACGGCGTCTGCGTGTAGCGCGAGGGCTGCTCGGTGTAGTCGCCGTTATTCCAGCCTGGGTCGCTGCGGATCGCCTCGATCTGCATGCGGCGCTGGATCCAGTTGCGGCCGCTCATGGCGGTGGGCTGGCTGGCGATCGGCGCCAGCGCGTCCATGACCTCGGGATACATCTCGGCCCACAGCCAGGCGAGCATACCGCCCATGGAAAGGCCGAGGATGAGGCTGAGCCGGTCGATACCGAGCCCCGTCAGCAGCCGGTGCTGCGCCTCGACGATGTCGCGATAACGATAGTGCGGAAAGCGTGCGCGCAGGCCGTCGCTCGGCTTGCTCGACTGGCCGAAGCCGATGGCGTCCGGCATCACCAGAAAATGCTCGGCGATGTCGAGCGGCTGGCCGGGGCCGAACAGTTCGCCGGCAAGCTCCGGCAGCAGGAAGCTCTTAGCTGTACCGGTGGTGTTGTGCAGCAGCAGGGCGGCATTGGCGATGCGGCCCTGCGCGTTGTGGCGCGGCGTGCCGAGCGTGAGGTAATGCTGGCGCAAGTCCGGCAGTGTTTCGCCGCTGGTAAAGCGGAAGTTCTCGATGACGAAATCGGCTTCGACCGGCGTGGTGGTCATCGAGCAAGTCCCGATTGGGGGGAGCGGGGCGTCGCATTGCGCCGCCGCCCGATTCCGTTAAGAACAGCGGCGACAGGAAGTCATCGGAGGGGCAATTGAGTCAAGCGGCAGTCACGGCGGTATGCGCCGTCGATCTCGCGGTAACCGATCTCGCCGCGGCGCGCGCGTTCTTCACCGACGTGTGGAATTTGCGCGTCGTCGCCGACGAGGGCGGCATCTGTTATCTGCGCGCCGGCGGGCCGGCGTTCTACGCGCTCAGTCTACGTGCCGCGTCGGACGCACGGTCCGAGTTGCTGCGCGTGGTGTTGGACGCCGCCGACCGGGGCGCGGTCGATCGGCTTTACGAGCAGGTCTCCCGCGAAGGTGTCGCGACCGACGGAAGACCGCGCTCGCTCGCGACACCGGGCGGCGGCTATGGCTTCGGCTGCAAGGACCCGGAAGGCCGCAGCTACGCCATCGTCTGCGAGACTCCCACGCACGCGGCGACGCACGGCCCGGACACGCCGACCAAACTGTCGCACGTCAATCTGAATTGCCGTGACAACGATGCGTCATGGGGCTTCCTGTCGCGCGCGCTCGGCTTCAAGCTGTCCGATCAGACGCGGCACTTCCGCTTCATTCGCTGCAATGCCGACCATCACAGCCTGGTGCTCGGCTTCAACGACAACGCCAACCTCAACCACATCGCCTTCGAGATGCCAGACCTCGAGGCGGTGATGCGCGGCGTCGGCCGCATGCGCGATCACGGTCATCCGGTCGAATGGGGACCGGGACGGCATGGACCGGGCAACAACGTGTTCGCCTATTTCTGCGGGCCGGGCGAACTTCCGCTCGAATACACGAGCGAGATGCAGCAGGTGCCCGCCGACTTCCAGCCGAGCAAGCGGCCGGAGGATTGGATCTGGCTGCCCGGGCGGCTCGATCACTGGGGTCTGACGCCAGGCCCGAGCGCGCGCGTGAAGGCGGCGCAGGAACGCTTTCAGTTCGCCGGGGATGGGTACAAGCTGGATTAGTCCTCGTCATTGCGAGGAGCGTAGCGACGAAGCAATCAGGGCACAATTTGTGGCTCTGGATTGCTTTCGCCTCGCTGTGCTCGGCGTCGCAATGACGGATCAGTTCGCCTGGATGTTGGCCGACTTGATGATCTCGCCCCACTTCTTGCGTTCGGCTTCGATCAGTCTGCCGAACTCTTCGGGCGTATTGCTGATGAGCGTCATGCCGGATTCTCCGACGAAGCGCTGCATTGACGGCTGCTTGAGCGCTTTGACGACCTCGGCCTGCAGCAGCTTGACGATGTCGGGCGGCGTTCCGGCCGGCGCCATCAGGCCGAACCACGACGACGCCTGCCAGGCGGGCAGGCCCGCTTCCGCCGATGTCGGCACGTCGGGCAGGGCGGCGAGCCGTTGCGGTCCGGCGACCGCGAGTGCGGTGAGCGCGCCCGACTTAATATGCGCCATCACGATCGGCGGATTGTCGACGACGCCGTCGAGATGGCCGCCGAGCAGGTCGTTCACCGCCGGCGCGGCGCCGCGATAGGGCACGTGCTTGACCGTGATGCCGGCGGCATGGACCAGCAGCGCCTGGCCGAGGTGGCCGGTGGTGCCGATGCCGGCTGAGCCGAAATTGAGCGTGTCGGGTTTCGACTTTCCGACCGCGACCAGCTCCTTCAGCGACTTGATCTTGGTGTTGGGATTGACCAGCACCAGCATCGGCATGTCGGCGACCAGCGAGATCGGCGTGAAAGCCTTGTCCGGATCGAACGGCATCTCCTTGTAGAGGAACTGGTTGATGCTCTGGATGCCCGGCGAGGTCATCATCAGCGTGTAGCCATCGGGCGGCGACTGCGCGACGACCGTCGCGCCGATATTGCCGCCGGCACCGGGCTTGTTCTCCACGACGACAGGCTGGCCGAGACTTTTGGAGATTTCGTCGCCGACCGCGCGCGCCAGCACGTCGACCAGGCCGCCGGCGGGGAATGGCGCGATGATACGGATTGGCCGGTCGGGATAGCCCTGCGCCGGCGTCAGCGCCGCCAGCACGGCGAACATGGCCGCGCCGGCCAGCGGCAATAGTTTCCTGATTGTCACGAAGTCCTCCCCATCGATAGGCAGGCCGGCTGACGCGGCCTTTGTTGCAAGCGATGATAGTCGGGCTTGGCCCGGAAGCAAACGTTGGGGCTCAAACAAAAGCGCGTGGCTTGCTAGTTCGGCACTTCCACTTTCATTTCCTTGAGAATGTTTCGCCAGGTGTTCATGTCATTGGCCAGCCACGTCTTCGCTTCCTCGAGCGTCTTCGTGGGGACCATGTTGAATTCCTGCTGCTTCAACGCCTGAGCGACCGCAGGTGCGTTGAGCGCTTGCGCCGTTGCCTCGCGGATTTTCTCCAGCACGTCTTTCGGCACGCTGGCGGAGGCAAACAGCCCCTGCCAGGCGATCGTGCCGACCCCCGCATAGCCCGCCTCCTGCATGGTGGGAACGTTCGGATGGGCGGCGAGCCGCGTGTGATTGACCACGGCGAGTGCTTTCAGCATGCCGCCGCTGACGTTGCTGGAGGTGCTGGCGGCGTTGATGAAGGCGATCTGCACCGTGCCGACCAGAAGATCGTTGATCATGCCGGTGGCGCCGCTTTTGTTCGGGATCGGCGTCAAGGTGACGTTGCCGGCACGCCTGGCCAACAGCAGCATGTCGAGATGCGGATAGCTGCCGACCCCGGTGGTGGCGAAGTTGACCGGGTTCTGCTTGGCATAGGCGACGAGTTCAGGAACGGTGTTCGGCGGGAAATTCTTCGTGGTGGCGACAAGGAAGGCCGGCACGTCGACTAGGCGCATGATGGGCACGACGTCGCGCTCGTAGTTGAACGACAGCTTGCTGGAGTAGACGAGCGGCGTGAGCGCGTTGGTCGTCACGTTGCCGAGCATGAGGGTGTAGCCCTCGCCGCCGGAACGCACCAGTTCCTGGATGGCGATGAGGCCGTCGGCGCCGGCTTTGTTCTCGACGATGACGGACTGACCGAGGCGGTTCTTGAGGTCTTCGGCAAGAATACGCGCGACGATGTCGGTGGTGCCGCCGGGCCCGAATGGCACGACGATCTTGATCTGCCGGCTGGGGAATTTGTCTTGCGCGATTGCCTGCGTGGCGAGAAGCGTCAAGCCGAACAAGACAGCGACGAGCGTTTTCAACCGTGTCACGAACCGTCCCCTTTAATGAGAGAGCTGTGCGCTCATCCTAACGAGGATCGTCGTGCCTCGGACAGCCACTAGAAGTGCGGCGCAATAAAAATTGCCCGGCAGCCCGCTCGGCCTTGTACCCCGCCGCGGACAACCGCTGCCGTAGCGGGACTTACGGCGTTTCGGCCGGCCGGCTCGACGCAGAGGCCGCGCCTTCCATATGGCCATCCCAGCGTTTGGCGAACGGCGCCGAAATGCCGAATTGGTCGAGGACGCGCGCCACAATGTGATCGACAATGTCGCCGAGCGATTTCGGATGATTGTAGAAAGCCGGCATCGGCGGAACGATCCGTACGCCCATGCGGGACAGCTTCAGCATGTTCTCAAGATGCAGGTCGGAGAGCGGCGATTCGCGTGCCACCAGCACCAGGCGCCGCCTTTCCTTGAGGACGACGTCGGCGGCGCGATGGACAAGGTGCTCGCCGTTGCCCTGAGCGATACTGGCCAGGGTGCGCATGGAGCATGGAATCACCACCATTCCTTCGGTGAGGAACGAGCCGGACGAGATTTCCGCGGCCATGTTGTTCGAGGCGTGGTAGACGCTCGCCAGTTCGCAGACTTGCTTGACCGTATAAGGCGTCTCGTGCTCGAGCGTTCGCCGGGCCCAATTGCTGATGACGAGATGCGATTCGACGTCGCTCTCCTTGAGCGCTTCAAGCAGGCGCACCCCGAGGATTGCGCCGGTGGCGCCGGTCATTCCAACAATGAGGCGTCGCATTCGGTTGTTCCTAGCCGCTCCTGGCGTCACTGAAACTTGATGCCCGCTGCTTTCACGAGCTCCGCATTGTCTCTCAGTTCCTTGCGGACATACTCGTTAAATTGCGCCGTCGTCATCGGCATTGGCTGTACGCCGAGCTTTGTCAGTTTCTCCTGCACGTCCGGATTGGTCAGGGCCTTGGCGCTCTCTTCGTACAACTTGTTGATGATGTCCGGCGGCGTTTTCGCCGGGGCAAACACTCCGAACCAGAAATTGTATTCGGAGTTTCGATAGCCGGCTTCGACGGTGGTCGGCACGTCCGGCAGGTCGGCCGAACGCTGCGGGCTGCTGACGGCGAGCGCCGACAGCCGACCGTCGCGTATCAGCGGCAGCGCCGGCAGCAGCGGGCTGAAATAGAAATCGACGCGGCCGGTCATGACGTCGGTCAGCCCCTCGGGCGATCCTTTGTAAGACACCGGCTGCGCCTGGAACTTGGCGACGACGCGGAATCGTTCGGTGGCGAAATGGGCAGCACTGCCCGGTCCGATGGTGACGTAGTTCATCGCGCCCGGATTTGCGCGCGCCGCCGCGACCAGGTCGCCGACGGTCTTGAGTCCTTTGGACGGCGCGATCACCAGGACGGATGGCGAATTGGCCAGCGGGAGAACGCCCGTGAGGTCCTTCACGGGGTCGTAGGTGATGTTCGGGAAGATCAGTGGCAACGTCGTATAGGCGGACGCCGCGACCAGGAACGTGTAGCCGTCGGGTTCCGCTTTGGCGACCGTCGCGGTGCCGAGCGTGCTGCCGGCGCCGGGGCGATTCTCGACCACGATGGGCTGGCCGAGCGCCTTCTGGACTTCGGCAAACACCGTGCGCGGAATGACGTCGGTGGCGCTGCCGGCCGGGTAGGGGACGATCACCTTGATCGGCCGCGTCGGCCAGTTCTCGGCCGACACCTGGCTGCTGACAGCCAGCAATAACGGCAATGCAATCGCGCAAAACCGGCGATGCAACATATCACCCTCCCTGCCGCTCCCAGACTTGCGGCTCCCCGATGTCAGCCTTCTCCCAGCAGCTTTGATCCGAAGAAAATCGGCGACAGCGCACGCACCAGCGGCTGCGAGCCTTCGGCGGCGAAATCTTTCAGCCGGATTTGCGGATTGACCGGACGAATACGCTCGAACGCCGCGCGGGCTTCGGCGTCGCAGGGCGGCGGGATCGTCGCGTCGATCAGCATCTTCGAACCGAAACGCTGCCAGAGCGGAGTCCCCGGCGCGCCGAGCTCGGTCAGGCTCGCGTCCATGGCGTGATTGTGCGTGCCGGAAATGATCGTCACATCCTTGTGCGGATCGACGCGCGTGTTGAGCGCCCACATCAGCTCTGCCGGATTGAAGATGTCGACGTCGGCGTCCACCGCCATGACGACTTTCGGATGCTGATATTCCGAAGACAGCGCCGCCAGCAGCAGGTTCTTGGCTTCCCCATAGGCGCGTTGCGTCATCTGGATGACGAGTCCGAAAACCCCCGGCGTCACCATCACGTTGTGCAGGTTGGGGCCGCCGCCGACATCCTTCAGACGTCGGAAGATAGCGGCGCTCATCGGCACCTTATGGAAGACGCAGCCTTCCATCTCCGAACCGTTCTGCAAGTTCTTGAAGATCGCGTCGCGCCGGCGCGTCATATATTGGTATTCGACGATCGGGTTCTTGCCCGTACCGGTGACGTAATAGTCCTGGAATTCGGAGAACGGCCCTTCGTCCTCGCGATAATGCGGCGGGATGTGCCCTTCGAGCACGATCTCCGCATTCGCCGGCACCTCGAGATCGACCGTTTCGCATTTTACCAGCGGCACCGGCTCGCCGAGATAGCCGCCGGCGATTTCGAATTCGTCCAATCCGTAAGCGGCGGTCGTTGCCGCGGCAGCGTAATAAAGCGGATAATGGCCAATGAAAATTGCGACCGGCATCGGCTCGTTGCGGGCCTGGTATTTGACGTAGTTCTTCCAGGTGTGGCGCGGGTAAAGCAGAATGCCCGATTTGTTTGGCCCTTTGATCTGCAGCCGGTGGAAGCTCACGTTGCGCTGACCAGTGTCGGGATCCTTGGTCACCACGAGACCCGAGCCGATCACCGGACCGCCGTCGCGCTGCCCCGCGACATGGACCGGAAGCTGCGTGAGGTCGAATTCGTGTTTGCCGAGTTTGACCTCCTTGACCGGTCCATCCTCGACCATCACCGGCTTGATGCATTGGCCCATGCGCTCGGCAATCAACGGCACCATCTTTTCCTGGGTGGTACCGAAGGCAATGGCGGCGTGCCGCGTATTGGCCGGCGCTTGTCCGAGCGAACGCCAGTTATGCGGGAGGTTCTCGAAGAATATTGCCTTCTCGCGCGACTGATAAAGCAGCGACCCCATCTGCGTTAGCGGATCGACCGGTTTGTCGACGCGGATCAATTCTCCGGCTTCTTCCAATTCCGCAATCCATGTCCGCATATCTTTTGGATGTACGTTGGAAGCCATATTGATGTTCTCCCCCGCATTGAAAAAAATAACTCCATCGGAGTTCGGAGATTTTCATCTTGATTGAAGTCAACCGAGCAACTGATTTGTCTTTTGATATTTGCCGCGTTGACCACGGTCAGGTTGAAGATGATTGCCGGTTGAACACCGGTGCCCAAGCCAAACGCGCAGCAGCCGATGCGGCGCAAAAAAATTGCCCGGCTTTTCAGCCGGGCAAGGTTGGGGAGGTTGGAGGTAGACGAAGAAAATCAGTAGATGCCGGACGGGCGGATGGTGGCCCAGGTGCGTTGCGCCGGCGTTTCGGCGGCGTAGCCAGAAGTCACCGACACCGGCACGCGGCTGGCGACAGTCGCCGGCTGCGTCATCGGCAGCACCACGACCTTGGCGCCGACCTGAACGCGGCTGTAGAGATCG
>Ga0134124_10000713_pt1 | contig 26579 bp, 24 predicted proteins | sample KB304_FD_96880 | JGI IMG/M metagenome (GOLD analysis project Ga0134124, IMG submission 96880) | Terrestrial soil microbial communities without Nitrogen fertilizer from Kellogg Biological Station, Michigan, USA - KB3-0-4 | ecosystem: Environmental > Terrestrial > Soil > Unclassified ... | reverse complement strand
GACAGCCACTGCTCGTCGTCGTCCTTGAACGAGAACACGCCCTCGTTCGGCCGGTCCTGGTCGGGCAGGAATTTGCCGAGCGCATCGGTGTATTCGATGGCCGGCGTTTCCACCGGCTCGAAGCCGTAGCGCTCGAATTGCAGACGGATGGTCTCGACCATCGCCCGCGTCGCGGCGATATCGGCCGGTCCGCGGTCGGCGAGGCCGTGCGGCAGGCGGGCTTTCAGCTTCTGCGGTTTATTGGATTTTTCGGCCATTTGGTGGTCTACATAGCAGAGACACAATTAACGGCAACGCTGTCGTAAGCCGCACGGTGACATGTCATGGCAAAAGAACAGGCCCAGGTAAAAACCAGCATCCCCAACGACCTCGCGCCGTTCTGGATGCCGTTCACGGCCAACCGCAGCTTCAAGCAGCGGCCGCGGCTGGTCGCCACCGCCAAGGATATGCACTACGTCACGCCGGACGGCCGCAAGCTGATCGACGGCTCCGCCGGCCTGTGGTGCACCAATGCCGGCCATAACCGCGACCCCATCGTCAAGGCGATCCAGGCGCAGGCGGCCGAGATGGACTACGCGCCGGCCTTCCAGTTCTCGCACGGCAAGGCCTTCGAACTCGCCGCGCGCGTTGCGGCGCTGGCGCCCGGTGATCTCGATCACGTGTTCTTCTGTAATTCCGGCTCGGAAGCCTGCGACACCGCGCTCAAGATTGCGCTCGCCTATCACAACGTGCGCGGCAACGCCTCGCGCGTGCGCCTGATCGGCCGCGAGCGCGGCTATCACGGCGTCGGCTTCGGCGGCATCGCGGTCGGCGGCATCGTCAACAACCGCAAACATTTCGGCGCGCTGATCGCGGGCGTCGATCACCTGCAGACCACCTATAACCGGACCGAACAGGCCTTTTCCATGGGCGAGCCCGAGTGGGGCGCGCATCTGGCCGATGAGCTCGACCGCATCGTCGCGCTGCATGACGCCTCGACCATCGCCGCGGTCATCGTGGAGCCGATGGCCGCTTCGACCGGCGTGCTCGGCGCGCCCAAGGGCTATCTCGAACGGCTGCGCGCCATCTGCGACAAGCACGGCATCTTGCTGATCTTCGACGAGGTGATTACCGGCTTCGGCCGCATGGGCTACGCCTTCGCGGCGGAGCGCTACGGCGTGGTGCCGGATATGATCACCTTCGCCAAAGGCATCACCTCCGGCAGCGTGCCGATGGGCGGCGTGCTGGTGCGCAAGGGCATCTACGACGCGTTCATGAAGGGCCCGGAGCACATGGTGGAGCTGTTCCACGGCTACACCTACTCGGCGCATCCGCTCGCCTGCGCCGCCGGCCTCGCCACGCTCGATATCTACCGCGAGGAAGGCCTGTTCGAGCGCGCGCGCAAGCTCGAGAAACCGTTCGCCGAAGCGGCCATGAGCCTGCGCAGCTTTCCCAACGTGCTCGACATCCGCCCGGTCGGCTTGGCGGTCGGCATCGATCTCGCCAGCAAACCGGACGGGGTCGGCAAACGCGGCTACGAGGCGCTGGACTCCGGCTTCTTCGAGCATGACCTGATGCTGCGCGCCGTCGGCGACACGCTGGCGCTGTCGCCGCCACTGATCATGACCGAAGGGCAGCTTTCCGAGATCTTCGAGAAGGTCGGCAAGATCATCAAGGCCGTGGCGTAGCGACGGAATATCGGTTGCGGTACGTCAATGTCCGGCCATTGTGCCGGGGTATGTTACCGCCCATGAAAAAGCGAAGACTTCTTATTGCCACGGCCCTCGTGCTGCTGCTGGCGCTCGCCGCCGTCTGGTGGCGTCAGGGGAGCCGGCCGCATGTGACGAGCGTCGCCGCGACACGCGGCACCGCTGTCGAGATCGTCTATGCCACCGGCGGCGTCGAGCCGGTGCGCTGGGCGAAGGTCGCGAGCCTGGTGCGCGACCGCATTGTCGAGATCTGCGACTGCGAGGGCAAAACGGTCGCCAAAGGCGACGTGCTGGCCAGGCTCGACGACCGCCAGGAACTTGCCGGCCTCAAGGAGTTGCGAGCGCGCGAGGACTTTCTCAAACGCGAGATGTCACGCGTCAGCGAATTGATCGTACGTAACATTGCCACCACACAAGCCTACGAAAAAGCCTCGATGGACCTGCAGCAGGTGCAGGGCACGATCGCGGTGCAGATGGAGAAGATCAACGACTTCACCATCGTCGCGCCGATGGACGGCGTTGTGCTGCGCCGCGACGGTGAGATCGGCGAGATCGCAGAGTCGGGTCAGATATTGTTCCGCATCGGTGTGCCCAAGCCGCTGCAGGTGGTTGCCGAGGTCAACGAAGAGGACATCCCGCGCGTCGCGCTCGGCCAGCTCGTGCTGCTGCGCACCGATGCCTTCACCGGCCAGCGGCTGGAAGCCAAGGTGCGCGAGATCACGCCGATGGGCGACGTCGCATCGAAGACCTACCGCGTGAAGATGGCGCTGCCCGACGATACGCTGCTCAAGCCCGGCATGAGCGTGGAGGCGAATATCGTCACACGCGAGAAGCCGAATGCCTTGCTGGTGCCGGCCGACGCGCTGCAAGGCACAGCCGTGTTCGTGCTCGACGGTTCGACCGCGCGCAAGCGCGAGGTGACGGTCGGTATTCGCGGTACGCGCAGCGTCGAGATTTTGTCCGGCCTCAAGGATGGTGAGCCGGTGGCCTCGCCCGCCGCCACCGATCTTGCCGACGGCGCGCATGTGCGCGTTACGGCGAGCCGCGCGCCATGAGCCTCATCCTCGATATCGCGTGGACGCACGTAAAGGCGCGCGTGCGGCAGACCGGGTTTGCGGTGGCCGGCGTTGCCACCGGTGTCGGCTTTTCCATCATGATGGCCGCGTTGATGCAGGGCTCGCAGGACGATTTCACCGTGCGGCTGATCAATGCCTTGCCGCATATCACGGTGATAGACGAGCGCCGCACGCCGCCGCCGCAACCGGCCGAAACGCTCTACGCCAGCGCTGAAATTCATGGCCTGACGCCTGAAGCGCGCCGGCGGGGCATCAAGAATCCACTTGCTAGCATGGCCGCGCTGGAGGCTTGGCTGCCCGGCGGCGTGGCGCCTTCGGTCAAGGTGCAGGCGATCATCCGCTACGCCAACCACGACGTTGCCACCAGCGTGATCGGCATCGACCCGCGGCGCGAGGGCAAAGTGTCCGACCTGCCCAAGCAGATGCGCGGGGCGACACTCAACGCGCTTTATCGCGCCACCAATGCCATCGTTCTCGGCGACCGCTTGGCGGCGAAAATCGGCGCTCGCATCGGCGCCAATATCACGCTGCAGACCAGCGACGGCACCCGCATCGGCGCGCAAGTGGTCGGGCTCTTTCACGCCGGCGTAAGCCAGGTCGACGAGAGCACCGCTTACGTGCTGGCCAAGACCGGGCAGATTCTCGCCAAGCAGACCGGACTGATCAACGAGTTGCGCGTGCGCCTCAACGATCCGATGAACTCGCGCGCGGTCGCCGCTCGCATCGAAGCCGACACCGGCTACAAGTCGGTGTCCTGGCAGGAGGCGCACGAGGACCTGATCTCAAGCTTCATCATCCGCAACGTGATCATGTACGCCGTCGTCGGCGCCATCCTGTTGGTGGCGAGCTTCGGCACCTACAATATCATCTCCACCATTACGCACGAGAAGGCGCGCGACATAGCCATCATGAAGTCGCTGGGCTTGAGCGAGTTCACCGTGCGCTCGATCTTCGTGATCGAGGCGCTGATGATCGGGCTGGCCGGAGCGCTCACCGGCTTTATCCTAGGCTATCTGCTGTGCTTGGCGCTCGGCCAGATCGAGTTCAAGAACCCGTTCCTCGACTCCAACCGCCTGCCGCTGGCTTACGAATATCTGCATTACCTGTTGGCCGGATCGGTGGCGCTGGTGTCCTCGGTGACGGCCGGCTACCAGCCGGCACGCAAGGCCGCGCGCATGCATCCGGTCGAGATCATCCGGGGCGCCACATGAGCGCCGTCGTCGCTCAGCCGCTGATCGAGGCGCGCAACGTCACGCGCATCCTGCCCGGCATCGTGCCGACCACATTGGTGCAGGACGTCGATCTATCGATCGGCAGCAACGAATTCGTCGCCATTACCGGGCCGTCAGGTTCGGGCAAGTCCTCGCTGCTGTATCTGCTCGGATTGCTCGATCTGCCGACCACCGGCGAGGTGCTCATCCGCGGCCGTGCCACTGCCCACATGGACGAGGAGGAACGTGCTCGTACGCGTCTGTCGCAGCTCGGATTCGTGTTCCAATTCCATTTCCTGCTGCCGGAATTCACCGTTCTCGACAATGTGTTACTGCCAATGCGCGCGCTCGGCGCTCTCTCGCAAGACGGGATGCGGGCACGCGGACATGAGCTCCTCGGTTCGCTCGGCCTCGGCGACCATATGCACAAGCTGCCGGATCAGCTCTCGGGCGGGCAGCGCCAGCGCGTCGCGGTGGCCCGCGCGCTCGCCAACGAGCCGCCGCTGATCCTTGCCGACGAGCCGACCGGTTCGCTCGATTCCAAGTCGAGCGGGCAGGTGTTCGCGCTGCTGCGCGAACTGGTCGACAAATACGGAAAGACGGTAGTCGCCGTCACCCACGACATGGCGCTGGCCGAACGCATGGACCGGCATGTCGAACTGCTCGACGGCCGCATCGTCAAGGACGAGCCGCACCGCGTACCGGCGTGATCAGCGCTGCGCGAATGACGGCTTCGGCTGCAGGATCGCCCAGCCGACCGTCGTCGTCAGATCGCCGCGCCGGTCCTTGAGCTGGAACGGCGGTTGCATCGCCGCGTCGGCGGCGAGGTTGCGATACTGCACCGGCATGATGGCCGGATCGCTGTCGGTCCACAGCACCAGCGTGCCGCGTGCGCGCAGGTCGTTGAGGTCGATCCAGGGCGCCCGCTCCGGCTTGCCGTCGATCAGGACGCGCGGATGGCTGCGCGCATAATGCGCGACATTGCCGCCGTCCCACATGGTGCCGATCACATAAGAGATCGACTGCCCGGTCACTGCGCGGTAACGCATGGACAATTCATCCGCCAGCATCGCGCCCGGATAGAACACCGCGCGGTAGCGGTGATCGCGCGCCGGCAGTACCGCGTAGTTGGCGATAAAGGCGATGGCCAGACCGGTGAACACGACCGCCCAGGTCACCCCGGCCCGCGCAAGCCTCCGGTCGTCCACCGCGCGGCGTGCCGCCAGCACGATCCAGACCCCGAGATAGAGCCACAGCGGGTAGCCCCACATCGCCACCGTGCCGCGTCCGCTCACGGCGGAGAGCGCCAACACCGTCATCAGCGGTCCGAACGCGAGCAGCGCCACGATGCGCCGGTCGAAGGCATCCGCATGCGCGGCGATCGGCGCCTCGGTCTTCCGGCGCGGCCAGATGAGCGGCAGTGCGATCAGAAGCGACGGAATGAGGTAGCCGAGTTGGCTGATGATGAACTGCAGCGGATGCCAGATGTGGTCGATCAGCCCGCGCGACGGCAGCGCGCGATGTTCGGCATAAGCGAAGGGCAGAAAGTCATTGCGCACGAGCCAAATGAGGTGCGGCGCCATCACGATCAACGCCACCGCCGCGGCGAGGTAAGGTCCCGGCGTCGCCCAGCAGCGTCGCGCATCCCGGTCGAGCAGCGTGAACAGCGCCAATGGTGCCGCCAGCACTACCACGAAATATTTCGCCCACAGCGAGATGCCGATCGCTAAGCCGAGCAGCAGCCAATAGCCGAGGGCGCCGCGCCGCAGCGCGCGGTGGAAGGCAAAGCCCGCCAGCGCCCAGAACGGAAGCTGGATGACGTCGTGATTGAATTTGGCCGCCGTGTAATTGAAGTAGTGCAGCCCGTCGACCATCAGCACCGCCACCAACGCGCCGGCCGCGCCGATCAGCGGCCGCGCCATGGCGAAGACCACCACCAAGGCCGCGACGACCGCGATTTGTGCGAGGAGGTAATAGGCGAAGTCCTGCCCAACCGTGCGGTAGACAATATCCACAAGCCACCACGGCAAAGGAGGCAGCTTGTCGTAGCCAAGTTGCCATTCGCGGCCGTAGAGCAGCGCCTCGATCAGGTCGAGCGGCAGGTTGGGATAGAGCAGGGCCGGCAGCGCGGTCCACACTGTGGCATGCAGCGCCAAAATCCCGGTGAATATCCGCACCGGCGAGGCCGCGATTCGCGCTATGAAGGACGTGCCGATGGGAGCCATCGTGGGTTCCGGAAGCGCCCGCATACGGGCCGATTTGTCGTTACCATAGCAGAACTTCCCGGTTGCACCGGCGTAGCGGCTATCGGACATTCGCTCGCGGGCAACCGAATCAGCCAGGGCCAGACATGCGCCGGATCAGCGCCATCTTCATCGCCGTTTGCATGGTGCTCATCGCCGCCTCGCTCGGCGCGATCCTGTTCCTGGTGTTCAAGCTCGATCCGCGCTCCTCGGCCATCGTCGCGCTCGCCGCCTTCACCGGCATGGCGGTGTACAACTTGATCGCCAACCGGCTGCGCGACCGCGGCGATCTCGGCGACCAGATCGCCGATCTCTCGCGCGGCACTGGGGACCTGGCGCGCCAGGTGGCCGAGCTGTCACGCCGTGTGAATGCGATGGAGGGCCGCGTCGAAGGCACCGTCAACCGCGCGCGCGGCGCGGTCGATCCGATCGCGGCCGAGATCGGCGAACTGGGCACTTTGGTACGGCAGATCGCCGACACGGTGGCCGTGCACGAAAACGCGCTGCAGGAGCGCGGCGCCATGCCGAAGTTCGTGCCGCCGCCGCCGATGCCGCCGGAGACCACGGATACAGCCGCTGCGCCTCTGGCGCTCTCGGAAACCGACGCCATCGCCGCGCCGCGCCGCTTCCGCGGCATGAGCCGCGAAGGCATCGGCGATCTGGTGGCGCGCGCGGCGGATTCCAACCGCATCGATCTTTATCTGCAACCCATCGTCACGCTGCCGCAGCGCAAGGTGCGCTACTACGAGGCGATGTCGCGATTGCGCACAGAAGACGGCGACATCGTTCCGGCCGGCGACTTCATCGATGTCGCCGAGGCGGTCGGGCTGATGCCGAAGATCGACAATCTGTCGGTGTTCCGCTGCGTGCAGGTCACGCGCCGTCTGCAATTGAAGAGCCGCGACGTCGGCCTGTTCTGCAACATCAGCGCCTCGACGCTGACCGACGCCACCTACTTCAAGCAGTTCCTCGACTTCATGGACGCCAACCGCGCGCTCGGCAACGCCCTGATGCTCGAATTCACGCAGAGCGCCTATCGCAGCTTCGGGCCGATCGAGCACGAAGGCCTGGCGGCGCTGGCGGAGCGCGGCTTCCGCTTCTCCATGGATCACGTCGCCGATCTGCGCATCGAGCCGAAGGAACTCGCCGACCGCTCGTTCCGCTATCTCAAAGTGCCGGCTAAGCTCTTGCTCAACAAAGCCGCGACGGCGCAGAGCGACATCCACCCTGAGGACCTTGCCGATCTCCTGGCGCGCTGCGGCATCGACCTGATCGCCGAGCGCATCGAGAGCGAGAACATGGTGGTCGACCTGCTCGACTACGATGTGCGCTTCGGCCAGGGGTTCCTGTTCTCGCCGCCGCGGCCGGTGCGTCAGGAGGCGTTGCAGGGTGCCGGCGAGGGCGACAAGCCGGCCGAGGCCGTGTTGGCAGCCGACGGCGTGCCGTCGGTCTGAGGCAACCCGCCCACTTCCCTTGGCGCAAGCGGGGCACTACAAACCCGCATGTCCTCGCCGCTGCTGATCCCGCACTTCTCCGCCATAGCGCCCGACTACGATGCCATCCTCAGCGATGTCTGGGGCGTCGTGCATAACGGCCTCGTCGCCACCCCGCAGGCCTGCGATGCGCTGATGCGCGCGCGGGCGCGCGGCGCCGTCGTCGTGCTCATCACCAATGCGCCGCGCCAGAGCGAGGTGGTCGTGCGCCAGCTCGACCGGCTGCATGTGCCGCGCGAGGCCTACGACGCCATCGTGTCGTCCGGCGACGTCACGCGCGCCGAGCTCGGCAGGCACGCAGGGCAAAAGATGTTTCACATCGGCCCCGAGCGCGACCGCTCGATCTACACCGGGCTCAACCTCACTTTCGTGCCGCTCGAGCAGGCGGACTTCGTGATCTGCTCCGGCCTCGACGACGACGATGTCGAGACGCCGGACGATTATCGCGCCAAGCTCGAACTGATGCTCAAGCGCAAGCTGTTCATGGTCTGCGGCAATCCCGACATGGTGGTCGAGCGCGGCGACAAGCTCGTCTACTGCGCCGGCTCCATCGCCGATCTCTACGCCACTATGGGCGGGGAGGTGCTCTACGCTGGCAAGCCGTATCGGCCGATCTACGATCTCGCGCTGGAGAAGGCGGATGCCGCGGCCGGCCGCAAGGTCGACCGCAAGCGCGTGCTGGCGGTCGGCGACTCGGTACGCACCGACTTGAAGGGCGCGCACATGGCGGGCCTCGATTTCCTGTTCATCACCGCCGGCATCCATGCCGAGGAATTGGGCGGGCGCGACAGCCCGGATGCCAAGGCGCTCAGCGCGACGTTCTCGGCCGCCGGCGAAATGCCGAAGGCCGTGATGCGGCACTTAGTTTGGTGAAATTCGTCATTGCGAGGAGCCCGAAGGGCGACGACGCAATCCAGTCGGAATTTCAGCTCTGGATTGCTTCGCTTCGCTCGCAATGACGTAAACAGGCTACGCCGCGCTTGCCGGCGCTTCCGGATCGGGGAAGACCGAGTCGATCTTGCTCTTCAGCGTCTGCGCGTTGAACGGCTTGACGATGTAGTTCGATACGCCCGCCTTCTTGGCGGCGATCACGTTCTCGGTCTTCGACTCGGCCGTCACCATGATGAACGGCGTCTGCGTGAGATCCGGATCGGAGCGCACCTGCTGCAGCAGGTCGTAGCCGGTCATCGGCTCCATGTTCCAGTCGGAGATGACGAGGCCATATTTGCGTTCGCGCATCTTGGCGAGCGCGGCGGAGCCGTCGCTGGCGTCGTCGATGTGCACGAAGCCGAGCTGCCGCAACAGATTGCGGATGATGCGGATCATCGTGTTGTAGTCATCGACGATCAGAACGGGCATCGACAGATCGATAGCCATGGTGCAAAGCGTCCCTGAAAGACGGCCCTCTGAGAATACCGCAAGCTAGCAGCGGCGCTTGAATAACGGGTTAATTTGAAACTTTGTTAACGGCGCGCTAACCCTAGACGTGTCGACAAGGTTTCCAGGAACAAAACGGCTGTACGCCTTGCCCGCCCTTCAACGCCGAAAAACCGCATGAACAAGCCTGCTCCCCCGGTGAAAGCCTTCCATATCGCGCGCGACGGCGCTCGCGCGCCCGATATCGGGCCGCTGCAGGGGGCGGTGCTGGCGATCGGCAATTTCGACGGCGTGCACCGCGGCCACCGCTCGGTGATCGGTACCGCGCTCAAACGCGCGCGCAAGCTCAAGCGCAAGGCCGCGGCCCTGACCTTCACCCCGCATCCGCGCCTGTTCCTGCGGCCGCAGGACCCGCTCTTCCAGCTTTCGAGCGAGCGCAACAAGATGCGCCTGCTCGCCGCCACCGGCATCGATGGCGCGGTGATCATGAATTTCGACGCCGAGCTTGCCGCCACTTCGGCCGCCGACTTCATCGAGAAGATCCTGGTCGGCAAGTTTGGCATCGGCGGCGCGGCCATCGGCTTCGATTTCCACTTCGGGCAGAACCGCGGCGGCTCGCCGGAATACCTTGCCGAGCAGGGCAAGAAGCTCGGCTTTGCCGTCGACATCGTGCCGCCGCTCGAGGATGAGGGGCGGCCCGTCTCCTCCGGCGCGGTGCGGCTCGCGCTCAGCCAGGGCAAAGTGGTGGAGGCGGCCGAGCTGCTCGGCGCGCCCTGGTTCGTCTCGGCCGAAGTCATCCCCGGCGCCAAGCGCGGCCGCGATCTTGGTTTTCCGACCGCCAACATGCGGCTGGACGACAGTTGCGCGCTCAAGCACGGCATCTACGCGGTGCGCGTCGGCATCGGCGACATGCGCTACGACGGCGTGGCCAATTTCGGCCGCCGCCCGACCTTCGACAACGGCGCTCCCTTGCTGGAGGTCTTCCTGTTCGACTTCGACGGCGACCTCTATGGGCAGACGCTCGACGTCGCCTTCGTCGGCTGGGTGCGGCATGAGCAGAAGTTCGACTCCATCGAAACGCTCAAGCGCGCCATGACCGGCGACGTCGCGCAGGCGCGCGACGCTTTGAAGCGGGCCGGCAAACAGGCGTTCCCGAAGCTGGGCGAGATCGACGAGGGATAGCAGCCTTTCCGTCGCGGAATCGCCCTGCTACATAGCGGCCCTATGACGAAGCCCGAACGCGATTATTCCGAGACGCTGTTCCTGCCGCAGACGGATTTCCCGATGCGCGCCGGCCTGCCGCAGAAGGAGCCCGAGCTCCTGAAGCGCTGGGAAAAGGACGGCCTCTATGAGCGGCTGCGCGAGACCTCGAAAGGGCGCGAGAAGTTCGTGCTGCACGACGGCCCGCCTTACGCCAACGGCAACATCCACATCGGCCACGCGCTCAACAAGATCCTCAAGGACGTGGTGACGCGCAGCCAGCAGATGCTCGGCTACGACTCCAACTACGTGCCGGGCTGGGACTGCCACGGCCTACCGATCGAGTGGAAGATCGAGGAAGAGAACTACCGCTCCAAGAACAAGGCGAAGCCGAACCTGTCCGATCCGGCGGCGATGATCGCCTTCCGGCGCGAATGCCGCGCCTATGCCGAGCATTGGCTCAACGTGCAGCGCGAGGAGTTCAAGCGCCTCGGCGTCGAAGGCGACTGGGACAATCCCTACACCACCATGAGCTTTTCGGCCGAGGCGCAGATCGCGCGCGAGCTGATGAAGTTCGCGGCCAACGGCACGCTCTATCGCGGCTCGAAGCCGGTGATGTGGAGCGTGGTGGAGAAGACGGCGCTCGCGGAAGCCGAGGTGGAGTACGAGGACTACACGAGCGATACGGTGTGGGTGAGGTTTCCGGTTAGCAATTCAGCGGACGCGTCTGCTGCCAAAGGCGCTTCAGTCGTAATCTGGACGACCACGCCGTGGACGATTCCCGGTAACCGAGCGATCAGCTTCTCGTCAAAGATTTCGTACAGCGTCTACCAGGTCACTGACACGCCTCCCGAAAATTGGGCGAAGATGGGCGATCGCTTTGTGCTCGCCGACAAATTGGCGCCCGATGTCTTCAAGCAAGCGCGAGTTACAGCTTACGAAAAGATTTCGGAAATTCCTGCGAAGGCACTGGCAACAATCTCGTGTGCCCATCCTCTTCGGGGGCGCGGCTACGATTTCATTGTCCCGTTGTTTGATGGTGAGCACGTCACTGACGATACGGGGACGGGTTTCGTGCACACGGCCCCCGGCCACGGCCGCGAGGACTTCGATATTTGGATGAAGAACGCCTCTCTATTGGAGGCGGCAGGCATCAAGACTGCCATCCCCTACACCGTCGACGAGAACGGCGCTTTCACCGACGCCGCGCCCGGCTTCACCGGCGAGCGCGTGCTCAACGACAAAGGCGAGAAGGGCAAGGCCAACGACGCCGTGATCAAGGCGCTGGTCGAGGCGGGCATGCTGATTGCGCGCGGCCGTCTCAAGCACCAATATCCGCATTCGTGGCGTTCGAAGAAGCCGATCATCTTCCGCAATACGCCGCAGTGGTTCATCGCGATGGACAAAGACATCGCGAAAGGTGGCGACACGCTGCGCGCGCGTGCGCTCAACGCGATCTCCGTCACCCGCTGGGTTCCTGCCGCCGGCCAGAACCGCATCACCGGCATGATCGAGTCGCGTCCCGACTGGGTGATCTCGCGTCAGCGCGCCTGGGGCGTGCCGATTGCCGTGTTCGTCAAGGAAAACGCGGACGGTACCGCGACCATCCTCAAGGATGACACCGTCAATCAGCGCATCGGAGAGGCTTTCGAGCAGGAAGGCGCCGATGCCTGGTACGCACCGGGCGCGCGCGAGCGCTTCCTGGGGCCGCTCGCCAACGAGCCCTGGAAGAAGGTCGACGACATTCTCGATGTCTGGTTCGACTCAGGGTCGACCCACGCCTTCGTGCTGGAAGACCCCAAGCATTTCCCGACGCTCGCCGGCATCAAGCGCAAGGTCGACGGCGGCGTCGACACCGTCATGTATCTGGAAGGCTCCGACCAGCACCGCGGCTGGTTCCATTCGTCGCTTCTGGAGAGCTGCGGCACGCGCGGCCGCGCGCCCTATGACGTCGTGCTCACGCACGGCTTCGTGCTCGACGAGCAGGGCCGCAAGATGTCGAAGTCGTTCGGCAACGTCACCGCGCCGCAGGACGTGATCAAGCAGTCCGGCGCCGATATCCTGCGTATGTGGGTCTGCGCCTCGGATTACGCCGACGACCTGCGCATCGGCCCGGAAATCCTCAAGACCACCGCCGACACCTATCGCAAGCTGCGTAACACCATCCGCTGGATGCTCGGCTCGCTCGCGCACTTCCACGACGACGACCACGTCAAGATCGAGCAGATGCCGGAGCTAGAGCGGCTGATGCTGCACCGGCTCGCCGAGCTCGATGCGCTGGTGCGCCAAGCCTACAAGGATTTCGACTACAAGCGCATCTTTGCCGAGCTGGCCAGCTTCATGACCTCGGATCTGTCGGCCTTCTATTTCGACATCCGCAAGGACACGCTTTACTGCAATCCGTACTCGTCGGTGCAGCGCAAGGCCTGCCTCACGGTGCTCGACCATCTGTTCCGCTGCACGGTGACGTGGCTGGCGCCGATGCTCTGTTTCACGGCGGAAGAGTCGTGGCTGTCGCGCTACGGCGAGGGCGCGCCGTCGGTGCATCTGCAGGCCTTCCCCGACGTGCCGGCATCGTGGCGCAACGACAAGCTCGCGGAGAAATGGCGCAAGGTGCGTACCGTGCGCCGCGTCGTCACCGGCGCGCTGGAGATCGAACGCGCGCAGAAGCGCATCGGCTCTTCGCTCGAGGCGCATGCCATCGTCCACGTCTCCAATGAGGAGTTGTTCGAGGCTGTCGCGGACATCGACCTCGCCGAAGTCTGCATCACCTCGGCCGCAACCTTGGTGAGAGGCGATGCCCCGGCCGGCGCCTTCACGCTCTCGGATGTGTCCGGCGTGGCGGTCGTGCCGAACCTCGCCGAGGGCACCAAGTGCGCGCGCTCGTGGAAAATTCTCACCACCATCGGCGCCGATCCTGAATACCCCGATGTCTCGCCGCGCGACGCCAAGGCGTTGCGCGAATGGGAGTCGACGCGCAAGGCGGCGGAGTGAGCGGCTCTTTGACCCGCTTCGGCCTCGCGGTCGCAGCCGTTGCCTGCCTGCTCGATCAGGCGAGCAAGGTTTACCTCCTCAAGGTGCATGACCTTGGGGCCAACCCCATCCGGCTGGGGCCGTTCTTCGATTTTGTCCTCACCCGCAACACCGGGATCAGCTACGGCCTGTTCCAGACCGACAGCGCGCTCGGCCAATGGGTGCTGCTGGGGCTAAAGGCCGCGGCGGTCATCCTGCTCGTGGTCTGGCTGACGCGGGCGCAGGACCGGCTGACCGCGCTCTCCCTGGGCCTCATTATCGGCGGGGCGGTGGGCAATGCCATCGATCGGCTGGCTTATGGCTGGGTGGCCGATTTCGTGTTTTTTCACGTCGCCACGGCCACTTGGCGGTTCAATTGGTACGTCTTTAACCTCGCCGATGTAGCCATCGTTGCCGGGGTGGTCTGCCTCCTGTATGAATCCCTGGTCGCAGACCGCGCCGCAAAAGCGCCCTGATCAAGGGCAATAAGCCGATCTGCCCACACGGTTTTTGCGGAAATTCGAGGACGGAGGCCACTCTCCATGCCGGTAAGGTCCACACGTCTGACCCCTGCCAGCGCGGCCCTTGGCCTGGCGCTCGGTACGGCGTTGCTGGCGGGCTCGTTGCCCGCCCAGGCGGAAGAGGACCTGCCGATCGACCGCAAGATCTTCCGCGGCGTCCTGGAAGGGCTCGGCCTGCGCGATTCCGACACTCCGGCCATCAACTACCAGGAGCGCGCGCCGCTGGTTATTCCGCCGAGCCGCGGTTTGCCGGCGCCGGAGACGGCCAACGCGAGCGCCAATAATCCGGCCTGGCCGAAAGATCCGGACATTGCCCGCCGCAAGCGCGACGCCGAGATCGAACGCAATCGCAATATCAGCGAGGAGCGCGAGCGCGAACAGAACCCGCTCTCGCCCAGCGAACTCACGCCGGGCGGCGATCCGCGCAGCGTGCGCGTCAGCCGAGGTGCGCCGAACTCCGCGACGCCGGGCGACCGTCTGTCCGCCAGCGAATTGAACCAGAAGAAGTCGATCTGGAGCAGCATCTTCAGCCGCGACGACGACGAAGAGGTCGGCAAGTTTACGCGCGAACCGCCGCGCGCCGCGCTCACCGCGCCGCCGCCGGGCTACCAGACCCCGTCGCCCGACCAGCCCTACGGGCTCTCGAAGGGCACCAAGAACCCGACGCGGGAACCGAACAATTATTTGGAAAACCACGGCACCGTGAACAGCGGCCGTTAGCGTCGTTCGATCGGCGTTCCGGGAATGCCGATCGTCGTGTCGTGCGTGGGGCGCGCCACCGAAACCGGAAGAGCATCAAACGTGCATTCATATCGCTTTGCTAGTGTCGCCGGCGGCTTCGCGCTTGCCGGCGCGCTGACATATGCCGCGGTCGCCGCGGAGTCGTCGGGCACCAAGATCGCCGACTTCACGTTGCCGAACGGCCTTGAGCTGGTGGTCATTCCCGACCATCGCGCCCCGGTCGTCACCCACATGGTTTGGTACAAGGTCGGCGCCGCCGACGAGACGGCTGGCAAGTCGGGCCTTGCGCATTTTCTCGAACATCTGATGTTCAAGGGCACGGCCAAGCACCCGGCCGGGAAATTCTCCGAAGAGGTTGCGCGCGTCGGCGGCCAGGAGAACGCCTTCACCTCCAACGATTACACCGGCTACTTCCAGCGCGTGCCGACCGAGCAGCTCAAGACTGTCATGGAATTCGAAGCCGATCGCATGACCGGCTTGCAGCTTACCGACGAGGTCGTGCTGCCCGAGCGTAACGTGATCCTGGAGGAACAGAACCAGCGGGTGGCCAATAATCCGCGCGCCCGCTTCGGCGAGCAGATCGACGCCGCGCTCTATCTCAACCATCCCTACGGCAAGCCGGTGATCGGCTGGCGGCATGAGATGGAAGGCCTCACGCGCGACGATGCGCTCAATTTCTATCGCCGTTATTACGGGCCGAACGACGCGGTGGTGGTGATCGCCGGCGACGTGGAGCCGCAGGCGGCGCTCAAGTTCGCGCAGGACACCTACGGCAAGGTCGCGCGCAATCCCAATCTGCCGACGCGTTCGCGCCCGCTGGAGCCGCCGCCGGTGGCGCCGCGTTCGCTGACGCTTGCCGATCCGCGCGTCGAACAGCCGGTCGTCCAGCGCAGCTACCTCACGCCGTCCTTCGCCTCGGGCAAGCCGGGTCAGTCGGAATCGCTCGAGGTGCTGTCGCACATTCTCGGCAGCGGCAATAACAGCCGGCTGTACCGCACGCTCGCCGTCGACAAGGCTCTCGCGGTGTCTGCGGGGTCCATGTACGACAGCTCGGCGCTGAACTTCTCCAAGCTCACCGTCTACGGGGCGCCGCGCGACGGCGTCACGCTGGCGCAGGTGGAAGCCGGCATCGACGCCGTCATCGAGCAGATCGTCGCCAAGGGCGTCAGCGATGTCGAGCTTGAGCGCACCAAATCGCGGTTGATCGCCGACGCGATCTACGCGCAGGACAACCAGGCCAGCATGGCGCGCTGGTACGGCTCCGCGCTCACCAGCGGCGCCACCGTCGTCGACGTGCAGCGCTGGCCCGAGCGCATCCGCGCGGTCACCGCCGCGCAGGTGCAGGATGCCGCGCGCGAGTGGCTCGACAAGCGCCGCTCGGTTACCGGCTATCTCGTCAAGGACGCTGCTCAACCGGAGAAACGCTCATGATCCGCACCACGCTGGCGGTTGCACTGACCGCGCTGGCGCTCATGGGCGCTCCCTTCGGATTTGCGCCCGTCGCCTCGGCGATGACCATCGAGCAGATCACCAGCCCCTCCGGCATTAAGGCCTGGCTGGTGCGCGAGCAGGCCATACCGCTGGTCACGCTCAACTACGCCTTCCATGGCGGCTCGAGCCAGGACGAGGCCGACAAGGCCGGCACCGCCCATCTCACCGCCGACATGCTCGACGAAGGCGCCGGCGAACTCGACGGCACTACGTTCCACGAGCGGCTGGAAGCGCGCGCCATCGAGATGCATTTCCAGGTCGGCCGCGACGAATTCCGCGGCTCGATGCGCACGCTCAACGAACATCGCGACGAGGCCTTCGGCCTGCTGCGGCTCGCTTTGAGCGCGCCGCGCTTTGAAGCGGACGCGGTTGAACGGGTGCGCGGCCAGGAGCTTGCCGTGCTCCGCCGCGGCATCAGCGATCCGAACGAGCTTGCCAGCCGGAGCTGGTGGCAGACCGCTTTCCCCGGCCATCCTTATGGCCGCGAGAGCAAAGGGACCGTTGAGTCCATGAAGCGCATCATGGCCGACGATCTGCGCGACTATGTGCGCCGCGTCTTCGCCCGCAACGAGCTGAACGTCTCGATCGTGGGCGATGTCGACGCTAAGACGGCCGGCGAGCTGATCGACCGCGCTTTCGGCGCGCTGCCGGCGAAAAACGATCTGAAGCCGGTGGCGACTGCAACGCCGCGCGGTCTCGGCCGCCGCATCGTCATCGACGTGCCGGTGCCGCAGGCAGTGGTGACGTTCGGCGGTCTGGGGCTTGCCCGCAGCGATCCGGACTTCATGGCGGCCTATATCGTCAACCACATCCTCGGTGGCGGCACCTTCTCGTCGCGGCTCTATCGGGAAGTGCGCGAGAAGCGCGGGCTGGCCTACGGCGTCTCCGACAGCCTGATCTGGTTCAAGCGCGCCGCCGTCATCCTCGGCGGCACTGCGACGCGCGCCGACCGCACCGGCGAGGCGCTCGACATCATCGAGCGCGAGACCAAGCGCATGGCCGACGAGGGCCCGACGGCTGAGGAACTGGCGGCCGCCAAGTCCTTCCTCAAAGGCGCCTATGCGCTCTCGCTCGACTCATCGGGCAAGATCGCCGCCCAGCTCACGCAGATCCAGCTCGACAATCTCGGCATCGACTACATCCAGCGCCGCGGCGCCATGATCGATGCCGTGACCATTGCCGACGCCAAGCGGGTGGCCAAACGCCTGTACGGCGGCGGCATGCTGGTGACGGTGGCCGGGCAGCCGAAGGGCGTGACGTCCACAGTCGGCGGAACGGAATAAACGGTCAGGCAGTTCGTGTGTTGTGATCAAGTGTCATGGCCTTGTGCCGGCCATCTCGCTTAGGTAACTCTCCGTCATGCCCATCACCCAATCCATCGGCAGCGCGCTCGCCAAGACCGTTGGCGCGCATGGCGTCGCTGACCAGGCTCTCAACGACGCGCTGCGCAATGCCGACGCCGCGCTTGACGCCTTGCGCAAGCGTCACGCCGACGGCAGCCTGCCGCTGCTGCGCTTGCCAGAGACGGACAGCGATCTTGCCGGCATCGAGCAGGCGGCGGCGCGCTTGCGCGACGGCGCCAGCGACATCGTCATTCTCGGTACCGGCGGCTCCAGCCTGGGCGGCCAGACGCTGGCGCAATTGGCCGGCCATGCCGTTCCCGGCGTTGGGCTGTTGCGTGCTGCGCCGCGCATCCATTTCATCGATAACCTCGACCCCTTCAGTATGGAGACGATGCTGGCGCGGCTTCCGCTCGCCACCACGCGCTTCGTCGCCATCTCGAAGTCGGGCGGCACTGCCGAGACGCTGATGCAGACGATCGCCTGCCTCAGCGCGCTCAAGCAGGCAGGCCTCGACCCGCGCAACGCGGTGTTCGGCATCAGCGAGCCGGCCAAAGAGGGCAAGCGCAACGGCTTGCGCGATCTGCTCGCCAAGCACCAAGTGCCCATGCTCGAGCACGATACCGGCGTCGGCGGGCGCTTCTCGGCGCTCACCAATGTCGGTCTGTTGCCGGCCGCGGCGCTCGGCCTCGATATCCGCGCGATCCGCCAGGGCGCCGGCCGCGCGCTGGCGCCGATCCTTGCCAAGAAGAAAGCCGCCGAGGTGCCGGCCGCCGTTGGCGCCGCGCTCAACGTATCGCTTGCCGCGGCAGGCAAGAACATCAGCGTGCTGATGGCCTATTCGGATCGCCTCGAGCGCTTCACGCACTGGTACGTGCAGCTCTGGGCGGAAAGCCTCGGCAAAGACGGCAAGGGCACGACGCCGGTCGCCGCGCTCGGTCCGGTCGATCAACACAGCCAGGTGCAACTCTATCTCGGCGGCCCGCGCGACAAGCTGTTCACGGTGATTACCGTGGCGGGAGCCGGGCAGGGCCCGGGCATGGACGCCGAGTTGGCGAAGCTCGCCGGCGAGCCGGGCTTTGCCGGTAAGACCATCGGCGACCTCGCCTCCGCCGAAGGCCGCGCCACCGCCGAAACCTTGGCCAAGAACGGCTGTCCGGTGCGTACCATTCACCTCGAGACGCTCGACGAGGCCGCGCTCGGCGAACTGATGATGCATTTCATGCTGGAAACCATCATCGCCGCGCACCTGATGGGCGTCGACGCCTTCGACCAGCCGGGAGTGGAAGAAGGCAAGGTTCTGGCGAAGAAGTATCTGCTGGGTGCCTGAACCGCTACAGTGCGCACCATGCACCGCGTCACCGACACCATTTCCATCGACGACTCCGAACTGGAAGAGTCCTTCGTGCGCTCGTCCGGTCCGGGCGGGCAGAACGTCAACAAGGTGTCGTCGGCGGTGCAGCTTCGCTTTGACGTGCGCGGCTCGCCGTCGCTGCCGAACGATATCGCCATCCGGCTGATGCGGCTCGCGGGAAAACGCCTCACCAAGGAGGGCGTGATCGTCATCATCGCGCAAGCGCACCGCGACCAGACGCGCAACCGCGCCGAGGCGCGCGAGCGGCTGTTCGACCTGATCCGTGAGGCGGCGGTTAAGCCGGTTCCGCGCCGCCCCACCAAGGTGCCGAAAGCGCAGAAGCGCAAGCGGGTCGAGGGCAAAAAGCACCGCGGCCAGATCAAAAGCCTGCGCAGCGGCAAGAGTTGGGATTGAATAGCGGGGGCAGGGCGCCGCGCCGCCTCGCGGGGGCCACGCAGCGCCGATAGAGTGCGGCCTGATCCGAATCAGGTCGTCCCGATGCCCGTCCGCCAACTGTCCGAAGCTGTCGTCAACCGCATCGCCGCCGGCGAAGTGGTCGAACGCCCGGCGAGCGTCGTCAAGGAGCTGGTGGAGAACGCGCTCGACGCCGGCGCGACGCGCATCGACGTGCTCACCGACGGCGGCGGGCGAAGGCTGATCCGCATCACCGACGACGGCGAGGGCATGACCCGCGCCGACCTCGCGCTTTGCGTGGAGCGGCACGCGACCTCGAAGCTCACCGGCGATGATCTTTTGTCCATCGCCACGTTGGGGTTTCGCGGCGAGGCGCTGCCTTCGATCGGCGCGGTGGCGCGGCTCGCCATCACCACGCGGCACGAAAGCGAGCCGCATGCCTGGACGCTGACGGTCGATGCCGGCGTGAAATCTGAGATCAAGCCTGCCGCCTTGTCGCAGGGCACCACCGTCGAAGTGCGCGACCTGTTCTACGCGACACCCGCGCGCCTGAAATTCCTCAAGACCGACCGCAGCGAAGCCGAAGCGGTCCGCGAAGTGGTGCGCCGCCTCGCCATGAGCCGGCCCGACGTTGCCTTCACGCTCGCCGGCGAGGAGCGCGCGCCGGTCACCTGGGGACCGGCGAGGGACGAACTCGCCCGGCTCGGCGACGTGCTGGGGCCAGATTTCCGCGCCAATGCGGTGCGCGTCTCCTCCGAGCGCGAAGGCGTGCGGCTGGAAGGGTTTGCCGGTCTGCCGACGCTGTCGCGTGCCAATTCGCTGGCGCAGTATCTGTTCGTCAACGGCCGCCCGGTGCGCGACAAGGTGCTGATCGGCGCCGTGCGCGCCGCCTATGCCGATTACCTGCCGCGCGACCGGCATCCGCTGCTGGCGCTGTTCGTGACGCTCGATCCGCACGAGGTCGACGTCAACGTGCATCCGGCTAAGACCGAGGTGCGCTTCCGCGACGGCGCGCTGGTGCGCGGACTGATCGTCAGCGCACTCAAGGAGACGCTGGCGCGCGAAGGCCAACGCGCGGCGACCACCGGCGGCGGCGCCACCATTGCGACCTTCCGCCCCGCGTCGATGCCGCGCCGGCCGGGCTACGACTGGCGCACATCGCCGGCGCGGCCCATGGGCTTTTCAGGCGCCGCGGCTGTCGGCTTTGCCGAAGCCGCACAGGCGGCCTTCGACGTCGGCGCGCCATCGGCTGACGCCCGCGTCGAGAGTTTCGAACCGGCGGCCGAACTGATCGAGCGCCCGCTCGGCGCCGCGCGCGCGCAACTGCACGAGACCTACATCGTGGCGCAGACGCGTGATGGTCTCATCATCGTCGATCAGCACGCCGCGCATGAGCGCATCGTCTACGAGCGCATGAAGGCGGCGATCGCCGCCTCTGGCGTGGCGCGGCAGATCCTGCTCATCCCCGAGATCGTCGAACTCGACGAAGCCGACGCGGCGCGGCTCGCCGAACGCGCGGAGGACCTCGCCAAATTCGGTCTCCTGATCGAATCCTTCGGCCCGGGGGCGGTTGCCGTGCGCGAGACGCCCTCGATGCTGGGTGAGGTCGACGTGCAGGGCCTGCTGCGGGACCTCGCAGAGCACATGGCCGAGTGGGACGACGAGTTGCCGCTCGAACGTCGCCTGCTGCACGTCTCGGCGACCATGGCCTGCCACGGCTCGGTGCGCGCGGGACGACGGCTCAAGCCCGAGGAAATGAACGCGCTGCTGCGCGAGATGGAAGCCGTGCCGAATTCCGGCCAGTGCAACCACGGCCGCCCGACTTATGTCGAGCTGAAGCTGACGGATATCGAGCGGCTGTTTGGGCGGCGTTAGTTCACGCGTAAAAACGTGAACTCCGTGTCGTCGTATTGGCGCCGTTCCAATTCCTCGAATCCTTCCGGCGCCTTGAAGCCGGCATCGGCCGTTTCTTCCACCACGACAAGCGCCTCGGGCTTCAGCCAGCCGCCGTCGCGCGCCGAAGCGAGCGCTTTTTCGGCGAGCCCCTTTCGGTAGGGCGGGTCAAGGAAGGCGAGGGTGAAAGGCTCAAGCGGCGCCACCGGCCCGAGCTTGGTCGCGTCGCGGCGGAAGATGCGGGTGACGCCGCCGAGGCCCAACGTCTCGCTGTTGTCGCGCAGCAGCGCGCGCGCCTCGACGCCGTCGTCGACGAACAGCACGAAAGCCGCGCCGCGCGACACCGCCTCGATGCCAAGCGCGCCGGTGCCGGCGAACAGGTCGAGCACGCGTCCGCCGGTGACCGGATCGCCATAGGCATGCGTGAGAATGTTAAACAGCGCCTCGCGCAGCCGGTCGGCGGTGGGGCGCAGGCCATGGCCCTTCGGTCCGGCGATGGGGCGCGAGCGCAAGCGGCCGCCGACCACGCGCATTTATTTCCCCTTGGGGTATTTCGGCCGCGGCCCGCCTGAGCGGTCGCGGCGAGCGCGCCCTTCGCGCTGCTGCCACTTGCCACGCTCGCGCGGCCGCTCTTCGGGAGCTTTCGCCAGACGGGCGGGGCGGACTTCGGGCGCGCGGCGAGGGGTTTTGCGGGGCTCATGCTCCAGCAGCGGCGCGTCGAAATCCGCGCCGGACTCTTTGACGATCGTCTCGCCCAATGTCGCGCGCAGCTCCTTGGTCTCGACTTCCTGCGCTGCGCCCTCGTCCAACTCGCCAAGCGCGAAAGGTCCGTAGGACAGGCGGATCAGCCGGTTCACCTTCAGCCCAAGATGCTCCAGCACCTTGCGAACCTCACGGTTCTTGCCTTCGCGGATCGCAAAAGTGAGCCAAATGTTGGCGCCCTGTTCGCGGTCGAGCGTCGCCTCGATCGGCCCGTACTGCACGCCGCCAATCGAAATGCCGCCGCGCAGGCGGTCGAGTGCCTCCTGGGTCACGCGGCCGAGCGCGCGCACGCGGTAGCTGCGCAGCCATCCGGTCGCCGGCAGTTCGAGCACCCGCTTGAGCCCGCCGTCATTGGTGAGCAGCAGCAGGCCTTCGGTGTTGATGTCGAGCCGGCCGACGCTGACCACGCGCGGCAGCGTCTTGGGCAGGGCGCGGAAAATGGTATCGCGGCCTTCCGGATCGGAATGTGTGGTCACCAGCCCGCGCGGCTTGTTGTAGAGGAACAGCCGCGTGCGTTCGCGCGCGCGCAACGGCTCGCCGTCCACCGCGATACGGTCGGATGGCGTCACGTTGAGCGCCGGCGAAGAGATCGTCTGGCCGTTGACGCTGACGCGGCCGGCGGCGATCCAGGCCTCCGCCTCGCGCCGCGAGGCGAGCCCCGCCCGCGCCATCACTTTGGCGATGCGTTCGCCGGATTTGTCAGGATTACTTTTTTCGGGCATGAGCACGATTTATGGCATCGCCATCGTTCATGCAAATCGCCCTCGACGAGGCCCGCGCCGCGCAGGCGCGCGGCGAGGTGCCGGTCGGCTGCGTTATCGTGCGCAACGGCGAGGTGGTGGCGCGCGCCGGCAACCGTACGCTCGCCGACAAGGACCCGACCGCGCATGCCGAGCTCCTGGCCCTGCGCGCGGCAGCGACCGCGCTCGGCTCCGAGCGGCTCGGCGACTGCGATCTCTACGTGACGCTGGAGCCCTGCACGATGTGCGCAGCGGCGATCTCGCTGGCGCGCATCCGGCGGCTCTATTTCGGCGCCACCGATCCGAAAGGCGGGGCGGTGGAAAGCGGCGTGCGGTTTTTCGCAAGCCCCACCTGCCATCACCGGCCGGAGGTCTATGGCGGCATCGGCGAGAGCGACGCCGCCACTCTGCTGCGTGAGTTCTTTGCGGCGAAGCGCTAGGCCGCCTTCAGCAGCGTTTCGCACATTGCTCCGCTGATGCGCCGATCGTAGTCGTCGGCGAGCGCGTTGAGTGCGGCCGCGCCGTCGCCGCTGAACGATGGGCCGTGCATCAGCGCCAGCGTGCGCGGCGCAAGCTTGGCGAGGCCGCGGATGGTCTTGCCCATTCCCGGATTGAGCGTGGAGTACTGGAACAGGTTCTCGCCTTCGATGGCGGGGCCGACGATGTCCTTGTCGGTCAGCGCGGGACCGTTGCCGAGTTGCGTGAACAGATCGCCGCACATCAGCGTTCCGGTCGATTCCTCGTACATGACGCCGGCATCCCAGCCGTGCGGCGTATGCGGCGTGTCGATGAAGCGCACGCGCTTGCCGCCGCCGATATCGATCACGTCGCCGTCGTTGAGGATACGCGGGGTGCGGTCGGCAAAATCATTGAGCGACACCATGGTGCCGGTATTGCCGTGCGCAGCCTGTGCCTGCGGCGCGACGGCGAGCCATTCGTTCATGGCGCCGCATTCGTCGGCCTCGAAATGGCCGTAGCTGATCCAGCGCAGCTTCTCCGGCGGGATGATGCGGCTGACGGCCGCGAGGTTAAGCGGAAACATCTTGCGCAGCCCGGTGTGGAACATGAGCGGCTCGTCGCCGAGCACCAGGAACTGGTTGAAGGCGAAGCCGGCGGGCGGCGCGATGTCGGGAACGAAAGTCGACAGGCGATAAATGCCGGCGGCGATTTCATTGACGGTGGTGTGCATGAGGGTCTCCAGCGGGTGGCGGTTAATTCAATGCACAATGATGTATTATGAAAACACCGCGCCTGTCAACAATCATTGCACATGATTGTGTAATGGATAAGCTCCGCCTGCCACGCCGCAGAGCGCGCGCAAATAGGCTGAAAAACAGCAGTTTTTGAGGTGCAGGCGGCTAGCGCGCGGGTTGGCGCCGGGACCCTGCGACAGAAAGGCGCGGAAAAGTTTTAGGCGAGCTTGTCGACGTGCTGGCCCATGCCGGGCGGCGGCGGAGGCGCAGACTGCTCCGTCACGGGCTGAACGGTCTCGCGATCGTTCGCCTGCTGCTGCGGCCGCGACTGCGGCGACGTTCCGGTTTTCGGAGTAATGATCTGCACCCCGATACTGGAGATGCTCATAAAATTGCCCTTCGGATGCGGGCAACTTAGAAAGCAGGTCTGAATATCGGGCGGGCAAAATCGCTAAACTTCGCGCGGTCGCGGCAAGGCGCGATTGACTCTAATTATTTGGTCGCATTTTCTGCGGCGAACCGGTTCGCACTTCGCCGGTAAATGCTCTACGCCTGTTGCGCGAACTCCCACGCCTTCTCGGCGAGCGGTCGGATCATCTCGGCTTTTGCCGGCGCGTGTTCGCTGGTCGCGGTGCCGTCGCGCACGCGGCCGATAATGCCCTGCAGAATGGCGGCGATGCGGAAGAAATTATAAGCGAGATAGACCGAGAGATAAGGCCGCGGATCGAGCCCGGTGCGCGCAACGTAGGTGTCGACGTAATCGCTCATCGACGGAATGCCGAGCGCCTTGAGGTCGTGGCCGACCAGCGTCGCCGTGCCGGCGGCGCTCTCCGAATGCGGCATGTGCCAGGCCATCAGGTGATAGCTGAAATCGGCCAGCGGATCGCCCAGCGTCGACAATTCCCAGTCGAGCACCGCGATCACCCGCGGCGCGTCGCGCGCGACGATCATGTTGTCGAGCCGGTAGTCGCCATGCACCACGCGCGCCGGCCCGCTCGGCGGCACATGCTTGGGCAGCCACTCGATCAGCCGTTCCATCGGCTCGATCTTTTCCGTCTCCGACGCGCGGTATTGCTTCGACCAGCGGTCGACCTGGCGCGCGACGTAGTTCTCGCCCTTGCCGAAATCGGCAAGCCCGATCTTGACCGGTTCGAACGTGTGCAGTTTGGCGATGGCCGCATTCATCGAATCGTAGACCGCCGTCCGCTCGGCCGGATTGGAACCCGGCATCTGCGGCTCCCAGAATACGCGGCCGTCGGCATAGCTCATCACGTAGAACGCCGTACCGGCGATGCTGTCGTCGTTGCACAGCACCAGCGGCTCGGCGACCGGGAAGCCCTGCGCCGACAGCGCGCTGATCACGCGATATTCGCGATCGACCGCATGCGCCGACGGCAGCAGCTTGCCGGGCGGCTTGCGCCGCAGCACGTATTTGCGCCCCGGCGTTTCGAGCAGATAGGTCGGGTTCGACTGGCCGCCCTTGAACTGCTTGACGCTGAGGGGGCCGGCGAAGCCTTTGACCGTTCCGGCGAGATAGCTCTCCAGCCGCGCCGCATCGAGCCGCAGCGCCGGCGCCGCCTCCTTGGTGCCCGAGAACGCCTGCTGCCGGTCGACGCTGGTCATGGGCGCACGTTGCGCCCGCGGGCGCGATGCATGCGATCGACAAAGCCGGCCAGCCGCGGCGTGCCCCATACGATCAGCGCGGCATTGAGGACCAGCAAGCCCGTCATGGCGAGGACGCCGATGGTCGTGCGCGTCAAGGGCTCCGGCGGCAGCGCCAGAACGATATGCGCATAGAGCCAGTTGAAGGCGATGACGGAAATCGGGCCGAGCAGGACGGTGTCGCGCATCGGATCAAAGTAATCCTTCTCCTCGATCACCGACAAGGTCGCCACCGCGAACAGGCCCGGCACCGGCAGGGCGCTGAACATGCCGACCCAGTTTGATTCGAACACCTGCGCCACGGCCAACAACAGGCCGAAGCAGCCGGCAAAGAGCCCAAGGCGGATCGCGCCGTTGGTATTGCTCCAGAAGGCGATGAGGGCGCGCAGATGGTGACCCAGGCCGCCGCTCATTGCGCCTGCCGTCCGCCTATGCGGTTCCGGCTTCCAGAACAAGACGGCGGCGAGCAGGGCGATGCCGCATTGAATGAGAAGCAACCCGCCCGCGTCGGGTAGGCTGTCACGGTTGAATACGATGAGCGGCGCGCCGATGGCCCAGATTGCGGTCCAGACCAGCAGCCTCACGACCAGCTTGACGTTTGGTGCCGCAGTGCGGAAACCCGGCAGCGCGTCGGTTCCCATGATCATCAGGAACAGCACGACGCCGTTGAACACGACGATGGCGTAGATCGAGCGGGCGACAGCGAGCGGATCGCTGCCGGTCAGAATGCCGATACCGTTGAGGATCGGAAAGGTGAGCAGAACGCCGGTGACGCGCTTGTCGTAGAATTTTCCGACGTAGCCGAGCGCGGCAAAGACCGAGAGGCCGAGCAGCAGTTTGATCAGCGCGGTCGCCGTCTCCGCCAGCATGCCGGCTATTTGCGTCCTTCGAAGGAGACCGGCGCGTCGGCGAAGATCTTGTACGACTGCGCCTTCGGCTTCGCCTTGTCCTCTTCATTGACGTATTGGATCGAGCTTTTGCCGATGAGATCGCGCGGCAGGATTATCACGCGGATGAAGCGGGTCTGTTTGTCGGCCGAGGCCTGCGCGAATACTGGATCGGGTCCCGCCTCGTACCAGGCGCCGCCCGGCCCGTAGGACGTCGAGCGCCCATGCGTGTCGATGCGGATGCCGCCTTCGTACAGGCAGCGGATGCCGGGGCCTTGATG
>Ga0134124_10000712_pt1 | contig 26598 bp, 17 predicted proteins | sample KB304_FD_96880 | JGI IMG/M metagenome (GOLD analysis project Ga0134124, IMG submission 96880) | Terrestrial soil microbial communities without Nitrogen fertilizer from Kellogg Biological Station, Michigan, USA - KB3-0-4 | ecosystem: Environmental > Terrestrial > Soil > Unclassified ... | reverse complement strand
GAGCCGAACGTGGCCAGAACCCGCATGCCACCGCCGACGGAGTATGATGGCAGAAACCATTCTTGTCGTGCGTACGCGTTCCAGAACAAGGATTCGGCGAGCAGACCGGTGTGAAGGGACGGCCGTGCGCTCCCGTTTTGGTACGTGATGGTTCCACCCAGCTCGCCGTCGATGGCCAGAACCGGCCGGACGAGTTCGCCACCGCCATGTAGCGCGCCCGTCACTCCCAGTCGCGAAAGGCCGAGCAGCGAGAACCGCAGCAATGGCCCGAGTCCCGCGCGCGGACGATCACTGCAAGTCGGAACGTCATTCGTGTAGTGGGTCGCGAAGCCCTCGACACCCCATTCGAGCCCGCGGTCTCCGCCGAATGCGTAGCCCAGAAAAACGCCACCACCGACCGTGTCGAAGCCGGGGATCGACCACTCTTCCTGCGCTGTTGCTGGTGCAGCACTCAGCAGTGGGGCGAGCCCCGCGAGGATTAGCGAACAGACTTTGAGGCGCTGATCGAGCATGGGGTCCCTCGAGCATAGCTCGTTGCGCCGCTTCATCTCTCAGCGCGCTGCTTTGTTCGCAAAACGGCGCCTCGGCCGGACAGAAGTTCGGTGGGTATCGGTTGAACGCCAGTGCGTCGGGCGCAGCAGGGCCGCAGCACCATCGCGGGTTTCGTCGGCGGTAAAGACGTCGCGTTCGATCCCGACTCGAGTCAGCAGTAGTCGCGGCTGGCAACGGAAACATCCCCGGCGCTTGCGTGCCGGGGATTCGACTTTGCACCTCAGAACATCAAGTTCCCAGGGCCGAGGTTGTAGTTGATGTTCGCGCCAATTGGATCGCGAGCTCCTTCGACGCGCGACACGGCGTTCGAAATACGGCCGCCTCGCGACGACAGGGGAGCCGCAATGGCGGCCGCGATCTCGGCTCGCGCGAGTCCAATCTGAGCAACTGAAACCGGGTAGAACGGCTGAACGGGGGCGTGATTGAGCACGGTCAACGCGTCGTTCAATTCGCTGTCGGCGAGTTGCATCAGGCTGATTTGAAGATCGGCGCGAGTTCCGCCAAAGCGGTTGAACAGCGTGCGGGCGGCGCTGAGCCGTTGCTTCGCGAGATCGAGGTTGAACGCGACGTTGAGCGCGCGCAAAAATCGTCCAATGGCGTTGCCTTCGTCATTACTGAACGCGATCGGTGTGCCAAAGCGCGGAACCATGTCCTTTGCGGCTTGCGAAGCGCCGAAGCCGTTCGGATCGATGTAGAAGAAGACCGCGCTCTCGATCTCGCTCGACAAGAAGAAGGCGTTGTTGTGGAAGAACGGCCCGGTGTCGGCGGCCTCGATCAACGAAGGAGTGTTGAACGTACCATTGCCGAAGGCATTCTTGTCGCCCACGTTGGGATCGGCGCTCAACCCGGCCATGTTGGGCTGTGCCAAGCCGATGCCGCCGAAGCCGCCATCGAAAACCGGGGTCCCGTCGGCGAGAACTCCGATCTGGCCGACCGCGGGTGCGGTGCGGATCTCGGTGTCGAAATTGCGACCCTTGCCGGTATCTTGAAAATTGGCGCCGGCGTTGAGGTGACAGAAGTTGCAACGCCCCTTGTTCGGATCGAGAAAGGCCTGACGGCCTAGGTTCGCGGCCGCGTCGAACAAATTGACCTGGGTCAGGTCGAGTTCCCGCGTGCGGCCGAGCGAGCGCTGGAATTCATTCGTGAGATCGAGTTCGAGTGGCGTGGCCACGCGAAAGTCGACACCGGCGACGCGCGAGAGGGTCTTGGTGTAGTGCTGCTTGATCGCACCCTGAAGGAAGGCGCGGAGCGAGCCGTCGTCCGGAGCGCCGTCGCCGCCCCAACCGGTCCGCTCCACCGGCGGGATCGTGGTCTTGGGGTCGGTCGCATCGGCGGAGATGGTTTGACTCAAGGACAGGGTGTGAGGGACCGCGCGCAAGATGAATTTGCGCGTCGGATCCTCGAAGCCGTCGACGTTTTCCAGCACATTCCCGAACGCGAACAGGCCGTTTTCGCTCTCGAGCGCACTGAGCGCCGGGTCGTTCTTGAATACGAACAGTGGATCATTCGGATTTTGGGCAAAGAGCGCAGTGACGAACGGCCCGTCGATGGTCGTATTGTGCCCAATCGGATGACACGACGTGCAGGTGCGGCCGTTGCCGCCGAACGTTTCACGCGCAAAGATGTCTCCGCCTGCGCAGATCCGGGCGCTGATCAGCCCGGTGACGACGCGCGGATCTTGCGCGCACGCAGTTAGACGATTTTGCGCGGTGAGCGCGCTCGCTGAAGTCGCAGCTGGCTCGAGTTCGACGTCAGCCGCGCTGCTACACGCGTTGGCGAGCAGGCTGGCGAGCGACAGGGCAAGTAGTGAAAATTTCGGTTTTTTACCAAGCATGATTGCTCCTGATCAATGAAGGCTTTCCGCGCATGACGACAAAGGGGAGCGGTGACGAGTTTCGTCACCGCTCCAGACACGTGCGAGACGCCGCTGTACGGGGCTCGCGTCTCGCTCTCGGCCTCAACCGCCGAAGCGGATGTTGTCGAACAGGTAGGGTGAACTCGAGTTCGGTGCGTTGACCGCGATCTTCAAGCGAAGGTCAGTAAAGCTGCCTTGGAGCTTGGAGACGACGCTCGCCGGGATCGAGAACGACAGCGTGCGATAGCTGTTGGCCGCCGTGCCTGCGAGGCTAACTTGACCCAGATATTGGGCGTAAATCTGGGCCGAAGGCGCGTCCACGGTGAGCTGCACGTTCCCATAGCCGAGCGAGATCGGCGAGCGAACGTCGATGGAGAGGGTGCTGCTCGGCGTGCCGACGCTGCTCAGTGGCGCCGAGGTGAGCTCGGTGTAGTAGAAGCCGGCGACACCTAGCGACGCGACGCCTTGCGTGACGATGGCGCTGCTCGAGACCGTTCCGCTCGATGCCGTCCATTGGCTCGCGTTTTCGAAGCCGAACACCGATGCCGTCGTCGAACTAGTCCCTTGTTGAGTGACGATGCTGACGTTCGCGACTGCGTGCAGATCATCCCAGTCCCCGTTGCCGCCGCTGAAGCCGACGAAGACGGAGTTGGGCAAGGTCACGCTCTGGCGGATGACTTCGACACCGTCCACTTCGACGACCACGATGCTCGGCGTGCCCCCAGGATTCGCGGCATAAAGGCGCACGTGTCGTGTGACCGGAACTCCGTCGCGCAGGGCGGGCACGTTGGTCGAGGTGGCGAGCCAATTGAGGTCGTTGTTGGTCGTGCTCACCGGGCCGTTGCTCAGTCCGACGAAATTGGCCGAGGGATCCCCGCCATTTTGGTAGGTGTCGAGCGCCAGCGCGATGCCACGGATCCCGACGAACCCAAGCCCGCCACCGGCGCCGCCGAGTGAACTGGGGGGCTGCAATGCTGCGTCTGCGAGCACCAGCGCCATGCCATCGGCGCCGATGCCCGAGCCAATGATCGTGTCGAAGCTGACGTCGAGCGCGCTCGAGGGGAGTGCGCTGGTCCAGAATGCGCTGCCCGCGCCCGGGCCGGAGTTCGCTTGGGTGAGCGTGAACAGGTTTGCGGCGCCCGCGGCCGTGCCGTTGAATTGCCACCCGGCCACGCTCGACGAAGTGACGCCAGTCAGTGCGGTCCCGTGGAGTGCGACCTGCTGCAGGCCATTGTCGCCAGTGCTGTTCAGTTCCCACACGTCATCGTGCGCGCCCTGTCCGGTCGGTGTGTAGGCGACCAGTTCGGTCAGACTTTGGTTGACTCCGATGACGGTCCCCTCGCTGAGCTCGGTCAGTGCCGCGAACGGGCCTTGCACTGGCGGCTTGGATTTGGTGATCTGCAGCGGTAGCCCGCCGGTGTTACTGACCTGGAAGGCCTTGAAGTGCTTGTTTCCGAGCGCGACGCGGCCAAAGTCGACGGAGAGCGGTGTCACCGTCAAATGGCCGGGAACCGCGCAAGTGCCGGTGAGACCGATGGTCGCCGAGCCACCGCTGGAAGTGATGCCGAAGGTGCGACTGAAGTCGCCGAGCGCGCCGGGCGCGAAGCGCAACGTCAACGTCACGGAGGCGCCGGCGGCGAGCGTCGTGCCGTTCGAGGGCAGCTGAACCACCGAGAAGGGCGCGCTCGGTTGAGCGAAGCTCTGCAGCACGAGAGTCGTGGCGCCGATGTTGGTGAGCGTCAGCGGTTGAGTCACCGGCGTGTTCAGCGGCGTGCCGCCGAAGCTGAGCACCGGCGCCGACACCTGCAATAGCGCGTTCGCAGAGAGCGCCGTGCCGCTGAGCGAGGTCGAAGCGCTGCCGGCGCTCGTGGCCACAATCAGACTCGCGCCTTTCAGGCCCGGCGAAGTCGGCTTGAAGGTGACGGGGACGGTGGTCGACGCTCCCTGGGCGAGCGTGGTTTGAGCGGGCGAGCCGACCACGAACTCCGGAGACGAGCTCAGCACGCTTTGAATCGTCAATGCTTGATTGGCGGTGATGGTCACGTTGCTGACGGCGGTATTGCCGACGACCACGTTGGAGAACTGCGCAGGAGTCGCGCTCAGCACGGGCGTGACGGGCGAACCGAAGCCGAGTACGTGCCCATCACGCGTGCCCACGTAGATGCGACCGTCGCCAACTCCGGGCGGGTTGAACTTGGCAGATATGCCAATCGGCGCGCGAAACAGCTCGTCGAAGCTGCCGCTCGCGTTTGGTACCGCGGCGTAACCGCGCAGCTGAGCGCCCGCGCCGCTGCCACCGGGCGACCAGATGATCCACACGACCGCCGTGCCCGAAGTGGTGCCATTGGCGGTAACGATCGGCCGACTCGACGAGAAGCCGAAGCCATCCGTGCTGTGCGCCGCGAGGTCCAACGTGGGCTTGCCATCGACGGCGAGCCCGCGATGGTAGGCATACAAGAGGCCCACACTGCCCGCGGTGGCCGGACCCGCAGCGGCGGTCGGGAGGTACACATAGCCACCGTCACCCGGCCACACTGCAGGCTTCGACCACGCGCCGCCGTTGAGGCCACTCCGGAACACGTAGGCGTCCGTGCCATTGGCGCCCGTGCCGATGCCGCCCAGGTTGTCGCGATTCAGCAAGTACACGTAGCCTTGCTTGCCGACTGCGACCAGCAAATGCGGGAACGCACTGGTCCCGAACGAATCCGGTAAACCGACCGGGGCACCGGAGGCAAAGTCCGCATCGTAAGTGTCCAACTGTTGCGCGTCGGTCGGGGCGAAAAAATCAGCAGCGCGCAGGTTGCCATTGCTTTGAACGTCCACGCGCACGACCGCTTCGCCGAGATTCGGCAGCGCGCCGGCTTCGGAACCGAAGTGCGTGGGGGCCGGAGCGCCGCCGTTGCCCGTGGCGACGAACATTCGGCCGGCGCCGTCGGACATGATGCCGCCACCCGATTGCCAAATACCAGCGCCTGAGTCCGTCGTGTTCGCGACCCAGCGCGTTTGGCTCGTGCCGTCTTTGCTCACGCCGACGATCCAGCCTTGCCAGGGCGGGTTGTCGCAATGTCCGCCGAAAGCCGCGTAAACCTTGTTGCCCAAGAGCAGCAGACCCGGCCGCTGCAAATGCTGCTTGGCGTTGAATTGCACGTTCGCGTTGCTGGCGGGGCCGGTGATTTCCACCGGAAAATTCGGCTTCTCGGCGCCAGTCGCCACGTCCAGCGCGTGCGCGAACGTCTTCGCGTTGCCGCCTTGAACCACTTTGGCGAAGAGATAGGCGGTGTTCGTCGCGCTGTCGATCACCGGCGTGCCGGTCACGCCGATCGTGGGCGTGAGGTCATTGCAGCCCAGGGTGCTCGGGTCGAAGGGGGTACCCAAATCACTGCGGTGCCAGCGGGTCGCGCCCGATTCCGGGTCGAGCCCGTACAGATCGTTCGTCTCGGTGGCGATCAACAGCGTGCCCTGTGAAACCAGCGGCTGCGCGTAAACCTGCCCGTTGACGTTCGCCGTAAAGAGCTTGCCGAACGTGCCACCGGTGACGATCGACGGCGAAAGTCGCGGCTGATTGCCGTAGAACCCCGTGCGCAGCTCATCACCCCCTTCAGTGATGCTCGAGGTCGACAGGGCTTCCGAGCTTTGCGCTAGCTCTCCGTCCTCAGCAGGGCCCGAATAACTCGAGCAAGCGCTTGGGCCGAAACACGACGAGAGGGCAAGCGCGACGAGGACGCCGCTCGCACCCGCTTTGCGCCCTGAGTTGAAATCGAATGACATGCCGGAGTTAGAGCCCGGCCTGGTTGCGATCTTCGCAGCGCGTCTGAAAAAAACTTCGTCACCCACGCGAGTGAATCTCGCGCGAGTGAATTAGTCGCTGCTGCCGGCTTGTCCGACGACACACTTCCCGTTGCTGCAACTCTCGCCGTCGCTGCAGGCCGCCATGTCGCAATGCCCGCAATGGTCCGAGTCGACGAGCACGTTGGTAAGGCAGCCTGTTTTTTCTTCCGGACAGTCGAAGCCGAACAGGCAAGCGGCCACCACGCACGTTTCGCCGTCACAGCGGGGGATGGCGTTGGTCAGCCGGCAGGGCGCGCATTCCTCGCGTGCGCAGCCATATGCCGGATCGCTGACTTCCACGCATTGGTCACCGCACAGCTTTCGGTTGGAGCCACACCCTTGGTCGACGTCGGATGTATCGACGACCAGCGAGCAACTCAGCGCACCGAGCCAGCCGGCGGCGATGATCGAACGGACGAGCGAGCGTCGAAACATCAAAACCGACCGCGCCACGTCAACGAGAAGCCCTCGCGGGTCGCGCTGACCGTTGGGCCGGAGGGTGGCAGCTCCTTGAATACGACTGGGCGCTTCAGATACGTGTAGATAGCGAGCCCTCCCAACACCAAACCAGCACCGCCCGCGATGTCCGCCACGAGCAGGCGCGCCTGGATCGAGGAACGGATCCGAGGATCGCAATTGGGCGCGCAGATCTCTCGAGCATCGCCGTGCTCATTCAGTCCGGACACGAGGAACGCGGTCGAAGTCGCAAACGCGGCCAGGGCCCCGGCCGAGAGCCAGTAAGTCGATGCCGGAACCGGACGCGTCGGAATGCGAGTCGGCTCTGCGGCGGGCAGCGCTCGAGGTCTCGCAAAGCGCACGCGTTCGAGGTGATTCTTCTCGCCCTTCTCGAGCGAAAAGTTCACCACTACTGGCTGCTCGCCGAGCAGCTCGAAACGCAGTTGATGTGCTCCGGGCCACAGATCGATGGGGCTCGGGGGCTCCTTCAGCTGCACCTTCGCGCCGTCGAGTTCCACTCGCAAACTGGACGCTGCCACCTCACCCTCGATCACGATGATCAAAGTCGGCATCTGTCGCGCGAGTTCATCGAGCCAGGCGCGGCAATCGGCTGCGATCGCCAATGGGCAGCGCTCCTCGGCGCAACTGAGCATCGCCGCGCGTGCGTCGTCCCATTCCTCACCGAGACGTAGCTGGCGCGCGCTGTCGTGCTGCGCGACGCACTGCTCGACCTCCGCACGAGAGGTCTCTTTGCTGCTTTCGGTTGGCGTCTGGGCAAAGCAGAGGGAAGTGAAGAACGTGCTCAGCGTCAGCGTGAGCGTCGCGGCGCTTCTGCCGTTCATGGTGCTTGCTGTCCCTCACTGATCCGCCTTTGCCAACGTTCGAGCAGTGGCAGCGCGTTTCGCAGGAGCGCAACCACTGGTTCGATTTTCGCCTTCGACGCGCCTTCGGCCGTCATAGCCGAGAGTCGCGTGCTCAGATCACTCGGGTAGTAGGGCGGAAACAGGCCGGAGGTGGCGATCGACTTGTGGATTGAAGGTGAGTCGAAGTCGCGTCGCGTCTGCGCCGCGCGCTCGCCGAGCGACGCTAGGAGGTCCGCAGTCGAGATGTCCCCGCGTGCGGGGATCGAGCCTTTTTCCTGACTGAAGGCCAACTGGGCTTCGCGGGAAGCCAAGGTGTCGAGGAGTTCTTCGCTCGCGCCGGCGTAAGGTGCAGCGACTGGCAACGGAAATGTATCGGAGGTGAACACGAACGTGCCCTCCGAACCGGGGAAGGGCTGCACGTCCACTCGGCCTTCAGCCAGGGCCGGTTTGAGTTCACCGTTGGCCCAATCACCCATCACGCTGAAGTCAGCGTCGCCCGCTTCGACGCGAATCAGGGCGTCGGCCCAACTCAGATCGCCGGTGCGGAGAAACGAGCGCGACAGATACTGCACGCATTGCAGCGCCCGAACGACTGGCTCATGCCAGTCTGCCTCGGATAGGGTGCCGAGAAAGAGTTCGTCGTACAGCGTGCCGCCTTCGTTGTACCGGGTGGTCCCGCTGACCGCGGGTAGCATGTTTTCGAGCGCAAATAGCGTCAGCGTGAAGCTGTCTTTCGTACCCACCGCAATTCGCAGTTCGAGTCGCGCGTCAGGATCGTCGAGCCGAGTGGCGACGTCACTCGGGCAAAGCAGCGCTGGATCCAAGAACGACTGACCCGCGTTTGCGGCCTTGTATCGCTCGAGCGCCGCGCTGTTGAAGTAGATCAAATTCAGACGGTGAATGTTGAGCGGCACGGCATAGGGGAGGCGCTGGGGGCCTGCCAGTAGCGCTTGGTACAGGTCGCGCGGAAGGGCGCCCGTCAGTCCGGTTCTCTGAAAGAGCTCATCGAGCGGAGTGATCCGGCTCGCACTGGGCAAGGCGGCTTCCGTCGTATCCATCGCCGTCCAACGCAGTAAGTCAGCTCCAGCATTGGCTTGGAACGTGGAGGGCGGAGCACCGGCCAAGAGCCGTGCCGTGAGCGTCGCGCGCACCTCGTCCGCGTTGACGTCGCTCGTCACCTGATTGATTGCTTCGGAGTCGGGGTGGTTTCGATTGAAAATGCCCAAGACCTGGTTGAACGCGTTCCGCTCGGAGTCACGCGTCCACCAGCTGTAGGCTTCCAATCGAACCTTGTCGCGGGTCGGAGTGGCACAACCGAGCAGTGCGAAAGCGCACGTCAGCAACAGCGGCACGCCCCGCATCCGCTGCAAATGGCAACGCCGGCCGTCGGTCCGTGGCGTCATCTGCGAGGACATCGTGCTCGACCGCTCCTCTCGTGTATTTACCAATTTCGCCCGCTCTCGTAACCGGGCAAACTCACTCGGGCAACGCCGCACGCGAAAAATCGCCGCAGGCTGGCGAACTCAGCGAAGGTTTTACGAAGTGAGCACTCTAAGTAGCTAGGAAGGGTGTGTCGCGAGCCATGACTAGAGCAAGCGGTGCCGAGCCCCCGCGGTTGGCCAGGCGGGATGACCGAGCTGGCCGGTTGCTTCGCGAGGCGGAGCATGCATTTCGGTCACAACTGTCGCCTGAATTGGCCTGGAAGCGGTTCCAGATCCAGCGCCAGCGGCGCTGGGTGCTCCGTTTTGCAGTGGTAGCGGCCGCGATGGCAACGGTCATCGTCTTCGCTCGCCTTCGCCTCGCCGCGCGCGTTCCAGTCGAGGCAGCAACGCTCGTTGCGGAGCAGGTGCCCGCAACGCAGCCGAGCCCGCTGGCGCCGCCGCTAGCCACCCCGGAGCGGCGGGTTCCGCCATCCACGGCCGCGGTTCCTCGCCCTCGCTCCTTCGTGTCGGCGATTTCGCCGGCGTCGGTTTCCTCGGCGCGCGCCACCGTCGACCTGTCCGCGGAGCCGCTGACCGACGCCACCTGCCGGGCCTGGGTCAGCCGAGGCCACGCCGATCGGGCGGTCGAATGCTATCGGACCATCGCGCGGGAATCAGGAATCGGTGCGGAGGTGGCGCTGTATGAAGCGGCGCGCCTGTCGACCGAAGCGCTGGACGACGCGCAGCGCGCGCTCGCGCTACTCGATGAGCACAGCGCGCGCTTTCCGCACAGCGTGCTGCGCGTCGAGGTCAAGTGGCTCGAAATCCGAAGTCTGGAGCGCTCGGGCCGGCTCGATCAGGCGCTCAGCGCGAGTGAAGCGCTGCTCGATTCGCCGGCGGGCCGCTCACTCGCCCCGAAGCTGCACCTGCTGCGCGGGCGGATCTATGCGCGCGCTCGACACGAGTGCGCGTTGGCGCTCCCCGAGTACGTGGCGCTTCTGGGCGAGCCCGGCCCAGCTGGCGATGAAGCCGAGTTCAATCGGGCTCTGTGCCTCGAACAATTGCACAAGGCCGATGAAGCGCGCGCCGCGTATCAGCGCTATCTCGAACGGGCAGACGCCCGCTCAGCCGACGTCGCGCGGGCTCGGCTGAGCGCGATTGCGAATGCAGCGCTGCCGGTGAACACCGAGCTACCGACGCAGGCGACGCAAGCTCAGGAAGGGCAGCCCTGATGGCCGAATTTCAGCGCTTGCTCGCAGCCGGGACGTGCTCCCCGTTTGCCGAAGTCGATGTCTCGAGTGAAGCGAGGCTCGAGCCGCGAGCCAAGGACGACAGGGAAGATCAAGAAGCCCTCACGCCGTGGGCCGGGCGTGTCGATTCGCGCTTGCTCGACAGTTGTATCGAGGGCGACGAGTTCGCGTGGCAGCACCTGCATCGGCTGTGTTATCCGCGAGCTGCCGCGTTCCTGCGCAAGCTCGGCGTGCGCGAGCTCGATTTGGAAGACGCCGCGCAAGAGGTGTTCGTGCAACTCTTCCGCTATTTGCCGAGCTTTCGTCGCGAGGCCGAGCTCTCGACCTGGCTGTACCGGATTTGCATCAGCCAGGCCCGCAGTGTGCGGCGTCGCAAGCGCGTGACCGAGACCCTGGCGCGTCTGCTCTCGCTCGGTACCGCACCGACGTTCGTGTCAACGCCGTCACTGCCCGACGAAATGGTGCGCCGCCGAGTCGAAGCCGCGTTGTCCAAGCTGACGGAGCGGGATCGCACGGTGTTCGTCCTGTACGAGATGGAGGGCGTGCCGGGCAAACGCATTGCCGAGATCGTGGATGCGCCAGAGGCCACCGTTTGGCGGCGATTGCACGGTGCGCGCCAAGTTTTTCGACAAGCGCTCGAAGCCGAAGACCAATTTTCTTAGGTGCTTGCGGCGTGCTTCAACGCTTGCCGTACTCGGTGAAGACGTAGTCTCTGCTGGCCGCTTTCGTGTGGCAGGCGAACCCGCACTTGGCGTCATTGCCCTGTGGCGGGTTGCCAGCCAACGTGCCGGGGGTGAACGTGTCCGAGGCTGTGTCGTAGTCGAATACCGCGTAGCCCCAGCCACCGCTGTCCGCGAACCGCTTGCTGTCTTTGACCATGAAGTCCACGTTCACCAAATCTCCCGGCACCGTCGCGTTGGGGAAGAACGCGCTGGCTTTGGCTTTCCAATGGACCTTCGCCATCTTGGCCCCGTCGGGAACAGGCTTGCCGTTTGCGGGGATGCCAGCGCGGTAGGCCTCGATCATCGCCGGATTTCCCAGAATGACGGCCACCAATCGCTCGCCGCGACTCATCGAGATCGCGTGCCAGCCTTCGTACCCTCTGAACTCGGAGAAGGCCAGCCCACCGGGTACCTTCAGCGTGTATTTGTTCGGCGCGGAAATGGCCAGGCCGCCCGCGAAGGCGAGTCCAACGGTCAGCAGTCCAATCATCAACGCTCTTTGGTGTTTCATCGTAAATGCATCCATGGGCGTCTCAGGAAGGCCGGCCATTGGACGAAGGTATCGGTCGCTGGCGGCGCGCGCGTTGAATGAACGTTACAAGGCGGCAGTTCTGTTGCACTGTAAGCGCGCTAACACAGAGGGTTGACGAGTGGGCGGATCACTCGATCTCACTCCCCGGAGGAATCATGGGCATGGCTATTGGTGAGGGGGCAGGTGTCGATGTCAGCGCTGAGTCAGGACTCGCGCACACCGCTGCGGTCCATGAGGGGCGGGCGCGGCCCCCGCTCGGTGGCAAGGGCAGCCCGCTGTCCTGGTTTCAAGAGCGCCTCTGGGTTCATCACCAGCGCGAACCCGAGAACACGAGCTACAACTTGCCGCTGCTCTTGCTCATCCGAGGGGACCTCGACGTTTCGGCGCTCGAGCAGAGCCTGACTGAAGTCGTCGCCCGTCACGAGATCTTGCGTACCCAGTACGGGGAGACCGACACGGGAGAGCCCGTGCAATTCGTCGCACCGGTCGAGCGGGTGAGTTTGCCGGTCGTTCCTGTCGACCGCGCGCAGATGTTGCAGCGGCTCGAGCAGCACCTCGAACACCGCTTCGACCTCAGCCGGGGGCCAGTTTTCATCGCGAGTTTGCTGCGCTTGTCGGAGGACCGCCACTTGCTCTTGGTCAACGTCCACCACATTGCGGCGGACGGTTGGTCGCTCACCACCGTGTTTTTGGGGGAGCTGCAGAGCGCGTACGCGGCATTCGCACGCGCAGAACGGCCCGCTCTGCCGCCGCTGACCATTCAGTACAAGGACTTTGCCGCCGTGCAGCGGGCGGCCCCGATGTCCGCTCACCTGGACCATTGGCGGCGAGCCCTCGACGGCTACGAGGACAGCCTCGAACTGTCCACCGCGCACACGCGACAAGCCAAGTCCGGCACGAGGAGCGCCCGCTTCGTGCAGCGTTATTCGAGCGAGTTTGCGAAAGCTCTCGAGCAATTCTCGCGTCGGCACAACTGCACATTGTTCATGGCGCTGCTCGCGGGGCTGGGCGTCACGCTCAGTCGCTACAGCAACAAGGATGACCTGTGCATCGGCACCACGACTTCCGAACGACCGGACGTCGAGCTCGAACCGCTGATCGGTTTTTTCGTCAATATTCTGCCGCTTCGATTGCGCATCGACGAACAGAACAGCGTCAGCGAATTGCTCAGAGCCGTGCGCGGACAGGTGCTGACCGCGTTCGACCATGCACTGCCCTTCGAACGGATCTTGCGCGCCACCGAGGTAGCGCGTCGTGGAAGCGCGAATCCGCTAGTGCCCATCGTCATGCGGCATCAAAATTTCCCTCGCACTTCGATCGACGGCCTGCTGCCGGGGGCCGTGAGCTTCGGCGCGTACCCCGATCCGAACGAGAGTGACGATGCCGTCCGCAAACTGCTTGCGCGAGAACACATGCCGGCGCGCTGTGAGCTCGAGCTGTCGTACTCGGGGGGTGCGGACGAACTCACGGTGGAGGTCGTGTATGCCTCCGATCTGTACGACTACGAGTCCGTGGAGCGGCTCCTGGCTCACCATCAGCGGCTCCTGGAGGGCATGTTCAGCGACGCGAGTCAGCGCCTGCTCGACCTGCCTCTGCTGCGCGACTCCGACATTCAGAAGCTGACCCGGCAGTTCAATCGAGCGCCGATCAGCCCAGCTCCGAAGTTGTCTTTCGTTCAGCGCTTCGACGCGCAGGTCGAGCGGATCCCTGGCGCCGTGGCCTGCTGGGACGAGCGTGGCGCGTGGAGCTACCTAGAGCTCGCACGGCATGCCAACCAAGTCGCGCACGCGCTCTCCGGGCGCGGCGTCGCGCCTGGAGAGCTGGTCGGGGTATGCCTGGAACGAAGTGGTCGGCTACTCGCGACGCTGCTCGGGATTTGGAAGGCGGGCGCGGCCTACGTGCCGCTCGACCCCAACTATCCGAAAGCATATCTGCGGCAGATCCTCGACGACGCGCGCCCGAGCGCAGTGGTTTGCGGCCCGCATCATCAGCAGCTGCTCGAACTCGACGACGCTGGCTGCGTCCGGCTCGATCGAATCTGGGGCACGGACTCCAAGTACCCAGACACGTCGCCCGAGCTTCGCGCGCGGCCCGAAGCCCTGGCCTACGTCATGTACACCTCGGGCTCCACTGGCAAGCCGAAGGGCGTTCGCGTTCCTCATCGCCAACTCGACAACTGGCTGAGCTCGCTCGAATCCTGGTTGCCGTTCGCGGCCGGTGAGGTGGTCGCTCAGAAGACGACGTTCGTGTTTGCGGTTGCGGTCAAAGAGCTGTTCGCTGGCCTACTCAACGGCTGTCCTCAAGCGTTCATCGGCAACGAGACGGTCCGAGATCCGGCCGCGTTCGTCGCCGCGCTGGCCGAATACCGCGTGAGTCGCCTCAACATCGGCCCCTCGCACCTGGCGAGCGTGATCGAGTACTTGCAGACCAGCGGGCGAACCCTGCCGGCGCTCAGGGTTTGCATCACCGCGGGTGAGCCGCTGCCGCGAGCGTTGGTGCTCGCTTTCCGGGAACTGTTCCCGACTGCGCGCCTGATCAACAACTACGGCTGCACCGAGTTGAACGACATCACTTACTACGATACCTCCAACTTCAACCTTCACCGAGACTTCGTGCCGATTGGCACGCCCATCGCCAACACCAAGCTTTACGTGCTCGACCGACAGGGGCGGTTGGTGCCTGAAGGCGTGCCTGGGGAGCTGCACGTCGCCTCGGTGAGCATTCCCGAGGGGTATCAGGGGCTGGACAGCCTGACCGCCCAGCGATTCTTGCCCAATCCGTTCGGTGCTGATCCGAGTGACCGGCTGTACAACACCGGCGATGTCGTCCGACATCTGCCGGATGGCACGCTCGACTTCATTGGTCGCTGGGACTTTCAGGTCAAGGTACGTGGTTTTCGCGTCGACGTGCGCCACGTCGAGAAGGTGCTCGGGGACTTCGCGGGCATTCGCGCTCGCGCCGTCGTGGGCGAAGGTGAACGGCTGATCGCGTTCTACACCAGCGAGCCCGGTCGAACCGTGCAGCACGCGGAGTTGCGTGCGTTCCTGCAAGAGCGGCTACCAGCGTACATGGTGCCTGACGTGCTCGTCCCACTCGAAGCCATGCCGCTGTTGCCGAACGGCAAGCTGAATCGGCGCGCGCTCGACGCGGGAGGAACGGGACAACACCGCTTCGCAGCCGAGTCGCTCGCGACCCCGACCGAGCGCACGCTGGCTGGCATTTGGGCCGTCGTAGTGAACCTACCCGCCGAGCGCATCGGTCGCCAGGCGCACTTCTTCGACATCGGGGGGCACTCACTCTCGGCCATGCGCGTCTTGGCGAGGATCAAGGACGTTTTCCGAGTCGAACTCGATGTGTCGGAAATCTTCGATACGCCGCGGCTCGACGCGATCGCCGCGGCGATCGACCGCGAGCTCGCTCGTCTGCCTGCCAGCGAGCGAGATGCCCAGGCCTCGGCCAACGCTCGACGGGCAAAGCCGCAGGCAGGCGCCGGACTGCTGCAGGACAAAGTGGCGCTCATCACCGGCGCCAGCCGGGGGATCGGCCTAGCCACCGCGCTGCTACTCGCCGAGCACGGCGCCAAGGTCGCCATCAACTTCCGGGAGAGTGAAGCGCAGGCGCTGCGTGTCAAAGAACGAATCGAAGCAGAGGGCGGAACGGCGGAGATCTTCAGAGCAGACGTGACGCACGCCGCCGACGTGCAACGCATGGTCGCGGCGATTCACCAGCGCTTCGAGCGCGTCGATATTTTGGTGGCGAATGCACACATGGACTTTCGACATCGCCCATTCGTCGAGTACGAGTGGACGGATCTCGAACGCAAGGTGAGTAACGAGCTGAAGGCGCTTTTTTACCCGTGCCAAGCGATTGCGCCCGGGATGCTCCAGCGCAAGAGCGGTAGCATCGTGGCGCTATCGAGTAGCCTCTCGAAGCGCAGCGGCGAGGGGTTCGTGGCGCAAAGCACCGCCAAGGCCGCGCTGGACGCGTTCGTGCGCGCGCTGGCCGTCGAGCTTGGCCCAGGCGGCGTCCGCGTGAACACGGTCGCGCCTGGCGTCACGCTGACCGACGCAGCCATCCCGATGTCACCCGCGGTCAAGGAAGCAATCGCCGCTGGCTGCCCGATGCGCCGCAACGGTTTGCCCGAGGACATGGCGGGTGCCGTGCTCTTTTTGGCGAGTGACCTTTCGCAGTTCATGACTGGAGCGTACCTGCCAGTCGACGGCGGGTTCACGATGTTGTAGCGGCCGTCCCGCACTAAGGTTAGCGCGAAAATCCCTCGTCGGTGTCTGGCGATGACGGGTGAGCGGGAGCCGATGGCGCCTGAGTGGTTGCGCCGGGAAAGGTAGGAAACAGCGCAGCTGGCGGCCTGCAACCTGCTGGCCATCGGCGTGTCCAAATTCGGACACGCCGACCAACTATTGGTCAACTGTGCGCGAATCAAATCCCGTTGCCGCAACACTCTGGTCGCAGGATCTCTGGCCGAGGGAGCCTCGCACGCGCGGCACGAGCGTTGCTCTGCATGGGACGTGTTACACGAGGCATGCACGTGCGTGAGGTCATGAAAGCTGTCGCTCGATCAGGCCGAAGAGGCAGCAGAAGCTGCCTCCTCATTTTCTTGGCAGTGTTCATGCTCTGGTCGGCGCGGGCACACGCCGTGACGAAGCGGGAGCGACAGGAGTATGGCGGTCCGCCCCCGCCGCAGGTCGGGCCGGCGCTGTTGTGGGTCCCGCGCGTGGTGCTGTTTCCGCCTTGGTTGGTCAGCGAATACGTCGTGCGCCAACCGATCGGCGCGTTGACGCGGGCCGCTGAGCGCGATCAGTGGCCGGAGCAAATCGTCGCGTTCTTCACCTTCGGCGAGCGCCGTCAGATTACTCTGTTTCCCTCGGTGCTGTTCGATTTTGGGCTGAAGCCCAGCGTGGGCTTCAACTTCGCTTGGAAGTACTTTCTGGCGGAGCCGAACACCTTGCGCGTGCATTTCGGGTTCTGGGGGCCCAATTGGGTGAGCACACGCGTCATCGACGAGTACGCGCTGAGCGACTCGCAGGCATTGACGTTCGAGGGCCAATTCGTGCGCCGCATGGACTTGCCGTTTTACGGCATGGGTCCGGAGAGCCCCAGCAGCCCGCGCCTGCGCTATCAGGCGATGACTTCGGAGTTTTCTCTCGGATACCGAAACACCTTCTGGCGGTCGTCCGCGCTGATCACTCGGGCCGGGATGCGGTCGCTCAGCTTCGGCACCGGCAGCTGCTGCGGTGAGCAGTCGATTGAAAGCGCCGTCGCGGCCGGCTCGATCCCGGCACCACCCGGGCTGGGCGAGGGTTACATCGCTGAATTTCAGAGTGCGTCGCTGGCGTTCGATTCGCGTCGCCCGCAGCCACAGAACGGCACGGGCGTCCGCTTGGAAGCGCACGGAGAGACCGTTTTTGCTCCCGCGCGGCATTCACACGAGGCCCGTGCCTGGGTGGGTTATGGCGGCACGGCTGGCGTGGCGCTCGACGCAGGCGGGGGCCGAGTTTTTGGGCTCGGCGCGAACGCGGAGCTGGTCGATCCGCTGCTGGGAACGGTGCCGTTCACGGACCAGACATCGCTGGGCGGCAACCAGCCCATGCGCGGTTACCTGATCGGGCGGCTCGTCGATCGCAGCTCGCTGATCGCCAGGGCGCAATACACTTGGCCGGTCTGGTTTTACTTGAACGGCGTCGTGCAGGCGGATGTCGGCAACGTTTTTGGCGCCCATTTCGAGGGCTTCGCGGCCGAACTGCTGCGTCTGAGTACGGCCATCGGCATTCGCTCCAATGGGTCACCGGACTCCGGCTTGGAGATCTTGATCGCCGGCGCCACCGATCCCTTCGGTAGCGGTTTTCGTTATTCGTCGTTTCGTCTCGTGATCGGATCTCATCATGGCTTTTAGACGTCCTGCTCTTCGCCTCGCGTGGACTTGGAGTGCCTGCTGCCTATTGGCGTGTGCCCACGATCCGCGCGGCTTTCGCCTGCGCGCGCCCGTGCTGCGCGACCAAGATCTCGATCCGGTTCGCATCGAATGCTCGTCCGAGCGCGACCAGTCCAAGGTGCAGACGGCGGCCTGCATGCCGGAGCTTTACGAGTCTTCATTCTCTTGGGATGCGGTCGACAACTCGATCTTTCGACCGATGTCGAAGTTCTTTCAGGTCGATTCGTATGGTGAGGCCGAAAACGTCAACGCCTTCGACGAAGTTCCCGACTCGAGCTGGTTCACGAATCGAATTGGCGCCCACCCGCTCACCCCGGCGGAAGTGGCGAGCGGCTTTTGTGCGGGTGGCCCGGAGCTCGAATCCGATCCTCCGGCGGGCAGCTGGCCGGTGGACCACGGCAAGGACAACGGGGCCAATCCCGGTTTCCGCGTCAATATCCGGGGCCAGAAGTACTTATTGAAAACCGACGACGCTCAGGCCGAGCGAGCCACGGGAGCTGCGGCCATCGCCGCCCGCTTCTACTATGCAGCGGGTTGGTGGGCACCCTGCGATAGCGTCGTGTACTTCAAAAAGTCGGCGCTCGTGTTGAAGCCGGGGCTGATGATCAAGGCCAACGTCGGTCCGGCTCAACCCTTCGACCAGGCGCGGCTCGATCACGTGCTGGCGGCGGCCGGGCGGCGCGGTGAGCTGTATCGTGCCGTCGCGTCGCGTTGGCTCCCGGGTTTGCCGCTCGGGCCGTTCACCTACGACGGCACGCGCAGCGATGATCCGTCGGACGTCATTGCTCACGAGAATCGTCGAGATCTCCGCGGTGCGCGCTTGATCGCGGCCTGGCTCAATCACTTCGACTCGCGCGAGCAGAACAGCATGTCGACCTGGATGGCCACGAATCCCAAAGATGGCGCGAGCGCCGGCTACGTGCGCCATTGGTACATCGACTTGGGCGATTGCTTCGGCAGTGAGTGGACCTCCAATGCCGTTTCAAAGTCGCTCGGCCACGCGTACCTCTTGGACTTTGGCTACATCCTCGAGGACTTCGCGACGTTCGGCGCGATTCAGCGACCTTGGGACCGGGCCGAGCGAACGCCGGGCGCCACGAACTTCGGTTACTTCAGCGAGCGTGATTTCGACCCAGAGCTCTGGCGCGGCGAATACCCGAACCCCGCGTTCGGACGGATGACCGAGCGCGATGGCGCCTGGGCGACGCGAATCATCGCGCGCTTCACCGAGCAAGATGTCCGAGCCGCCGTCGGTGCGGGGAACTTCACAAATCCGGCGCACACGGAGTTTCTGGTGCGGGTGTTGCTCGCTCGGCAACGGCGCGTGCTGAACCGTTATTTTTCCCGGCTCTCGCCCTTGGCGGATGTTCAAATCAGCGGCCGCCGCCTATGTACCACTGATCTTGCTCGCAGCACGGGCACCTTCCCGAGCGAAACGTTTCGGTATCGAGTCGAACTCAGCCGGGGTCCGGCCGACAGCGCGACCCTTCCGCCGATCGTGGGAGCGCGGGGCGTGACCTGCGTCGATCTCGGCGAGTCGCGCGTGGCGCGCGCTCTGCCCGATGAATCGCCCGAACGTTACCTGAAGGTGCGTCTCTACAACGGCGTGGCTCCAGGCCCGCTCGTCGTCCATTTCTACGACCTCGGGGCCGAGCGGGGCCTACGCTTGGTCGGCATCGAGCGCCCGGGAGGTTGAGCGCCGCGCCTGGCCGTGGCAGAAGCCATGAGCCAAACCGAAAACCCCTACCGTCCGGGGCTCGAGGTCTGGCTCTACGCGAAGGAGGACGTTGATGGGCGGACTATTGCTGGGTGACGTGTCACTGACCGGGGTGGATCTCGATGCCTATTGCCGACGGATTGGCTATGCGGGACCTCGAACTGCCACGCTGTCCACGCTTCGCGAGGTCCTGCGCTTGCACCCGGCCGCGATTCCCTACGACGCAATCGACGCACGCCTCGGCGTGCCGATCGAGTTGGCGCCAGCCGCCGTCGACGCGAAGCTGATCGGCGCGCGCCGTGGCGGCTACTGCTTCGAGCAAAACACGCTGCTCTTGCGTGTCCTGCTCGCACTCGGCTTTCATGCCGAGCCGTTGAGCGCTCGACCGCGCTGGCGAAGGCCTGCGCACGAGCACGTGGCGCGCACACACATGGCCGTGCGCGTACTCCTCGACGGGCGTGATTGGCTCGCGGACGTTGGCTTTGGTTCGTGCATGCTCACGGTACCGCTCGACCTGGGACTCAGCGACCCACAGCAGACGATTCATGAGCCTGCGCGCGTCGTCCCCCTACAGGGCGAGTCGCGCGTCGAGCGTTTGCTCGGCGGCGAGTGGCTGCCGCTCTACGATCTGCTGCTCGCCCCGCAGAAGCCGATCGATCTGCAAGCCGCCAACTGGCTGATCTCGAGGCACCCCGCGTCTTCGTTCCATCAAAACCTGGTCGTCAGCCGCACGCGGGACGAGGTTCGTCACGTGCTCGTCAACACGCGGCTCACCACGCGGCGCGCCGGTGCGGAGGTCGAGCATCGAGAGCTCGACGCCGCTGGGCTCGAGCGATCGCTGGTCGAGGACTTTGGCTTACCCATGCAGGCAAACTTTCGTGCCCTGTTCAGCGAGCTCGCAGCGGCCGTGAAATAGCTCTTTCTGGCGCCGAGCTTCTGTCAACGACGGGGCGAAGTCGGGGTTGGGCCGAGCCCGCTGCCCGCCGTGAATGACTCGAGCGCGCTCGACTCGATGCCGAGGCACTCAATCGCCCAATCCGTGTTCCATCTGCAATACGCCCATTCACTGGCGAAGAGCCGCAAGAATTGTTCTTTGAGCGTGCGCAGCGCGCCGCGCTGCCAACGCTTATGGCAGTAGAGTGACACCCAGCAACGGTACTCACCGTGTCGCGTGAAAGCGTTCTTGGATTCGAGCCCGCTGGCCAGGGGTTGCCAGGCGATCACCATGTCTCCAGGCGCCAAGTCTTGCACTTTCTCGAGTAGCTTCTCGAGGCTCCCGACCATCTCGGGTTCCGATGAGGCGAGAACGGAGGCTCGCGCGAGCAGTTGCTCCTCCGGGTAGCCGCCTTTGTAGACGAGCAGCTTTCGCTTTCGCCCCTTCGCCGCGCCGTTCTTTCGGAGCAGGACCTGTTCGTACGAATGCACGGGCGTAATGCGTCGGTAGTCGAGCGCGCCGCGATCTCCGACGAGCAGGACGGGAACATGAGGCGCAAAAAGAAAATCGGTCTCGTCGTCGTTGTGCAGGTGCAAGACTTGCTGCCGACCGCTCAGGGCTTGAAAGTTCGCGCGAGTCTCGAGACCAAACCGCCGACGGAGGCTGCGCAACACCGCGATGCACGCTGCGTTGTACGCTCCGACGTCAATCACCAGCGGTGCGGTTTTGGCGTACGCGATGAGCTCCGACGCACGCGAGGCAACCTCGGCGTTGACCGCAGACGATGACGACCAGCTGTCGCGGGGTGGAACGAACAGGGGCTCGTGCGGCGGGCGACTGTCCCTCTGGACGCGCCGGTGCTCGGTCAAGAGTTGGATGCGCGCCTCGCACTCGTCGATTGCCTCGGACAGAAGCTCGACGTCGTGCAAGCACGAGCCTCGGAAATCGTTGACGAGCTTCTCCTTTGCCAGGCCCCACTCGATCCCGACGGGAGCCGCGGCCACCGGGCCCGCTGCGGCGCGAGACCCGAGCTGCTTTTCAACGGCAGCGCGCTCGGGAAAGGCTCCCATGGCGGTTCGAGGAGGCGCGTCAGCGACCGGCATGACGAAGGCGTAGCCTTCTTTGTTCAGGGTTCGGATGTAGCGCTGTGCATCGTCATCGCCCAACGCGGAGCGCAGGGCCCGCACTTGTTTGGCGATGTTGCTGGGATTCGCTCCCGGGTGCCACAGTTCACTCAACAAGACCTTGGCGACGATCGGCCGGGGGTGCTGACGGAGCAGCAGAAATAAGACTTTCCTCGGGACATCGCTGAGCGCCACCGGTTCGTGATCTCGGAACACGCCGTGACAACCCGCTTCGTCGACTTCTGCCCAGAACTCCCCGAAGTACAGCCGGTGCATGTTTTGCGCTCGAAATTCAGGCCGCAGCGACTTTCCAAACAGGCGGCCAGCGGCCTGATGGTCAATCTTCGGTCATGGTTCGTTCATCGTACACGAATCAGTTGTCGAGCGGAACTCGAGGTCGCGCCGTGCCAGCGACGAAGATCCGAAACTGCCGATCTCGTCGTCAGCGCTTGGAAACTGCGGCATTGCGGGTCGGTGGCACCGTTTCGAATCGGTAACACGAGTGGAGTATCGACACTTGCCATGTGCGGTTTCTCGCGTCGTGCCCGGGCGACCGGTCGTGTCTCGTTCAATGTCCGGGCGTTGCTCGAAACACACGAATTGGCCTAAGTTCGTGGTGAATCCACCGCTCATCGCTCTGCTCACCGTGAGGTGTAAGCAACGAAGGAAGTGCTCGAAATGTCGACAAATGTACAGGCTTACCATGGCACTGGGGATATGACGGCGCTCGGCATACTGGCTGCGTCGATCGCGCATGAAGTGAATCAACCACTGTCGGGCATTCTCACCAACGCCAGCACTTGCCTGCGCATGCTGGATGCCTCTCCGCCCAACCTCGACTCGGTGCGTGAGGTCGCGCGGCGCCTGATTCGCGACGCCAAACGCGCCGGCGAGGTGGTCCGGCGGCTCCACGTCCTATTCGGCACGCAGCGGTTTCAGGCGGAGCCGCTGGAGCTGAACGAGGCAGCGCGAGCGGTGATCGCGCTGTCGTCCGCCGATCTTCGGGCAAACCGCATCATCGTCCAGTTGCAGCTGGCGGACGCGCTGCCCATGGTCAGGGGCGATCGCATTCAGCTGCAGCAGGTCATCATGAACCTGCTCCGCAACGCGATGGACGCGATGACCGACGTTCACGACCGACCCCGAGAGCTGCTGATCAAGACCGAAATGGAGCAATGCGACCGTCTGCGTCTGACGGTTCGCGACGTCGGCGTGGGCTTCGCCCCGGAGAATCTGGACTCGATCTTCGAGGCGTTCCACACCAGCAAGAGCGGGGGGATGGGCATCGGACTATTCGTGAGCCGCTCGATCATCGAGAGACATCGGGGCAGTCTGTGGGCAACACTGAATGATGGGCCTGGCGCTACGTTCGCGTTCTCGATTCCTTGCGACGGTTCGCCGACCTGACTTGCTCGTGATCGAATGTTGAAAGCGCGTCTAGAGCGTTCTGACTAGGCGCAAGAAAGTGGCTTGATTCGTCTAGTGCGGAGTCGAGTCGAGACTTTCGTATGGGTGTGCATCGGGCGGAGTCGCCCCAAGAACAGCGCGGTGCAAGTTCGCGCCAGATGTTCCGAGGAGACACCATGCAACACTCAGAAGCCAAAACCACTCGTTCTGCGACTGCAATTCCCCACTTGGACGCCGTGACGCTGGGAGCGTCGACGCCATCAGGCTCGACTAGAGCGGCGATCCGTCCTTTCAAATCGACCTTTCCGGAGAGCGCGCTCGCCGAGCTGCAGCGACGCGTCCGCGCCACCAATTGGCCCGACAAGGAAACCGTCGACGACGATTCGCAGGGCGTTCAGCTCGCGACGATGAAGAAACTCGCTCAGTATTGGTCGACCGACTACGACTGGCGCAAGATCGAAGCTCGCCTCAACGAATTTCCGAGCTTCATCACCGAGATAGACGGGCTCGACATTCACTTCCTGCACGTTCGCTCGCAGCACGAGGGCGCGCTGCCGGTGATCATCACCCACGGCTGGCCGGGCTCGGTCATCGAGCAACTCAAGAACATCGATCCGCTGGTGAATCCCACCGCTCATGGCGGAACAGCTGCTGACGCGTTCGATGTCGTCATTCCTTCGATTCCGGGCTACGGATTCTCGGGTAAGCCCACCGAGTCCGGTTGGGATTGTCCCCGCATCGCGCGAGCCTGGACCACGTTGATGAAGCGTCTCGGCTACACTCGCTACGTGGCGCAAGGTGGCGACTGGGGCGCGCTGATCACGGAGCAGCTGGGCGTCCAGGCGGCTCCAGAATTGCTCGGCATTCACGTGAATTTGCCTTCTGCCCTGCCCGAGGAGGTGCTGAAAGCGCTGGCCGCGGGCGCGGGCGCTCCCGCGGGTCTCTCAGGCGAAGAAGCACGCGCCTTCGAACGACTCGACTATTTTTTCAAGAAGGGTCTCGGCTACGCCATCGAGATGTCCAATCGCCCGCAAACGCTGTACGGCATCGCCGACTCTCCGGTGGGGCTGGCCGCGTGGTTTTGCGACCATGACATCTTGAGCTACCGGCTCAAGGCGCGCGCGTTCGACGGCAACCCAGGCGGACTGACGCGTGACGATGTACTCGACAACATCACGTTTGCTTGGCTGACAAACACCGCGATTTCTTCGGGGCGTCTCTACCACGAGAACAAGCTTCCGTTCTTCGTCCCGATGGGTGTCAAAATCCCGATCGCCGTGAGCGCGTTCCCGGACGAGATCTATCAAATCCCGCGCAGCTGGGCGGAGCGCGCGTATCCGCGCTTGATTCACTACAATCGGCTCGAGCAGGGCGGCCATTTTGCTGCGTGGGAGCAGCCGAAGCTGCTGGTGCAAGAGATGCGCACCGCATTCGGGCTGTTGCGCTGAGCCCACGACGCGGGCGGTGCCTCGACGGCGCCGCCCGTGTCTACCACTCGAAAGGCAAACCAAGCCATGACCGAACGAATTTCGGAACGCGCGCTCCAAGCACAGGTCGGTTCGCAGAGCGCACCGATCGACGAGCCGAGCGCCATCCGCTCGTTTCACTCGAGCTTTCGGGAAACCGAGCTAGCCGAGCTAAGCCGTCGCATCAACGCGAGCAATTGGCCCGAGCGCGAGACGGTCAGGGACCAGACGCAAGGCGTCCCGCTCGCGTTGCTTCAGGACCTCGCACACTATTGGGGATCGGAGTACGACTTTCGCAAGTGCGAAGCGAGGCTGAACGAGCAGCCACAATTTATCACCGAGATTGATGGGTTGGACATCCATTTCATTCACGTGCGCTCGCCACACGAGCAAGCCCTGCCATTGATCATCACTCACGGCTGGCCAGGCTCGATCCTCCACCTGCTCAAGGTGATCGATCCGCTGACGAATCCGACGGCACACGGGGCCAGTGCGGACGATGCATTTCATTTGGTCATTCCCTCGTTGCCCGGGTACGGCTTTTCGGAAAAGCCGAGCCGCGCGGGCTGGAGCCCGGAGCGCATTGCGCGCGCGTGGGTCGAGCTGATGAAACGCTTGGGATATTCGAAGTTCGTGGCCCAAGGTGGCGACTGGGGGGCGCTGGTCGTGGACTTGATGGGCAAGCAAGCGGCGCCGGAATTGCTGGGCATACACACGAACTTGGCCGCGGCCGTGCCGGCGAAAGTCATGCAGGCGATTCACGCGCACGGCCCGCTCCCGCCCGATCTTTCGAGTGAGGAGCGGACACAGGCCGAGAAGCTCTCGACCTTCTTTGCCACCGGCCTCGGCTACGCCATCGCAATGGCGACGCGCCCACAGACACTCTACGGGCTCGTGGACTCTCCGATCGGCTTGGCCGCTTGGCTGATGGATCTCGGCGATGGGGATGCCAAACCAGCCGCCGCGTTGACTGAGGCCCTGCACAGAATCACGACCGGTCGATGCGAAGACGAGCTGACGCGCGACGACGTGCTCGACAACATCACGCTCTATTGGTTGACCAAGACGGCGCTGTCGTCGAGTCGACTGTATTGGGAAAACAAGGTCGCCTTCTTCGAAGCCTCGGGCGTCGCCATCCCGGTGGCCGTGAGCGTCTTTCCTGGCGAATTTTATCAGCCACCGAGGAGTTGGGCGGAACGCGCGTACCCGAAGCTGATCTATTACAATCGGGCCGAGAAAGGAGCGCACTTCCCAGCATGGGAGCAACCAAAGGTCTTTTCCAGCGAGCTCCGTCTTGCCTTCCGATCCCTGCGGGGCTGACCCCTAGAAATCGCAGCGCGGGCCAATGGAAGTCGGGTGAAGTGGGTCCAAGCTACCAATGCCCGGCCGTCTTTGGCGACTGCTTGCTTCGTTGCTGTTCGTGTTCGAGGTTGGTTGTTCGCGCAACGAGCCCGTTCGCGAACTAGTAGCGACACGGAGCGTCGCCGGACGAGAGAGTGGGGTAGTGGCTGTGCCCTCGGTCGCAGGCGTCGCTGAGGGATCCAGAGTCGCCCCGGACCCGTTCGCGTTCGATCCGCTGTTCTTTCGCAAGAAGAGCGCACCCGAGCCCGGTGAGTGGCTCGCGGAGCAGCGCGAGCCCGGCCAAACGTTTCTCGAATTCCAGCGGGCGAGCACGCTGCGGCCGACGGCGGAAGGCCGCACGATCGTGCTCCAGCCGCTCGGCGTCTTCAGCGCGGAGCAACGGGCAGTGCTCGCTATTTTGCAACGAGCGACCAACCTGTACTTTGGTTTGCCCGTCCAGCTCGCGGAAAGCAAGCCGTTACCGACGCGCGGACGACGCCTCCGCCAACGCGATGGTGAACCTCTGGCGCAGTATCTCACCAGCGAGATCTTGGCGTCACTTTCGCGCACTGCGCCGGAACGCGCGATCGCCTACTTGGGCGTCACATTCCAAGACCTGTATCCCGAGCCCACTTGGAATTTCGTCTTCGGCGAGGCCGAGCTATCAGCGCGAGTGGGAGTCTACTCGCTCCTTCGGTTCACGCCCGAGTTCAACCACGAAGCCAATGACGAGGCAGCGCGCCAGCGCTTCGTCCGGCGCGCGATTCAGCTGCTCGCCCACGAAACTGGCCATATCTTTGGTATCCATCACTGCACGGCGTTCGCATGCGTGATGAATGGCTCGAATTCACTGAGCGAGTCGGATCGGGCGCCGCTCGAGCCTTGTCACGAGTGCCTGCACAAGCTCGCCTTCGCGCTCGGTCTTCGGCCGCTACCGCGCTATCGCGAGCTGGGTCGGTTCTATGAAGAGCAAGGACTCAGCGACGAAGCGCGCTGGGTCAGCGAGCGGGCGGCGAGTCTGAGTCCGGACATGCGGGCGCGTCCCTAAAGCCGTGTTCGGCGGAGTGGCGTCCGAGACGCCGAAGGCTGTGCCGTTCGCGGTTTGCCTCGTGACCATCAAAGGCACGCCCTCACGCGCGCAGTCGACGCAGGTAGTCCGACGCGATCTCACGCAGTCGCT
>Ga0134124_10000711_pt1 | contig 26607 bp, 19 predicted proteins | sample KB304_FD_96880 | JGI IMG/M metagenome (GOLD analysis project Ga0134124, IMG submission 96880) | Terrestrial soil microbial communities without Nitrogen fertilizer from Kellogg Biological Station, Michigan, USA - KB3-0-4 | ecosystem: Environmental > Terrestrial > Soil > Unclassified ... | reverse complement strand
TGCGGAGTGTGCGCGCTTGCCGGCGCAGTGGCAGTCGAAGTCATCAGGTATAGATTGTCGTTTGCATCGACGTCGATTGCCGGAAAACGCTGTGCGCCGAAGAATGTCCCCTGAGCGACCGCCCTTTTTGATAGCGGTGAGATGCCACCTGTTAAGATCATTACCGCGGCAATTGTAGCGATAAGCCCGACTCTAGTACTTCTATTCATAATTGTGGGGGAGACTCCTGGAGTTCACTTGTTCCACGGATAAGCAGATGTTACACGATTGACGACGCGCCTTTCAACAGATAGTGTTCGGATTCTGCGTTGCTACCTCCGCGTGCTTTGCGGTCCTTTGCGTCTTTGCGTCTTTGCGCTGAGTATTGTGTCTTGCTCTTTCAATACGCAAATACTCAGCGCAAAGGCGCAAAGGACCGCAAAGCACGCGGGACTGACAACACGTTATAAGTCAGAACTCAATAACCGAACATCACTACCCATCTTCGGGGACATGGATGACGGCGAAGCTTCTTGATGGCGCAAACGTAGCTCGCGCGATAAAAGACGAAGTTGCAAGCGAGGTCGTCGCTTACTCGGGGCGCGGGTTGCGGCCGGGGCTCGCCGCGGTAATTGTAGGAAATGATCCCGCGTCGCATATTTACGTTTCGAGCAAGGTCAAAACCTGTGAGCTGCTGGGCTTATACTCGGAGAAGATCGAGCTTCCCGAGATGACGACGACCGAAGAGCTTCTCGCGCTCGTCCGCAATCTGAATTCTCGCGATGAGATCGATGGCATACTCATTCAACTGCCGCTTCCCAAACAAATCGATTCCGCGCTGGTGCTGAACACAGTCGACCCGGCCAAAGATGTCGACGGCCTTCATCCGACCAATGCCGGCCGACTCATGCTAAACGAGCCCGGCTTGAGGCCCTGTACCCCGGCCGGCATCGTCGAAATGCTCGAGCGTTACGAGATCGGGATTAACGGCGCTCGGGCCGTCATCATCGGCCGCAGCCGCCTGGTAGGACTGCCCATCGCGCTGCTGCTGCTGCACCGGCATGCCACCGTCACCATCTGTCATTCACGAACCAAAGACCTGGCATCGGCCGCGCGAGAAGCGGACATCCTCATAGCCGCCATCGGAAAGACCGGGATGGTCGATGCGGATTACATCAAGCCGGGCGCTGCAGTGGTCGACGTGGGCACCAATAAGATCACCACACCTGGCGATCTCGATTACTTTTTTGGTGACGATCCGAAGCGGCGGGCCGCATTTGAGAAGAACGGCTACACGCTGATTGGAGACGTAAATCCGCGCTCGGCGAGAGACGTAGCCGGTTATCTCACGCCGGTGCCCGGCGGCGTGGGACCGCTGACGATCGCGATGCTTATGAAGAACACTCTTACGGCGATGAAGATGCGCCGGGGTTCTTAAGTTTGGGTCCCGAGTTCAGGTTCAGAGTTCAGAGTTCAGGGTTCAGAGTTCAGGGTTCAGAGTTCAGGGTTCAGAGTTCAGAGTTCAGAGTTCAAGGTCCCACTACGTAGTAACGACTTCAGTCGTTGCTTCCTGTGTGCTGACGAATGAATTCGTCACTACGAACCCTGAACCCTGAACCCTGAACCCTGAACTCTGAACCCTGAACTCTGAACCCTGAACCCCTGAACCCTGAACCCTGAACCCTGAACCCTGAACCCGTAGACGATTGCGGACTCGTGCGCTAGAATTTCTAATCTTCAAAACGATCATCCACGCTGGAATTCTGACTGGTACTCGATGAACGAAGGCCGGACATAAGATCGCCAAAAGCGTCCCGCCCATATCGGAGGAATAATGGCTAGAAAAAAAATCACGGTTGTCGGCGCCGGAAACGTCGGCGCCACCGCCGCACAAAGACTGGTTGATAAAGAACTCGGCGATGTCGTGCTCGTGGATATCATCGAAGGCATGCCGCAAGGCAAGGCGCTTGACCTCGCAGAGACGGCGCCCATCGAAGGCTACGATTCGCGGCTCATCGGCACTAACGGGTACAAGGAGACCGCGGATTCGGACATAGTAATCATCACATCGGGGCTTGCCCGCAAGCCGGGTATGAGCCGCGATGACTTGCTCAGGACCAACGCTGGAATCGTAGGATCGGTTACCGACGAAATAATGAAGTACTCGCGGAACCCGATACTGATCATCGTCTCGAACCCGCTCGATGCGATGTGCCACGTTGCGATGAAGCACTCGGGTCTGCCAAAGCAGCGGGTGATTGGAATGGCCGGAGTGCTGGACTCGGCGCGCATGCGTTGTTTTATCGCCGAAGCGTTGAATGTCTCGGTCGAAAACGTCACCGCGTTTGTGTTGGGGGGGCACGGCGATACGATGGTTCCGCTGCCGCGATATTCCACGGTCGCCGGTATTCCCCTGCCGGATCTGCTGCCCGAGGAAAAGATCGACCAGATCGTCAAGCGAACGGCGAACGGCGGCGCTGAAATCGTAAGCCTGTTAAAGACCGGTTCGGCTTATTACGCCCCATCTGCCGCCGCGGTCGAAATGGTCGAAGCGATACTGAAGGACAAGAAGAAGATTCTCCCGTGCGCCGCTTATCTCGAAGGCGAGTACGGCGTCAACGGCCTGTTCGTCGGTGTCCCGGTGAAACTTGGCGAGCGCGGGATTGAAGAGATCATTCAGATCAACCTGACTACCGAAGAACGAGCGGCGCTTCAGCGGTCGGCCGCGGCTGTCCAGGAATTGGTCGAGGTAATGGGAAAGTGAGACGATCCGCAACGAACGCCCACGTAGTAACGAATTCATTCGTTACGAATCGAACGAATAAATTCGTTACTACGTGGCGCAAGGGGAGGCTGATAAATGGATTTTGGAGTAGCGATCTTCGCAACCGACTATGCTATACGCCCCGACGAGCTTGCTCGCGAGCTGGAACAACGCGGGTTTGAATCGTTGTGGCTTCCCGAGCACACTCACATTCCGGCGAACCGCCGCACGCCTTATCCCGCGGGCGGAGACCTGCCCAAAGAGTATTGGCATACATACGATCCGTTTGTGGCCTTGACCGCGGCGGCGATGGCGACTACAAAACTCCGCGTGGCTACCGGCATCTGCCTGATCATAGAACGCGATCCGATTACCACCGCGAAAGAGGTCGCCAGCCTGGACATGCTTTCCGGAGGCCGGTTCATCTTCGGGATCGGCGGCGGATGGAACGCCGAAGAGATGGAGAATCACGGGACGGAATACAAATCACGCTGGCGGTTGCTGCGCGAGCGAGTGCTTGCGATGAAAGAGATCTGGACCAAAGAAGGCGCGGAGTTCCACGGCGAGTTCGTCAACTTCGATAAGCTCTGGTCCTACCCGAAGCCGGTGCAGAAGCCTCATCCGCCGATTCTGATGGGTGGCGATGGGCCGACTACTTTTGATCGCGTGGTCGAATTCTGTGACGGATGGATGCCGATCGGGTTCCGGTTGCCGAACGTCTCCGAGAGGATCGCAGCTCTTCACGCGCGCGCGGAGCAGGCCGGACGCGATCCGAAGTCAATTTCAATAACCATCTTTGGGGCCAAACCCGAGCGCGCCACGATCGATCACTTCCAGGCTTCCGGGATCCAGCGAGTCATCTTCATGCTGCCGCCCGCCGAGCGAGAAGTCGTCATGCCGCTCGTGGACGAGTACGCGAAGTTGATCGGATGAGAATAATGCGTGAAACGTGATGCGTGAAACGTGATGCGTGAAGCGTGAAACGTGATCCGTGAAACGTGATGCGTGATTAGAAGTCTTTTCACGGTTCACGGTTCACGGATCACGTTTCACGCATCACGTTTCATTCATCACGCTTCGGCCTGCACTTCCAATAATAATTCGTAAAGCCTTCCGCTTCGTACATCCGGCGAAAAGTCATCTCCAACTGTTGGTCGATTTTCACCTCGGCCGGATTTCGATCGGTCATCATCAGGTAAGCTCTTCCGCCGCCTTCGAAATCAATCACCGTCATCACGCTTGGAGGGTCGGGATCGGCGTTCAGATAGTCCAGGGTGAAAGTGAACAACGTTGCGTTCTTGTCGGCGAGCCTGACGCTTTCGAAACTGTCCTTCGACTGGCAGCTTATGCAGACTCGCTGACTCGGGTATTGAATCTTACCGCAGTTCAGGCATCGATAGCCGTGCAACCGGTAGATCTCGTCGCGCTTTCGGAGGATAACCGGGGCCGACGCGGATGGCGCCTGCCGGCGCGCCGCTTCGCTGTCGATCAGTTCCCGAAACCTCGCGTAACGTTCATAACTTCCCAGGTTCGCCTTGGAAGCAAGGTGCCCCTTCACTCCGCGCCGCCCGGCGACTGTCCTCGCGTTCTCGATTTCATCGGTCACTTCAAACAACAGAGCGTCACAGCCTGAACCGTAACCAACTACCAGGAGCTTGTCTCCGGGGCTCGCGGCTTCGAGCACCGATGACAGCACGAGCAGCGGCATGGCCGTTCCGGTGTTGCCGACGGTCGAGAACAGATGATCGGGGATTTGCTCGGCTTTGAGCCCGAGGCCCTTCGCTGTTCCCGCAAGCGTCCCGGCGTCGGGCGCGTAGAAGATCGCCTTTGATATTTCCGATGGGCCGATTGCGTTGCGCTCGAACAGCTCATTGACTGCCTGGCGAACGACGCGCTGATAACCCTGCGTGATCGAGAATCGCTCTTCCCACCCTGACACGAATTGATCGTCGCTCGAGCGCCACACGTCGGTCATCTCATCGACGGTCGAATGACTGGCGATCAGATTTGCGATGACCCTGTCGCTGCCGACGCAGATCGCCGAAGCAGCGTCTCCAAACATTCGCTCGTTTGCCGACTTCGGCGCGGCGAGCCTTGTGTCGGCCGCGGCGATGATCACGTTGGAGGCCGACCCTGCCTTGACCGAATCGATAGCCGCCAAAGTGGCTGTGGTAGCCGATCTCAGGGAGCTGGTGTAATCGCCGGTTCTGACGTCGTGACGCAGATCCGCGGCAGTGGCGATCAACGCCGAAGCCTGCTTCTCTGCGTAAGGGGAAGTCGTCGTAGCGAACATCAAGCCATCGACTTCGCGGCCGTCGCCTTCAGCGAGCAAGTCGCGTACGGCTTCGACAGCCATGGTGATCGAGTCTTCGTCGACGTTTGCGACGGCGCGCTCTCCTTCGCCGGCACGCCCGCCCCACGCGCGAGCGATCTCCTTGTGAGCGAGACGATAGAAAGGTATGTAGGCTCCGAATGATGTTATTCCGGTCATGAATGTCTTACTCGATCCTCCCGAAGAAAGTGTTCATTTCCATTTCCAGTTCGTGCAACGTGGTTTCACACGCGAGTACCAATGAGGATCGAGCAATGGTCGGTGGACTACAATCAATTTGTCGAGTTGCTCGAACTCGACGGCCACTTGCTTGCGCAGTTTATCCAACACGGCGCAATTCGCCTTCTGATCTTAGATATCGGGTGAAAGGATTGTCTTCGTCCAAATCAATAAGATCGAGCGGCATTCCCAGAGCGCGCTCAGCATCGCTCATAGCGCGGAAGAAGACCTGCGGCGGCAACCCGGACACGGCAAGGTCCACATCCGAGTCGGGCCGCATTTTGTCGCTAACCGCGGACCCGAACAGATAAACCTCGCGCGCGCCGGCAGCTTTGAGGACGGCAGCCGCATGTTCTATCAGAGTCTCAATGCTGGCGTTCACCTGGTTCTACCTCTAACTTAGCGGAAGGTATCTCAGACCGGATTATTCTACTCGGCGCAACCTTTTTTGTCAGGCATTGGTCAACCTTACATCGTCGCCGTGGCGCGGACGATAGATTGCCGTGTGACGAACCTGTTGCACAACCCGAGCTTTATCCGCTGTGACCAATAATTCCAGCACAACAAACTCGTGGCCCTTGCGCTCGAAGCACTCGGCGATTCGACCTCTAATTGAAATCGTCTCACCGTCGCGGACCGCGCTCCAGTTTTTCAAATCGCTCGCGGCATGTATCCACGGGCCGAGTCGATAGTTGCTCATCAGAATGTGATTGGCCAGGCTCAGAAAAACAAATGGGTGGGTTACAGCTTCAGGGCCAAAGTAGATCGGCAAGCGCTCATCCAGCTTTTCGAGCAGCGTGCGATCGGGCGCTGTGATTCTTTCATTCAACGTTCCGAGCACCGTGCCCGCGATGAGCGATTCGCGCGAAGCAACAGGCCTGGAATCAAATGGCGGCAACGGCGCCTCGGGATAATTTTCCAATCGAGGCTCTCCAAGCCACGCCGCTCGGTCCTTCACCGTCGCAAGCGCAGTTGCGCATACCGTCCCGCCTTCTTTTTCGGCGGTGACGGCGACAGTAATCGGATCGCCGCTAGAGTCTGTTTCGCAACGGACGACCACTTCGTCGCCATCGTAGAAGGGCTGATGAAACTTGACCTGCATCGATCCTCGCTCGAGCCAGTCGAGGCCGAACCGCTCGACGAGTGGAACAGTCATATAAGCGTAGACCGTCACACCAGGGACGAGCCCGCCTCGAAAGCCGTAGCTCGCCGCGACATCGTCGTCGTGAATCTTGTTGTCGGAATCCGGCGACGTATTGCGCGCGCGAACGCGATAGGTTGGAAGTGATTCCGGTGTTGTGCCTTCCGTTGACATAAGGTTATTCAATTCATGTAGGGGCGGCCCTCCGTGGCCGCCCCTCGGTGGTCACCCCCGGTGGTAGTCGAAATGGGCTTGTAATGAGGGGCGGCCACGGAGGGCCGCCCCTACATGTTGCCAGTCCGTGGCCGCCCCTACATGTTGTCAGTCAGTTCTGCTTTTCCGGTGGCTTCTTCGCCGGCTCGCTCTCAGCCCCTTCGCTTTTCTTCATCTCCTCAATCAGTTTTTTGAATCCGGGAAGCGCAGCCAACGGCTTCAGATCGCCCTCGTTCTCGATCTCCTCCGAGATATATAACTCGTCGTCCAACTCGAGCGCTTTCTTCAACGCCGCAAGCGCCTCGGCCGGCCGGTGAAGCTGCGCAAGCGCGCAAGCCCGGCCATAATATGCCTCCGAGTCTTTTTCATCGAGCGCAATGCCGGCGTCCGCCGCCTTCAACGCCGCCGAAAAATTATGTAGCTTGCGATACGCAGAATTCATCAGCGTGTGAGGCACTGAGCTCTTTGAATCGAGCTCGATTGCCCGTTTTAGCAGCGGCAACGCGTCGCGCGCGCGATCGGTGTTAACGCGGACCCTGGCAAGATTCAGGTTCGCCCTGTAATTGCCGGCCAGCCTCTCGGGCGCCGCGGCGGCCAATGCTTCCGCTCGGTCTGACGCGCCGGGCGTCTCCAGGTCCGCGAACATGAAACTCGCAAACATCTCATCCTTCGAATCGCCTCTGCCTTGCCGTTGATCGATGACCGCCAGCGCTTCCTTGTATCGGGATTGTCTTATCAGCAATCTGGCGAGGTCTGAGTATTCATTCGGATTGAGCGGATCGAGTTGAATAGCCGCGCGATATTCTGCTTCGGCCTTATCGTTTTCTTTCCGAGCCTCGTAGATCTCCGCCAGCGACGAATGTGGTCTTGGATCTGCGGGCACAAGAACCGCGTATTGCTGCAGGAGCTTGATCGCCTTCTCCTGCTGGTCCTTGAAATCGGAATCTTCCTCATCAGCTTCAGCGTAGTGCTCACCCAACACACGCGCCGCCGGAGAAAAACTCGGGCTCTCGTTTGCCAGCTTCGAGAGGATCGCGACAGCCTGCGCGGTTTTCTCCTTGTCCGCCAGGCCTTGAAGCAAACAGAGCGCTTTCAGGTAACTCAACGTTTGGTTCCCGGGCTGGTCGAGCAAGGCCTTGTTCGCAATCTCGATGGCCAAATTAGCGTCGCTGTTTCGCGCTTCGAGAATACGAAATTGCGCGGAAGTCAAAAGCCGTGGCGGCGCTTCGTTTCTGCGTTTCGCTTTGATCACCACGAATGCCGGATTCACCGCTTCGGCGATCGTGTCGTGCGCGAGATCCTCTTGTCTCATCTCCCTGACGAACCACTGATCGCCCTTGCGAATGAGATCGACCTCGAGCATTACACCGGCAAACCCACCCGTCATCACGAGAGTCTTTGCCCGGTCCCCGGTTTGTTCCAGCTTCAGTAGACGAGCGGTGGGCCCGAGATTTCCGCGATCGCCGAAACGAGCATTAATCCCGGCGATCAAGCGATGGTTTAATGAATACAGTTGCTCGCGTTCGGCGCCGTTCATGCCGTCCCATGAGCCTTTGCCCATCAGCGAATCACTCAACACCGCTGGATCAAGCGCATTCGACAAGGCCTCGTTCTCTTTGCCGCTCAACTCGTCGCAGATGGCTTCGATAAGCGCCTTTGGGTTCTTTTGAAACTCCGGCACACCTCGCGTAGTCGCCATCACTTCGATGGCTACGACGTTCAAGGCGGAATAGGTCAGCAACTCTGATGAAGCCGATCTTATGTGAGTGGCATCCACAAAATTGGTTCCCCAGGTTGGATCGAGTTCGACCCATTCGCCTACCCATACTTCAACCCAGGCGTGTCCTCCGAACGAGCCCCCGGTGTGTACGAGTCCGGAAACGATTCGAGCGGGCAGCCCGAGAGTCCGCGCCATAGCCACGAACAACTCGCTGAACTCGAGGCAGTCGGCCTCGCGTGTTGCAAGCGTCGAGGCTGCGCTCGCTCCGTCGACTCGCTTCCACTTCAGGTTTTTGAACGTCCAGTCCGCAAGCTTGCGCGCAACGCTCCAGGCATCACGATCTGTTCCGGCGATCTCGCGAGCCTGCGTCGCTACCGTATTGTCGCCGAGTACCGGGGTCCCGTCGGGCTTCACGAACGCGGCCATCTCCGCGGCGGTAACCGGCAGTTCGACTTTCGCCGTAGGCGAAGCCCGTCGAGGTTTCACCGTCAAAACTACATCACCATTCGATTGCACATCGACGGACTGCGCCGGCGAAGCAAGGTCCTCTTTGAGCCTTGGCGCTACGCCTGACGCCTTCGATCTTATTTTGATCACAAGGCTGTCGATCCGTTGCTGATCGGTGATCGGGACGCCTCGCGCCTCTACTTCCGCCGCCGCGAATTGAAAGTCCTTTGACAGAGAGGCGAGTTCGGAAACCGCATAACGGCCCTCCCGATCCAGCGAGACCGAGAGTCGAGCGCCCACGCCGCCTTCGTTGGCCTGAGCATAGAAGTTCAAGCTGTGAAACGCGCGCGCAAATGAAAACAGAATGTCCAGGCCCTCCTCGGCAGCTTTACTCGAAGCATGAGGAATATTGGAAATCGCAGCGTCGATATTGCAGCCGCCCAAAGCAATCACTTCAGCGGGCGCCGCCTTTAAAGCCCGGTCAAACTCGCGTGAAGACGCGAGCTTTTCGCGCGAATCAAACTTATCGATTGCCGCTTCGCTGTTTGCGATGATGAAAAAGCCGTTGCGCACGGCAAGCCAGTATTCAGTGGATCCAAGTTTGACTTTCGCCGCCTTAGCAGCCGCCGGCGCGTCCTTGATGAGTTTGCCCTCCGCGAATGCTTTGGCGAGCTTGTCGGTTTTAGTTTGAACGAACATCGCCCACGGCGCATCAACTTTGCTGCCTTTGAACGACGGCACGTCTAACAGCACCACCCCGGATTCGGGCCCAAGCTCCGGAACGATCTCGCTGGTGAAGTCCATCGACCAGAGTTCTGAAAACTTCTTCGCTGTATCTGGGCCGAAAATGCCTTGCGAGAACAGACGCCACGCGGTCGCAAAATCAAAGCTCATCAGCAGGTAGGCGGTCGTGGATCGGGGCAACAACGTGCCCGGTGACTTCAGCGCGGCAGGCTTGAAGTTGAAAGACTTGAGCAAGCCTGGCGAGGCGAAAGTGAGATCAAACGAGCTCTGCCAGGCGGAATTTGATAGGCGCAACGAGCCTCGCTCTGAAACTCGAGGCGCTTCAGAAATCTTTGAAGCCGACCCGAACATCTCCATAGGGTCGCTCATATATATGACGTCGCCTCCCTCGGCGACGGTTCGCTTAAAGTCCGCATTGCTTGCGAGCGTTTCGCGCTTGCCCCCAAGCCTCGTGAGGCATTCACGCAAAGAGAACCAATCCGACGCCACGATCGCCGTGTCACCCACGTAAGTCAGATAAGCTGTGTCTCGGTTGATTTCGCCGCCGAGCAGCGTTTCACGTCTCTCGAACACGGTTACCGGATGCCCCGCGCAGGTCTCGTAGCCGATCAGATCGCGCGACGCGATTACGACGGGTTCGGGCCTGGACGGTGAGCTCTCCGCAAACGCGCTCGCAAGCAACGGCATCAGCGCCGGAAGCGCCGGCAACAGACGCGCGCCACCGGACACATATTCTGTAATCATCTCGAATCGCGACCGCGAGTGATACGAGGCGAGAGTTTGTTCGAAACGATCGCGATCCTGCACTCGAAAGATCAGCGCCTTGCGCTGCGCGGTGCTTAGCCCTCGTGGAGCGCCTTCCGCGGTCCATCGCGCGAAGACCGCCGGCGAGTGCGGCTTTAGGCCGGCTGATTGCGCGAAGTGCCCATTCTCATGTACCCCGAACGATCTCGTGATCTGAGTCTCCATTATCTTGAAGAACATCGTCAGCTTCGCCTGTGAGCGCGCGGAATCCAACTGCACGCTCGAAAGCGATTCTCCGAGTCTATCGATCATCGCCTGCAGGTCAGGAATCGCCGCGTAAAGGATCGGGTTCGGCGGAAGCAAATTCTCGCCCAGCGCTGAAACGTCAGGCAGCTTCTCTTTTTCGAGTTTGCTCGCAACCGGTTCGGTAACGCCTGGGTTTCTAAAGAGCGGCTTGGACAACCTGGGGCCCGGCGCTTCGATCAAGTCTCTAACGTACGGCCACGCCCACGACGCCAGTTCTGCATCGGCGAACGCTTCTTTGAACACTGCGTCGCGTGCCGCGGGCTCCGCTGCTTCGAGCTTCTCGCGCCAACGAATTCGCTTCACCGTCGTTTTCAGCTCTTCCGTGAGCGGACGAAATTTAGAGGGCGGATAGATCTCCCGATCGAACTTGTTAGGCGGAGGCTCGGTCAGCTTCGCAACGGCTGTCTCGATTCTCGAGACATCGCGCGTGCTTGCGGATATTGCGATATTCGATAAGACCAACCTCGTCAACTGGCGGTCGTTTCCTGCCAGCAGGCCAATCAGCGAATCCACCGGGAGCTTTGTACGCGATTGCCCCGCAAGTTGCAGCGCGCCTTCTACGCCACGGTTTTCATCGAGCAGTTTTGTAGCGGGTATTACCGGCGTGAGAGCGTCGAGATCCGGCACGAGGTTGAAGACAATTTCATCGGTCTCCGAGAACCGTAGACCTCCGGCAGACACACTAATGGAGCCAAGCGACTTCAGTTTCTTTGCAGCATCAGGCTGAGCTTTTGGAATGGTCCCCTTCTGAGCTCTCCCCGTCGCCGGCGGTGGTGGCGGGGGAACAGGCGCTCGCCTGGTTGCCACCGGAGTCTTCGCGGGCGCTTTGTAATGAAACAACTCGTCGACCAGTTGATTTCGCGTCGCGACGTCCAGAAACGGCATCGTTCGCACCAACCGAATTGTCTGCAAGCCCTCCCAGTTCGCCGAATCATCTCTCAACAGCTTGATGATGTCGCTGCGCTTGCCAAGCGTTCGGGCCGCGCGCATGGCGACTGCTGCGCTTTCGTCGGCTAATGCGCGAACAAGAAAGCCGTCCAACTCGCGGTTAGAACTGCGGCCGACTGCTTCAATTGCCGCCGCGCGCACGATTGAATCGTGATTGAAGAAGAGTTCTGCTACCGCATCCGGCATTGAATCGACAACCCGGACAAGCGCTTCAACTGCCCTGGCTCGCGCCGAATCATCGAACCCTCTTATCGTATCGACGAGCGCGCTAACCTGGTCGATGCCTAATGGCTTCTCTTCCTTGATAGCGGCGCTGCGAAGCTTCTCAAACAAGTCATACTCGGCATCGCTCTCAAAGATCAGGCTCGACTCGATTACTGCCTTGAAGCACGGTTCCATTTCAACCGCATTTGCTTCCGGTGTCACGAATACAAACGACACGGCGTTTGGTCCCGACACCGTGCTCCAGATCATGCGCCGCGTAGTCTCGCCCCGGAGATCCGGAAGCGTCAGGAAGAATTCGCGAGCCTCGAGCCCCGACAGTTCCGTCCGTCTCACCGTCAGCGAGTCGGCGCCGCCGGGAACGTTACGCAAGCCTTGCAGCACCGCGTTGGTATAACTCACCAGCGGAATTCCGTCAGGCACCTTTTCGACGATTACTCGGAGTTCGGATTCGTGCGGGCCTTTGAACTCCGTCTGACTGCCGCGCTCCCAGGCAGCCGGTACTCGAAAGAGAACGGTTTTGTTTACGACATTGCGTTTGAAGTCTGCCGCGGGAATTTTGTAGCCCTTCCACTCATCGTCGCGAGCGCGCGGGTCAACGGTTTGCGCGGAAACACCGGCGATAGCGATGCATTGAATGAATATGGAAATGAACAGTCTTGCGCGCACTCTCGCCATGAGTTTGTTACCTCCAGAAAATCACCCTGAGTCGTGGCTAGTCTAGGCCTGACGGGACAAAAAGTTTACAGGACTGTCGCCGGAAAGAAAACGTGTCGAACGTAAGTAATGGTCCAATCTGCACTCTGTCGCTCAGCCGGCAATTAACCGCTGATTTGCGCCGCCTTCGGTACGCTGATCCGCGCAGATCAGCGATACGCAGTCAGCGAAGACCAGCGGTTAATTCTTCCTTAGTGGTTGAAAGAGTCAGACTGAACCACTAACTCACTTCTCGTAGAATTTACCCGCAGAACCGAATCCGGGATCAACCGTAGTACCGCACGAGCCATTCGGCGACAAGCGCGGGCTTCTGGCCGCCTTCCGTTTCGCAAGTCACCGACCATGTTATTTGATTGCTGCCTTGAAAGTCTTCGACTGATTGCAGCGTGAGCCGGGCGCGCACCCGCGAACCCGACAGAACCGGGGATACAAAACGCAGCCGGTTCAGCCCGTAGTTGATTCCCATCTTGAAATCGCCCTGTACCTTTACCGCTTGCGAAACAAGATGGGGCAACAACGACAAAGTAAGAAAGCCGTGAGCAATGGTCGAATGAAACGGCGAATCGGTCTTGGCTCGCTCGACGTCGATGTGAATCCACTGATGGTCTTCCGTTGCATCGGCAAATTCATCGATGCGCGACTGAGTTACTTCAAACCAGTCGCTTGCGCCGACTTCCTGCCCGACGAGGCTTTTGAGTTCTTCGATACCTTCGATGATTCGCAGCGGCATTATTTCTCCTATGAACGGAAGTTCAGAGTACAAGCTTTAGCTTGCTCGGGGCTAGGCAGCCTAAAGGCTGAACTCTGAACGTGGAACTCTGAACTCTGAAGTCTACAGCCGAACTCTTTTCAAACCGCGCCGGCGCTTCGAAGCTCGGCGATCTCCCGATCAGAGAAACCTATCTCGCCGAGCACTTCGTCGGTGTGCTCGCCAAGCGTTGGGGCGCGGCGACATGCACCGCCGGTTGATTCACTCAAACGGACGGGCGGGCGGGCGATTGGAACCGGCGCGTTGCCTCCGGGGAATTCGACTTCTTCAAGCAGCCTTCTGGAATTCACTTGCGGATCGCCGAGCACCTCGGCGAGGTCATAACACGGGCCGCAGGGAACGCGGCCGGCTTCAAGCTCTGCAATCGCCTGTTCGCGCGTACGCTCGGCGCACCATGCTGACATCGCCTCGTTGATGACGTGCGCGTTGTTGCCTCGTGAGATGTCATCTCCAAGTCTCGGGTCGTCGATCAGTTCCTCCCTACCTATCGCCCGAGCCCATCGGCGGAACATTTGATTCCCAATCGTCGGAACGATGATCCAGCCGTCGCTCGTCTGATAGACGTCGCTGGGCGCTGCATAGTAGCCGGTGTTACCAAGTTGCTTGCGTTGGATTCCCATCGTCTTGCGCTCGGCCAGGAGCGGCGTCATGAAAGTTACTCCGGTCGCAAGAAGCGAAACGTCGACAAGCTGGCCGCGGCCGGTGCTCTGGCGATGATATAGCGCGGCCATCGCGCCAAATGCTCCGTGAAGCGCCGTCCCGTAATCGGCCCAGGAAACGATCGACCGGAGCGGCGGCCCGGGGAATCCGGTCAGACTCATCGCCCCGCTCATCGCCTGAGCGACTCCATCAAAGCCGACCCGTTCCGCATAAGGACCATCGGGACCGAACGCCGAAGCCATCACCAGAATTATGTCATCTTTTATTGCTCGCAATGAATCGTAATCCAGCCCGAGTTTTTTCATCACTCCGATTGGAAGATTGACGATGACGATGTCGGCGTTGCTGACAAGCCTGCGGGTTACTTCCTTTGCCAGCGGATGGCCCGGCTCGAGGGTGATGCCGCGCTTGTTGCGATTGCAGTTGAGGAAGAGACCGCCTTCGCCGCTTTCAGTCACCGGACCGACTTTGCGATCTTCGCCACCCGAGCGGCGCTCGACTCGGATGACGTCGGCGCCAAAGTCCGCAAGCATCATCGCGCAGTACGGTCCGGCGATGAAACGCCCAAAGTCGATGACTCGAATTCCTTCAAGAAGCCCGCCCATAACGCGCAGCATCCTACAGTCTGGTCGTGCGTATTTCAACCATCGCACATTTGCAAAGCATATGCGGGGGAAACTACTCGGGCCTACCGGCCGTGCGGTAATCCCACCAACGCCAGTTGGTGGATCGTTCATACGCAGCCTACAGAACGGCTAACGAACACCGGTCCCGAAATCCACCAACGCAGTTGGTGGATTCTTCATACTCAGGCTACATAAGAGCGCACCGAGGTTCTCCGTAAAGTAATGGGGAGGGCAGCGATCCCCGTAGGTTGGATATGAACAATCCACCAACTGCGTTGGTGGGATTCCACCGGAAACACTGCTGTTACCGCTAGTGTCCCGTGGTAGGCTGAATATGAACGAACCACCAACTGCGTTGGTGGGGTTTGGCGTGCACTTTGAATCCTTTCGACTGCTTCTTCGGCCGCTGCGATTGTGGAAGGGGGCGTGGCACATATTGAGGGTGAAAATGGCTGACGGCGGGACTCCCCGGAGCATCGACGAGTTGTCGTTAACCACGCGAGCGGCGCATCTCGCGCGGATGCAGAGCGAGACGTTCGACATTGCGGTGATCGGCGGGGGAATAACCGGAGCCGGCGTAGCGCTGGACGCAGCAACGAGAGGACTCTCCGTTGCGCTAGTCGAAAAGCGCGACTTTGCAAGCGGCACCAGCTCGCGATCATCCAAGCTGATTCATGGCGGCTTGCGGTACCTCGAGAGCTTTCACTTCGGTCTTGTGCGCGAGTCGCTTCACGAACGCGCGGTGCTTTCGAGGATGGCTCCTCACTTGAGCAAGCCTCTCAGGTTCCTGGTGCCGGTATATTCTTCGAAAGAACGCTCGCCGCTCGGCTCAAACAAACTAAAGCTGTCGATTGGACTGTGGCTCTACGATTTTCTTGCCGGGAGCCAAAACATCGAAGGCCATCGCTGGCTGTCACCGGACGAAGCGGTTCATCTCGCGCCCGCGCTCGATCGCGCGGGGTTGCGCGGCGCCTTCATTTACTGCGACTGCCTGACCGATGATTCGCGTTTGGTGATCGAAGTCATAAAAGCCGCCGCATCTCACGGAGCATTGGCCGCGAACTATGCCGCCGTGCGAGCTCTTCGCAAAGACGATCGAGGAACGATTGTCCAGATCGAAGACGAGCCGACCGGCCGGTCTTTCGAACTGCGCGCGCGAGTCGTCGTGAACGCCGCCGGCGTGTGGTCTGATGAAGTGTCGCGTCTTTCCGATACAAATGCCTCCCGCAAGCTCCGGCCCTCAAAAGGCATCCACGTGGTCTTGCCGAGCGAGAAGTTTCAGAATCAGACGGCGGTCCTGATTCCTTCGCTGGGTGAGAACCGGTTTCTGTTTGTCATCCCCTGGCAAGGCCGCACGGTGGTCGGAACGACGGACGCAGATTACTCGGGCGATCTGGATGAGCCCCGCGCCGAACCGTTGGAGGTCGGTCGTGTTGTAGAATCGGCCGCGCGAGCTTTTCCCGCGGCGAAGCTTTCAAGTGAAGACGTGATCAGCACCTTTGCCGGGCTCAGACCGCTGATTGCCGCGGCTGGTGAATCGACGAAGGATGTTTCACGTAAAGAAGAGATATTCGAGAACGAGCAGGGGCTGCTCACGATCACAGGCGGCAAGCTGACAACGTGGCGCGGGATGGCTGAGAGAGTCGTCGATCTCGCGGGGCGCAGACTCGAGAGCCTCGACGGAGTTGCTCGCCCAAACGCGCATCACAGCTCGACCGAGAACGTTCGGCTCGCCGGAGGTTCCGTTGCCGGCGCAGAGGATGAGGCTGCGGCGGCGGCCCGTGAATTCGACATTCCGATTACGACGGTCGAGCACTTGATCGGTGGCTATGGCGGCAACTATCGTGTGGTTCTCGAACTCACGCGCGAGGCCGAGCATTTGAAATCGAGATTGATAGTCGGTCTTCCTCACATTGAGGCCGAGGCCGTGTATGCGGCGCGTTACGAGATGGCGGCGACGGTGGAAGACTTTCTCTCGCGGCGAACGCGGATTGAGTTGTTGGCGCGCGATCGCGGCCGCTCGTGCGCGGAGCGAGTTGCGAGCTTGCTCGCTAGTGAAACCGATGGCGCACGATCTGAGGACTGTTTTCCGTAGCCCAGGCGTTTACGCCTGGGATCGCCGGCCAACTGTTTTCCGTAGCCCAGGCGTTTACGCCTGGGATCGCCGGCCAATTGTTTTCCGTAGCCCAGGCGTTTACGCCTGGGATCGCCAGTTTTCCGTAGCCCAGGCGTTTACGCCTGGGATCGCCGGCCAATTGTTTTCCGTAGCCCAGGCGTTTACGCCTGGGATCGCCGGCCAATTGTTTTCCGTAGCCCAGGCGTTTACGCCTGAGATCGCCGACCAACTGTTTTCCGTAGCCCAGGCGTTTACGCCTGGGATCGCCAGTTTTCCGTAGCCCAGGCGTTTACGCCTGGGATCGCCGACCAACGCTTTCGAGCCCCGTTAACGGGGCTTTCAAAGCGCTTTAGCGATCGTCGATCCGTGGAGAAAGCCCGATAAATCGGGCTCGAAAATGAGATCAACCGCCGTGACCCAGGCGTAAACGCCTGGGCTAATGCAAAAGGGACCGGCCGTGGTTTCTCATCAGCGCGCGGGCGGCTACGGCGCGCTACCTTACGTGGAAATTGTAAGGAAGGACGCACTAAAGGTCGCATACGGAAGTCAACGTTGAGGAAACATGCTGAATACTCCTTTGCTGGAAGACCATCATCGCCGGCTCGCGGAACAGGCCGCTCGCTTTGCGCGTGAACGGGTCCGCGGCGCCGCAGCGACGGCCTCTGAAGACGACGAAGCGCGCAACCTGGTTGAGGCGCTCGCTCGCGAAGGTCTGCTTGCTTACACGGTTCCTGAAAACTTCGAAGCCGGCGGAAACACTCTCGACGTCCGAGCGCTGTGCGTCGTGCGCGAGCATCTCTCCTACGAATCCTCGCTGGCAGACCTGATGTTCGCCATGCAAGGCCTTGGCAGTTTTCCGGTGACGCTTGCCGGATCCAGTGAGCTCAAGCGAACGGTTCTGTCGAGAGTGAAAACGGGTGAAGCTATTGCAGCCTTCGCCATCACCGAACCCGAAGCCGGCTCGGATGTGTCGGCGATTCAAACCACCGCGCGACTCGAGGGAGAAACTTATGTCCTCGATGGCGTGAAGACGTTTATCTCGAACGCGGGGCTTGCTGATTTCTACACGGTGTTTGCGAAGACGGATCCCGACAAAGGCAGCAAAGGCATCTCGGCGTTTGTCGTCGAAAAGGACGCGCCGGGCTTTTTGTTCGAGGAGAAAATCGAGCTGATCGCACCGCATCCGATCGGCCGTTTGAGATTCAATCAATGCCGCGTGCCTGCTGCGAATCTGCTCGGCGAGGAAGGTCAGGGCTTCAAGATTGCGATGACCACGCTCGATACGTTTAGATCGACAGTCGGCGCGGCGGCGGTTGGACTCGCGTGGCGTGCGCTTGATGAAGCGCTGGCCTATGCAAAACGCCGCGTGCAGTTTGGCCGGCCGATATCGGAGTTTCAGGCTACGCAGATGAAGCTTGCTGAAATGGCTACTGAGCTTGATGCGGCTCGCTTGCTGGTGTATCGCGCGGCCTGGATGAGGGACACGGATGCGGGCCGCGTAACAAAGGAATCGGCGATGGCCAAGCTCTTCGCCACCGAAGCGGCGGGTCGCATCATCGACGCCGCGGTGCAGATTCACGGAGGCGCCGGCGTAGTGCGAGGCTCAGTCGTCGAACGCCTGTATAGGGAAGTCCGCGCGTTGAGAATCTACGAAGGCACATCGGAGATTCAGAAACTCGTCATCGCCAATCAGTTGTTGAAGAGCTTGGATTAGCGTCTCGCCGAACAGACGGTGAAACGTTCGTAGTCCGGCCTTCAGGCGGAAGTTTGTATCCGGAACTTCGACTGATTATAAACTTCCGCCTGAAGGCCGGACTACGAACATTAAGCACTCACATCAAATTGATTGGATCAACCTCAATCGAAATTGATCGAATACTGTGCCCGTCCACCGACACTCGATCCATGGCGACGTCCAACGCCTCACGCGCGCGAGTGCGGCTGCGAGCCTTGATCAATACCTGGAACCGGTACTCGCCTCTGATTCGCGAGATTGCCGCCGGGGCCGGACCAAGCACCCGCATATTCGATTCCTTGCCCGCCTCGCGCAATTCCCTGGCAAACGCAGAAGCAGCGCCGTTTGCCCGATCGTAATCCTTATCGTGGATCAGCACGTTGATCAAAGCGGTGAACGGCGGATAGTGCATCGTCCGCCGAAAAACTATTTCGCGGCGATAAAACTCTTCGTAGTCTTGCTCACGCGCGCAGGTCAGCGAATAGTGCTCGGGATGATAGGTCTGAATGATGACCCGGCCGGGCCGGTCGCCTCTACCTGCCCTTCCTGCGACCTGCGTCAGTAATTGAAAGGTGCGCTCGGCTGCGCGAAAATCCGGCAACGCGAGCCCGACATCAACCGACACCACGCCGACGAGAGTCACGTTGTGGAAGTCGTGGCCCTTGGCGATCATCTGCGTGCCCACAAGCAGGTCGATCCCGCCGCCCGCGAACTCCATTATTATTTGCTCGAAGCTCCCGCGCCTCCGGGTCGTGTCTCGATCGAGCCGCGCGATGTTCATCTCGGGGAACATCTCCTTGAGCATCGCCTCGAGTTGTTCGGTCCCAAGCCCGACGTAATGAATGTATTCACCCTCACACGCGTCGCACACTCGCGGCACCGGCCTGATGTAGTCGCAATAGTGACACTGGAGGCTCGAGTTATAGCGATGATAAGTCAGCGTCACGTCGCAGTTGGGGCAATGAATCGCAAGCCCGAACGATCGGCACAGCAAAAACGAAGAGAAGCCGCGGCGGTTCAAAAGGATCATCGTCTGCTCGCCGCGCGCGAACGTCTCTGCGATCGCGGACTTCAGCTCGTCGGATAAATCCTGCGCCTTGCCGTGGCGTTTGAAGACCTCGCGCATGTCGACGGTTTGCACTTGGGCAAGCGCGCGATTGCCGTAACGGGTTTGTAGCCGAAGATACGTATACTTGCCGGCGTGGGCGTTGTGGTACGACTCGATCGAAGGGGTCGCCGAACCCAGCACGACGACAGCCTGCGCTCGCAGGGCCCGGACGATTGCGGTGTCGCGCCCGTGATAACGCGGCGTTTCGTCCTGCTTGTAAGAGCCGTCGTGCTCTTCATCGACAATCACCAGACCGAGTTTCTCGAGCGGCGCAAACACGGCGGATCGCGTGCCGATCACCACTCGCGCTTCACCGTCTCTGATGCGTCGCCACTCATCGCTACGTTCCCCTTCCGATAAGCTCGAGTGCAGGATCGCGACCGCGTGGCCAAATTGAGATTTTAGCCGCCGGGAGAAAACCGGAGTGAGCGAGATCTCCGGCACCAGCATCAGCGCGGTCATTCCCCGCCGAACGACATCGCGCATAGCGCGAACGTAGATTTCAGTCTTGCCGCTGCCGGTCACCCCGTGAAGCAGAAAAGCCGCGTACTGGTGCTCGTCGATCTTTGTGATTATCTGCTCGAGCGCCTCCTGCTGTTCGAGGTTGAGTGTTATCGAGTCACACTCTTGATGGTCAAGGTGAGCGAGCGGATCGCGTCGCACCTCTCGCGCGAAGACCTCGACCACTCCGCGCTTTTCCAGAGTGCGAACCACCGAAGACGAAACGCCGGCCGAGTCAAGAAGCTCGCTGAGGGGAACGCCGTCATTGGCCGCCTGCAGAACCTCGACTACTCCGAGTTGTTTCTCGTTCAGCTTATTCTCGCCTCTCGGTTTCTTCCTTTTGCCGGTCTCAGGTTTCTCTTCGGATCGCTGTCCAGGTTCAACTGACCACTGACCACTGACCACTGGCCACTCTCTATTCAGCCTGACAACGTTCTGTAGCTTTGGCTTCATTCGCGTCTCGGCAATGCGTTGCGAGACGGTGATCAGCCCTTCACGTTCGAGCTTGCGAATGAGCGCGGCTGCACGCGGCTTCGGCAATTCGCGCTCGAGCTGTCGCGCGGGAACCTGCGCTTCGCCCGCTAGAAGCTCGAGCGCCTGTTGGGTCGAAGTTGAGAGACGTTCGTCTCTTTCGCGGTCGAGCGCCTCGCGCCCGGCCCTGGTCAGACTCAGCACCTGTTCGCTGATAGAGGTGGCGCCCGCCGGAAGCGCCGCTCGCAGGGATTCGCCCCACGGCGCGAAATAATAATCGGCGACCCAGTGAGTCAGCTCGAGTATTTCGCGAGTGATGATCGGGGTCTCATCGATCAGTTCTTCGACGTCTTTTAAGCTCGCGGCGTCAACTTCGCCAGGCAAGCTCTCGTGCAGATCTACGACGAACCCGGTGAGATACTTCTTACCGAACGGGACCAGCACGCGGCAACCGGGCAGGGCGCGCTGCGACATATCCCCCGGCAAGCGATATGTAAAGGTCTGCCTGACATACACGGGAACTGCGACTTCAGCGAACATATTCAGGATTATTGCATGTGAATGAATCCGGAACGAACGCACCGTAGATCGTTGGTGCGTTTGGTAGTGTTCGGATTCTGCGTTGCTTAAGAAGCTCCGCAAAGCACGCGAAGGAGTGACCACACCTTTTTGCCGCGAACTCTCATGGTTGATATATTGATGCGGATGGATTCACCGCCCCTCGAAAAGATGACTCGCAAGACCACGATCGTCGAAGCGCCGCGTTTGGCCACGCGCCTCGGCGTTGAGCTGACCATCGCAACCGAAACCTTTCAGCACACCGGCAGCTTCAAGTTTCGCGCTGCGTACAACCTTGCTTCGAAGGTAGCGGAACGCAAGATCGTCACCGCGTCGTCGGGCAACTTCGGACAGGCGATGGCCTACGCGTGTTCGCTGCTGGGCAAGTCCTGCGTCATCGTGATGCCTTCGACTTCGGCGCAGGTCAAGATCGACGCGGTTCGAGAATACGGCGGCGCGGTCGACTTGATCGACGTCCGCCTCATCGGGCGAGCCGAGCGCGTCGCGGAGCTTGGAAGCGAGAACCCCGATGCTTACATCGCCAGCGCTTATGATGATCCGCTGGTGATCGAAGGCAACGCGAGCCTGGGCGTTGAGCTCGCCGCGCTCGATCGCGAGTTTGATTACATAGTTGCGCCAATCGGCGGCGGAGGGCTGACGTCGGGAATCATCACCGGACTGCGCTCGGCGGGTTCCAGCACGAGAGTCGTTGCTGCTGAGCCGCTGATGGCTAACGATGCCGCTCGGTCGCTCAGAGCGGGTCACATAATAGTAAACGAGACTGAGCCCCAAACGATTGCCGATGGGGCTCGCACCGTCAGCGTAGGCCGGCACAACTGGGCCGTGCTCAAAGACGGATTGTTGAAGATAGTTGAAGTCCCGGAAGAGCACATCAAGGAAGGGTTGCGGCTTCTGTTCTCGCTGGCGAACTTGAAATCGGAGCCAACGGGAGCGCTCTCGATTGGAGCGCTGACCGCCGACCCGGAATTGTTTCGCGGCCGCCGCGTTTGTTGTGTGATCAGCGGCGGCAACGTCGACTCGGCCGTGTATCGAGACATCCTTGCAGGCTAGCTGCGGTGAGCGCCGTTGATCTTGTGAGGTTGATAATTCAGCTCACCGCAGGCCATCTTTGCGTGCTTTGCGGTCCTTTGCGGCTTTGCGCTGAGTATTCTAACGTGCGCTGAGTATTCTAACCTGCGCTGAGTATCCTAAATGGCGGCGTGCCTCTCGCACTCTTTCCTGTCCTGTTTAGCCTGCTCGATTCTCTCTTTTCTCTGACGGCCTCTCAGGTACTTCGCCCCACGAACCGCATCCTTGTATTTCTGCTTACACAGTTTGAGCGCCATGTGATGCAAACGGCTATCGGCCATCGAAGGCGCCGGCGCAAGCAAAACCACCAGCAAAACCACCAGCAAGAGAGCCGGCAGTGCGACTCGAATAAATCGTTTCATGCTCTTCTCCTTAATCGCGAATTGAATTGGCTGCATGATCGCAAGACAACACACCGGCTGCAAGGCGCCTCCTGATATTCAGCTACGGGTTTCCAAGTCGCCCTAATCAAATCCGGTCTCGCAAAGCGCGCGGTAGTCGAGCGATGAACTTCGCGGTACGTGCGACACACTCGCCGATTTGAAACGGCCATCGCGGCAGCGCATTGAATGGCCCGCCGGTGTACACGGTTGCCTCGATCGCGTTTGGCCATCGTCGTCGAAGATCGGCGAACAGCCCGCGTGGATGGCGCAAGTAAGAACCCCGCAAGTAAGAACCCATTGCAGCGCGATGGCTCACCGGCGGTTGGCTTGTGGCATAAGGCGTCTCCCACTGCTTCATCACATTTGAAATCAGCCAGCCTGGCAGAGTCTTCGCTTTGCGAGCTACAGGCGTGTCGTCAACTTCTGCACCGAGTAACTGGTGCGCCAGGCCTACGCAGCAGGCGACCCAATCCCGTGTCTGACGTGAGCGGCCCAAACAAAGGTCCCAATCAAAGTCTGCCGGCCGCGCCTCGATCGCTACAGCAATGTCGCACAACCACAGTGGGCGCCATGCTCCGTGTCTCAGCATGTGCGAAGACATGATGCGAAGATGGTGCTCCGCGCACGGCACCCGCACCTCGACATCTCCGAGCTTTGCTATTTGAGATCGGTCATACAATTCGTCAACGGTCAGATCGTCGAATCTGCCGAACCGGTCGTGCAGATCGACAACGTATTTCTGACCCTCCGGACTCTCACAAGCCTTCTTTGCCGCGGCATACTCCGATGGACGCACACAGAGATCGACATCGCCGTATGGGCGGAGCGCGGTGTCCGGGTAGAGCCGAGCGATTGCCCACCCTTTGATCAAGATGGGATCGACGTTGACCGAGCGGAGAAGAGTTATGAGTTTCTTTATGTCGTCTTCGAATGCGGCGGTGTGAAGAGCATGAAGTCGATATGCTTGATGAAGCTCGACCGCTGAGGACGATTCGCCGAGCTTTGAATCTCGGATGTTTGCCCAGGCGAGAGCACCTGCCCCGGACCCTAACAATAGAGGAGTTATGGTTCCGAGTTCGTCTTCATTTATTCGAGGCGGCGGAGCGTGCGAACGCCAGGATTGGTAGAGAAGATCAGCGACCAGTTTGCCTTTTGATTTGGACGCGGCCATTGGCCACTTGTGATTGTTGACGCTACGGTACGAGTTACGGCGCGCACACATTATTGGTGCAGTGGCCTTGGCAGCCCGGGACGGTGCAGTCGGCTGGGGTTATGCAGCTCTGTGTGCAACTGGCTGACGCAAACACGCTCGGCGCGACAATCGAAACAACGAGCGGTATAGAAACGGCCAGACCGATTCTCTGAACAAGTTGACGTCGTGACAGCCGACGGATTTCAACCGGGCGCTTTACTCGTTCCTCGAGCAAATGATCCTTCGCAAACTGATCCAACGCGTACCAGATAACCTGCTCGTCAACCGGCGCCCCCGAGTGATTCCGCAACAACTCGACCATGCCTCGCACGGTCGTCTGCCCGTCGCAGTGATTCCATATCAACGCGGCGGTCTCATTCAAACAATGAGCCTTGTTCCGGTCGCGATCGTAGACCAGCAATTCCCCGGATAGTTCTCGCACTACAAGCCCATCTCGCCGCGCACGCGGCGTAAGCTCGTTTTGTGTTTCATTCATCTGTGTGCTCCTGATCACGTTCGCGAGAGCCATGAAGAGGATTTGAGGACTTTCGAGTTGTATAACTTCGACATCGCTTTTGTCAATGGTTTATTCAGTCTCACCAAAGAGTTAGCCATACTTAGCCAGAATAAAATCAACAACTTGTTTGGCCTCACCACGCACACCTTTCAAGATCGTAGCATCCGGAATCGCGCGCCGCAGGGTCTCGATAACTTTCTCGGGCTGTCGTTGAATCGACACCGTGTTCAGTATCAATTCAAGCGCGCCTTCCGCCGCCGAAAGCGCCTTTGGACGCCACCGTGCTCCTTCCTTGTAGCGGCTGGCGATGATAAGCCCGACCGGCAGAGGCTTCCTGCCCGACTGGCCTCCAAACGTTGCCGGCGTCTGCTTAATGTGTTTACCATTCTCCCTTACCGAAAGCGGCCTCGCATAAGGATGCACCAGCCCTTCCCCGTCCAGTACCGCATATTCGTCCGAGTAGTATGTCGCGCCCGCTCGCACCAGCTCGGCCACCAGGGTTGTCTTTCCGCTGAAGCTGCGCCCAGGTATGAGGATCGCCTTTCCCTTCCATCCAACCGCTCCCGCGTGAACGAAGACTCTGCGCCGCGCACCCGCCGCGACGTGAAGCTTCACATCCGACTCGAACACATCCAGAAACTCGTCCAGGTCCAAAGTGCGAAGGAGCTTCTCGACGTTGCCATAGAGTATGTTGAATCTTCGAACGTTCGGACGCGGCCCCGCGCCGCCGATGATCAGCGAGTAGAGACGCTCAACCACAGGCGCGCGTGAGGGCTTCCATCCGGGCGGAAAGCGATCTACAAGTTGCTCGAGGACCGCGGCTCTGTTGACCCGAATTCCGACGCGCACCCCGTATGAAACAAATGACATTCCGGCCGCCCAACCCAGGCGATCAATCTTGTCCATTCAGGTGGATTTGATCTTGAGCGACGGTAGTACTGGTGATGACACTCAGCCGGTTCCTCCTGTTGCGAATCTCGTATCCGACTTATAGCCGAGCGGCGGAACACCAGTCAATAATCTTGCCTCCGCGTCCTCGGCGCCCTCTGCGGTTTATTCCCGGGACTGATTAGAAACCGCAGAGGGCGCAGAGGTGCACTCTGTCATTGTTGACAATAAAACAAGGGCTGGAGAAAGCTCTCTCGCTTTAGCCCCAGCCCCTTGCATGTTACAAACAATTGGATTTGCGATCGAGCGCTACTGCCTGAACCTCGTCGTAGGATCTCCGATCAGTATCCACGTTCGCCGAACATCAACATCGCTTATGGCCGTCTTCGCCCTGATCGTCGCATCACCAAGACGAATCGAAGCTCCGGCGAACAACTGCCTGAACAACTCAAAGTCCGCAGCCGCCTGCGCGTCGGGCAGGGTCAATCCAGACGACGACCACATGGCCACCGCTCCGCCGTTCGGCGCGTTCAATAGCGCGTGCGCCAGGCTCTCGATCCGCTCGTCGATGAAGTAGCCGTTGAGGCACGTCATCGCCACCACCACCGAAAGCTGCTGGGCGTTCACCAGCGTCGCCGCGTCCCCGTCCGTCAGCAGGTTGGCTTCCCAGATGTCCACCGAGCCGTGGCCCGTGTAGTTCACCAGTTTCTTGCCCTGATTCAACGCGTCCAGCAGATTCTGTTTAGCCTGTGGGTCGCTGCCTCGCCGGATGTCCTGCACCGCAGTCCCCTTAGGCACCAGTGACGTTAGTTGATCGTTGTTGGCTTCGAAGTCGAACCCGTTGTTTACGTCTGCAACCAGAAGAACCCCGCTGCCGCTGGCCTGCCCCTGATCGTAATTGATGACCTTCTGCACCATTCGCGCGGCTTCCTCCGTTGTGCGAGCCGGCAGCCGTCCAACTGCCATCTCCGGTATTCCATCGTTGTTGAAGTCCGCGAATGCATCGTCTGAGGCCGTCTCGATGCGCTGCGTTTGCACAAACATGGTTGGCACGAAATCCGTTGCGCCCACGTTCAAATAGTTTCTCGGGTCAAAGCTCGCCGTGCCTCCCAGCAACACGTACTTCGGCGCCTTCTTCCAGTTCGTTCTCGCGTAGGAGAGGAAGTCCTTCAACGCCTGCGGAGATTTGTTTCCACCGTTGAACTCATCGTACACGTCCTCGATGTCAACCAGTTGGGTCTCGAGGCCCTGGCTGGCTCTCAGCGACTTGAGCGATTGAAAGCTTGAAGAGAAGTCGGCATAAGTGACCATCACCAGATCGGCCGTGTTCGAAGCCTGCCTCAGGTTAGACACACGGTTCGCGGCTACCTTTGACGCTTGCTTAGCCTGCGCGTCGAGGAACACCATCAGCGTTCTGGTCGCCGCGCCGCCGGTCGTTCCGGTGGTCACCGAGTAACCCTGTGGAGTCTGACTTACGCGGCCGAGCATCTCCTGGGGC
>Ga0134124_10000710_pt1 | contig 26637 bp, 17 predicted proteins | sample KB304_FD_96880 | JGI IMG/M metagenome (GOLD analysis project Ga0134124, IMG submission 96880) | Terrestrial soil microbial communities without Nitrogen fertilizer from Kellogg Biological Station, Michigan, USA - KB3-0-4 | ecosystem: Environmental > Terrestrial > Soil > Unclassified ... | reverse complement strand
GTTCACGAACCGCTTGCGCATCCACAAGCGGTGCGCGACCGGCAAGAGCACTCCCCAAAGCAGCACCATGGTTAGCGGCGCGACGATCAACTTCCAGACCGCAAACGTCTGCGAGACCATCACCCCGGTCACGGACGCGCCGACCGAGAAGCCGGCAATCGCCAAACCCGTCACCTTGACGTAGCCGGGAAGCGCATTTTTGCTGCGAAATTTGGCGAACTCGCCCATGCACAGCACGCACCAGTGGTCCGGTCCAATCTGATGCTCCGGGCAAACCTGACCCTCGCACGCCGCGCAAATGTTGCCGTAGCTCGGCTTGCTGCAAGCCACGCACGGGAAGTGCGTGGGCACTTCATTCACGTCGCTGTTCGAACGAGGCGCGCCCGAGTTGCGCGAAGACTTGGGCGCGAAGTCGAACGAGTTGGGAGGCAGCGAGCCCGAAGGCGGCAGCGAGCGCGGAGCCCCCGATCGGCGCGGACGCAGCGAGCGCGGGACATCCAGCCGCCGCGGCGCGACGACCTCCATGTCCGGTTGACCATGCGAGCGGGCGCGGCTGCGCTCGGCGAGCGCGCGCAAGTCAGTCCACATGGCGGCGACTTGGGGCTCGGAGATCTCCAGATATTGCGCGGCCTCGCTCTCGGTGACGATGGTGATGCCCTCTTGGTCGCTATCGAGCACGAGCGCGTAGGACATCATGTCCGCCAGCCGCAGCGTGTGCACCATCGACGAGAGCAAAGTGTCCTGCAGCGCGCGCTGGGGCGCGTGGTGGTAAAGCACCACCTTGGGCACCGGATCGGGAATATTCCAGGCCTTGAGCACGTGCGCCCCGAGCAACGCGTGGTCGAAGCCAAAGATGCGTCGCTCGTGGGTGTGGAGCTGGTCGGGTGCGCCGCCGTAGTTGCGCACCAGTTCGGCGTACTTCTCGCCCTCGGTGTCGAGCATCATCAGCTTGCCGATGTCGTGCAAGAAACCGCACGTGAATAGCTCGTCGTGAGGCAGGCCGAGGTGTACCGCCAAGTAACGGCACAACGAACCAACGACCGTCGCGTGCTCCAACAGCTCGACCGCGGTCTCGTTGTTCGTCTCGAACAGATCCAAAATAGCGGCTGTCGTCGCGACCTGATGGAGCCGCCGTGTGCCGACCAGGACGGCTGCATGACGGACCGAAGTGACCCGGACCTTCAGGCCGTAGCCGGCCGAGTTCACCAGCCGCAGCAGGCGCACGGAAAGACCCGGGTCCGTTTCCAGCACGGACACGACTTGTTCCAAGCGCGCCTTGGGATTGCGCGTCAACTCCTCGAGACGGCGGGCCGCGATCGGGAACGGTTTGGCGCCGATGATGCGTGCACCGACCGCAGCCACGCTCTGTTCGGCGCGCGCTTCGGCGTCGCGATCGTCGGCGCCGCCGAACCAGGCATCCTCGTCGTTGCCGAATGTTCCGTGTGAGGGTGACGCGACCACGCTACTTCTCTCCTCGCCTCAGCCAGCCGCCAGGGCGGGCGCAGGTTCCGCGCTCTCGTCCGCCGTCGCTGCAGGGGCAGCCGGCGCCACGAAAAGTTCGCGCGTGGAGAAGCGTGACCCGTCGAGGATCACCTGGGCACCGGTGCGCGTCTCCGAGTTGATGACGATCGGGGCCAGAAGATTGACGGTCGCGGGTTGACCAATTGGCGCGCACAGCACCACGAGCACCGCAAAGTCTTGCTCGCTGCCCTGCACGCCAGCCGCGTGAGCCGCGGGACTGACCGGCACGTCCGGGTAGCCGTCGAGGAAGTAGTGCGCAGAAACGACCGGAAACGCGAGCTCCGGCTTGGTCACCGACTGCAACCAGGCCAGGAACGTGGAGCCGTGGTGCGGAATTAGCGCGAAGCTTTGCTCGCGCGGGAAACCGATGATCCCTTCCGGGAAATTCAAAACGGCGTCGTCCTCGAGCTCTACGACGCCGAAGCGTTGACTATTGATCTGCATGGCAACGAAACTCCGGGCTGAAGCCGCCGAAACTGGCGTCTACGAGTCATCATGACTCTCTCGTGAATAAGCACTGCAAGTCGGATGCCAGCACTCGAACCGCTGAATACGCTTCACGATCGCGCGAGACGGTGCTCTGCCTGAAGCAAACGGCCATTTCTGGCTGTCCTTTAGCGTTGCGCCCCGCTGAGCGGCTCGCCTGCTTGTTGCAAAACGGCTCACTGACAGAGCGTCGGACGCCAGTCAGCGGCGCGCGTCCGAATCGAGACTCGGAATCCGTCGCGGGCGACTCTCGAGCTTGGCGCGGATCAGATGCACCGCTTCTGCGTGCAGTTGGCAAACGCGAGACTCGGTCACCCCCAGCACTTCGCCGATTTCACGCAAACTGCACTCTTCTTGGTAGTGCAGCGCGAGCACCAGTCGCAAGCGCTCGGGCAAAGTATCGATCGCGGTGGCAATGCCGTCGACAATCTCGGCTTGTGAAGTGATCGCCTCGGGTGAAGGATCGAACGACGCCGGCTCGGCGACGGCAGAAATCTCGAGTCGCGCAAAGCCCGCCTCCGAGATCTCCATCAACAAACTCTGATACGCCGGCAGCGACAACCCCAGCTCACTGGCCAGCTCGTCTTCGTTCGGGACGCGCCCGAGTCGATGGGTGAGCTCGGTCGCGGCCTCGGTGATGCGCCGCGACGCGCCGCGCAGCTTGCGCGAAAGCGGGTCCAAAACCCGCAGATAATCCAGAATTGCGCCACGAACGCGGTACGAGGCGTAAGCCTCGAAGTGCTCGTCTTGCATCTCTTCGGTCCGGCGCTGCAAGGCCTCGGCCATGCCGACCCAACCCGCAGACAGAATGTCATCGAAGGTGAGCGAAGCCGGCAGCGTACGAATCGTACGCATCGCAATCCGACGCACGAGCGGCATGAAGCGCTCGTACACCGCATTGTCGTCCTCTCGCCCGCGCGTCGGACTTCTGCCTACCGGAGCTTGGGACACCACCGCCTCATACGAAGAGTTCACGCCTCACTCGGAAACACAGCGTCGAGTACACCCTCGACGGAGGCGTCCAAGATGTCTTCTGGTACGCGCGGTCCGTTGCACAGATAAGCGAAGGGAAGCTGGTTAGGCAACGCAGCGTGTAGGATTCCTCCTACTTGGTAGGTCTCATCGAGCTTGGTGACCACAATTTCCGTCGGCAACGGATCGTCATACATCTCGACCACTCGGGTCACGTCACTCGCGCGCAGCCAAGCGGGCAACACGAGCGCGACGTTCAGTTTGCGATCGTTGATTTCGCGCAGACACCCGGCGAGCGGCCAAGCGGTGCCGTGCACCGAGCGGCCCGCGGTGTCGACCAACACCAAATCAGTCGGCATATCGGCCATCGCGCGCAAGAACGTCGTGCGGTCACTGGCGATCTGAAAGGGAATGCCCATCAGATTCGCGTAGCGCTGCCACTGTTCGACCGCGCCGACACGAAACGTGTCGAGGCTGATCACGCCCACGCTGCGGCCGTGATCGAGCCGCGCGCGAGCCGCCAGCTTGGCCAGCGTGGTGGTCTTGCCGACGCCGGTGGGTCCCACGCAGGCGATCACACGCGGTTGGGGATCGGTGAGCCAGTTGGGCGTGACGGTCAGGCGCTCTTTGATGCGGCCGCTCAACCACGTTCGCAGGGCTTCACGGCCTTTGCGTGCCACCTTGGTCGCACCCGCCGCGAGTTCACGCGCCAAGGCGCCTTCGATGCCCGCCGCGTGCAACTCGGTCAGCGCGCGCTCCTTCGGCGGACGACTCTCGTTCAGCTCATTGAGCATCTGACGCAACATCCCCAGCTCGCGCTCGATCTCGCTCGGGTCGCGGGCCATGCTGGTCGAAGCCGTTTGCGCTTTGCGGCCAAAGGCGGCCGGTTTGCGCGGGTCACGCCGGCGCATCGGGGTTTCGGCCGCGGCCGCTTCCTGCGTCGCGTAGGGCCATTTCAGCCCCGCGGGCGCGGCCGCGGTGACCTCCACATAGGTATGGCCGAGCCCACCGCCGCGACCGTTGGTGATCTGCCGCGTGCCCTCGATCAGCGCGTTCGGGCCGAGCGTCGCCTTGACGGCCGAGAGAGCTTCTTTGAGGTCTGCACCACGAAAATTCTGATACTGCACCAGTGCCTACTTTCCAGCGTAAATCACGCCGCTGCCTTGTTCAGCGCGATTGTTTCGAACGGTCGAATGCTCACATCGGGCTCTAGCTCGCGGAAAGAGAGCACCGCGAGGGAGGGACAACGACGTTCGGCGAAAGCCCGGAGATAGCGCCGCACGTCGGGGCTCGTCACCACGCAGGGTGGGCGGCCCGCCAAAGTCATTCGCTTCACTGAAGCCTCAAGAGCGACGCCCAATAGGCGCGCTTGTTCGGGATCGAGCGCGCCGCCCGTGCCCTGCGCAATTTCGCGCAGCGAGCGGCGGAACATGTCTTCCACCGGTGCGTCGAGCACCAGGGCGGACAGCGTGCCATCCGACCCCGTGAAAGAGGCAGTAATCTGACGCGACAAGCGTTGGCGGCTCAACTCCGTGAGCTGCTCCGGATCGCGCGTTTGAGGGGCAAGCTCGGTCAGCGCCTCGAGAATCGAGCGCAAATCACGAATCGATACACTCTCACGAAGCAAGTTGCGAAGCACGCGCAGCACCTCTCCAAAGGAGAGCAAGTTCGGGACCAGATCTTCGACCAGCTTGGGCGTGGTGCGCGAGAACACCTCGAACAAGTGTTGCAGCTCTCCACGACCCAAGATGTTGTGCGCATTGGCACGCACCGTCTCCGACAAATGCGTGGCGATGATCGTCGTGTGGTCGACCACGGTGTAACCGAGCGCTTCGGCGTACTCGCGGTCGCGCGCCGAGATCCAACGCGCGGGCGTGCCGAATGCCGGATCTTTGGTGGCTTCGCCGTCGATGCTCGGCGCATTGCCGGCGGCATCCATGGCGAGCAGGCGCCCGGCGCGCGTCGTCCCACGCACGATCTCGGTGCCCAGCAAGAGCAAGCGATAGGCGCCCGCGGGCAGCTGCAAGTTGTCCCGCACGTGCACGGGCGGGATCACGATGCCCAAGTCGAGCGCCATTTGCTTGCGCAGCGCGGCAATGCGGTCGACCAAGCTGCCACCCATCTGGGGATCGACCGCGTGCACCAGCTCGTAGCCGACCTCCAAAGCCAAGATGTCGACCGGCAAGGCCGCATCGATTTCTTCGCTCGAGCCCGGCTTGATGGCAGGTTCGCTGGGCACCGCGGCCTCGACGGCGCGCGCGGAGGCGTCCTTCTTCAGGCCGGCCTGCGCGCTCAGCGCCAACATGCCGGCCAGGGCCAGGAACGGAAACGCCGGCATGCCCGGAATCAGCGCAAACAGCGTCAACACGCCGGCAGTGGCCGCGACAGCTCGCCGACTGCCGAGCAGCTGGCTCTTCAACGCGCGGCCGAGTTGGTCGCCCGTTGCAGAACGGGTCACGACCACACCAGCGGCAGTCGAAATCATCAGTGACGGCATCTGGGAGACCAGCGCGTCACCGACGGAAAGAATGGAGAACGTCTCGCCCGCCGCAGCCAGGGACATGCCCTTGGACAGGCCGATCATCAAACCACCGATCAGATTGATGGCCGTGATCAGCAGGCCGGCGATGGCGTCGCCCTTGACGAACTTGCTCGCGCCGTCCATGGCGCCGAAAAAATCCGCCTCGCGTTCCAGGTCTTTTCTGCGGCCGCGAGCGACGTCCGAGGTGATCATGCCCGCGTTCAGGTCGGCGTCGATCGCCATCTGCTTGCCGGGCATGCCGTCCAAAGCGAAGCGCGCGGCCACTTCCGCCACGCGCCCAGCACCTTTGGTGATCACGGTGAAGTTTATCACCACCAAGATCAAGAACACCACGAGACCGACGACTACATTGCCGCCGACCACGAACTTGCCGAACGTTTCGACCACCCGCCCCGCAGCGCCTCCGCCCTCCGCACCCTTCAGCAAGATCAACCGCGTGGTAGCCACGTTCAGGCTCAAGCGCAGCAAGGTCGCGACCAAGATCACGGCCGGAAACGCGCTGAACTGCAGCGGGCTCTCCATGAACAGGCCGATCAAAAACACGCCGATCGAAATTGCCAAGCTGGTCGCCAGCAGCACGTCGATCAGGAAGCCCGGCAGGGGCAACACCATCATCAGCACGATGCCGATGATCGCCGTCGGAATCGCCAGCTCGGCGATGAAGCTCTGCTGCGAGCCCGCGGTCGCATTCGGTGTCGGTGCTGACGCCACGGCCCCTCGGTTTGCGAGAACCGTGCCAGCAAAAACCTGCGACTTCCTGCGGAGAATCAGCGACTTTTATGGCCACAGTCAGTCTTCCCCCACCCTCGCGCTAACGCTTTGACACCTGAACACCCGCGTCCAGTCAGCGCGTTGACGTGTCAGCGCGTTGACGCGCCGGAAGCGCGCAACCTCGCATTCGGCCACGAATGCTCGTACTGCAAGCCACCCGCTCGGCTTGGCCTGGGCCTCGAGGTCGGCGCGCATTTGGGCCGCCATGGGCGCTCGGTCGCCATCCAGCTTTGGGTCTGGGCGCTGAAGCGAAATCCTAGAATTCCATGCCCCGCGGTGTCAGCCCGCGTTCGTCCGGGGCATGCTTACGGTCAGCGCAGACGCTCGATTGTAACGCCGGAAACGAACTCTGGGAGCTCTCCGAGATCGTGCTCATCGCCAGTGACGACGAGGTCGCCGCGGAGCGCCGCGGAGGCGACGACGGTGGCGTCGACCGCGTTGGACCCACCAGTGCTGGCGAGCAGTTCGCCCGCGCGCTCGGCAAGCTCCGGTGTCAGCGCCTCGACGCGACCGAGCTGGGAAGTGGCGACGTGCTCGTCGCCGATCTTGAGTGCACGCAAACCTCGCCGAATCACGGAAACGTGTCGTCGACGCCGCGTCACAGCGGCGGCTAGGCCAAGCAGCGCAACGACCGCGCTCGTGGCACCGGAAGGCCCGCTGTTATCGAAGCTGCAACCTCCGCTCGGCTTGGACGTCTGGGCTGAGCTCGGAGGCTCACCAGTGTACGCGGCCCCACAACTGGCTATGGGTGTCCCCGAAGCAATGGGTTCACCGTTTTCGTCCAGGGCTGCGTCGGTGCATTCGGCGGTTGGCAGCCAAACCTGATCATCATTGAAGCAGGGCGAAAGATCTTCCCCAGTTTGCTGTTCGAGCCATGGCACGAGCCGCGTCAAGTCACTATAGAATCCTTGTCCGCACTGACCGGTGTAACCGGAAGACAAGATCCCGATCACGCGCCAGCTGGGGCGCCCTCCACCTGAATCCAAGCGCATGAAGGCCGGGCTGCCGGAGTCTCCATAGCAAGAGCCCGCGCTCTCGGTCCCGATCCGAAACTCGTGGCTGAGCAAGATGCCTTCGATTGCTGCGTCGACCACCCGTTTGGGCCCGGTTGCTCGTTCCGCGATCGATTGTTCGCCAAACCCGACGAGCACGACGGGCGTCTTCACCTGAATTTGCTCGTGTTCGCAGCCGAGCGCGATCGGCACGCGCGGCGCACTCGGCAGGGCCGGTTCGAAATGGCAGACCATGAGGTCTCGCCCGCTCCCGATGCCGCCATCGGGAGCCGCAGTGCAACGACCGACCTGGAGCGATCGTTCCGGTTCGTGGTCGGGGTCCGCGCCGGTGAGCGCAACGCTCGGCGCTCCGCAGTGCGCCGCGGTAATCAGGTAGTCAGAGCTGACTAGCAGCCCGCTGCAATCGTTGTTCAGCTTGACGACATTCGACCAAGCGCTTTCTCCGGCGAGCTGACCCCCAACGATCGCTTGTGTCCCACTGCTCGTCGAGGAATCGGGCGTGCCGGCGCAAGCAATTGCGAGCAAGGCAAAGACGCTGGGCACAATCCCTCGCGCAAGGGGTTCACGGCTCATTGGCACGAGTCAGTGCAAGGCTCGTAACAGGTCATGAACTTGACCCAACCCTCCCGGCAGGCCGCGCTCTGCCCCACCACTTGGCAATCATTCAAACAGCCGCACAAGTCGGCGGAGCAAGACGCATCTCGGCAGGAGAGGCAGTGGCTGTCAGCGCAATTGAAGGAAGTGGAGCAATCCGTGAACAACCAGGACGAAAGTGCGTCGCACAGGGCGCCTTGCTGTTCGATGCACGTGTTGCACGAGCTGGTCGTCCAAACTTTTGCAAAGCCATCGCATTGAGCCTGTGCTTCACCCCAGGGCTCGAGCGGACGATCTCCGGGTTGGCCGCCGCTTTCGGCGCTTGCCCGTCCGGCGGTTCCGCCCTTGGAGGCGCCGGTGTCGCCCTCGCCGGCTGCCCCCGCAAAAGCGTCATTTCCAGTGGCAGAGCTGGCTCGGCCGCCTTGCGCAGAGCTGGCCCCCGCGTGGTCGATCGAGCCACTCGACCGCGAATCTTCGGCGCGCCCGCCGCACGCCACACACAACAGCAGCGGAAGGATGCGGTCGCCATATCGAAAAAAGACGATCATTTCATTGCGAGCAAGGAACACCAGTAACCTCCCACTCGCCGGAGTGGCAGAAGAATGCCGCGCCGCCACCGCACTGGACCCCGTAAGAGCACTGCTTTCCTGGCGCATCACAGCCCGCGCCGGCGTTCGGCGCGATCAGCGGGCAGTCCAGATCGCTTGGCGGGTCGGTGCAGATGAAGGTCGGGCCGCTCTGCAGACAATTGGGATACTGCGGGGAGAGTCGGTCGCACGCAAAACAAGAGCAAAGGGTACCACTCGGGTACGAGCAAAGCGTCGCGTTGCCGAGCGGTGCGTTGGGTTCACACCGTTGACCGTCACTGGCGATCGCAGTGCAGGTCGCCGGTTGTATGGTCTCGCAGCCTTGCACTTCCACCTGCCAAGCGCCGTTCTCGCAGCGCGCGCGGTCGCGACAGGCAAACTTGCCGGAATCACCATAACTACACAGCCGACCGTCCTCCGAACAGCGGCTGCCGTTCGCCGGAATCGTCGCTGGACAATGGGGCGGCGGGAGCGGCTCAGCGCGTTCGCCGGTCGTGCGAATCGCGCCGGCACCAGCGGCGGCGTCCGCCGGGCCGCTGCCCGGGTTTCCAGCGGCTCCGGCCGCGCTGCTGGCGGGACTGACCGCAGTCCCACCACATTTGCAAAGCGAGAGTACGAGCGCTGTAGAAGTGAGCCCAACGCCGAGCCAGTGCCGGTTGCCAAACAGAAACGCTGATCGCATGGGCTCCTTCTACGACACAATCTCAGTTGGGGAATACGGTGTTCGCGGTGGCGAACGCGGATGTGGTCGAGTCCCAACGTCGCCCGAAGTTGTACGCGTCGCCGGACGCGACGCCGATGTGTGAGCCGATGAGGTAGCGGGGCGTGCCGTTGAAGACCTGATAGATGCCAGCGCCGCTGTCGCCGCCCGTGGTGTCGATCGAGGTATAGCGCAACTGCCACGTCGCACCGCTGTCGATGGTGGGCGTGCCGTTGTCGGTCCAGATCTGCCCCGTCGTGTAAACGCCGCTCCACAAGGACGTGTCACGGTAGGTGAGCGTCGCGCTGTTGATGTTCGCGCCGTTTTGAGCCGTCGCGGGGTAGCCGTACATCCAAGCGGTGTTCGCGGTGATTCCGGCAGTGTCGCGCGCCCACGTGCCCCACCAACTGGTGATGCTTCCGGGACTGTAGTTGCACCGCTTCTTGAAATCGATCAGCGCGTAGTCATCGGTTCCACCGCCAAAGGAGGCGTTGACGAAGCCATTCGTGATGAACACGTCGTAACATTGGATGTATGCGCCTGGTGCCACCGTCGAAAAGACGCCGGACGCCGACTTCGTGACGTCGAACGATTGCGTCCCACTGTGAGTAAACGGAGCCGGATCCGCGTCGAGCCCGTCGACCCCATGAGCGTAGCGGGGCCAACGGTTGCCGGAACCCCACGAGGGCTCGGTCGGCACCTGCAGCCAAGCATTGTTCACAGTGTCGTAAACGCAATGAGCCGCGGTCAGCAGCACGGACGGACTAATCATGGTTCCGCTGCAGCCGATTTCGCTGAACGTAGTCGGAGCTTCCGTGCTGCCGGTGTTGCTGCGATCATTCGTGCGGTCATCCGTTCCGCAGCAATTGCGTCCGTCACGGCCGCCACCCGGCTCGGTATCGGGAGTCGCAGACGGGCCGCGCTGGATCGCGGCGAGCACCGCGCGTGCGGTGTCGAGGTCCGGCTTCTCCAGGATGTACTCGTACTCGCCCACGACCGTCACCGGTCGCAAGCGGTCGGCAAAATCCTCGATCGACGCGGCTGCTGGCGCCTCGGCGGCCGTGCCCGGGTTGGGCGCCGCTTGCTTCAGCTCCCCAGGCTTGACGACTCGGAACGCGGCTTTGCCGCGTAGAACGAACGTCCTGCCACTCGCATCGACCCATTTTGCCGGAGGCGCGGCCCCCGGAATCAACGCGCTCGCGGGCCCCGTGAGCTTTGCATCCTCGGCCGGATCTCGCGACGCAGCTTCGGTCCCACCACAGCCGACGAGAGCACCCATGGCCGTCAGCGCAAAACCGGCCCAACCCCGCGCTGCGATCGATTTAGAAAGTCCCATCCAACACCTCCCAGTCGAGTGAAGAAACTCGCTCGATGCGCTTTCCGGCGCGAGCGATTTCTATTGAACAGCGTCCGTTGCGTCAACTGGCGGATCTCGCCCAATTGGGCCGTCCTCTCGCCGGCGCCCGAGCAGCCGCCGATGCGCGCGCGCCCGTAATCGCGCTCACTTCAGCTCTGGCGTCCGAAACCGATGACCGAAGCCCTTGACGGTCTCGACGGCGCCAGCGTGTTTGCCGAGCTTTTTGCGCAGCGAACGAACGAAGGCATCGGCGACATTGCCACCCACGAAGGGTCTGCCCTGTGGGTGACCGCGAGGGCGATGTCTTGGACGCGATCCTATGCGGCATCGCGGCGTGGTGTCGTCGTCGGCGACAGGCGTGCCGCGCAGCTCTCCCAAAAACCGCTTGGGCCGGCTTACTACGGCACCCAATCATGGCAATCCTCTTCTCGGTAGGTCGCGGATTCGTGATCAAGGTTGCGAAGCACGTCGCCATCGCACGCTTCGTTCGGCTCTCCGTAGCCGAGCGGCGCCTCGCCGCGCGCGTAGCCAATTGCACGGTAACCGCGCAAGCGCTTCTCGAACATTCGCAGCAGCATCGGTACGTCGCGATCGACGTAGTCGAAGATGCGCACTTCGCGTTTTCCAGGATGAAGCCGATGGAGCCGCCCTGTGTACTGCACGAGCGTGCCTTTCCATGACACCGGCAGCGCCAGAAACAAGGTATCGAGCCGCGCGTCGTCGAACCCCTCGCCGATGTAGCGGCCCGTCGCGAGCAGCAGTCGCTCCTCGTTCGGCGGGGTGGCCTCAAGCTGGGCGCGCACGGCGCGGTCCGCCTTCGCCCCCATGCCACCCTGGAGCACGACGAGGTGTCGGACGGCGCGCTCCAGGTGCTTGGCGAAGTACTCGAGGTGATCCCTGCGCTCGGTGAGCAGGATCGGCGAGCGCCCCTCCTCGAGTGCTCGAAGGACGTCATTCAGAATGATGGCGTTCCGGGCTTCATTGCGGGCTAGCGCCGCGTAGAGACCCTGAGTGCTGAGTCGCTCCTCGGAATTTGGCACACAGAAGCTCGTCTCGCGAACGACAAGGCGGTGTTCGAAAGGGCGAGCTCGTCCTTGTGCCTTCGCGTCTACCTTGAAGCGCACCGGGCCGAGCTGCATCTCGGTGATCGGTTGGTGCCCATCCCGGCGCTGCGGCGTAGCGGTTAGACCAACGACATAGCGAGCTTTCACTTCACGGAGGACGCGCTCGAACTGGACAGCGGGAAGGTGATGACACTCGTCGACGATGACTTGGCCGTAGCTCGCGACGAGATCAGCCACAGATTCCCTCCGAACGAGGCTCTGGATCATGGCCACATCAATACGACCGGTTGGCGCACGCTTCGTGCCGGCAATTTGCCCAACCTCCTTTCGGTCGACGCCGAGAAAGAGAGCAAGCTGCGCAAGCCACTGATCGAGCAGGGGCCGACGGTGAACCAGAATCAGTGTACTGCACGTTCTGGACGCGACGAGATAGGCGCCGACGACTGTTTTGCCGACCCCCGGTGGTGCCACGAAAACGCCAGTATCGTGCGCAAGCAGCGCCTTTGCGGCTGATTCTTGAACCTCTGTAAGCTTTCCTTGGAACTGAAGCTGGATCGGCGCCCCCGCTACGCGTTCGTCAACTACGTCGAGCACCACGCTGTGCACACTGAGCAGCTCTTCGAGCGCCATCCGGCAGCCACGCGGCAAGGCGATATGTTTAGGCAGCTCCTCGGCGCACGAGATCACACGCGGCGTTATCGCTGTCGAGAGACGCATGCTCTGCTTCTTGTAGAATTCTGGATTCTGAAAAGCTGCGAGGCGCTTGATTTGGTTGAGTAGCGCTGAAGGCACACCTTCCTTCTCGATGAACAGCCGCTGGGCGAGCACACTGGACAGCCGCGCCGGCATCGGTCCCGGGACGCGGCGAACGCGTGGAGTTCCAGATGGCGGTCGTCGCCATGGCGTCGCTTCCTCTGCGTCGTCGGCGGTCTCGGCGATTCGAACGCCGACAACCGTTCCGGTACGCGTCGCCTCCGAGGCGATCCGCTCCACGGTGGCAGGAGCAATCCGCTGAACAGACGCCAAGACCGACCATTGCTGGTCGTCGGCATAGGCGTTCAGACTCTCGTCGAGGAAAACGGAGTTTCCAGCTTGGCGAGGACCGCGTTGGAGCGGCAGAGCAATGAGGTTTCCAAAACCGCCGCGCGGCATGGTGTCCTGGCTCGGGAAGAGCCGGTCGTAGGAGTCCATGCTGAGCTCGTGCCGCGACGCCATGGCCTCGGTGATCAGGTGGCAGCCCATTTTGCGCGCGGTCGCCGCCGCGACCGGCTCCGAGAAGAAGAACCAAACGTGCGCGCCGTTTCCAGATCGCGATCGCTCGACGAGCGTTGGTAGACCCAGGTTCCGCGCCGTCTCGGCGAACGAGCGGACGTCCTCCTGCCACGTGCTCTTGTCGAAGTCGGCTGCAAGGAACCAGCACGTCTCATCCGGAAGCATCGGGTAGACGCCCATCGCCTCTTCACCGCGCAGGTGCCGAAGGACTGCACCATCGTCAACAGGGCGGAACGCTTGGTTCGAGCAATCGCCGCATTTCACCTTCGGCAGCTGGCACAATCCGGCAACAAACTTGTTCGAGCAGGCGGGAGCGTAGCCGGGCTTGCCCGTTTTCTTGCTGACGAAGCGCGTCGGGTAGAGATCTTCGCGCCCGCGGAAGAGCTGCCGAAACAGCCTCACCTTCTCTGCGGAAGATCGGGGAGGTGCGGGGCCAAGGCCATCGCTCTGAATCCGGGAGAGAACGACAGATCCCTCGTTGAGCTCAGCGAGTTGGGTGCGAAGTGCCGCGACGTGCACCTTCGCTTGGGCATGCTCGCTCTCCAGCTGTCGAAGCCGCGCCTGTTGCTCTTCGAGGGCATTCGCGAGAGCCACCCGGTCGGATACTGCGGCAGGCTCAGTTTCTGCGGGTGGCTTTGGCGGAGGCGATCTAGTCACGATACAGCGTCACCCCTCGTCGTTTTTGAGCGGGCCGCCGGAGCAAGGCTCGACCCGAGCGATCCCTGATTTGCGCGGACGGTATCGGTTTCGGCGGGCACGGCGGCTCGCTGCAAAGAGTGACGGCCTCGGCACCCTTCGCGCAAGCCTCGGCTTCATTTCGCTCCGGCCACTGATCTGGGCTCAGCTCAGTCGTCCTCCGGCCAGTCGGCGAGCGGGTGCTGCCGCCCTCGATCATTGGCGCGTCGGGCCAGGCGCGCGCCGTGCGCTTCCACCTTGCTGTTGGTCAGAGCCGCGAAATCGATCACCGCGTGGGCGGGATCCGGACAGGGTCCCTCAGTAACCTCGTCAGGCCGTGCGGAAAGACCCAGCTCGGCGCACTCGCCGACGGTTACCGCCCACGTGCCCGCAGACGAGAGCTTGAGACATTCAGTGTGTGATGTATGAAGGCAGCCTCGGCCGTCGTGATTGAGCCGCGTGCGACTGACAGCATGCGATGGTCCTTCGGCGTTGGACGGAAGGCTTGGCTGCCGACTCGACCGTCTCGAACGAAACCGGGATTGACCTGACGAAACAGGAGCTCAGTATCGTCGCTCAGCGGCTCTTGCGGCTCGCCTGACATCATTCGTCCCCACGCAGTTGACTCGCAAGAAAGCTACCAAGGAGGACCTCCTGGCCAGGTTCTGCCAGCGAAAAGCTCCGCTCGTGGACTTCGTCGGCATCCAGCCGAACGGCGCGTACCTCCGACAATCTGCGAGACGACTCGAGCTCGGCGGATATCTCCCAACGCGAGCGTGACCATTCCGCCCGCACGCTACCTTCGGGCGTTGGATAGATGTGCGGCGTAGCAAGATCAAAACCGTCCACTATGCCGCGGAGCAGCTTTGCAGACCAGGCAAGGGCCTCCTCTCCGAAGGCGTGCCCTTCGCCGTCGAACCAGCCATCCGGGAGGCCCCGTAGGGAATCGACCTGTTCGTCGACCGGAATGCGGCAACCCGGTCGCCCGGAGGCGACGTCACCCTCCTCAGCCGCGCTTACGTCGCTCGCCTGGGCGACGCGAAGCAATTTGCCCTCCGCATCATAGACGCCAGTACCAGAGACCCGAACCGCGGAGTCCCGCTGTAGTGAACGTACTACCTGGGAGATGAACACTCGGGACGCTCGAACCGGGATGCGCCGATCATCAGCAAGCCGGATCTCGAAAGAGTCCTGATCCAGGTCAGTTTCGCGGACCACACCGACTAGATCGACGTCCTCTTCGTACGTACCCTGCGATCGCACCAGGATCGCGCGGCGAAGTCGTCGGTCATACACGGCGCCTTCGCGCTTCCCGGCGCCCGCAACGACCACTGCCTCGTCGTCACGCAGGGTGCGACCAAAGGAGCTGAAGCGCGCCGTTACCGCTGGGTTCAGCCACGACGGGAAAGCCGCATTGCCGGCGAGAGACTTGATTGCGGCTTCGACTTGCTCGCGCGCCCGATCGAAGAAGTCACCGGCCTCGGCGAAGAGCTGAGGGCTTGCGAATTCGCGCTCAACTATCGGCACCGCGCTGCCACCTTCGATCCTCGAGAGCGTCAGCCGAAAGGAAGCATCAAACCCCTTTGGCAAACGCACGCGGCCGAGGTTGCCAGCAAAGAACAGCTCTTTGGCCACCGCGGCGACAAGATCGCGATAGGCGGCCAGCTCCGGCAACGCCTCGAGAGGCATGACCGCGCCATCGAAGCGCTTGCCTCGAAAGATCAGCGTGGCGAACGGGGAACCGCTCATCATAACTTGAACATCCGTAAGGTACCGCGTGTTCCCTCAAAGTCCTAAGACGCCGTTTATTCCATAGATTATACCTCGGCGGGCCCCTTCTGGCTCGAGGAGCGCGAGACCTGGAACTCGCGTCGGCATTGCCCGAGCCACGCCGCGAACCCGCCGCCACATAGCACACCTGGCTAGTCGGCCTCACCATGCGCGGCGATCCAGGTATCATAGAAATCGATGTGATCAAGTTGCGATCTGACGAGGGCATTGAACGCGACCTTACCGCCAAGGTCGTCGACGATGTCCTCGAATGCGAGGAGTCGGGCGTTCGAGCTGAACGCCGGCGGTGCGCGCTTCCACCGGATATGACGCTGCGGCGCGCGACGACGAACCAATCGCGCGTCAGCACGAAAGATCGCGCCTCTGTCACCGCTAGCTGCGCGACGGTGGCCACGAGCTCGCAAGGATCGCTGACGCCACTAAACTTGCGTTCCAGAATCGCCATCATGTTTCCACTCCAACGAGAGTCGGCGTGAGACGGCTGACTCAGCTAACCACTCGGTGTCGACTCGAGATTTCGCAAGGCGCGTGGTGCCGAGCTGGGTGTCCACGGGCACCTTGTGCGTCCTCCAAGTTTGCAAATCTTGCTGAACCCCTGCAAACAACCGTGTCCGGAACGAAGTGCTCGGCCGCCAAAGCCGGCTCCCCCTCGGACGATTCCGTCACATCGCGACGATCGATCGCGCACTTAGATGCACGATCTGGCGCATTGCCGAAACCGCTCGAACGCCAATCGAGCCTTCTTGCTGCTCGATGGCTTCGGGCGCGCGCCGCCGGTCATTCTTCAATTCCGGGCGCCTTGCTCCGATCGGCGTTCGACTCCGGTGGACGCCTTGAAGGTCCCTCCATGTGCCTCAGGCCACGAGGGCTCTTTCAAAAGCCAATAATATCGCGGTATCCAGACCGCGTTGCGCCCCCGCGCAACAAAGAATGAAAACGCGGAGTGAACGAAAGCTGACTCCGCGTTTTAGGCAAATACTCCTGAGAGTTAGAGCGGCACGGCTCGTCGATAGATGCCGGGAGCACGCTTTCCACCCGGGGGGACCACGACCAGCACCTCGCCTCCCTGAAGCACTGCGTAATCAAGGACGCTTGGTTCGATTTCTATCGTTCGTCCGAGCGCGGGATACGTGACGTAGACTGGGCGAGGTTGATCGTAGGCGCCCTTTCCGGTGTGGAAGAAGAGGGCCGGCGCGTCGGGTGCAAAGGTGCCGCCCGAGCCTTGGAGGGTGACGGGCTTTTCGCTGCCAACTACGGGAGCCAGCGTGATTTCGTTTTCGATCTCGCGCACGATCATGAGCCAGCGGCCGTCTGGAGAGAACGCGCGCGGCACGCCGCGGCCGACGGCGCGCAGCGGTTTGCCCGCAAGCGACGCCACGAGCACCCTGCCCGAAGATTCGCTGAGTGCCACTAAGTCACCCGACAGCGGTGGCGGCGTGTATTCGGAAACCGCGACTCCACTCGCCAGGGCACGCAGCGCGCCGTTCGTCACATCGACGAGCACGGCGTGACTCTCGGCACCGAAGAAAAGGTAGCGATCGGTCAGCCTGTGCGCGTGCGCATCGTGGGGCCAGCGGAATGGGAGCGGGAGCGTTGCGTTCGGCGTGCGCAGCAAGGCGCTGCCATCGGTCTCCGTTTTGAGCGCGAGTTCGCGCCCAAAGACGTGCCAGCGAGAGCTGGGCCCTCGCAACACGTCGCGCGTGTTTCGCTCGATGTCGTAGATAACCAGCTGATCGCCCTCGCGGATCAGGAGCGCTCGGCCCTCGTCGATGCTGGATGCCTGCTCCGCGCCCCTGGCGATCAGGCGATCGATTCGCGTCTCGAGATCGAGCACGTGAACGTCGTGCACCGAATGTTTGCCGAGAACGACGCCGTAGAAGAGAGAACGGTTCTTTCGGATCAGCGACATTTCGTCAACTGGCCACTGGAGCTTTCTGCGCGTCCCGTCGGACCAACGGATTTCGAGCTCGTGAGCCTGCGAACCCGCTTGGGTGATAGCGGGTCTCACCAGCACTGTCGCGTCGTGCAGCGCGGGCACGAACCGCGCCGGAGGCAGCACGACCTCACGCTTGCCGCGCGCGAAGTCGACGATCTCGGCGGTCGTCGGGTCGCTTGGGACGGAAAGGTACACGACGTTTTCGCCGATGTCTGGCGAGCCCCGCAGGCTCGCTCCGATCGGGACATTCGTTCCGTCCGGGCGCAGGAGTGTCCAAGTGGACGACTCATAGCTAGTGATGCTGCTGCGCTTGCCCGCGAGCACGAAGCGGCAGTGCTTGTCGAGCACCATGGAATCGAAGTCGCCCGCCGCGATGAGCTCGCCGCTCGGCTCGAGACAAGGGAGCGGTGCAGTAGGCGGCGCGGGCGGCGCTAAGGGGTTGCGCGGTGTTGCGGAAGGCGCTGCGTCGAAGGGCCAATTGCCTGGCTTTCGCGGGGGAAGCGTGAGCACGACCGGCGCGATCGTGCCCGGTTCGACAGTAGCGCCCGCATTGCGGCCGCAGGCTGAAAAGCCGATGCTGACCGCGTTGGGCGAGAGACCACGCAAGACGAACTGACCGTCGCTGTCGACAAGCGCGCTCACCACCGGCAGTGCGCCGCTCACCTCGACAAACCCGGGCGGACAATCGGCGCTCAACTCGACTCGTCCGCGGATCTCGCGCGGCGGGCCCAGCGTGATCAGGACGCGGCCCCAAGCATCCGTGCGGGGGGCTATTCCAAATCTTGAAATCGCAACCGATTGTGGTGGCCAGCCCGGGCGGGTCGCCGTGACATGATAGGAGCGAAAGGTGCGCGGTGGTGCGTCGAGCACGGCAACCCCATCTCGACCCGTCGTTCGCTCCTCGAGACTCTCGTCAGAGCAACAGGTCGACCCAGTCGAGTCCTTCTGATAATCCCCGCTGACCGACACTCCCGACAGCGGAGCACCGCTCCCGTCAACGACGAGGACGTGCAGCTCCCCCGGTCGCGGCCGCCCGTGCCTGATGTCCGCACCCGAGCCCGCGTTGTCTCCGGAACTCGGCTTTGCCGGGTGCATCGCCTTACTACGGCTGCAGGCGCTCGCTCCCATTGCGACGAGCAGCACCGTCACGACTACGCGGCGCGTGACGAGAGTCGTGCCTTTTGAGCGAGGGGCCATCGGATCGAGTGCCGACAAGTTACACGGTTCTGCGCAGGCGTTGTCGGCCGACGTGGCGCGGGAGGAACGGGTTCGGCGACCGTTACCTGCCACGGGTGCCGACCTGACAAAGTGGGAATTTGGCCTGAATGCGCACGCAAGTCACGTCACCCTGCGCCCAGCGAGGGCGCGAATGGTCGCCATAGGCTGCAGGTCGGCGCCACCCTCAGGCAACCCTCACCTCGATCGGCCCTGCCGCGACCCGCGGCCTTTTCACGCCACCCGCACCTCGATCGGCACCATAAACCCAGTTGTCCACGTGTAGTTGCGCCCCCGCGCAACTAGAAACGATAACGCGGAGTTAGCGAAAGCTGACTCCGCGTTTTTCGTTTGTGCTCGCGCGGCCCGTCAACAGAGCCGTGAGTCAGCTTGTCGGTGTGGTGGCTGCCTCGAATGGGTGGAACGTGATCGAGTCGGGGCTGACCTAGAATTTCAAGGCGCCTTTTTCTGCAGCGACGCCATCTCGTCGTGGCAGTTGACGATCGGCGTTGTCGCAGACGCTGACGCACTCGCCGCGCCACAAGGACGAGCCGAGGACATTTCGCTTGCTGCGACTTGCGCCGCAAGTGACCGAGTCGTGCTTCGAGTCGGCCACAGAACCGTCGAGGGCGGAGCCGACAACGATGAAGTCTACAACTTCACCCGGCTACATTCGCAGTGAGCGGCGTCGAGCTACGCTTCCAAAAGAGCTATAAGGCGGACGATGGGCTGCGGCGCTCGGAGGGGATGAGCGCGGACTATAGGTCCTTGCCATACCCCGCGGCCTGAACGTTTCGCAGGACGGCTTGCTCGACTTCGTCACTGGGGTATCCGGCGAGCACGGCGCCCTCGTAGAAGGTGCCGAAGGAATTGTTTTCGTTTGCCGAGCCGATGCCGAGGATGACGGCACCAGCGAGGCTGATTCGCTTGAACAGTGGGCCGTCGTAGGCGGTACTGAGCGTCTCCGCGTGCTCTACGTCGGCCATTCGGATCGCATACTTCGCCCCCGTTTTCAAAAATCCGAGTGCAAACGGTACGGCCATTGACGGGTTGTCGAGGTTCGGTGGCGCGACGGCGTCCAATGCGCCCCAACCTGGATCTCCCGCCTTCGAGCCCCCGGCCCAAACTCCGGACGTGTTCGAAACCATAAACCACGGCCCGACTCCGGCGCCCGAGCCCCAATAGCCCGTCCCCAAGAAGAGCGCGATCTCATCGTGGAACGTATTCGGCTCAGCAGCGGCATTCCCAAAGTCCCAGCAGCAGGCACTTCCGCTACGCGTGCCGTCTGCGAGCATGTAGATCCCCTGTTCGTCAGCGCCGCGAGGGATAGCTCTTCCGTCGTTAGGGCTACGATACCCCTGACGTTTCTCCATGAAGAGCGAATACACGGGGTGCCCCCCTACGGTCAGTGGCCCGGCGTTCGCGATTGACTCGAAATCGTCTTTCGCAGCGAACTCTCCGCCAACCTGGAGTCCGGCGGGGGCCACGAGTAGGTCGTTGCCGTGGCCCGATTGATCGTAAACGCGCGCCACCGTGCAGACCGTTGCAGCGCAGAGCGCGTCCTGCGCTTGGGCATCGGCGAAGCCTGCGGCGGACGAGCCGACGTCGTGCAGCTGGCCGCCGCTCCCGGTGTTCATGGGGTTGCTGTCGCTGCGAACCTGATAGAGGGGCCCCGCATAATCCCTCCGCAAACGACGCACCGTGCTGTACGCGGCGACGCATGGTGTTCCGGCCTCCGCGTATAGATCGCACGGACCATTTACCTCTACCGCCGGGGTGATTCCTTCCCCGCCGGCGCCTCCTGCGTCGGGGCTCCCACTCGCACCGCCGTGATCTCCTCCCGCCCCCAGGACTTCGGCTCGACCACCGCTGCTCGACAACCCGCCCGTTCCGGGAGCGCCACTCGCTGACCCGCTGCGGCCGCTTGTCGTCGTCACACCGCCGGCACCACCCTCGTGCAGGTTGTCGTTCGGAGCGGCTGGACCATCGGAGACCCGACCGCACGCTTGGGCGATCACGACCAGAGCGAGGGGAACAAGCAAAGGTCTCACGCGGCCCTTGACCGATGTGAAGTCCCGCTCGCCCTGACCCTGCCGCACCTTACGAAGAACCAACGCCTGAGCGCGTGTCGCTGCCCGCTCTTGTCGTGCTCGCGCGTTCGAAGTCACGGGTAAGCAGCCTAGCATCTTGTCGTGGCCTGGGTAGCCTGGTGCCTATGCCACCCGGACCTCGAGCGGCACCGTAAAAGCAGTTGTCCACGTGTGGTTGCGCCCCCACGATCTGAACCTCCTGGCTGACCCGAAGGTCTTCGCCAACGGCACCTGGAGCTACAGCACTTCTTCAGACAACACGCGCGCGTACACCAGACGCTGTCCGCCGCCAGCGAGATCGGCCAAATCGAAATCACCGTGGGGCACCAGGCCGTTGGCAGCGAACGACGGCGGAGCCGCGCTGATCGCGGAGGCTTCTACCTCTTTGCCGCTCGGACGTTGGACCTTGGCCTTCACGCTGAACGTCACGCGTAGACCGCGCGCGCCCGGCGGCACGCGCAGCCGCTTTTTGACCGCGAGCGCGCGAAACGAACCGAGTGCAGCGGCCCAATCGGAGCCTGCGCCCCTCACCAGCTCGGCGCTCAGCATGCCGCCGTCGGGGCCGACGGTGACCGAAAATACCGCCTCACCACGCACGGGACCCGCTTCGCGCACGGCCGCGCTGAGTGAACCGACGAGCGCGTTGCCGCGCGCCAAACCGCGCTGCACGTCATCCGCGGCCAAAGCATTCTCGAGCCGCTTCTGCGGGTCGGGCCTGGGCTTCCTCTCGGGCTGCCGAACGCTGGGCGATCGCTCGCTCGGCGTGCCGAGGAAAAAATGGCCGTCCAATCCGAGGTCGATCTTGCGTTCCGGCTCTGCCGCTGTCGGCTCTCCCGGAGTTGCCTGCGCAACGCCGGCGGCGAGCGCGTCGTCGCTCGACGGAGCGTCGGCGACCGTCGGCAAATTCGAGCTCGATGCGATCCTCGGATCGGCGTGCGTGCGCGCCGCAGATCCCGAGCTCGCCGAGTCAGCGGCGCCTGACGCCGAAGACGGCGTCGATGTGGCCCCGTTTGCCGCCAACGCGACAGGCGGGGTGTCACCGAGCGCCACCTCGTCGATGTCGATGAATTGCTCCGCGGCGCGTTCGGGCGCCGGGGGCGCGGAAGCGACCTCATGCCGCGAGCGCACCAGCAAGAGCGAGCCATGCAGAGCGAGGGCTCCAAGCAAGGCATGGCTGAAACGCGGCACGGCGTAGCTTAGGCTGCCCTGGGATAGTGGCAAAGTGGGGCACCGGGACGTGGGGCGCAACGCGACGATCCCGCGGAGAATCGGGCCTTTTCAAGCGACTCAGGTTCGATGCAGCGGTCGAGGGTCTGACGGTAATCGCCATCTGCGCCGTTTTCGGGGGCGCGTCGGCGCTGCGATCACTCGCTGAGCGACAGCATTGTCGCCACGCTTTTCGGTCGCTCGAAACCTTGGGCGATCTGTGTCAGGTGTAAATGTTGCACCTCTGTTCGCGGAAGTTGTTTCATGAGCACGAGCACCGCCGACCTCTTGCCGAACGATCAATACCCAATGCCCAACCTTCGACGGCGCGTCGTGGTGGCGGAGGACAACGAGGACTTTCGTGAGTTGCTGGCAACGGTGCTCGTCCGAGCTGGCTATGAAGTCGACGCCTGCCGCAATGGGCAAGAAGCGCTGGAGCTTCTTTTGGCGAGGCCGACTGATTTGGTCTTGCTCGATCTGAACATGCCCGTGATGGATGGTTGGCAATTTCGCACTGCCCAACGCGCCGACTCATCGATCGCCGACGTGCCCGTGGTGGTCATGACGTCGGACCTCAGCCCGCAAGCGACGGCGATTCACGCGGACGCTTACGTTCAAAAGCCGTTTGGCTGGGATGAGCTGCTGCACGCCATCGAGGGAGTGTTCTTGGAGGGTGAGCGACGCGAGCAAGCCGCGCGCCGCGAAGAGACCGATCGCCTCGCGCTACTCGGAACCGTGGCCGCGGGTGTCGGCCACGAAATCAACAATCCCTTGTCGTTCGCCATCGGCAACCTCGAGATCATCGACGAAGCGATGCCCGCATTGCGCGCGGATGTGGCCGGCCTATTGGGCCCGAGCGCCAGTCTCGAACAACGCGAAGCGATTGCGAGCGTGCTGCGCCGGTTCGATGAAGTTCGCGGCTTGCTGGGGGAGAGCCGAGCCGGAGTCGGGCGCGTGCGCATGCTCGTGCGTAACCTGCGCAGCCTGTCCGCGCGCCCCGTCGAGCGACGTGAACTGCTCGATTTGCCGAAGGTCGTCGACGCGAGCGTCTCGATGGCGTCGGGTCAGATCAAGTATCGCGCGACACTCTTCCGCAATTATGGAGATCCCGTGCAGGTCCTGGGCGATGAGGGGCGACTGTGCCAGGTTTTCCTGAACCTCCTGGTCAATGCCGCTAAGTCGATGCCGACCGAGCGCTTCGACACCAATCGCATCCACGTCAGTACCCAGATCGAAGGGAGCTGGGCCGTAGTCGAGATTAGCGACACGGGCCGCGGCATGTCGAAGGCGCTGCAAACCCGAATCTACGAGCCGTTCTTCACGACCAAAGGCGCTGAAGGAGGAACCGGGCTCGGACTCTCGATTTCCAAGGACATCGTCGCGACACACGGGGGCCGCATCGAGGTTCAATCAGAACCCGAGCGCGGCAGCGTCTTTCGCGTCTACCTCCCGCTGCCGAAAAGCGAGGCCGAACGGCGAGTGGCTTCCAGCGCGCCGCCCCCGGTGTCGGCCGTGGTCCCGGTGGCTGGTAGCAGCGTCCGTCCACGCGTCTGGGTTTTGGATGACGAGCCCCTGGTCGCGCAAATCATCGCCCGGTCCTTGCAAGCTCGCTGTGAGGTGTGGGTGACGAGCGAGCCACGCGAGCTGCTCGCGCGGCTGGAGGCCGGCGATACGTTCGACGTCTGCTGTTGCGATCTGATGATGCCGCACATGACGGGCATGGAGCTTCGCGCGCGAATTGCCGCGGCGTGGCCGCAGCTACTGTCGCGCATGATTTTCGTCACCGGCGGCCCCTCCACCCAAGAAGGCCGTGACTTCATTGCGCGAGCGGACGTGCGGGTGCTCGACAAGCCGTTTGACGTCGAGAATCTGCGCTCCACCGTGCACCGGGTGTTGAGCGCAGCAGCAGCCGTCTAACGGCTTGCGAACCACAGCCGGCTTGCCCTTTTTGGTGGGTGCCTAGGCCACAACGGCGCCAAAACGCGCACACTACCCAGCTCGTCTGCCGGCCGCCGCGTGAAGCGTCCGAGCCGCCGTCCTTGATACGACCGGCCTTGCGGTGTAGCGATGTTCTGGGGGCACGGAACCGTGAGGCGTTTCCGTTGTCCGAGGTAATACATGAAGCGAACCATTGTCGCGTTGGGCTTAGTGGTTTCGCTCGTCGACGCGGGCTGCCGGCAGCGCAGCGCCTCGGGCGGCGGATCACCGAAACAAACATTTGCCGAGCTGCGCGCCGTCAAGGGCGCGCTGCGCGTGACGGCTCCCGGCGAGCAGGGCAGAAGGCCGTATCCACGCGAGCGGATCGTGGAAGGGGAAGCGGTCGATGTGCCCGAAGGCGGTCTCGCGTGGATGCGGCGCGACGGCGGCGCCACGTGGCTCATCTCCGGCCCCGCCCAGCTCGTGGTCAAGAGCGACGCCGTGGAGCTGCGAGCAGGCCGCGCCTTCGTCGATGGCGAACAGGGGGAGCCGGTCAGCGTCGTCACGCCCAAGGGAACACTCGAGCTATCTGACGCGCGTGCGAGCGTGGAGGTCGGCAAGCAGGTGACGGCGTACGTGCTGCGCGGCAGCGCCCGTTCGGGCAACGCCGAGCGCGCCGGCGCCGGCGAGTTACTCACCCTTTTGGGGAATGGAACGGTCACGCGCAGCGCCATGCTGTCGTGGCAAGACTGGACGGGGGGTCTGGGCACCGCCGACGCATCGGCGGATCCGGCGCCGTTCGGCATCGGCACCGTCGGCGCGCGCAAGCCGGGTGACCAGGGACAGCCGCGCTTCTCGTTGGTCATTCAACGCCTAGATGTAAAAGTCACGATCGACCACGATTTCGCGGTCACCGAGGTGGACCAAACGTTCGTCAACCCCAGCGTCGACACGGTGGAAGGCATCTTCAGTTTTCGCACGCCCGTGGCTGGCACCCTGCAGCGCTTCGGCGTCGACCGCGATGGCGAGCTCGTGTGGGGTCGCGTCCAGGAGAGCCAAGAAGCCGTTCGGCAGTACGAGAGCAACGTTTACCAGGGCTCGCAGGAGGATCCCGCCCTCCTGCAGTGGCGGTCGCCCGGTGTTTACAACGCGCGGCTCTACCCGATCAAAGGCGGAACTACGCGGCGGGTGGTCACGCGCTACGCTGAATGGCTCTCGCGCCAGGGGCCGCACGGGGAACGGCGCCTGTACGTGTATCCGATGGCCGCGGAGGGCGCGAAGGGCTCGCTGCCGCGCATCGAAGAGCTGACCGTCACGCTCGATTTGAGCCAGGCCGCAGCCACTTCCGTGCGCTCGGGGATGGGCGGCACGCGCGACGGCAACAAACTCGTGGTCAAGGCCTTCGATTTCACGCCGCGCGCGGATCTGTCGGTCGAGCTTTTCGACCAAGGCCAGCTGGGCGCCGTGGCCTACCGGGCGCCACACGACCTGCCGCCCGAGGAAGCGCCCGCTAGCGGCGGCAAAGAGTTTGCCCGCAGCGTCTCGCGCGAAGAAGCCGACTACATCGCCATTCCGCTGCGCGCCCCGGCGTTGCCTGCGGGCGAAGGTTCGGGGCTCGATCTGGCGCTGGTGATCGATACGTCCGCAGCGACTGAACCTTCGGCGCTGGCGATCGCGCGGACCATCGCCTCCTCGCTCTTGGCGCACTTGGGCTCGGGCGATCGTGCGGCGTTGTGGACCGGTGACGCAACCTTGCGCCCCGTCGCCGAGGGCTCGGGCTCGCTGACGACGTTGGACGCCGACAAGCGCAAGCAGTGGCTGGCGGGCCTTTCGGCGGTGGAACGCGGGGGAGCCACGGACATCGGCGCGCTGCTGACGCAGGCGGCGAGCAAGCTCGATCCCAAGCGGCATGGAGCCGTGCTTTACGTGGGCGACGGCGTGCCCTCGGTCGGCGAGCTGGCTCCCAAAGTTCTGAGCGAGCGGCTGGCGCGTCTGCCCGCAGGCACGCGCCTGCTGGCGGCGGCCGTCGGCAGTCAACCCAATCTCCCGCTGCTGGCCAGCATCGTGCGCGGTGCCCCGGTTGAACAAGTGTCGGACGCGTACGGTGCCGCGCGCTCGGCGCTGCGCTTGTTGGAGGCTGCCGGGCGCTCGTCGTGGCTCGGAGCGAAGGTCGATTTGGGGCCGGGAGTAGAGCGAGTTTTGCCGCGCACGCTGCCGCCGATCACGGCCGACGAAACGACCATGATCGTGGGGCGGTTGAACGGCGCGACCCTACCCCGCACGCTCGAACTATCGAGCAGTGAAGGGTCCGTGAAGCAGCGGCTCTCCGTCCGCTACCTGAGAGACCACGGCGATCTGCGGCGCCGCTGGGCCGAAGAGCGCTTCGACGAGCTGCGCGAGAGCGGCGCTGGGCGGGCCTCGTTGGTCGACATTGGGCGGCGCTTTGGGATCGTGACCCCCTTCACCTCGCTGTACGTGCCCACGCGCCGCGAGAGCGAACAGGAGCAGGAGAACAAGCCCGACTACGTCTCGGACGAGGCCCGGAGAGAGGAACGCGCGCGGCGCTGGAGACCGTGGTGGAACCGCGCAGGCGAAGCATCAGCGGCCCCGGTCGTGAGCATGATGAGCGAGAACAAAGAGGGTGGCACCGGCACTCGCGCCAAGGGCGAAGAAGGCTCGATGGGCAACCCTGCCGCCCCCGCCGACAACCGGCGTTACGCCAAACGGGCCGCCGCGGAGCCGGAGCCCGTCGAGCTCGCGCTGCAGGAGCCGAAAGACGACAGCGCGGAGCGCGCGCTCGCGCATGCAGAAGCCCTGAAGGGAGCCCAAGAGTTCGGCATAATCGACCGGCACGAGAAGACTCCTTCCGGTGAGCTGAGCCTTCGCGGCAATTCAGCGCCGGCCGCGCCGGCGTTCGCAGCACCCGCT
>Ga0134124_10000709_pt1 | contig 26669 bp, 19 predicted proteins | sample KB304_FD_96880 | JGI IMG/M metagenome (GOLD analysis project Ga0134124, IMG submission 96880) | Terrestrial soil microbial communities without Nitrogen fertilizer from Kellogg Biological Station, Michigan, USA - KB3-0-4 | ecosystem: Environmental > Terrestrial > Soil > Unclassified ... | reverse complement strand
GGTCGGCAGTCCGACCATCTACCGGCATTTCACCTGGCGCCTCGCCGAGGTGACGCGCGCAGGCCTGCTGGCAATCGACTATCGGCTGGCGCCGGAAAATCCGTTTCCGGCTGCCCTCAATGACGCCTTCGGCGCCTTCCGCTGGCTGCGCGAGCGCAAGCCAGGCGATTCGATCATTATGGGCGACTCGGCCGGCGGCGGGCTTGCTCTTGGACTGCTGCTGAAATTGCGCGACATGGGGAGCCCAATGCCGCGCGCGGCGGCGGTGCTGTCGCCGTGGACCGACCTCGCCCTCACCGGCCGCACGCTGGCGCTCAACGCCGATGCTGACGTGCTGCTCAACACCTCCGATCTCCCCGAATTCGCAGCCGATTACCTGGCCGGTGCCGACCCGCGCACGCCTTACGCCTCGCCGCTTTACGGCGATCCGGCCGGGTTGCCGCCGACTTTGATCCAGGTTGGCAGCGACGAAATTATCCGCGACGATGCCGTGCGTATGGCCGACAAGATGCGTCAGGCCAAATGTCACGTGGAATTGTCGATATGGCCGCGCATGCCGCATGTTTGGCACATGCTTGTCCCATTCGTGCCGGAAGCGCAGGCTGCAATCATGCAGATCGGCCGCTTCGTCGAGGAAGCCCTACGGCCGAAACAAGGCAATGCCGGCGTGGAACGCAATCGCCCGCCGGACGTTCGCACGCGCGGGAGAGTGGTCCAATGAGAATATGTGTTCCCCTTGTTGCGGGGTTTCTGCTGGCGATGCCGGCAGTGGCGCCGGCTCAGACGCAAGACGATCAGAATGGCTGCCAGAACGACGTATTCGCGCTGTGCGGCGAGTTCATCCCCGACCGCGATCGCATCGTGTCATGCCTGCGGCACAAATGGCGTGAGGTCAGCCCGGAGTGCCGCAAAACGATGGCGAGCTACGGCAAGCGGCTGAAAGAACGCGCCGCGCGGCGCGGTGGATCCGGCGACCAGTGCAACAGCGCGGCCTGCTGAACGGCTTCGTCATTGCGAGGAGGCGCAGCCGACGAAGCAATCCAGTCTGATTTTGCGGCTCTGGGTGCTTCGCTTCGCTCGCAATGACAGTCCTATTCCGGACTTCCGTTATCGGCCATCACTTCGGCGATGTGCAGCAGTGCGACGCGTTTTTTGGCGTCCTTGATGGTGCTAAAGGCGCGCAACAGGCGCGCCGCGTGCGGCTGCGCCAGAAACTCGACGAACTCGTCGGCGGCCTGCCCCTGCGCCGTTTCATCGTCGCCGAACAGCGAGGCGATCGGTACGCGCAGAGCCGACGCGATCCGCTTCAGCCTGCTGCTGCCGACGCGGTTAGTGCCGAGTTCGTATTTCTGGATTTGCTGAAAGGTAACGCCGACTTTCTCGCCCAGCTCGGTCTGCGTGATCCGTTTGCTTAGCCGATACGCCCGGATCCGCTGACCGACGCGAATATCGACCGGGTCGCTCCTTCTCGCCATTTCCGGCTCCTTTCCCTAAGGCGGTTAAAGGCCGCGCTCCAGGAATCCTTCGAACAGGTGAATCACGTTGTTCTTGATGAAATCGACTTCGAGCTGGTCCGGCGAGACGAACTCTTCGCGGAACCATGGATAACGGTTCTGGTCGAAGGCTTCGCGTAGCCAGTTAACGGTGGCGCGGATGCGCTTCACGTTGCGTGTCTTCGGATGGTAGGTGAGCCAGATGTCCCGCCGCAGCCTGAAGTCAACGTTAATCGGCCGTACCCGCCGCGTGATCGCCCGCGCATAGGTCGGCAACAGGCCGATGCCGGCGCCGCGCGATATCGCATAGGCGTGCGCCGTGCTGGTGTTGGCGCGGAAGCTGACGAAATGCTTCTCGAACGGGTTGGGCACCACCCGCTTAATCATATCGCTCGGCACTTGTGGCGCGATCTGCTCGACAAAATGATAATTCGCCAGGTCCTCGACCGAGGTGGGTGCACCATGCAGTCGCAAGTATTCGTCGGAAGCAAACAGCATCAGATGCAGGTAGCCGAGCCGCGTGATGACCAACTCGCGGTCGGTCGGCGGCTCAAGCTGGATGGCGACGTCGGCCTGATGCACCGTCATGTCCGCAAGCCGCATATCGCAGAACAGATCGAGCGTGAGTTCGGGGTGCCGTTGCTGGAAATCCACCAGCCGCGGAATGATCCAGAACGTCCCCAGGCCTTCGGTCACCGCGACCTTCACGGGCCCGGCGAGGCCGTGCGCACTGGTTTTGGCCATGCGCTCGAGGGCCATCGTCTCGTCGCGCAGGCGCTTGCCGACCTTCTCGACCTCCGCCCCCTCACGCGTGAGCTGCACGCCGGCCGGCGTCCGGGCCAGCAGGATGTGGCCGATACGCGTTTCCAGGAGCGCGATCCGGCGGTTCAAGGTGTTGGAGGAGATGCCGATATTGTCGGCAGCCTTGCGAAAACTGCCCGACTGGGCAACCTCGAGGAACAGCCGGATATCGTCCCAGTTCAGGCGTTCCCGCTCGGGTTCCGGTTCCGCGTGCACTTTGGCGTGAGCCAGGATTGGCGCACGGTTACGCAACATTTGCGCCACCCTCCACGGATTTAACCATTACCATAATCGCTTGTTGCGGCCATTTCCACACGCGTAGCGGGGATGAACGATGAATCTTAACGCTCCCATCCGTGCACGCGACCTGCAGCCCAAGGTGTCGCGCGACCTGGATGTCATGGATTTCGAGCGGGTTGCGCGAGGCCTGATGGCCTTCCAGCCCTCGATCGAGACCATCGAGCCGCTGCTCGACCGCGCCCGGCTGGAAATCCGCGGTCTGGCCACGCTGGAAACCGTGCTGCGCGTCTACGCCCACAATCCGGACTGCCTGTTCGGCATCGCCCGGGCCGATAACACCCTGGAGGCGCTGAAGCACCCGGAAGGCTTCATCGGCCAGCTTCCGCTCAACCCGGACGGGCTCGAGGCCCTTTACGCCGGCAAGCTCGACACCGCCGAGCCGGACACACGCTTCCTCTGCCGGCAGCACGAGCGGCCTGCGGCCATCTATATCTGGGGAATCTTCGTCAGCCATCGTCTCGCCGGCGGGATTGCCCTGGTGATGGAGCGACTGAGCTCGGCCAAGAACCGAATCGCCCCGCTCTACTGTAAGGCCACGAGCGACAAGTCCTTTAAGTTTTTCATCACCTTGGGGTTCCAGCCGGGCGTCATTCATAACGGCAAGGTGATCCCCGACCTGATGGAGTATCGCCGCGCCGACGCCGGGCTGCTGCAGACCGAGCCGCCGCTGCGCACCGATTGCTTCCGCGCCCCTTACGACACCGTCGACAATCCGCAGCAGCAACTGCCGCATCCGGGTGAAATCGGCGTCACGGTCGTGCATCGCCTCGACGACCTGCTCAAGGTCTTCTCGGTCCGCGCGGCGACCTATGTCGCCGAGCAGAACTGCCCCAACGCGGAGGAGTTCGACGGCAACGACCTCACCGCAACGCATCTGCTCGGCTATGTCGGCAATGAGCCGGCCGGTTGCCTGCGCATCCGCTACTTCGCCGACTTCGCCAAGCTCGAGCGGCTCGCGGTGATCGCGCGCTTCCGTAACACGAAGCTGGCCTTCCGGCTGATCGAAGCCGGCATCGCGTTCTGCCGCACCAAAGGCTATCGCCGCCTCTACGGCCACGCCGAGCCGCGCGTGCTCAAGCTGTGGGAGCGCTTCGGCTTCCAGCCGCGCACCCGCGAGGCGACGTTCAACTTCTCCGATCTCGATTTCGTGGAAGGCGATCTGCAACTCACGCCGGATCCTTCGGCGCTCACCAACAATTCCGATCCGTATCTTCTCATCCGGCCGGAAGGCCAATGGGATCGCCCGGGCGTGCTGGATCGCTCGGCGCGGAGGAGATCGGCGTGAAACGCAACGAGGCTCAGATGAACTTTGCAAAGGTTGGCCGCGCGTCGCAGCTCGACATCGAGATCGAGCAGCTCCTGCTCATCCAGAAAGCGGTCGAGCCGCTCATCAAGCGGGCGAGCGGCCTTCTATCGGCCGACTTTCCGCGCACCGCCGCCGCGGTGAAAACGATCGCCGAGGCTTTCGAAACCGAGTTAGAGGCCAATCTGCTCGCCGCCTACGACCGGCTGCCTTACGTGCCGGGCACCGCGCCAGAACAAGCGCTGGCCCCGGCCGGCCGCCGCATGCGGGCGTGAGCCTGTCGCGAGCACCGCGCACGCACTCCGCTTGACGGCATCAGCGGTCTTCGGGGCGGCTTTTATCAACACCACCCCAGTCTCGATCTCCGAGGCTTCAGCGTGATAGCGAGCGGCCTCTGCTTCTAAGTAAGCCAAAGCCGCCGAGACGTGGCCACCGGCCATTTAGATCTTGACCCCCACGGCACTATTTTCAAAAACACCAGCGTTCGTAAGCATTTGGCGCCGACAACTCCCCTTGCAATCTTTGCGACGGCGAGAGACGGTAACCGCGGCAGGGGGTTGCGGTGTCGCTCATTTTCTTGAGCCATTCGAGCGCGAATAATGCTGAAGCCGTTGCCCTTTACGATTGGCTTCAGCGCGAGGGCTGGAAAGACGAGGTGTTTCTCGACCTCGATCCAGCACGCGGCATTGCCGCGGGTGAGCGCTGGGAGCGCGCGCTGAACGAAGCCGCCAACCGCTGCGAGGCGGTCTTGTTCCTCATCTCGAAAGCTTGGATTGGGTCCGAATGGTGCCGGCGCGAGCTTAATCTTGCCCATCGCCTCAATAAGCGAATGTTCGGCGTCGTCATCGACGACTTGGCCATAACGGATGTACCCAAGGATTTGACCGCCGACTGGCAACTCGTCCGCCTTGCCAGCGGACGCGATCACGTGATGCTCAAGGTCGTCGTTCCCGTGACACAGGAAGAGGTGCACGTCACCTTTTCGAAAGAAGGATTGCAGCGTCTCAAGCATGGCTTGGAGCAGGCAGGTCTCGACCCCAAATATTTTTCGTGGCCACCGCCGAGAGATCCGAACCGGTCACCTTATCGCGGGTTGAAACCGCTCGAGAGCGACGATGCCGGCATATTCTTCGGTCGCGATGGGCCGGTTATTGAAGCGCTCGACAAGTTGCGTGGCCTACGCGATGCGGCGCCGCCGCGCCTCTTTGTCATCCTTGGCGCCTCCGGCGCCGGCAAATCGTCGTTCCTGCGCGCCGGTCTGCTGCCGCGGCTCAAACGCGACGATCGCAATTTTTTGCCGATACCGATCATCCGTCCCGAACGGGGCGCTCTGTATGGCGAAGCCGGTTTCTTGCACGCTCTGGAAGCGGCGTTTCAGGCCGCGAGCATCCCCAACAAGCGCAGTGATCTGCGTGCAGCTATTGAAGCTGGCGCCGCGCAGGTCCGCCCGCTGCTGAAGACGCTCGTTGCCAAAGCAACGCCCGCTGGATCCGACGACAAGCCTAAAGCGCCGACCGTCGTTATCTCAATTGACCAAGGCGAAGAGCTATTCCTCACCGATGGGCAGGATGAAGCGCAAGCATTACTGACCCTGCTGCGCGATTTGTCCAAAGAGGACGCGCCTGGGATCATCGTGCTGTTCACCATTCGCTCCGATACATACGAGCGATTACAGCAAGCAAACCCGGTCGCGGAAATTCGGAAATTTCCATTCGATCTCGGCCCGATGCCCAAAGGCTCATACGCAGACGTGATCAAGGGGCCGGCACGACGCCTGAGTGGGACCGCTCGCCAGCTAAAAATCGAAGACGCACTGGTCGACGCATTGCTCGCCGACATCGATCAAGGGAACGCCAAAGATGCGCTGCCGCTTCTCGCCTTCACGCTGGAGCGGCTTTATCTCGAATATGGCGGCGACGGCAGACTGACGCTGAGCGATTACGTGGCGCTGGGCCGCATCAAGGGCTCGATTGAGGCCGCGGTGGCCCGCGCCTTAACCGAAGCCGACAAGGACTCAACAGTCCCGAAGGACCTTAACGAGCGGCTGGCGCTTTTGCGCCGCGGTCTGATCCCTTGGCTCGCGGGCATTGATCCGGAAACCAGCAACCCGCGCCGCCGCGTCGCTCGCAAGTCGGAAATACCGGAGGGCGCGCGCCCGCTCATCGAACATCTCATCGAACAACGGCTACTGGCGACCGATGTGTCCAGTGAGGGTGAGCAGATCATCGAGCCGGTGCACGAAGCTCTGCTGCGCCAATGGGGACTCCTGCAGGGATGGCTCGTCGAGGATGCCGGCCTTCTCGTTCTGTTGGAACGGGCCAAGCGCGCGGCGCATGACTGGGCGACGAACGGGAAAGACACATCCTGGCTCACGCACACCACGAGCCGATTGGAAAGTGTGGAGCGCCTCGCCATCGAACGACCCGATTTAGCGGAAATTCTCGAGCCGGTCGACCGGGAGTATCTTGCCGCCTGCCGAAGGCACGAAGATACGGTCAATAACGAAGCGAGAGCTGCCTACAAGCGCAAGCGCCGCATGGAGCTTGCCTTCGCCGCTGTCTTGCTCGTTATCAGTCTCACTGGGATCGGGTACGCGATCTGGATGAATCTCGATTATCTGAAAGTCCGCAGCGAAATGCTGGCCGACGACTTCCTGCCGAGCTGGCCAAAACGACTTACTGCGGATGTGGAACGAGACTACGCAAAGAGGACATTGCAGCCGGGGGAAACCATCGCCTTTCACGAATGCACACGATGCCCGACGATGATCGTGGTGCCGGCGGGCAAGCTTCCAAAGGGACGCTCGGCGGAGGAGAAAGAGCGGCAGAAAGCTGCGGAGCCGTCACGCGACATCACGATTGCAAGCAATTTTGCAGTCGGAAAATTCGAAGTGACGTTCCAGGAATGGAAAGCCTGCATTGACGCGAGAGGGTGTCAGCGGAGCCCGGACGATCAAGGTTGGGGTGGCAGCAATCGCCCCGTTATCAACGTGAGCTGGGACGACGCACAGCAATACGTGACATGGCTCTCGGCGCGTACCGGTAAGACCTACCGGCTCCTGACCGAGGCTGAATGGGAATATGCGGCGCGCGCCGGCAGCGAAACGGCGTTTTCATGGGGAGATGATATCGGTACGGGCAACGCAAGCTGTTGGGGCTGTGGCGGCGAGTGGGACGGTCAAAAAATAAATCGCACGGCGCCTGTCGGCACATTTGCTGCCAATGCTTTCGGCCTCTACGACATGCACGGCAATGTCGGTGAATGGGTGCAGGATTGCGCGAACAATAACGGCGCACCGATGAACGCCGCGGGAAAAAACGAAAATAATTGTGACGTCCGGGTTGTGCGCGGCGGCTCGTGGAACAGTATACCGGACTATCTTCGCTCGGTGAGCCGGACCGGCGTCGCCGCCGACATCCGCAACACGACCCGCGGGTTCAGAGTCGCGCGGACGCTGGTTGCACGCTGACTTCCAGCTTGCATCAAAAGCAACAGGCACGGCTCATGTCTGAGCCGTGCCTGCTGGACTTGAAAATTCCTGAGTGCAGCTACTTGCCGCCGCCGCCACCGCCGCCGGCGTGCGCCGGATAAACGGTCATAACGCTGGCTCCGCCTACGGCCGCGATGCCGAGGACAAGCCAAACGGCCAACAAGACCTTTTTCATGCTAGTTCCCCTTGGTGCAGTCGAAGAGACTGTCGGTGCAGATTAGAACCGCATAGTGAAGCTAGATCATTAGACTACCGCCGGTCAAATTAAGCTTTAGTAACAGGCAGTTGCGTCCGGTCGCAGAGCCTGATTCCGCAGTATTTCCAGAGACTAAGGGAACTTCGGATTGTGCGTTTGTTCCCCGAATGACTCGATCTGCAGCCGGCTAGCCACAATATTTCGCCACATTTCGGCAAGGATTGGACAGGCTCGTTAGCAAAGCGCGTGACACCTGAGAAGCACGGCAAACGGCCGCATCTGCAACCGTCCGAACCGATGCGGCTGGCTATTGCTTCGAAGGTGGCGGATCCCTCGTCACTCTCGTGAACCCCATTGCGGGATTGCGCTCGAAAAATCCGTTCGGATAGAAAACGACAGAAAGCTTTTTGCTGGAAATCAATGGGAAGTCTTCCGGGCGCGGCAGGTGGGTGTGGCCGAGCGAGTACCAGAGGACGATATCCTGATTGTAAATTGACGACTTGTCCGCGTAGTAGAAAAGCGAGTCGTTGTAATCCTGCTTCGACTGATTGGGATAGGCGCCAGATGCATATAGCTGGCCATCCCGATACGGCGTGACCCAAAGATGATTGAACGTGAATGCAGCCGGCCCCTTTTGCCAGGCAGCGGGCAGGATTGTCATTGTATTGTCGCCCGGCATGACCGTGTAGCCCGGCACCCGCATCATGCGATTTGTTGCCGTGGGATTGTAGATCGTCCAGGTCCGCGAGGTTTCATGGTTCATGTGCCGCTTCGCCGAGGCGGCCAGTTCGAACACCTTGCGTGAGGTGATGATCGCTGGCGTCTTGGCAGCCGGCGATTGATGACCCGTCCCAACATTGGTCTCCATTACGGCGTTTCGTACGCCGTCCAAATCGAAATCGATGCGAAGATTGAACCAGTGCTGATGACCGAGGCCGACAAGATTTGGCAGCAACACGTCGGCAAATTGCTCCGATTGCTCCCGATGGGCCGGCTTCCTGTCGTTCGGTTCGGCAATTGCGGGGCAGCTCTTGCATGTTGTCGCATCGGTGAATGTCGTAACGATTGCTCCTAATAGCTGGGCCTCAAATCCGAACGATCCATCTTGCTTGAAAATCCAGTTGAGGCCATAGACGTAATTGCCCAAAGCGACAAAAAATCCGGCCACCAGCTCCGATGCCGGGGCGTGCACCGCGCGATCCAGCTCATCGTAATAAATCAAACTTCCGGCATTGCGCTCGTACACGTAAATCAAATCGGAATTATCCGTCACGAAGTTGGTAGCCGCCAGATCGGGAACCGGCACGGCAACTGTCACGGCATTCGACGGGACCTGGTAACCGGCGCGAACTGGAATCGCCAGATGACCAAGCCCAAAAAGGGCTTCGTCCAGGATTTGCGCCCATGACCAATATCCATTCGGCCCGGCGTATGAGGTGAGGATTTCCGACACGGACGCGCGATAGGCAATCGATCGCGCATGGTCGCCATCTCGGAACTGAATCTGGTGAAGCACCAATCCTTCGCGGTGGTTGAAGCTGAACCGCAATTGCCAGTTCAACCAGTCGATCGAATGATTGTTGATCGTAAAGTTGCGCCCATCCGGTTGGGCTGCTGCTATGGCTTTCGCGGTCAGGGGAGCACCGCGGACCTTGGCATCGAAAACATCGTGCGGCACAGGCGCGCTCTTCGCGCCCGGAACATCCTCCAGCCGGATCACCTTTTTGGCGTAGAGATCCACGATCGCCATCAGGCCTTCAATGTTGGCGCTCGTATCGCTCTGCGCTTTTTGATCGGCCGAGAATAATATGCGCATAAGCCGGCCTGTTTGCCGGTCGAGCGTATTGTCGATGGCAACCGGGTAGTACCGCAGCCGCACCGTATCCGTCGTTTTGCCTGGGATGTTGAGGCCGCGCTTGATCAGCGCCTCTTTAATGCGCGCGTCGGCATCGATGATCGAATCTGCACGACGGTAGTCGGCGACGATTATCCCGGGCTGCCGGACGCCAAGGTCGGTTTGCGAGGCAATTTTCTTGGCCCGGAGGTCGACAATGACCCGCCACGCTTTGCCCTTGTCATAATCGATGACCGCGACATGAACTTGACGGGGAAATTCCGCGCCCGGCGCGTAATCCAAAACGATCTTCTTCGGCGGCTCGCTGAGTTCGATCCAGCCAAACTCGGTGCCGTTCGAAAACTGACCGCTCGCCTTCAGGATGTCCCGGGTGGCAACAAGCTCTTCCGCACTGAGCGGGTCGAGCGGATGATTGACGGTTTGCGCTGCCGCCGGAACGACCAGGGCTATCCAAAAAATGAATTTAAAAAAGTGACGTGGGATACGATCCAAATCCATATTTTACCCCGGCCGACTCCTCAGCAGATCGTAGTCGAAGATGCGTTCGCTTTTTAGGGGTGGGACATGCACCAGGACAAAGAGGTTGGCGGCGATCTTGTCGCGGTCGGCGGCCGTACGCCAGTAGGGTTTGGTCTACAAATCGCCTGCCGATGCATGTTATATGTCCCCTGCGCAGTCCGGCGATTTCGGGCGTCGAACAGCGCGAGCGCTCTGTTCGTTGCGGGCGCTGCACCTGTGTAACGTCAATTGGGGGATGACTTCATGTCCAAGCATTACGCGACTTTCGCGGCATTCGCGCTGATTGCAACGCTCGCTACGCCTGTCGGCGCGCAGGGCCCCGCGTGGACCCAGGTGGGTGTGTTGGACTGCAGGGTCGACCCCAGCATCGGCCTCATCGTGGCCGGCCGCCAATCGATGCAGTGTGTGTTCAACCAGAACCCATCGATTCCGCCGCAGGGCTACCTGGGCGCCCTCAACATGGTGGGGCTCAATATCGGCGTTTCGGCCGGCAGCGTGCTCGGCTGGGCCGTGTTCGCACCCACCGTCGGCATACCCGCCGGTGCGCTCGCCGGGGATTATGTCGGCGCGTCGGGCGATATCGGTGTGGGCCTCGGCGTCGGCGCGAATGTGCTTGTCGGCGGCTCCGGGCGCACATTCGCGCTGCAGCCGCTGTCGCTGAAAGGCTCGGTCGCCGCCAACGTTGCGCTTGGCGTCGCCACCCTCACGCTGCGCCCGGCGCCCTGATCCCGACGCGATCGCGGCGGTGAACCATTCCGCCAGCGAAGACGACTAAAAGCCGAGGGTCCAATCCTCGGCGCTGAGACCGATGATGGCACCCTCCGGGGTGGTATCATGTTTGCATTCGCCAGCAGCGATACGGTCGCAGAGCAGCCGTCGAGCCTTGTGCAAGGGCTTGCCTATGTCGGCGGGCTCGCGGCGGTAGCACTTTTTGCGGTTTTCATTGCACAAACGCCGAAGGTTCTTGCGGCTAGCGAAACGAAGGCCGAATGGCGTGAGGTCGAGCGGCCTTACCCCGCCTTTGCCCTGACAATCCCGGAGGCCGGCGAAGCTCCGACGGCCTACTCCATCCTGCGCCACGCAACCGGCGGCGGGCGCAAGGACATCCTCAGCCTTGGCGACCGGCAAGGCGCCGGACCCTATCTATGGGTCGAGATTTACCGGGCTTCCCGTGAAATCGAGCGTTTCGGCGATGCCAGCAGCGAAATCGCGGCGCGGACCGGCGATCTCGGCCCTGCCGAAGCCTTGCGTCGCGAAGACGTCATCGACAGCAAATTTGGTCAGTTATCCGCGGTCAGTTTCGTCGCCACGCGCGGGATTCCCCGCAAATGCGTCGGCTTCGTCCGCGCCCATGCCGACGCCCGCCTGCAGATCTCCGGCATCTTCTGCCAGGCCGGCAGCGATTTTGTCGCACCCAGCACGCTGAGCTGCGCGCTTGATCGCCTCACTCTCTTTGCCTCCGGCAACGACGCCCATGTCGCCGAGTTGTTTGCGCGCGCCGAAATCCGCCGCACGTTCTGCGGAGAGCGCAACAGCTTGATGGCGCCGACGCCAAAATACCGCATGTTGTGGAAGGCCCTCGATCAGAGGCAGCAGCGCGCGTCTGCGAAGCAGCTTCCGGCTGCCTCACGAAAAGGCATCGTTGTCGCGGGAGGCTCCAATGCTGCGGCGCAGAATTAACTATACCAGCGTTCGCTCGGCTAAACGCGCTACCTCAGAATACCATTTGTCGGCCAACAACTTAGACCGCACATTTGGGCGTCAGTCGACGCATCACACCTGGACGGTAAACAAACAGTCTCCTAGACTGACGTACTGCATACGCTCGTTTTCTGCCCTCGTTCAGCGTGCACCCCGTTGGTTTTTGTCGTGGTGCGTGGCGGTGAGAGTTATGCGACGAAACGTAGTTGCGACGGCTGCTTGGCTTATCGTCGGTTTCGCCAGCTTCGGTGCAGACTCCAGTCATGCCGCCGATCTGGTCTGGCAAGTCGAAAATCCATTCCGCTTCTTCAAGGCTACCCGCTCTTTCGCGATGCACGAGGCCGCGTTCAACGCGGTGCGCGGCGACCTTAATGCGCCGCTGCCGGCCGACATCATCTGGCGCGTCGAGCGCCGCCTCAACGATCCCGACTGCAAAGACCCGACGACCCCCGACACCTGCGCCGCCACGGCGGGTCCGCGTTATGAGCAAAGCAGGCTGGGCTGGGCCGCACAGACGCTCGGCGACACCTGCTACGACAGCAACGGACATCCGCGGCATTATTTGACCGTGTGCAGCCGTAAATACTCCTGGGGCACGGCACAGGAAGACTACGTTCTGCCGCCGGCTCATACCGTGACTATTCAGGTCGCGCCCGAGCAGCTAGCCGGCGTCACCGGCGATTGCATGTGGGCCTGGCAGGCACGCAAGCCCGGCGGCAAGACGGAAACCAAGAAGCTCCCCTGCAAGGACAAGCTGACCATCACGCGGGTGCCCTTTGCGCTCGACCGCAACGATTCCGGCGTGACGGTGGCGGTCAGGCTCCCCGACGGCCGCGACCTGTTTGAACGCGAGGTCATCGTCGAGGATCTCTTCATCGTGGCGATGGGCGACTCGTTCGCCTCCGGCGAGAGCAATCCGGATCGCCCCGTCCAGTTCAGCGCCAGTCGCCAGATGGTCTACGACCCGAACACTCTGCGCGACGACGTTGCCGTAAACACCGAAACGAGCAAGCCGGATCTCGGCAGTCCGACGCCGGGCTTTGGTCTCGCCGCGAAAGAGCACGACCCGAAAGTCTTGCCGCGACGCTATCTGGACGATGAGGACGCGGATCGCTTCTACAAGCTGTCCTCGCCGGAATTCAAAGCCGCCTTCGACAAGGCCTCGGCGCAGTGGCTCAGCCGCGACTGTCACCGCTCGCAATACGGCTATCCCTTCCGCGTCGGCATCGAGCTGGCATTGGAGAACCGGCATCGCGCGGTGACGCTGGCGAGCTTCACGTGCTCCGGGGCGGAAGTCACCAACGGCCTGTTCCTCGATATGGACGCGCGCGAGGGCTTCAGCGATACGCGCTCGGCCAAGGTGCGCGCCCAGCTCGACCAGTTAGCCGATCTTATTTGCCGCGGCGGCGCCGCCGCGCGCACGCAGGGTGCGAGCTATCAGCTTCCGATGTGGGATACCGGCAGCACGAAAATTGAGTTGCGCCGTATCAGCAAAACCTGGTGCCCGCCGCAGTCGCGCAAGCGCCCGATCGATCTCGTGCTGATGTCGATCGGCGGCAACGATGTCGGCTTCGGCGCGCTCGCCGCCTACGCCATGACCGAAAGCGCCGGCGATTTTGCTCCAATCGCGGCGTGGATGGGGCAGGAAATCCGTTTCGGGCCACAGGTCTCGCGCGTCTATCTGGCCGCCTTGGACGAGCGCATGAAAGCGGTCAAGGATGCGCTCAACGACGGCTTCGGCGTGCCGCCGGGGCGCGTGCTGCAATCTTCCTACGAGCCGATCCAATTCGACGAAACCGGCAAACTGTGCGGCATGTTGCCGACGCTGGGGATGGACGTGCATCCGGGACTCAAGCTCGGCCAGCAGCGCCTCAAGGAGACGGTCGACTTCCTGAACGAATTGCTGACGCGGCTCGAATGTATCAGCAACACCGCGGGACGCACCTGTCCCGCCGGGCTGGCGACCGGTAGCGGCACCGGCTTCACGCTGGTCACCGATCATATTCCCGCATTCACCAAACGCGGCTTGTGCGCGCGCGATCCCAAGCGTGCATTGCTCGATGGCATTGCCATGGGCATTCCGCGCCTGAGCGGCGATACGTTCAAACCTTATTCGCCGGCCGCGGCCCTTCCCTACGCCCACCGCTGGCGCCTGTTCCGTACCCCGAACGACGCCTTCCTGGTCGCAAACACGCATCGCGAAGGCACGATGCTGTTCGACATCCTGCAACCGGCCTATGCCGGGCTTTATAGCGGAGCGATCCATCCGAGCGCGGAAGCGCATGCCATCGTCGCGGATTACGTCATCCGCCACGCGCGCACGGTTCTCGATAAGAACAAAATGGAAAGGCAGGCATTGCGCTAATCCGCAGCCTTTTATTGCAATGAACTTTCAGACACGCAGGACTCTCATTTCGACACATTAGTTTTAGGGGTTTAGGGCGGGTATGTTCGCCGGCGTAAGCCGTTTCGTGATGGCACTGGCCATCGCAGGTTTGTCCTGCGCGGCCAGCGCGCAAGTGATTCCGCCGAGCGCGCAGCCCGGGCGGGAACGCGAACGGTTTATCCCGCCGACACCCCCGCGCGCCGAGCCGGGTGGCGCCGCCATATCGCTACCCAGCACCGAAGCGCCGCCGGGCGCCGAAAACATCAAGATCATCATCGAAGGCGTGGTGGTCGTCGGGTCGACCGTCTACAGCAAGGACCAATTGCGGGCGGTCTATGCCGATCTGCTCCGCGGCCCGACCACACTCAAGACCGTCTATGAGATCGCCCGCCGCATCTCCGCCAAGTATGGTCAGGACGGTTATGTGCTTTCGCGCGCAATCGTCCCGCCACAGAACCTGCGGCCGCAGGGTGCGCTCATCCGCATCCAGGTGGTCGAGGGATGGATCAACAAGGTCGAGTGGTCGCCGAAACTCAAGCGCTACTATAATTACTTCACCGACTATACGGCGCGGATCACCTCCGAACGCCCGGTCAATATTCGTACCCTCGAGCGCTATCTGCTACTGGCGAATGATCTGCCCGGCCTGAAGTTCAGCACCAGCCTGCGGCCGGCGGACGCGCAAAGCGGCGCCTCAACCCTGGTCGTGGACGTCGTGGAAAAACCGATCGACGCCACTGCGCGCGTCGACAACCGCGGCACGCAATCGCGTGGTCCCTATCAATTTCTGACCTCCGCAACGGCGAATAACATCCTCGGTCAACACGAGGCCTTATCGCTGATCTATGCCGGCGCTTTGCCGCTGAAACAACTGCAGTTCTTTTCCGCCAGCTACAAGCAGGTGCTGTCGAGCGAGGGCTTCACCACCTTCGTCAACGCCAGCTATAGCTGGGGCAAGCCGGGCACCGAAGCGCTTGAGCTGCTCGCTTTCTACACACGCAGCACCATCGTCGAGGCCGGCGCGTTCTTTCCGGTCGTGCGGGCGCGCGAGCGCAACCTGGCACTCACCGGTCTCGCTTTTGCGAGCGACAATTACAGCGACATCCTCGGTCAGCCATTCAACGCCGACCGGCTGCGCGGCTTCCGCGGCAAGGCCGATGCCGACATCGCCGACAGCCTGCAAGGCATCAATCAGTTCAACCTGACGATCAGCCAGGGTGTCGATGGCCTCGGCAGTACCGACAACCACAATCCGCTGGCGACGCGCGCTTCCGGGCGCGTCGACTTCAGCAAGATCGAGGGCACGGTTGCCCGCATGCAGCCCCTGCCCGATCGCTTCTCGGCCTACGTCAGCCTTTATGGCCAATATGCCGGCACGTCGCTGCTCACGTCCGAGCAGTGCGGCTATGGCGGCCGCTTCTTCGGCCGCGCCTTCGATCCGTCGCAACTGCTCGGCGACCATTGCTGGCAGGCGCTCGCGGAGGTTCGCTACGACCTGCCTCCAACGGTGAAGGTCCTGCAGGCGCAGATTTACGGCTTCACCGACTACGGCAGGCTGTACACCCGCGAACCGGCCATAGGTTCAGACGCGTCGACGCACGGCGCCTCGGCCGGCGCCGGAATGCGGCTTGGCCTATTCGACTTCGTCAATGCCGATCTGCAAGTCGCCAAGGCGATCGCGGGACCGCGCAATGATTGGCGGTTCTTCTTCGCCACGACGGCCAAGTATTAGGGCAAACGCCATGGGCAAACGCATTTGCACTCTTCTTCTGGCCACCACCTCCGCGGTGGCGCTCGGATCGACTGCACTCGCCAACCCGCTTGGCGGGCAGGTGGTCGGCGGCAACGCAACGGTGCAGGGTCAGGGCACGTCGACCGTCACGGTGACGCAGACGACCAACAGCGCCATCGTCAACTGGACCACGTTCAATATCGGCGCCGGCGAGCGAACAAACATCATCATGCCGAATTCGAGCTCGGTGCAGCTCGATCGCGTAACCGGCGGGCAAGGTCCCTCGCAAATCCTCGGAACGCTCACGTCGAACGGTCGCGTATTCCTGGTCAATCCGGACGGGCTGCTGTTCGGGCCGGGCTCAGTCGTCAATGCTGCGGGCTTCCTCGCCACCACGCACGACATCACGAACGCCGATTTCATGGCTGGCCGGTATAACTTCTCGATTCCGGGCCGGCCGACTGCGTCCATCGTCAATCAGGGGACAATCACCGCGCAGACCGGCGGCTTCGCGGCGCTGGTCGCACCCGGCGTGCGTAACTCGGGCACTATAACGGCGACGTTGGGCAAGGTGGCGCTCGCGTCCGGCAACAGCTTCACGCTCGACTTCTACGGGGACAAGCTGATCACGCTCGACGTCAACGACACAATTGCCGCGCAGGTTAAGGACGTCGCGACCGGGCTACCGCTCGACGCTTTGGTGAAGAACACCGGCACGCTCAAGGCCGACGGCGGCCGCGTCGAACTCACCGCCGTTGCGGCGCGCCAAGTGGTCGACGCCGTCATCAACAATACCGGCATCATCGAAGCCGACACCATCGGTACGCAAAACGGATTGATCGTGCTGGGCGCGGCGACCGCGGCGAGCAAGCCCACCGGCGCGCCGGCGCAGACGGTGAAAGTATCGGGCACGCTGTCGGCATCCGGCAAACAGGCGGGCGGCAAAGGCGGCACCATCCAGGTGACTGGCGAATCGATTGCGCTTTCCGCCGCGACCCTCAGTGCGTCCGGACGCGCCGGCGGCGGCAAGGTGCTGGTCGGCGGCGACCGCGGCGGCGCGAACGCGGCCGTCCCGAACGCATCTACCGTCTCGATCGATGCTGCGTCGACCATCGATGCTTCCGCCAAGGACAATGGCGACGGCGGCAAGGTGGTGGTCTGGTCAAATCAGAACACCATCTTCAACGGTACCATCATGGCGAGCGCCGGTTCGCTTGGCGGCGATGGCGGCTTCGTCGAGACCTCGGGAGGCACGCTCGGCTTCGCCGGCGCGCGCGTCGACACCTCGGCGCCGAAGGGACGGACGGGATCGTGGCTGCTCGATCCTTTCGATCTGACGATCGATCTTGCCGCCGCCAATGCCATTTCGTTGAATCTGGCGAGCACCAACGTCACCGTTGAGACCACGGCCTCCGGCTTTAGCGGGCCCGGCATCCCGAATCCTGTCGGCAACGGCGACATCTTCGTCAACGCCAACATCTCATGGGCGAGCAACAACAGCCTGACGCTGAGCGCCTACCGCAACCTCGTCATCAACAGCAACATCAGCAACAGCGGCTCCGGCAACATCATCGGCCGTTCCGACAACACCGGCACCGGCTTCGGCACCATCGCCGGCCTCACAGGCACGTCGATCTCAACCGGCGGCACCGTGACGGCCTATTACAATCCGTCGGTCAATCCCGCCGGCAGCGGCGTGAACAGCACGAGCTATGTGAACCCGTCGGAACCTTCCTTCTACGCGGGCCATGTCAACGCCGCAGGCGGGTTCACGGCTTATATGCTCGTCAACACCGTTTCCGATCTGCAGAACATCCAGAACAATCTGTCCGGCACCTACGCCTTGGGCCGCAACATCGACGCGAGGGTGACCTCGACCTGGAACGGCAATACCGGCTTCGTGCCGATCAACGTCTTCAACGGCACACTCGAAGGCCTGGGCCATAATATTGAGCACCTGACGATCGCACCAACCCTGAGCACTACGTCACAGATCGGGTTGTTCGGCACGATCGCTCCGGGCGGCATCGTTGCAAACCTGAATTTGACCGATGTCGACATCCGCGCCAATCCGAATTCGGGCACCAATTTCCAAAGCATTGGTGCGTTGGCGGGTACCAATCTCGGATTCATTGACAATGTCTTCGCCAGCGGAACGATCAACGGCGGCGCCATTAGTGGCGTCACTGCCGGCGGACTGGTCGGTTTCAATTTTGCGAGCTCAGGTACACTCGGCGCAATCAATAATTCCCGTGCGGCCGTTGCCGTTACACTCGGCGACGGCACCGGCTGCTCCTCTATGTCCACGTCCTGCTCATCCAACACTGCCGGCGGATTGACCGGTCAGAACTTCGGCTCAATCGCAAATTCATCCGCGAGCGGAAACATCGTGGTCGGCGCCAATGCGCAGGCGGGCGGCCTGGTCGGCCAGAACTTCTCCTTGTCGGCGATTCCGGGCAGCCCGCCCGGCACGAAAGCCAGCACAATCACCAACTCCTTTGCCACGGGCAACGTCAGCAGCGCGGGCGTCAACGTGGGGCTCGGCGGCTTGGTCGGCTACAACTCGTCCGGCGCCGTGATTACGACGTCTTATGCAACCGGCGCCGTCACCGCGACGGCGGCGCTCACTGCCAACATCGGTCTTGACTGCTCGACAACGAACGCCTGCCAATACGTCAGCGCCGGCGGACTGGTTGGTCAGAACAGCGGAACGATTCAGGGCACTCCTGTCCTGACGGCGGTGCCACCCTGCGGAGCCGGGCAGACCTGCGCGACCGGCGCGGTCAGCGTCGGCTCCGGCGCGACCGGCGGCGGCCTGGTCGGCTGGAACGAGGGCATTATTTCCAACGCCTTTGCCAACGGCGCGGTGACCGGCGCCGCGGGTCTCACCGCCATCGGCACCAACCACGAACATACAACCAATCTCGGCGGCCTTGTCGGCTCGAACCAGGGCCTCATCGCCGGCTCGCATGCGACCGGAAATGTCGGAACGGCGAATGTCGCCAATCTGAGCGTCGGTGGCCTGGTGTCCGACAATGGCGGCGCCATCATGAATTCCTACGCGACCGGCAACGTGCGCGCCGGCAACAACAGCCAAGCCGGCGGGCTGACCGCCAACAACGGGCAATGGGACTCGTTCTCCTGCAGCGGCTGCATTGCGGGTGACGGCAGCGCCTATTTCAACGCCGCGCTCATCGACAATTCGCACGCCAGCGGCAATGTCACCGTCGGCGCCGGGAGCCTCGCCGGCGGACTGTCGGGGTCGGGCGACAGAAGAAGCATATTCAGCAACAGCTCCGCCACCGGCGCCGTCACCGGCGGCGGCAACAGCATTCTGGGTGGCTTCGTCGGCGTCACCGACATCGGCGCTTATATTACGAACTCCACAGCATCCGGTGCAGTCGCCAGCACCGGCGCGAACAGTTGGGTCGGCGGCTTCACCGGACTGAACGGCGGAACCATCCAGGATTCGCATGCGTCCGGCGAAACCACCGGCACGTCCGACAGCCTGGTCGGCGGCTTCGCCGGCCTCAATCTGGGATCGATCATCGATTCAACGACTGCCGCGAACACGATCGTCACCGCCAACAACAATTACATCGGTGGGTTTGTCGGCGCGAATTTCGGCTCCATCGATCCGTCAACCGCAAGCGGCTCGGTCACGGCCGGCGCCAACAACATTATCGGCGGCTTCGCCGGAACCAATGCGAGCCTGAGCTCAAGCGCCACGATTCCGGGATCGACTTTCCCGAACGGCACGATTTCGAGCGACTCCGTATCGACCGGATTGGTCAATGGAACGACTGGCGCGCAAGTCGGCACGACCACCCCGGCCGGATTGCCGACCGCTCCATCGATCGTCGCGTCCTGCAATAACGGCACCTTGTGTTCGATCCTGCAAGGCGGCTTGACGTTGGCCACTGGCTCTCCGGGCGGCACGACGGTGCTGCCTTCGCCGGTGCCGCAAATCACACAAACGACGGTGCCGGCCGAAAGTCCGACCCCGCCGCCGGTTCTCGCCAGCCTCACGACGCCGCCGCCCGCCTCGCCGCCACCTGGCTCATCGACGGCTCCCACGCCCGGCAAGTCGGGCTACGTCCCGCCGCCTCTGCCGGGCCGCCCCGTGGCCGGTCCGCATGGCGAGACGCGCAGCAGCATTCCGCCGCCCGGCGAAAACCGCTTCTTCCCCAACCAGGTGCTGTTGCAGCTTGAATTGAACGTCCCGGAGGCGGAGCTCACGCGCATCGTGCAGGGCTTGGGCTTGAGGATCATCACCACCGACACGCTGAACGCCCTTGACCGGCGCGTGATCCGCCTTGAGCTTCCGGCGGGCATGTCCGTCCGCGACGCCATCCGGCGGCTGGAAGCCAACCGCCTCGTGTCCGTCGCCGCGCCGGTCTATCAGTTCCGTCTGGTGCAAGTGACGGGCTCGGTAAGCAAAGGCGATCCGTCGCAATATATCCTCGGCAATCTCAACCTGAGCAAAGCGCACGAAATCGCCAGCGGCAAAGGCATCACCGTCGCGGTGATCGATTCGGAGGTCGACAAGCAGCACGCCGAGTTGCGCGGCGCCGTCAGCGAGGAATTCGATACTCTTGCCGCGCAGGAGGCGCCGCATTCGCATGGCACCGCGATGGTCGGCGCAATCGTCTCGCGCGGCCAACTGCTCGGCGTCGCGCCGAACGCGAACATCCTCGCCGTGCGCGCCTTCGGCAAGTCAAACAACACCGCCGAGGGCACGACGCTGAGCATCCTCAAGGGCATCGATTGGGCGGTGAACCACGGCGCGCGCATCATCAACATGAGCTTTGCCGGCCCGCGCGATCCCGCGCTCGAGCGCGCGCTCAAGGCGGCGCACGATAAGGGCGTCGTGCTGATCGCCGCCGCCGGAATGCCGGTCCGAAGTCGCCGCCGCTTTATCCGGGCGCCGATCCGAACGTGATCGCGGTCACCGCCACGGACGTCAGCGACGGCGTGTTCGGCAACGCGAACCAGGGTCCCTATATCTCGGTGGCGGCGCCCGGCGTCGAGATTCTCGCGGCGGCGCCGAACGAGAGCTACCAGATGTCGACCGGCACATCGATCGCAACCGCGCATGTCAGCGGTGTGGTAGCGTTGATGCTGGAACGGGACCCGTCGCTCAAGCCCGGCGACGTGCGCCGGATCCTGGAGTCGACGGCCACCGATCTGGGCACGAAGGGCAAGGACAACCAGTTCGGCTGGGGCCTGGTCAATCCGGAGAAGGCGCTGGGGGCAATCGGCAAGGAGCCGGGCAACCGCGTCGCCGGGAAGCAACTGTAAGGACAAACCGCGATGCCGGCGAAGCGCGAGAGCGGTCAGGGCGGGGGGCTGTGGCTTTTTCTGCGCCTGGACGTCTGGCTGGTCGCGTTCACCGCGGTCTACGCGTATCTGGTGCTGTACACCGAAGCCATCACCAAAATTCCGGAGGGCCATCCGCGCGGAACGGTCTGGGGCGACGTCATTGGACTGTTCGTCCCGATCGGACCGAATAATTTCTTGGCTTTCTTCTACGTCGCGGTGGCCTCCCTGTCCGCGCCAAGCAGCAGCACCGTCAGCCTCGCCGAAACCTTACGGTTTCTGGCCGCCTTCGCTGGCGTGCTTTTCGTGTTTATGTTCGGCGAATATGTCTTGCGGACCTACGTCTCACGCAGCGCCTGGCTGAAGATCGCCGCCAATCTGGTGGTCCTATTGACGGTGACGCTGATCGTCGACCTGTTCACTGTCGGCAAGTGGATGTCGATGCTGATCCTGCTCTATGCGGCGGGCGGGCCGAAGTCATTTTAGCCGCTTGCGCAGGCGTGGCCGCGACGTTTTGTCCCGGAAACTTCGCGGCATCTTTTCGGGAGACGAGCGCAACTTAGCTATGTGAGTATGCGTCACGCGATGCAACGTCCCATGTCCGCAAGAGCAGCGAAGGTCTCAATCGCCGCAGTGGTGGTTTTTCTGACGGCCGTCGGTGGCGTTCACGCCGCCGAACTGACGCTGTTGTCGCCACAGGCTATGAAGCCCGCACTTAGCGAGTTGATCCCGCAGTTTGAACGGATTTCCGGCCGGAAAATCACGGTCGTTTATGCTGCGGGCTCAATTCATGTCAAAAATATCCAGGACGAACAAACCGCCGATGTCGCGATTCTGTCGCCCGACCAGATCGAAGAGTTGCAGGAGAGTAACAAGATCGTCGAGGACAGCGTCACCCGCATCGCCAAGGCCGAGCTTGGCTTGATCGTCCGCAAAGGCGCACCGAAGCCCGACATGGGCACGGTCCGCACCTTGCGGCACACCTTGCTCGCTGCAACAGCGATTGCCTTGGGCGATCCGGACAACAGCGTCAGCGGAGAGTATTTCACCGAATTGATCGAGCGCCTGCAAATTGCCGATGCGGTTAAGCCGAAGATCAAGACATTCGCGACGGCTCCTGAAGCTTTGCAAGCCGTCGCAAACGGTGAAGCTGATCTCGCGGTCGGCGTAGTCAGTACTGCCAACGGGCCCGAGACGGAATTGGCGGGCGTCTTGCCGGCCCAGGCCAAAAAGATCAATTCATATTCGGCCGGCATTCTTACCGGCGGCCATCAAACGCAGGCGGCAAAAGAGTTGATTGCGTTCCTCGCGTCATCTACGGCGTTGAAGGTCTTGAAGTCGAAGGGCTTCGTCGCGCCTTAGTGCTGTCGCCATGAACGGCAGCCGCCCAGGCGCAACTCAAAAATCGACGATGTGAGTCTACTTCTCATCGGTGGGATATTTAGAACCAAAAAATAGCAATAATATCAGTAGCGAAAGGGTTTTTGGCGCTCCCTAGGGGATCGAGCGGCCGATTTCAGAAACGCTGATAAATCTGAACGAAATCACATCGCCTGCGGTCTAAGAAATACCACCTGAGTGTCCCACCGAGCAACGGCTCCTTGTGGAATTTCTATTGCGGCACCGACCTATCGTCGCCGATAGTCAGGAAGAACCTGCTCAGACGATTAGAGCCCCGTTAAGCTATTCAGAAATGTTCTGAGCTTTATTGCGCTGAAGACGAACCTGCCAATCGGCGTTTATTGTAACCTTGAACCCAATAGTCGCACAGCCGTGCCATGACCCTTCATGGCGCCGCCGCAATCCTCGCCTACGAATGACCAGGTGACGTTGTTTTCTGCGAAAGAGACGGGGCCCTGATATGTTCCAGGACATTCCGGAACCGTACTATGCAGGGACATCGTACTTACTTTGCCATCGATAAGGGTGCCAGAGCCTGCGCCTTTTCCTCCGCTCGCACCTTGGAAGCTTAGCTCCACTTTATTGTCACGCTGTTTCACCTCGATTAAAATTTTTTGTTCTGACTGGCCACCCTTCGCATAATTGGAATAATTTGTACCTTCGTATCTCCCCGAGAAACTCGCACGAGCAGAGGTACAAACGACAGTCAGTAGCATCTCCAGGATCGATCCCCGCCGGTAATCCAGCGGAGACCCTTCGGCATGCGGCGTTAGAAAAACGATCTGCTTATTTTCTTCGTAACCCGCCGTATAGGAGCTAGTGAGCTTACGCTCGGTGCAATTCACATTTATGCGTTGAACCGCCGCTCTGATCTTGAAGGAGGCACCACGAATATCTGACCCGAACCACTGCGATGGGGTACGGTCACCATTCTCACGCGTGAGCAAGGAGACCTTAATTGGTTCGTCTCCTTCTGACTGCTCCCTTAACCGTGAGTACAAAACCGTACCGTTGCCGGTGGGCGAGTTGGCAAGATATGTATAATCAAGTGTGTCGAACGCAGGCTTTGACGTAAGCACTGACCGCATCTCCTTATCGCAGACCACTTGCTTCTCGGCCGATAGGATACTTCCTTCCTGCAACGCTTCAGCCTCGGATAAATCTAACTTTTCTGGATCACCAAATCTGAAACGAGAGAGCACTTCATTAGTCGAACTATATGTGGCTCGCTCTGCTAACCGATACACCGAGCGCTTGCAGTCAATGATCCATGTGTCGTCTTCATAAACTCCAAGATTTTTCTCAATATCCGGGCGCGTCGGTCCAACAGCAAGCGAAAATCTGACTTGGTAAGAAACTCGGTCTCCGTAGGTCCTTAGGCTTTTTGCGTGAATAAAATAGCCGTTGGAATTGTTATCTGTGGCCACAAGCGCCCATGGACCGGAGCCACCCAGCCACAGTTCATCTCTTGAAGAAGTAGCAACGGGGCTACCCCCCACCGTGAGGCTCGTAAACTTCACGATGTAAATGCCAATCCCTGCGCCAAGGATCACCGTGGCCACGAGCAGCGCCGCAGTACGTTTGCGCCACTTACTTGCTGTTTGGCCTTCTCGAATATCACGCACCAATCCGGCCATCTCATGCCGAAAACCTGCCAAAGTTACCGTTGCAGCTTGGTGGTCAAGCAAGCCCCGAATATCATCAGGAAGCGCGTTTTTCTCAGGTAACTGCGCGCCATTAACTAGCACCGGAATGATCGTAATTTTCGGTTGACGTAATGCGGTCGCAATTTCCAGTCGGACCCAATCGTCTGGTTCATATAAACGGGGATTTCCTACGCCGCTCGTTGATTGCAACCATTCCGGCCCAATCAAAACGAGCATGACGTCGCATTCCGAAAGTCGCTCTCCGATTACGGCGGGAAATTTGGCGCCCGCTTGCATGTCCACGTCGATATAAACGTTTTTGCGGCCGAACTCTTTCTCCAAATACTGCGCAATGCCAATTGCATTTGCGCCTGAATCTTGCCTGCGGTAGCTGACAAACAGTTTCATTTCGTTCCGGACGCTTCAGAGATACATACTCTGCAATTGGTCAGGTACGCGGGAATACCGCTTTGTTCTTCATCTCACCATGAAGCCAATCGTAAAGCCTCTTCTGAAAGCTTCTAGCCCCACACAGACCGTACACATTAGTCGGTTGCTTCAATTGCTGCCGCACTTGGTCTGCCCTTAGGGTATGCCCCTACGGACACGGTAGAGCCCTTTGGATCGACGTCCGCTAGGGTTGACAACAGCCCAACGGACACTATAACAACGGACACCATCCTAATGGACAATCAAGGGGTCCGTAATGGCCACCGTACTCTACGCCCGCGTTTCCACCGCCGACCAAACCATCGACCACCAGCGCACCCAAGCGGAGGCGGCCGGGTTCAAGATCGATAAGGTCGTCTCCGATGACGGCATCTCAGGGGTCAACGTACCCCTCTCTGAGCGCCCTCAGGGGCGGCGGCTATTCGACATGCTGCGCTCAGGGGACACGTTGGTAGTCCGCTGGGTCGACCGGCTGGGCCGAAACTATCAGGACGTATGCGACACGATCCGCACGTTTATGCGCATGGGCGTTGTGATCCGCACGGTGATTAACGGCATGACCTTCGACGGAGCAACCAAGGACCCCATGCAGTGCGCCGTGCGAGACGCGCTGATTGCCTTCATGGCTGCTACGGCTCAAGCTCAGGCTGAGGCCACCAAGGCTGCACAGCGTGCCGGTATTGAACACGCCAAGGCCGCAGGGGATCGAGCATACAAGGGGCGAAAGCCGAGCTACACGCGAGACCAGTTGGTCCTTGTGAACGACCTGCTGTCGAAGCAAACAAACATAAGCGAGATAGCGACGACAGCGAAGGTGAGCCGCCAGACTGTCTATCGGATCATGGAGAACCCTGCGGGCGCTGAGACTGCGTTGGCTGCGTGGGGACTATAGCCTTACCGCGTGCCGCTAAACGCGCCTTGCGCTGCTCGCTCGTTCCAGTTCGGTCGCACCTGAGCACCTAAGTGCCCACAGCGTTCACACCGCATACGCGGACCGAAAGACGGCACCGTGCGCTCATCAGGAAACGTACTCACATCAACCACCGCTTCGTGATGACACTCTCGACGTCCGCACCATACGGCGAGCGAGTGGACACCATTGACCCGCATGTTGCCCAGCGTCATCGGTGGTCCTGGTGGCTGCGCTGCGGGCAATGGGTCCCCTATTTCCTCGCGGTTCCTAATAGAGACCCCGGCCACTAGCTTCAACGACGGGGATTAAAGCTGCCTGCGACTGCTCGGTTTACGGCTTTGGTGTCAGCCTTTGGCCGCGCGTTTCTTTCGTGAATTACCCAGCGCAACACCACCGTGTCTAAGTTCGCGATAAGCCTCCTCAAGCACACCGCACGGATACGCGGGCACCTTATTGCGACATGCAATCCGGTGTCGTTGCGGTGTCGGAGCCTTGCCGTAAATTTTAATGCAACGTTTCCTCGCTGCCCAACCGATCTTTGCATCGAACTGCGGGCTCCAATCAGAACCGCAGAGCAGCTTGAACTCAGCAACCGTCAATGAGTAGCGGTCACACTTTGGATTTCCGCATGGAAGAAAACCGTCGTCTTCAACTGCGTCCGTGTCTTCGGTCATCCTTTATCACCCGCATCTGCTCTCCTGGCTGCTTTGGCGGCCCGTTCTTTAAACTTTCTTTTCACGATTTCCTCTATGCGCTCCCAATAGTTCGTAAACGGATTGTTCGGATCGCTGCGCCTCTTTCTCGGCTTGCTGGTTTCTTTGCGTAGCGCTTGCATACCGCGAGGCTTGTAGACGTGTGGCTCGCCGGGTTGTTCACCGGCATCGATGAGCATCCGATAGGTTTGCTCAAGGACTCCATATGGATAGACGTGCACATAGTCGCGGCCCTCCCATTCATGGCGAGGCGCTCGCTTGTAAATCTCTTTGTGCAGCTTGGTGGCGCGGTGACCGAACTTCCGAATGAAGCCCATGCTCCACAACTCTCCCCGCAGGCGACAAAACTCTCCCCGCGTCACTTCATAACGGACACATCGCCGCCTCTCACCGTTCGGCATCTTGGCCCCTTTCCGCCCCCGACAAGGGCCAGACCCTACGCAAAGCCCTT
>Ga0134124_10000708_pt1 | contig 26682 bp, 24 predicted proteins | sample KB304_FD_96880 | JGI IMG/M metagenome (GOLD analysis project Ga0134124, IMG submission 96880) | Terrestrial soil microbial communities without Nitrogen fertilizer from Kellogg Biological Station, Michigan, USA - KB3-0-4 | ecosystem: Environmental > Terrestrial > Soil > Unclassified ... | reverse complement strand
TCCGGGTGCCATCAGCTGGTACATCGATGGGGTGGCCGTGCGCTCCAGCTTCCTGGGCCCCGACGTCACCAGCATCCCCATGGGCATCATCATGGGCATGCAGATCGGAGACTGGAGCGGTGCGGCCATCAGCCCCGTCCTTCCCAAGTATCTGATCGTCGACTACGTGCGCGTTTACAAACGCCAGTAGGCCTTCCAGTGCTGCTCCCGGGGCCTGCTGACGCATGGCCCCGGGGTTGGCGGGAGAACCTCCGGAAGGCTCTCCCTGACGCCTCCAAAAAATGTGAGCGCTTCGGTATCTGGAACGCACCTGGGTCTGGAACATGCTAAAACAGCTGCCAGAACAGGGAGTAAGGCGTTTCCATGAAGGCTTTCGTTACCGGCGTCAACGGTTACATTGGCGCCGTGCTGGCCCCCTATCTGATGGCCCGGGGCATCTCCGTGGTCGGACTGGATACCGGCTATTACCGCGATGGCTGGCTTTACAGCGATGACAGCCGCCTGCCCACCTCACCCATCACCATCAACAAGGACCTGCGCCGGATCGATGAGTCCGATCTCGCCGGCTGCGACGCCGTCGCGCATCTGGCGGAACTCTCCAACGATCCTCTGGGGCAGAACAATCCGCAGGTCACTCACGACATCAACCACAAGGGTTCGGTGCGGCTGGCCGAACTGGCCCACAAGGTCGGCATCCAGCGCTTCGTCTACACCTCCTCGTGCAGCGTCTATGGCGCTGGCACGGGAGACTTCGTCGATGAGACCTCCGCGCCCAATCCCCAGACGGCCTATGCGCAGTGCAAGGTGCTGGTCGAGCGCGATGTGGGCGCCATGGCCTCGGACACTTTCTGCCCCGTCTTCCTGCGCAATGCCACGGCCTACGGCCCTTCGCCGCGCATGCGCTTCGATATAGTCATCAACGACCTTTCAGCGCTGGCCTGGACGACCAGGCGCATTGCCATGACCAGTGATGGCAGCCCGTGGCGGCCTGTGGTGCACATCGAGGATATCTGCGAAGCCATCTACCGCTCGCTGATTGCGCCGGCCGATGCCGTGCGCGGCAAGATCTTCAACGTAGGTCAGAACTCCGACAACTACCGCGTTCGTGAGATCGCACAGATCATCGCCGATGAGTTCCCTGGCTGCACGGTGACTACCGGGCCGGCGTCCGGCGACAACCGCAGCTATCGTGTGAACTTCGATCGCATCCATCGCGAACTGCCGGGCTTTCGTTGCCACTTCACGGCACGGGATGGGGCGCGGCAGCTGCACGATATATTCAAGCGCATTGCCATGTCGCCCGACACCTACCAGTTCCGCGCTTTCACGCGCCTCAAGCAGCTGAAATACCTCGAAGCCACGCAGCAGGTCGACGGAGAGTTCTTCTGGCGCACGGCCCCGCAGGGAGCAGCCAAGTGAAGGTGGTGCTGTTCTGCGGCGGACTGGGCACGCGGCTGCGCGAACATTCCGACACCGTTCCCAAGCCGCTGGTGAACGTGGGCTACCAGCCGCTGCTGTGGCACCTCATGCGCTACTACGCGCACTTCGGCCACCACGAGTTCATCCTGTGCCTGGGCTACCGTGGCGACATGATCCGCGAGTATTTCCTGAAATACCGCGATGAGATGTATTCGAACTTCACGCTGGACTGCGGAACCGGCGCCGTGGAGATCCACGAATCGAAGCGGGCCAGCTGGAAGATCACCTTCGTCGACACCGGCCTGCACAGCAACATCGGCCAGCGCCTGCTGCGCGCCCGCCCCTATCTGGGGGACGATGAGATTTTCCTTGCCAACTATGCGGATGGCCTGTCGGACATTCCGCTGGATCGGCAGATCGAGGAATTCCATCGCTCCAAGGCTCTGGCGAGCTTCGCCGCGGTGCGCAGCTCGCAGAGCTTCCATGCCGTGCAGTTCGACCAGACCGGGCTGGTGTCGAGCATGGGCGCCATGGAGAACCAGGCGCTGTGGATCAATGGCGGATTCTTCATCCTGAACCGCGCCGTCTTCGATCACATCAATGAAGGCGACGAACTGGTCGAGCAGCCGTTCAACCGCCTGATCGACAAGCGTGCACTGGTGACCTTCCGCTGGGACGGCTTCTGGAAGTGCATGGATACCTTCAAGGACAAGATCACCTTCGACCGCATGGAGGCGCGCGGTGACTGTCCGTGGAAGATCTGGAAGCCCGGCCCCGGACCGGAAGCGTGAAAGCGCTGGGCCTGCAGGGGGCGCGCGATGATCTGCACGTCCTGTGCGTGGGCGCCCACTGCGATGATATCGAGATTGGCTGCGCCGGCGCGCTGCTGAAACTGCAGCAGGACCACCCCGGGCTTACCTGCGACTGGGTGGTGCTGACCGGCAACGCCGATCGGCAGGCCGAAACGCAGATGGCGATGCGATCGCTGCTGAAGCCTGCGGCCCGCGGCAGACTGCTGTTCGGCGGATTCCCCGATGCCAGCCTGCCGGCCAGTTACGCGGGGCTGAAGGACTTCTTCAAGGGTCTGCAGAAACTGCGCAGGCCCGACCTGGTGTTCTGCCATGAGCGCCATGACGCGCACCAGGATCATCGCATCGTCAATGAAATGACCTGGGGCGCCTTTCGCGATCACATCATCCTGGAATACGAGATTCCGAAGTGGGACGGTGGACTGACCACGCCAAATGTCTATGTGCCGCTCAGCGCGGCGCAGATGCGCCGCAAGGTCTCGACGCTGATGAAGGCCTTCGGCAGCCAGCGCTCGCGCGACTGGTTCGCGCCGCAGACATTCGAGGCCTTGATGCGGCTGCGGGGCGTGGAATCCAGGGCGCGCAGCGGCTACGCCGAAGGATTCTTCGCGCGCAAGCTGACGCTGTTCGGCAGCTGATTCGCCACGTATTCGCCGATGGCAAGACTGCTGGTGAGTCCTGGTGACTCGATACCCAGCAGATTGATCAATGCCGGGCAGCCATGAGTCTCGGCGCCTTCGATCAGGAAATCCGCCGGCTTCATTTCAGGCCCGACCAGTTTCGGTCGCACGCCCGCATAGTCCGGCTGCAATGCTCCCTCGGCCAGATCGGGCCAGTACCTGCGGATCGAGGCGTAGAACTCGTCGACCTGCCGGGGCTCCACGTTGTATTCGGGGCTGGGCACCCACTGCACATTCGGTCCGAAGCGGATGGCGCCGTTCAGATCGAGCGTGGCATGTATGCCGAGCCCGGCATCATCCGGCATGGGATACACCAGATGCCGGAACGGCTTTGAACCGATGAGCGAGAAGTAATTGCCCTTGGCGTACCAGGCCTGACGCAGAAGGCCTGCTGGATAGCCTTCGAACCGGCGCAGCAGGTCGATGGCATCAAGGCCAGCGGAATTGATCACCAGCGCGGCCTCGATCGTGAGGGAATCCCCGCCGCTTCGGCATGCCAGCCTTGCGGCCCTCGCGCCGAAGCGCACGGAGTCCACGGTGGTGCGATAGGCAAGACTGCCGCCGGCAGATTCGATGTCGCCGATGAGCGCGTGCGCCAGCTCGTGCACGTCCACGATTCCCGTGGACGGGGACCACAGCGCGCTGACACAGCGCACCGCAGGCTCGTATTCGCGCGCGGCGGCAACACCGAGGAGCTGGAGATCGGTGACCCCATTTTGCAGCGCCTGGCGATGCAGCGCCTCGAGTTGAAGTTGCTGCCCCTGCTGCGCGACGATCAACTTGCCGCACCGGCGGTAGGCAATGCCCTTTTGTTGGACATAGTCGTACAGCAGCGCGCGACCCCGAACGCACAGCCTGGCCTTGAGGCTGCCGTCCGGATAATAGATACCGGAATGGATGACGCCGGAGTTGCGCGAACTGGTTTCCTGCGCGGGCAGCGCGTGGCGCTCGAGCACCAGCACGGAGCGACCGTGGAGGGCCAGGCTCCGGGCCACCGCAAGCCCAACGACCCCGGCGCCGATCACGACTGCGTCAAAGAGTTCGTCCATGCCTGCCTGCTAAAGTAGGGCGCCCGCTCTTGCCAAGACACCAAGGATTAGACCGCATGTCGGCAGCTCAGATGAACCTCCGGTGCCGCGCCTGTGACGCACAGCTCAGCCATACCTTCGTGGATCTCGGCACCGCGCCACTGTGCCAGAGACATGTCACGCCGGCACGCTTCAGCCACGCGGAGGCCACTTATCCGCAGCATGTGTACGTTTGCACGCAGTGCTTCCTCGTGCAGCTGCCCATGTACGTGGCCCGTGAGGAGATCTTCGATGCGGAGTATGGCTACTTCAGCAGCTTCAGCAGCAGCTGGCTCAAGCATGCCGAGGACTACGTCGCCACGGTCGTACCCAGGTTTGGACTGGGCGCGTCCAGCAGCGTGGTGGAGATCGCCAGCAATGATGGCTACCTGCTGCAGTATTTCAAGCAGCGCGGTGTGCCCTGCCTCGGCGTGGAACCCACCGCGAATACCGCCGCGGCCGCTGCGGCCAAGGGCATCCCGACACTGGTGCAGTTCTTCGGTGTGGAGACAGCCAGGACACTGCGCACCGAGCGCGGACCGGCAGACCTGATACTGGGCAACAATGTCCTGGCCCATGTGCCCGACATCAACGACCTAGTGGCTGGAATGAAAGCGCTGCTCGGCGAGCGCGGTGTGGTGACGATGGAGTTTCCGGTGCTCTCGAAGCTGATCGAGAACAACTACTTCGACACCATCTATCACGAGCACTTCAGCTACCTTTCTTTCACCACTGTCCGCGGCATCTTCGCAAAGCATGGCCTCGTGCTGTTCGATGTGGAGGATCTTGCCACGCACGGCGGCTCCATCCGCATTTACGGACGGCATGCCGAAGATTCCTCCAAGCCCGAACTGGAAAGCGTGCAGAAGGTGCTGGCGCGCGAGAAGGCCTATGGCCATTTCGACCTGGCCTACTACGACCGCTTCTCGGAACGCGTGAAGGAATCCAAGCGCCGGATCCTGGATTTCCTGATATCTGCCAGACGCGCCGGCAAGACCGTGGCGGCGTACGGCGCTCCGGGCAAGGGCAATACATTGCTCAACTACTGCGGCATCCGCACCGACTTCATCGACTACACCGTCGACCGCAGCCCGCACAAGCAGGGCAACTTCCTTCCAGGCAGCCGCATTCCCATCCTCGATCCCGCAATGATCGACAAGACGCGGCCTGACTATCTGTTCATCCTCGTCTGGAACCTCAAGGATGAGGTGATGACCCAGATGCAGCACATACGCAAATGGGGCGGCAAGTTCGTGGTGCCTCTGCCGGAAGTGCAGGTGCTGGAATGAAAATGGCCGCAGTGATCGGGCTGGCCCTGCTGGTGGCCGTATTCGGGACGCTGGCCTTCCTGCGCCTGCGCCAGCAGCCGCGCTTTCCCAACATGGGGCAGGCGCTGTCTGCGGCGGACTACGCGGCGCTGGCTGCAAAGCCGGGCTGGCAGGCGCAGCAGATAAAGGTGGCTCCCGGCATTGAATTGCGCGGACTGGTGCGCGAACCGGCCGCGCCCGCCGGCCCGTGGGTGATGTTTTTCAGCGGCAACAGTCCGAATGTGCTGCGGGATGGTCAGCAATTCCTCGACGCGCTCTGCGCGGAGCGCGGCTGGGGTGGCATCGTACTGGCCTATCGCGGCTACGATTCAAGCGGCGGAACCCCGGATTCGAAGACACTGATCGATGACGGATTCAAGGCCTACCGGGCGCTGCTGGCTGACAGGAAAGTACCCTCGCGCGCGGTTCACCTGGTCGGCTTTTCCATGGGCACCAGCATGGCGGCCGGCGTCGCGGCGCAGGCATCGGCACAGCCGCCCGGATCGCTGACACTGCTCGCACCCATGACGCTGCTGTATCACGGCGATCGCCTGCAGCTGCGCCTGCATCGCTATGAAACGCTGAAGTGGCTGCCGCAGATCGCAAATCCGGTGCTGGTGATCCACGGCGTGAAGGACACCACGCTACCCGTCGGGAATGGACGTATCGTGGCTGAGGCTCTCGGCTCACGCGCCACGTTGCTGGAGTTGCCCGATGTCGGGCATCTGGAACTGCCGCAGACACCGGCCGCACTGGATGCGATCCGCGGCTTCATCGTCGCGCATCCCTAGTACGCGCGACGGTTAGTACGCGCGACGGTCGCCCTTGAGCACCTGCGCTGCCGTTTTCAGGATGATCTGCAGATCGAGCAGCGGACTCCACTGCCGCAGGTAATCCAGGTCGTAGTTGACGCGCGCCTGCATCTGCGCCAGCTCCGCGGTCTCGCCACGGCAGCCATTGACCTGCGCCAGCCCGGTAATGCCGGGCAGCACCTTGTGGCGCATCATGTAGCCCTTGATCAATGCCCGGTACATTTCGTTGTGGGCCACTGCATGCGGGCGCGGGCCCACCAGGCTCATTCTTCCCTGCAGCACATTGATCAGCTGCGGCAGTTCATCCAGTGAGGTCTTGCGCAGGAAGCGACCCAGCGGGGTGACGCGCGGATCATCCTTCTGTGCCTGCGCCACGTGCTTGCCGTCTTCGGCAACGTACATGCTGCGGAACTTGTAGACGACGATTTCCTTGCCATCGAGGCCATATCGCCGCTGCTTGAAGATGGCCGGGCCGCGCGAGGTCAGCCGGATTCCGGCGGCGATCAGCAGCATCACCGGCATCAGGGGCAGCAGGATGCACAAGGTGAAGAACACATCCGAAAGGCGCTTGAGCACTCCGCGGAAGCCGAAGAAGGGTGTCTCGCACATGGCGATGATGGGCACGCCGCCGATATCGCCGGAACGCGCCTGGATCAGATCGAAGACGTAGACGTCAGGCACGTAATAGATGGACATCGTGGAATCGCGCAGCTGGTCCAGCAGGTGCATCACGCGCTGTATGTGCCGCAGTGGCAGCGCGATGAAGATGACGCCGATGCCTTCGCGCGCGGTGTAGGCCACCAGATCTGACAGCTGCCCGATGATGGGAACATCACCCGTGGCATCCAGACGCTCCACTGCCCGGTCGTCGAAGAACCCTCTGACGCTGGTGCAGTACTCCGGGTGCTTCTTCAGGCGCGCTGCCAGCAGGATGCTGCCGGCATTGACGCCCACGATGACCGCCGAGCGCTCGTTCTGGCGCGACAGCACGATCCAGCGCATGGTGCTGCGCAAGGCCGCGTCGCTGATGCAGATCAGCACGGTGGATATCGCTGCCCAGGTGAACATGAGCTGCCGCGGGAATTCGTCCCGATGCCCCGTGACGATGCCCAGGAAGTACAGCAGACCCATGGTCAATGCGAGCCGCAGCACCACCTCGGTGACGATGACGGGCGCCTCGATGTCCAGATCGAGCATGTCGTCGGACTCCGGTTCGAGCGCGACGAAGCTGAGTACGCCCGATACCGCCGCGAGCACCTGCAGGGGTTCGTCGAATGGAATGCCGAAGATCCTGGCGATGATGTAGAGCGTGGCCGGCAGCAGGCAGCCAGGCGCAAGGCTCTGCAGCAGTCGGACCACCGCAACGGCAAGGCTGGATTTCAGCAGTACGGGCCGACTCATCTTTTTTTAATCACCGGCATGCACTAAAGCACCAGACTGGAGGGACCCCGGTCAGGTGCTGGTTCCCTGGCGTCCGTATCGATCCTCGAAACGGACGATGTCGTCCTCGCCCAGGTAGCCGCCCGACTGCACTTCGATGATGTGCAGCGGAATCTTTCCCGGGTTCTCGATTCGATGCTTCACGCCCACTGGAATGTAGGTCGACTGGTTTTCCTCGAGCAGGAACTGCTTTTCGCCACAGGTGATGCGGGCGGTACCGGACACGACGACCCAATGCTCGGCGCGATGGTGGTGAAGCTGCAACGAAAGCTGCGCACCTGGCTTGATGCACAGCCGCTTCACCTGGAAGCGGTCACCGTTGTCGATGCTGTCATAGCTGCCCCAGGGACGAAACACTTCGCGGTGCAGAGAGTGCTCGTAACGACCCTGGGCCTTCAAACGAGCCACGAGTTTCTTGACGTCCTGCACGCGATCTTTCGGCGCGACCAGGATGGCATCCTTGGTTTCGACCACGACGTGATTCCTGAGGCCCACCGCCGACACCAGGCGATTGCCGGAATACAGATAGCAGCCGGCGGTATCCTCCATCATGACATCGCCATGGGTCACATTGCCGTCAGCGTCGCCGGGCATCGCATCGTGCAGCGCCGACCATGAACCGACGTCGCTCCACCCGGCATCCAGAGGCACGACCACCGCTTCAGCGGTCTTTTCCATCACGGCATAGTCGATGGAGTCGCTGCGGCAGGCTTCGAATGCCTTCTGGTCGATGCGCACGAAATCCAGGTCGCGGGCGGCAGCAGTCAGGGAAGCACGCGCTGACTCGAGGATGTCCGGCGCGAGGCGCTGCAACTCATCGAGATAGACGCTCGCCTTGAACAGGAACATGCCGCTGTTCCAGTAGTAGCCGCCCTGTTCCAGGAACTGCTGAGCGCGCTCCAGTGTGGGTTTCTCGACGAATTGCGCGACGCGATGAACCCCTGCCTCTGCGGCGGTGTCGCCGGCCTGCTTGCGGATATAGCCATAGCCGGTTTCCGGCGCCGTGGGCACGATGCCGAAGGTGACCATGCGCCCGGCGTGCGCCGAGGCGGCAGCCAGCCTCACCGCGGCCGCGAAGGCGTCGACCTTCGGGATCACATGATCGGCGGGCAGCACCAGCAGCAGCGACTCCGGCTGCGCGCTGAGCGCTGCAAGGGCCACAGCGGGCGCGGTATTGCGGCCGATCGGCTCGAGCAATATGGCCTGCGGAGTGCATTGGATCTGGCGCAGCTGCTCGGCCACCAGAAAACGGTGGGCCTCATTGCAGACGACGATGGGCGCGGACACCTCGATTCCTGCCAGGCGCTGCACGGTCTGCTGCAGCATGGTCTCCTTGCCCACCAGCGGCAGAAGCTGCTTGGGGTAGAGCTCACGGGACAGCGGCCACAGGCGAGTACCCATGCCGCCGGACAGGATGACGGGCGTTATGTTCAACAAACTGAAGGCTCTAGCTGGCCACGACTCGCTTTGATTCTACCGACCTGAGCCAGTCGCGGCGTGATTTCCGTATCGCGACACGGAGGGCAAAGCGGACAAATTTCCTGTTTCTTGCGGGAGTTAGACTCGTGCCGGTCAAGGTTTGGCAACCTTCGACACCACCAGGCCTGCCTGCCGGCACAACCCCGAAGCCCAGTACCTCAGCCTTTCCGACCGCAGACTGACCACCACCAGGCCCGACCGGATCGGCCCGATGCGCGACTCGGATATGAGCGAACGGTGGTTGTTCGCATCCACATAGGCCACGATGGACTGGCCCCGCTGCGCGGCCACGTGACGCGAGTAGGCGATGATGGCGGCGTGCAGTCCCTTGCCGCGATGGCGATGGGAGGTATACGCGCGATGACCATACAGAAAGCGCGGACTGAAACGGAGGGTCAGCCCCCCACCGATGGCGGCAGGCCCCGACGAACACCATCCGTAGGACACGATGCGTCCGCCGTGGAAGACCGCGATCATCAGATCGCCTGCCGCGAGGTAGCGCCGCAGTGTGGCTGGATCCGGATAACTCGGATCGTCCGGCACGCCGCGCGCAAGCTCCTCCGGCGTGGCGAGGCGCAGTTCGTAGCCGGACGGAAGGCACTGCTCGCCGCCGACAGCTGGCCCGGCTTCATGAATGCAGATGTGCAGCACGCGCAGCGACAGCGCCCGGCAGAGCGTCCCCTGCAGCAGCCACAGCAGCGCGTACCTGGGACCGCAACGCATCCACAGGTTGCGCATGATGCGCAGGGCATCGAAAAGCCCGGTTCGGGTTTCTTCGGGCTGGACAGCGAGCGTCGCCATGGGTGCCATGGTGGCGGCGGTGCTCGCATCGCGCGCCGACCCTGAGGGGCCGGAACTATAAGCCGTTCGGCCTACTGCAGGAGGCTACGACCCACCCAGATCCTAGCGGCGTCCCACGTCTACGTAGTCGCGCTTGACGGCACCTGTATACAACTGCCGCGGCCGCCCAATACGCATCGCCGGATCCGAAATCATCTCCTGCCAGTGCGCCACCCAGCCCACGGTGCGCGCAATCGCGAACATCACCGTGAACATCGACCGCGGAATGCCCAGCGCGCTGTAGATGATGCCGCTGTAGAAATCCACATTCGGATACAGCTTGCGCGCGACGAAATACTCGTCCTTCAGCGCGATCTCTTCCAGCCGCACGGCCAGCTCGAGCAGCGGGTTGCCCTTCTGCCCCAGCCGCTCCAGCACCTTGTAGCAGGCGGCGCGGATGATCGTGGCGCGCGGGTCGAAGTTCTTGTACACGCGGTGACCGAAGCCCATCAGCCGGAAATGGCTGTTCTTGTCCTTGGCCATGGCCACGAACTTCGGAATGTTTTCGACCGTGCCGATTTCCTCGAGCATGGCCAGCACGGCTTCGTTGGCGCCGCCATGTGCCGGACCCCACAGTGCCGACACACCCGCGGAAATCGCCGCGTAGGGATTGGCGCCGGTGCTGCCGGCCAGGCGCACCGTCGAGGTGCTGGCATTCTGCTCGTGATCCGCGTGCAGGATGAACAGCAGATCGAGCGCTTCGGCGGCCACCGGATCGACGTGATACGGCTCGCAGGGCACGGCGAAGAACATGTGCAGCACGTTCGCGCAGTACGACAGATCGTTGCGTGGATAGACGAAGGGCTGCCCGAGCGAATGCTTGTAGGCCGCGGCGGCAATGGTCGGGATCTTCGCGACAATGCGATGCGCGAAGATCTCGCGATGCCGCGGATCGTGAATTGACGTGGTGTCGTGGTAGAACGCCGACATCGATGCAATGACCGCGGAAACCATGGCCATCGGATGCGCGTTGTGGTGAAAGCCGCCGAAGAACCGCAGCAGCGATTCATTGAGCATGGTGTGACGGCGGATGTCGTCGTGGAATTTTTCCAGCTGCGCCTTGGCGGGCAGTTCGCCGTTCAGCAGCAGGTAGCAGACTTCCATGTAGCTGGACTTCTCGGCGAGCTGCTCGATGGGATAGCCGCGGTGCATCAGCACGCCGGCGTCGCCATCGATGTACGTGATCTTGCTTTCGCAGGCCGAGGTGACGCCGAAGCCCGGATCGTGTGTGAAAACCCCGTGATCCTTGTTGATCGCGGCGATGTCGAGCACGTCGGGACCGACGGTGCCGCTCTTGACGGGAAGAACGCTCTTTTTGCCCGAGGAAAGGTCGGTCAGTTCGAATTTCTTGTCGGCCATGACGGATTCCTGCTTTGACAGGAGAAGCCTACACGCTCGCCCCGCCAAATCACAGTGAGCGAACGGCGACGAGGCCGTTAACTATTCGACAACTTTGATGTATTCGCCGACGGGCAGTTTCTTGTGCGGATAGACCGCGTTGATCAGCTCCAGCTCTTCGACGTGGTATTTCTCGGCCGGGATGTTCTCTGCGTATTCGGCCAGCCGGGTCTTGTCGGTGGCGCGCAAGATCTTCAGCCGGTAGGGTTCGGCCAGCGGAAATTCCGCCGGCTTCAGGTCGCGCATGGTCTCGGCTACCGAGCGGAACAGGCCATCGGCCTCGGGCTTGCCGTTGCGGCCCGAGCGGCTGGCGCCGGCGAAAATAAAGGCGCTCTTGCCGCGATACAGGACGATGTAGCGCACCGGGCCGGCGCCATTGTCCAGCGGTGAACCCTCGCGCGACAGCACCGAATAACCATCCATGCCATTGATGGTCACGGGCTCGCCGCCGGCCAGCGAGCGCTTGAGCTTTTCGATCAGGAATTCGCGCGGGGCTTTGTTCTCCGGCCGCGGATCCACGCTGATCTGCATCACGCTTTCCGGCCGCACCTGGCCCGCCTGGTAACTGGCCTGGGTGGTGCTCTGGTTGGTGTTGTAGGCCAGGATGCGGTCGCGCTGGTTCTCGATGAGCCAGCCGCGCGGGAAGGCCATCGTGATGCCCATATCTGCGTGATAGAAGCGGTTGTCGCGCACCACGCCCTGCGCGCGGCTGGTGCCATAGGCCATGCCGTCGACGGCCTGCATGAAGGTGTTGCGGTTGATCACGAAGCCGCCCTCGGGCACATCGGTGACCAGCGCCGCGGCGCGAGCCGCCGCAGCGGCACGATCATCCGGCGCCGGGTGATCCGAGAACACGCCGTGGTACACATGCGGCTCGCGCCCTTCCTTGCGCGCGCTGGCGATCTCGAAGCTTTCCTGCGCCTTCAAGGTCTCGAACATGCTCTTCATGGCCTTGGGGTCGTAGCCCGCGCGCGTCATGTAGACCATGCCGAATCGATCAGCCTCGGATTCCGCTTCGCGGCCATAGCCCTGCACCCAGGCACCGGCGCCGATGCTGGCCATGTCGGCCACCGCGGCGTTGCCGGTCATGACGGCGGCACCGATGGCCAGGATGTTGGCCAGGATGCTGCGGCCCTGTCCTTTGGAAGGATGACGCTGCGTTACATGCGCGATTTCATGGCCGATGACGCCGGCCAGCTCGGCCTCGGAGTTCATGTACGCCAGCAGGCCGCGGAACACGTACACGTATCCGCCTCCGGTGGTGAAGGCGTTGATGGATCCATCATCCAGCACCGTGAAATGCCACTCCATGTCGGGCATGTCACTGTGCCGGGCCACGCGCTGGCCGATGGCATTCACATAGTCCTGGATGCCCTGGTCCTCATAGACGCCGTAGAACTTGGTGATTTCTTCGTAGTTGCGGCGGGCGCTTTCGATCTCGCCCTTGGGCACCGACTTGGTTTTCTCGGTCCTGGCGGCCGGCGCATTGCCGGGTGCAGCCATGGCGGTGCCGATGGCGAACGCAAACAGGCTCGCCGCGCCTAGAGCAGCGAGCAGTGAACGGACCCGGTTGTAACGTGGAAGCATGGCGGCCCCAATTGCCGCCCAACGGCGGCCTCTAGCCGCCGTTGCCCCTTTAGCTCGCGGCGGCGGTGCTCTTGGCGGCGTACTTCTTGCGGAACTTGTCCACGCGGCCGCCCGTGTCGACGATCTTCTGCTTGCCCGTATAGAACGGGTGGCAGGCCGAGCATACTTCGATGTTCAGATCCTGTCCCAGCGTCGAGCCGGTCTTGAACTTGTTGCCGCAGCTGCAAACCACGTTGATTTCCGTGTACTTGGGATGTGCGTCAGCTTTCATGGCAGGCTCCAAAGGGGGCGCGCAGTCTACCGGTGACCGCCCGGCCCTACAACTGTTTCGGGATGGGTTTTATGGGGTCTGATAGCGCTCCCCGCAAGGGTGCGGAAGTTATCCCCAGTTTCTGTGGATAACTCTGTGCATGACCGGGCGTGTCATCGATCAGAAATGCAAAAAAACCGCGTTTCTGCTGCCTTGATCAAAATATGACCAGCATATTTCTCTTTATAAAATCAATGAGTTGCGAGCCACATATCGCGTGATGTGACGCGATTCACGCGTAATTCTTTCAATTTGGGCAAGCCGACTGGCCGCTGTGGATAGTTGTGTGGCCGCACTGCGGAAAATCACCTAAATACCCGTTCCTGCTTCGGAATTTCTCACCCCAGGAAGCGCTGCACCACCTCGTTGAGCAATTGCCGACCTCTCCCGGTCACGTGCCAGACTCCTCCTACAAGCGGGTCGCCGCGCTCGAGCAAGCCGCGGGTCTGCAGGTCAGCCAATGGCGCTGCGATGTGCCCGGGCCGCAAGCCCGTGCGCTCACTGAAAGTGGCCTCATCGAAGGCCTCGTTGACCCGCAACTGATTCATGGCGAACTCGAAGGGCAGGTCCGCTGCGGGCACGCGCCGCCACTCCGGACCATTGGCCGCAGAAGCGAAATAGCGACGCGGCTCGCGCAGGTGAACACTGCGCTCGATGACCAGCGCCGGGCTGCCGGCGGCGCGCTCGGCTTCGCCAGCGAGGCGGGTGAGCTTGCCGTGTGCGCCAGCGCCCAGGCCCAGGTAGTCGCCGAAGCGCCAGTAGTTGAGATTGTGACGGCACTGCCGGCCCGGAAGCGCGAAGGCCGAGACCTCGTACTGCGCAAAGTCGCGCGCCGCCAGCAGGGCGTGACAGGCCGCCTGCATGTCCCAGGCAAGATCGTCGTCCGGCAACGGCGGCGGCTGCGCGGCAAACAGCGTTCCCGGCTCCAGCGTCAGGTGGTAGTGCGACAGATGCGCAGGCTGCAACGACAGCGCGGTGACCACGTCGGCCAGCGCGCCGGCAACGCTCTGCTGCGGCAGTGCGAACATCAGGTCCAGGTTGAAGTTGGAGACGCCGGCAGCGTGCAGTTCCTCCGCGGCGCGGAACACGTCTTGGGGTTTATGAATGCGACCTAGTACGCGCAGTGTTTCACCATCGAAACTCTGCGCGCCCAATGACACACGATTGATGCCGGCAGCGGCGTATTCAGCAAATCGGCCACGCTCCACCGTGGCGGGATTCGCTTCCAGCGTCACCTCCACATCCGGCGCAAAAGACAGCAGCGTGCGCAACTGGCGCATCAATCCAGCCAGCGCATCGGGGGAAAACAGACTGGGTGTACCGCCGCCCAGGAACACGCTGCCGATCTCGCGTCCGCGCACACGCGGCGCCTGCGTGGCAAGGTCGGCAAGCAGTGCCTCGACGTAGCGCGCTTCTGGTAGCGCATCGCGCAGCGCATGCGAATTGAAGTCGCAGTACGGGCATTTGCTCACGCACCACGGAAAATGAACATAGAGGGACAAAGGTGGCAGGACATCACTGACCACAGCGCCAGCAGGTCCCGTAGCGTCCTCGACGGCAGGGGCGCTCTTCATCGCAGCTGCGCCAGCAATGCAGTCAGTGCGAGTCCGCGGTGACTGATGGCGTTCTTCTCCGCGGCGGGCATTTCGGCTGCGGTCACGTTCAGGCCCTGCGGCCAGAAGAGCGGGTCGTAGCCAAAGCCGCCTGCGCCGCGCGGCGCCTCACCGATGCGTCCTTCCCAGGCGCCTTCGGCCAGCAGCGGTTCGGGATCATCGGCGTCGGCCACGAAGGCGATCACGCAGCGATAGCGCGCCGTGCGCCGGGATGCGGGCAGGTCGGCGAGTTCCGCCAGAAGCTTCGCGTTATTGGCCGCATCGGTGGCACCGGCACCGGCATAGCGTGCCGACCACACACCGGGCCGGCCGCCGAGCGCATCCACCTCGATACCCGAGTCATCCGCCAGCGCCGGCAATCCGGACAAGCGTGCGGCATGGCGGGCCTTGAGCAGCGCATTGGCCTGAAAGGTGTCTCCGGTTTCCTCGGCCGACTCGATGTTCAACGCGGTCTGCAGCACCAGCTCGAAGCCCAGCGGCCCCAGCAGTGCGGTCAGTTCGCGTTGCTTGCCGATATTGCCCGTGGCCAGCACCACACGCTGCCCGGCCAGCGCCCCGGATGGCAACCGACGCGCCGTGCGCGCGCCAGCCGTCCGAGCGTCGTCCATCAGCGTGCCGGCGCCGCGCCCAGCTGCGTGGCCAGAGTGGCGCGCTGCAGTTCGAACAATTGCGCCGTGCCCTGGGTGGCCAGCGCCAGCAGCGCGTCGAGCTCATCGCGACGCATGGCGTGACCCTCGGCTGTGCCCTGCACTTCGATGAAACCGCCGCCGCTGTTCATCACCACATTCATGTCGGTTTCGGCGGAGGAATCCTCGAGGTAGTCGAGATCAAGTACCGGCCGTCCGGCGACGATGCCCACCGAAATTGCCGCCACCTGGCCGTGCAGTGGATTGGCCACGCCCTTCTGCGCCACCAGCTGCGCGCAGGCATCCGCCAGCGCCACGTACGCACCGGTTACCGACGCCGTGCGCGTGCCGCCATCGGCCTGCAGCACGTCGCAGTCGAGCGTAACCGTGCGCTCGCCCAGTGCCGACATGTTCAGCGCCGCGCGTAGCGAACGACCGATCAGCCGCTGGATTTCCTGCGTGCGCCCGGACTGCTTGCCCTTGGCCGCCTCGCGCGCACCGCGCGTATGCGTGGCGCGCGGCAGCATGCCGTATTCGGCCGTGACCCAGCCCTGCCCCTTGCCGCGCAGGAAGCCCGGCACGCCCTCTTCGATGCTGGCGGTACACAGCACGCGGGTGTGACCGAACTCCACCAGCACGGAGCCCTCCGCATAACGCGTGTAGCCGCGCGTGAATTTGACCGGGCGCAGCGCATCCGTCGCGCGCCCATCGCGGCGCGCCGCTACGGATGTATTCACAGCAACCTCATCACGGCAGCGGAGGAATTGTCGGCGCCCACACCGGCGCGACGTACGGAAAACTCGGTAATGGCCTGCAACGCCGTCTTCAGCGGCACGCCGGAGTAGAACGACGCCGCGATGTCCTCATCGAGCAGGTTGGCCCAGAAGCCATCGGTGCACACCAGCAGCGAATCATTGGGCTGCAGGTGCACGCAGCGGCCGACGCGCATCTCGGGCAGCATCGGGTCGCCGCCCAGGCAGGTCTCGACGAAGTTGCGCATCGGGTGATTCATCGCCTGGTGCGCACTGATCAGGCCTTCCTGCAGCAGCAGTTCGACATGGCTGTGATCGCGGGTGCGCGTGACGATCTGGCCGGCGCGCAGGTGGTATACGCGGCTGTCGCCGACGTGGGCCCACCAGGCGGTGCCATCCTGCACCACGCAGACCGCGCCGGTGGCGCGCGGACGCTGCTCCAGCGGCAGCGGCAAGCCCATGGCCACCATGTCGGTGTGCGCAGCGCCCAGCGTCATATGCAGGAAGCTCAAGGGGTCGAGCAGGGGCTGCGTTTGCGCGGCATAGCGCATCAGCAGCGTCTTGCGCGCCAGCTCCGCCGCCTTCGCGCCGTCGGCATGACCGCCCATGCCATCGAAGGCGGCGATCAGCGCGGAATCGGAGTTCACGGCAGCGGCGATGCGATCCTGATTCTCTTCACGGGCCCCGACCAGGCTGATTTCGGCGAATTCGACTTGCAAAACCGTACCCTGCCGTTCAGCTAAACTATTACGCAATTATTGCACCCCGCCGCCGCGCAAGACAGGTTATCGATGATCGCCAGCATGACCGGCTTCGCCCGGTCCGAAACCTCTGTTCCCGGCGGCACGCTGGTATGCGAACTGCGCAGCGTCAATCACCGCTTCCTGGAGGTCGCGCTGCGGCTGCCGGAAGAGCTGCGCGCGCTGGAGGGCGAACTGCGCGCACAGCTGCAGAAAGAGCTGCGCCGCGGCAAGGTCGACGGCATCTTTACTTATCGCTTTGCAACGCAGGGCGATCGGCAGCTCGAGCTGGATCGCGCGCTGGTGGACCGCCTCGTACCGCTGCTCGGCGAGCTGGCCTCGACCAGTCGCGCCGCCGGCAGCGCCACCGTGCAGGTCAATCTGGTGGATCTGCTGCGCTATCCCGGCGTACTGCGCGAAGGCGCGGCTGACGCAGAAGTTCTCTACGCCGCCGCGCGCTCACTGTTTGCGCGAGCCCTCGTCGACCTGAAGAGCATGCGCGCCAGCGAAGGCTCCCGGCTGAAGGTGCTGGTGGAGCAGCGTTGCGCGCAGCTGGAAGGCCTGGTGGCCGATGTGCGGGCGCGGCTGCCGGAGGTGCAGGCCGCTATCCGCAAGCGCTTCACGGAGCGCCTGGCCGAGATCACGGCCACCGTCGATGCCGATCGCATCGAGCAGGAAGTGGCGCTGCTACTGCAGCGCATGGATGTGGACGAGGAACTCGACCGGCTCACCGGCCACATCGCCGAGACGCGCAAGGTGGTCGCGAGTCCCGAAGCCGCAGGCCGACGACTGGATTTCCTCATGCAGGAATTCAATCGCGAAGCCAACACCCTGTCATCGAAGTCGCAGGACCTGGCCACCACGCGCATTGCGGTGGACATGAAAGTGCTGATCGAGCAGGTGCGCGAACAGGTCCAGAACATCGAGTAGCGCTGGCGGGTTATGTCGCACCCGCCGATGTCGCTGATCGCTGACGTTTCCTTCCGCCCACAAGGCTCGAGCACGCAGGCCCGGGCTATAAATGCGTCATGAACAGACAGGACGTCATCACGCCGGGAATCGAGGTACACGAGCATCTGCTCAACCAGCAGGAGCACGGCTTTCTCGCCAGCATGTTCGAAGCCTGGTCCAACCGCACTTTGACCGAGGCGGAATTCCGGTTGCTGATTGCGCAGGTCACCGAGCCGGAGGGCTAGGCGGGCAATCCCTACGCCCTGGCAGTCGCGGATGAGATCCGGCTGCGCGGCAGAATTCTGCGCTTCAGCTGATCACGGCGCGTTTTCAGCTCTTCGCCCAGCGCCAGCAGATCCATGCCTGCACTGCGGGCCTCGGCGAACATGCCGTCGCGCTTTTCCTCTTCCTGCACATGGTGGCGGACCAACGTGCCCAGCACCTTGATCTTCGCGGTGAAGTGCGCGTCATCGGGGGAGGATTGCTGGATCTGCGCGATCAGGATCTTTACTCCGTCATGCTCCACCTCGGCTTCATGATGCATCTCCACATCGCCGGTGGCCTGCATGAACGCCGGATAGAAGATCTCCTCCTCGATGCGCATGTGCACCGCCAGCAGTTCGCAGATCTTGCTACCCAGTGCCGCGCGCTCTTCGTGACCGCGTGTCTGCGCAAACCGGCGGAACATCCGTTCAACGCGCTGGTGGTCAGCCTTCAGCAGATCGATGGCGTCGAGCGGACGAGCCTTCGAGGCGCGCCGGGGTTTGGCGCGAATGAGTATCGCATCCAGTACCCGGTTCGTCTCGGCCATGGCTCGTTCCTGTCATTGATGCGCAAACAAGAAGGGGAACGAACCGAAATTACTAGCTGTGGATACCCGATCCTAGTCTCGGCGACCTGGCCATTGCGGTAGGAGCGCTCCGACTCCTATCGGCTCATGCACTACCAGATGGCGAGCAGCTTCTCTCCAGAGTTCGCCATCGGATCCCCGGCCTTGCAGCCGAAGGCCGCGGCATAGGCGGGCACATTGGTCGGAGTGCCATTGGCCCGCACGCCATCGGGTGCGTGCTCGTTCGAAGCCACCAGCACTTTCATCGCCTCAGGTCGCAGCTGTCCGCGCCACACGGAAGCGAAGCCGAGGAAGAACCGCTGCTGGCGCGTGAGTCCGTCGATCTTTGGGTCCGGCTGATCCTTCGTGGCACGTTGCAGGGCGTCGTACGCCACATTCAGGCCGCCGAGATCGGCGATGTTCTCGCCCAGGGTGAGCTTGCCGTTCACTTTCAGACCAGGCATTGCGTCGTAGCCGTTGTACTGCCCAATGAGCCTGCCGGTCAGCGCCGTGAATCGGGCCTTGTCCTCCTTGCTCCACCAGTCTTCCAGATTGCCGGTGGGACCGAAGCGCGAGCCCTGATCGTCGTAGCCGTGGATCAGCTCGTGGCCGATCACCGCACCAATCGCGCCGTAGTTCAGTGCATCGTCGGCCTTGGGATCGAAGAACGGCGGCTGCAGGATCGCCGCCGGGAACACCACTTCATTCTGCAGCCAGTTGTTGTAGGCATTGACCTCCTGCGGAGTCATCTGCCATTCGGTACGATCGGTGGGCTTGCCAATCTTGTCCAGGTCATAGCGGTAGTTGAAGGCGCGCGCCGCCATCACATTGGCGTAGTAATTGTCGCGACTGGTGGTCAGGCCACTCCACTCGCGCCACTTGGTGGGATAGCCGATCTTCGAGCTGAAGGCGCTCCACTTCGCCAGCGCACGGGTCCTGGTGGCCTCGCTCATCCACGCCAGGTTCTGCAGTCGTACTTTCAGCGCCGCCAGCAGGTTGTCCACCAGCGCCTGCATGCGTGCACGCGACTCGGGCGGGAACGCCACCTGCACATAGAGTTGCCCCATGGCTTCCCCGGCATTGGTGTCGAGCTGCGCCAGCACGCGCTTCCACGGCGCCTTGATCTCCTGCTGGCCGTTGAGGGTCTTGCTGTAGAAGTTGAAGGTTTCCGTGACGAAAGCATCGCTCAGATAGCGCGCCGCATCATCCACGAGCCGGTAACGCAGATAGCTCTGCCACTGCGACACGGGCACATCGCCCAGCATGCGGTCCACTTCGCGGAAGAAATCCGGCATTGCCGCGGAAAACTTCGCGGGCGGGGCCAGCTTCTGCGCCGCGAAGAATTCCGTCCAGGAAAAACGCGGCGTGAGCTTGTCGGCTTCGGCCAGCGTCACCGGGTTGTAGTACAGCGACAGATCCCGCGCCAGCTGTTCGCGCGACTTCGACGCTTTGGCCAGTCGCGTTTCGAAGGCCATCACCTGCCGGGCCTGCGCGGCCGCATCCGCGGCCGGCGCGCCCGCAAGTTCGAGCACCTTGGCGATGTGCACCACGTAGGCCTCACGAATGGCCTTCTTGTCTGCGTCGAAGTAGTAGTTCCGGTCCGGCAGGCCGGTGCCATCCTGCGCTGCATAGGCCATCTTCACGGCGGAGTTCTTGAAGTCCGATTCCGAGAAGAAGCTGAACAGGCGATTCTCGCCACGCGCCGCCACCGTGCGCAGATAAGCAGCAATCGAAGCGCTGTCACTCAGCGCGTCGATCGCATCCAGCCGGCTCTTCAGCGGCGCAATGCCATCTGCATTGCGTTTGGCACCATCCATTCCGGTGGCCCAGAAGTCGGCGATGATCTTCTCGATGCCGCTCGGCGCGCTCTTTGCCGCCAACTGCTCCGCAAGTTGTTTCTGCACCTGAAGCGAACGCTCGGCGAGCACGTCGAAGGCGCCCCAGGTCTGCTGGTCGGCGGGGATGGGATTTGCGGCCAGCCACTTGCTGTTCGCGTACTGCTCCAGGTCGACACAGGCGCTCTTCGAAGCGTCGATGTCGGAGGGCTGGAAGCGGATGGGCTGGATCAGCTGGCTCTCATCCAGCTTGAAGGCCGGTGCGGCAGCTGCATCGGGCTTCGACTCAGACGCGCGCTGGCACGCGGCCAGCGCAAGCAGCGTTGCCGAGGCCATGGGCAGGATCAGCGCGCGTCTGTTCATGGGCACTGCGTTACCAGATCACCACGCGCTTGTCGTCGGCGTTGGCCATCGGATCACCGGGCTTGCAGCTGAATGCCGCCGCATACGCCGGCAGGTTGCTGGGCGTGCCATTGGCGCGGATGCGGCCCGGCGAGTGCGGATCGGAGGCCAGCTGCACCTTCAGTGCCTTGTCGCGGATCTGGTCACGCCATACCGCGGCGAAGCCCAGGAAGAAGCGCTGATCGCGCGTCAGGCCGTCGATCTTCGGATCGGGCTTGTCCTTGGTCGCGCTCTGCAGCGCGTCGTAGGCGATGTTGATGCCGCCGAGATCGGCAATGTTCTCGCCAAGCGTCAGGTTGCCATTCACCTTCTCGCCCATCAGCGTATAGCCGCTGTACTGCTTCACCAGCTTGCCGGTGAGCGCGGCGAATTTCTTCGCATCCTCCGGCGTCCACCACTGCTCGAAATTGCCGGTGGGTCCGAAGCGCGCACCTTGGTCGTCATAGCCGTGGGTGATCTCGTGGCCGATCACAGCTCCAATTGCGCCGTAGTTCAGCGGATCGTCGGCCTTCGGATCGAAGAATGGCGGCTGCAGAATCGCGGCCGGGAACACGATCTCGTTCTGCAGCGGGTTGTAGTAGGCGTTCACCGTCTGCGGCGTCATCGTCCACTCGGTCTTGTCGCTGGGCTTGCCGATCTTGTTGAGGTCGTAGCGGTAGTTGAATGCATGCGCGGCCATCATGTTCTCGAAGTAGCTGTCCTTCGAGGTGCTGAGGCCCGACCAGTCGCGCCATTTGCTGGGGTAGCCGACCTTCGGCGTGAACGCGCTCCACTTTTCCAGCGCCTTGGCCTTGGTGGCCTCGCTCATCCAGGTAAGATTCTGGATGCGCACCTTCAGCGCCTGGCGCAGGTTTTCCACCAATTGCTGCATGCGGTCACGCGATTCGGGCGGGAAGGCCACCTGCACATAGATCTGGCCCATTGCCTCGCCGGCGCCGGTCTCGATCTGACCCAGCACTCGCTTCCAGCGATCCTTGATCTTTTCCTGACCAGCCATCTTCTTGCTGTAGAAATCGAAGGATTCGTTGACGAAATCGTCGCTGAGGTAGGGCGACGCATCATCGACCAGATGGAAACGCAAAAAGCTCTGCCACTGCACCACCGGCACGTCGGCGAGCATCTTGTTCACTTCCTTGTGGAAGTCCGGCATGCCCAGCGAGAACATGGTGGGCGCCGCAACCTTCTGCGAATCGAAGAAGGTGGTCCATGAGAAATTCGGCGTCAGCTTGTCCGCGTCCGCCAGGCTCATGGGGTTGTAGTAGATAGAGACGTCGCGTGACAGCTCTTCACGCGACTTCGACACCTTCGCAAGCCGTGTCTCGAAGGCCATCACCTGCTTCGCCTGCTTGTCGGCATCAGCCGCCGGTACTCCGGACAGCTCCAGCACCTTGGCCACATGCTTCACGAAGTCTTCGCGCACTTCCTTCTTCGCGGCGTCGAAGTAGTAGGTCTTGTCCGGCAGACTCGTGCCGCCCTGCTCCACATAGGCGATCTTCATCGCGGAGTTCTTGAAATCCGCCTCGGAGCCGAAGCCGAACAGCGGATTCTCGCCGCGCGCAGCCACGGTACGCAGATAGGCAGCGATGGAGGCGCCATCCTTCAATGCGTCGATCTCGGCCAGGCGGCTCTTCAGCGGCGCAATGCCTTCGGCGTTGAGCTTCTTCTCGTCCATGCCCGTGGACCAGATGTCGCCGATGATCTTTTCAATGCCAGTGGGCGCGGATTTGGCGGCGATCTGCTCGGCCAGCTGCTTCTGCACCTGCAGTGAACGCTCGCGCAGCACATTGAATGCGCCCCAGCGCACCTGGTCGGCAGGAATCGGGTTCGCCGCCAGCCATTTGTCGTTGGCGTAGGCGCCCAGATCCGTGCACGCGCTCTTGGAGGCATCGATGTCGGCCGGCGTGAAGCGGATGGGTTGGATCAACTCGCTCTCGTTGAGCTTGAAAGCCGGTGGCGCCGCGGCGGCTTCGGTCTTGGTATCGGCTGCCTTCTGGCAGCCCGCCAGTGCCGTGAGAACGGCCGCGGCAACGGACAGAGCGAGCAACTGCTTGGGGCGGGACATAGATACTCCGTGCGTGAAAAGAGCTGACGTCTCTATAAGGACGCAATGGGTGGGGACTATAGCGATATGCCGTCGTTCCTTCGCGAGCGGCGGTGCTGGCGCGGCGGGCCCTAGGGGCGGCCCGGCGAATAAGTGTTTCTTATAAGAAACTATATATCGCGATTTCTGTCTATTGTTTCGAATAGTGCACCTTGCCCAACATACGAAACAGCCAGCTATAGTGCTGCCCCGATGCCCGCCCCCCAGCCCGCCAACAACCGCCTGTTTGTGATCTCCGCGCCCTCCGGCGCCGGCAAGACCAGCCTGGTGAAGGCGCTGCGCGAGAAGCTCCCGGAGCTGCGTGTTTCAACCTCGCACACCACCCGGCCCGCCCGTCCCAATGAGCAGGAAGGTCGCGAGTACTACTTCGTCGACAACGCGCGCTTCGATGAGATGGTGGCCGCGGGCGCCTTCCTCGAGCATGCGCGGGTATTCGACAACCAGTACGGCACCAGCCGGCACCAGCTGGAAGAGAAACTCGCGGCGGACAATGAGGTGATCCTGGAGATCGACTGGCAGGGTGCGCGACAGGTGCGCGCCGCGCTGCCCGGATGCCGCACCATATTCATTCTCCCGCCGTCACGGGAAGCGCTGCGGCAGCGCCTCAACGACCGGCGCACGGATAGCGCCGCCGTAATCGAGCGACGCCTGGCGGATGCCGTGGACGACATGTCCCACTACCGGGAATTTGACTACGTGGTGGTCAACGACAACTTCGCCCAGGCCGCCGAAGCACTGGTGGCCATCGTCCGGGGCCGCGGCGAGGCCCTCAAGGCCACCCGGCCGGAACTGTCCCCCGTACTGGCAAATCTGCTAGAATTTTCAACCCCCTAGGCGAACCCAAGCGGATTTCAAAGCACATGGCCCGAATCACTGTCGAAGACTGCCTGCCCAATGTCGAAAACCTGTTCCAGCTGGTGCTGCTGGCTTCCGCCCGCGCGCGTCGCCTGGCCAATGGCGCCGAGCCCACCGTGCCGGTGGACAACGACAAGGTCACGGTGATCGCGCTGCGCGAGATCGCCGAAGGCAACATCACCCCCGAGATGCTGGTCGAGCCCGAGCCGGTACCCGAGCCCATCGTCAACGACATCGACGCGCAGCTCGAGAATTTCCGCGCGCCGCAGTTCGGCCTGATCGGGGAGTAAGCACTAGCGCATGGACTATGCGTCTTCGCTGCTCGGCCTGATCCCAGGGTCCAGCGCAAGGCGCACTCCCGGCCTCAAGGAATTGCTCGCCAAGGCCGAGCAGTACCTGCCACCCGAACAGGTGGCGCGCATCCGCGAGGCCGCGGACTTCGGCGCCGAAGCTCACCAGGGTCAGAAACGCCTTTCGGGCGAGCCCTACATCGCCCATCCGCTGGCCGCTGCGGAAATCCTTGCTGATCTGCACCTGGATGCCGACACCATTGTCGGGGCCATCCTGCATGACGTCATCGAAGACACGCCCATCGCGAAGGAAGACATCGAGCGGCGCTTCGGAAAAGACGTGGCAGAAATCGTCGATGGCGTCACCAAGCTCGACCAGATCAAGTTCAAGAACCGCGAGGAAGCTCAGGCCGAGTCCTTCCGCAAGATGCTGCTGGCCATGGTGCGCGATCTGCGCGTCATCATGGTCAAGCTCGCCGATCGCACGCACAACATGCGCACCATCGGCGCCATGTCGCCGCAGAAGCGGCGCACGATTGCGCGCGAGACGCTGGAGATCTACGCACCTGTGGCCGAGCGGCTCGGGCTCTACAACATCAAGCTCGAACTGGAAGACCTCGGTTTTCGCGCTCTGTATCCGCAGCGCTACCGCGTCATCGAACGCGCGCTGAAGCGCGCCCGCGGCAACCAGAAGGAATTCCTCGGCAAGATCGAGAAGGCGCTGACCGAGGCGCTGAAGAAGGCGGGCATTGCCGGCAAGGTGGAATCGCGCGAGAAGCATCTGTACAGCATCTACAAGAAGATGCGGCGCAAGCGCTCGCTGCTGGCGCAGGTGGTCGATGTGTATGGGCTGCGCATCCTCATCGACAATGTCGACACCTGCTATCGCACGCTGGGCGTGGTGCATGCCACGTACCGCCCGATGCCGGGCCGCTTCAAGGACTACATCGCCATTCCGCGCGTGAATGGCTACCAGTCGCTGCACACTACGCTGTTCGGCCCCAATGGCGTGCCCATCGAAGTGCAGATCCGCACCGGCGACATGCACAACATCGCCGAGGCCGGCGTGGCCGCGCACTGGAAGTACAAATCCGGCGCCACCGACGGCAGCGATTCGGCGCAGCAGGAACGTGCGCGCGCCTGGATCTCGCATCTGATGGAGATGCAGGCCAGCGGCAACGCCGAAGAATTCATCGAGAGCGTCAAGGTGGACCTGTTCCCGGACAAGGTCTACGTGTTCACGCCCAAGGGCGCCATCCTGCGCCTGCCGCGCGGCGCCACCGTGGTGGATTTCGCGTACGCCGTGCACACCGATGTGGGCAATCGCTGCGTGGCGGCCAAGGTGGACCGCAGGCTGTCGCCGCTGCGCACCGTGCTGCGCAATGGTCAGACGGTGCAGATCATCACCGCCAAGGGCGCATCACCAAATCCGTCGTGGGTGAACTTCGTCGCCACGGCCAAGGCGCGCAGCGCCATCCGCCATTACCTGAAGGCACTGCAACGTTCCGAGGCCATTGAGCTCGGCCAGCAGCTGCTGAACTCGGCGCTGGAGGAATTCCAGCTCAGCGTCGACAAGATCGAGACCGCAGTGATGGCGCAGGCACTGCAGGAATTTCACGCCAGGGATCGCGATGAGCTGCTGGCGCAGATCGGCCTGGGCGAACGCCTGGCGCCGCTGGTAGCGCGCAGGCTGCTGCCCGGCGGGCACGATGAAAAGGGCGGCATCACACCGCTCACCGTGGCCGGCACCGAGGGTCTGCTGGTGACCTACGCACGCTGCTGCCGACCGATTCCGGACGACCCGATCATTGCGTATCTGTCGGCCGGGCGCGGCATCATCATCCACCGCGATACCTGCGGCAATGTCGAGGATTACCACAAGCATCCGGAAAAATGGCAGCCGGTGGCGTGGCAGAAAGACCTCACCCGCTACTTCAGCGCCGAGGTGCGCATCGAGGCGGAAAACAAGATCGGCATGCTGGCCGGCATCTCCGCTGCCATCGCCAGCACTGGCACCAATATCGGTCATGCCACGGTGGAACAGCGCGATGGCGACGTGTCGCTGATCAAGCTCGAAGTCGAGGTGAAAGATCGCAAGCATCTGGCGCGCGTGGTGCGTACCATTCGGCAGATGCCTGAAGTGCTGCGCGTATCGCGCTACCAGGCTTCGCGACGGAGCCAGGAAGAATGAGCCGCCAGATCATCAGCACGCCCAATGCCCCTGCTGCCATCGGCACGTATTCGCAGGGCGTACGCGTGCGCGACACTGTGTATATCTCCGGGCAGGTGCCGCTCGATCCGGCCACCATGCAGATGGTCAGCGGCGACATCGACGCCGAGATCAAACGCGTATTCGAAAATCTCAAGGCTGTTGCCGCCGCCGCCGGTGGCACGTTGAACCATGCTGTGAAGGTCACGGTGTTCCTCACCGATCTTGCGCACTTCGGGCGCGTCAACGAAATCATGGCCACCTACTTCCAGCAACCCTATCCGGCGCGTGCTGCGGTGGGTGTTGCGGCGCTGCCCAAGGGCGCCCGCGT
>Ga0134124_10000707_pt1 | contig 26740 bp, 42 predicted proteins | sample KB304_FD_96880 | JGI IMG/M metagenome (GOLD analysis project Ga0134124, IMG submission 96880) | Terrestrial soil microbial communities without Nitrogen fertilizer from Kellogg Biological Station, Michigan, USA - KB3-0-4 | ecosystem: Environmental > Terrestrial > Soil > Unclassified ... | reverse complement strand
TGTCGTCGGCGACACGCATGCGAAACAGATCGCGGTCAAAGAAGACTTCGCGAGTCTGCGCGAGATCGTCGGCGAAGCCGGCCGGGCCGTGAACCACGCGCGCACCGCGTTCGATCTCAACAAGCAGAAGGGTCGCGAGGCCGAAACGCAGATCGACCGCACGGCCGCCGCGATCGCCGACCTCACGCAGACGCAGCTCGACTACGCGATCAAACATGGGAAGTCGACTGACAAGATCGTGGAGAACTACGGCAGGCAGCGGCAGCAGCTCATCGACACCGCCGTCCAATTGGGACTGTCGAAGACGGCCGCGACAACGTACGTCGACAAGCTGCTCGACACGCCGAAGGAAGTGAAGACGAAAGTCACGGTGTCCGGCGCGAAAGAAGCCGAAGCGGCAATCGATGATGTGGCCCGCGCGCGAACCGTCCACCTAATGCTGGAAGCGTCGCTGTCGCCGAACGCGAAGAAGCTCCTCAACGATCCCCGGCTGAACGGGTCGAACAATCCGAACCTGCAGTCCGCGCCGGCCCCGCCGCCGGCCGTCACGCCGCACGGCGGGCTGACGCTGCTACAGCCCCGCCTGTACCTGGACGGTCAGCCCATCCGGTACGCGCTGCGCGGCGACGTGCAGTCCACAGTGGCGGCGCAGCTCGCCGCGACACGTACGCGCGGGAGGCTGTAGATGGCTGTCGTCGTCACGATCACCACAGCCACCGGGCCGAGCCAGCCGAACGTGATCGCCGTGTCCGGGCTCGACCCGGCAACCAACGTCATCACCATCATGCGGCGGGTCGGCACCGCACCGGCCGAGACGATCGGCGGCTCCATCGTCGTCGACAGCGTCACACACGCCGCGTCCTATGAGGACTACCTGTACCCGTTCGACACGCCTGTCATCTACGAAGTGTTCGACTCGACCGGACAGGTGCCGCTCGGGTCGGCCACATCCGGGGCGGTGCCGTCCGGCGGCATGCCGTGGATCCGTGACGCCGTGTTCCCCGCACTGCGGTATGTGGCCGTCATCATCGTCGACGTGACTGACCGGACACGCGCCGGCCGGATCAGCCCCTACTACGTGGCGGCCGTGCCCGGCGCGGTCACAGCCGGCGACGTCCGTTCGCTGTCCAACGGCACGCTCACGTTGTATGCGCGCAGTCACGCCGAACGTGACGCGATCGTCGACACGATGTCCACCGGCTCGCCATGCCAGCTGCGCATCCCCGCCGCCTGCCAGTCCGTTGTGGACGAGATGCTGTTCGCGCCGCTCGACATCGGCGAAACCCGGTACGGCACCGCCGGCGCGTGTCTGCTCACAGTGGACTTCCTCGAAGTCGACCCCGGCGAGCTGGCCACATTCAAGCCCGTCACGTACGGCGTGCAGAAGACGAACGCTGCGGCGGCCGGGTTGGAGTACGGCAAGATCGGGCCGCCCGCGACTGAGCTGGCGCTGCAGTTCGTCGGCAAAACCTACCGGGATATGTACCTGTCGCCGACGGGGATCGAGCCGTGAGAGCGCCCGTCAACCCGCCGCCCGGCGGCCGCCAGCGGATCACCAGCGTCGCCGTCGCGCTCACCGTCGACGTGTGGGAACAGCAGCCGCAAGACCCGAACACGGCACCGCTCGCGCAGCTACCCACAGTGGACGGCGAGCTACGCGACGACGCGTCACAGGCGGTGCCGCGTTCGATGACGCTACGCACCGCGCCGATCCCGTCGTGGCTTGCCGCCGGGATGTGGATCCGCGCCACCGTCGGTGTGCAAACACTGCAGCCGATCATCTACCGGCTGCCGGTGCTGTGCGTCACCGATATCGCCGAAGACTTGTCGTCCACCGGCGGGGCCGTCATCACCGCCGCCGATCCCGGCGAGATCGTCAACGGCCGGCCGTACGAGGCCGACACGGTCCTGTCCGGCACACTGCGCCAGCTCGTCGCCGACGCGTGCGTGCTCGCGCTGTCACGCACGACTGACGTGTCGGCGGTGCCGGCGCTGCCGGTGCCGCTCGCCACCGTCGCCGAATTCGGGGCCGGCCGTTGGGACACTTGCCTGTCCACTGCGGACGCGCTCGGCGTGGCGCTGCGTTTCGCCGACAACGGAGACGTCGCCGCCCTGGTGCGCGCGGCCACACCGCCCGCGCCGGCCGCGATCGTCGAACGGCGCGTCGCCGACGGCGGCACCAGCCATCACGTCCGCGCACCCACCGACGCGCGGGTGCTCGTCACACGCGGCTCCGACACCGTCGGACTCATCGGCGCAGCCAATGCGGCCGCGATCACCGGCGTCGCACCGCCGCCCTGGTACCGGCCGTACGTTGTCACCGACCGGCAGAACGGCGACGCGGCCACTACGCAAGCGCAAGCCGACACGCTCGCCGCCGACCTGCTGCGCGCCCGACTGTCCGAGCTGGACAGTTACGAGTCGATGCCGATCCTGCCCGCACCGTGGTTGGAGTCCGGCGACGTCGTCGAATACCTCGGGCTCACGTACATGGTGCGGGCGGTCACGCTCGCGGTGCCGTCGCTCGCCACTGCCGTCACACTAAGGCGGCTGCTATGACACGGCCCGAAGACGAATACCCGTACGCGCGTAACGAACGCGCCGTTATCATGCGCACCGGCACCGTTACCGCCGTGCACGCGTCCACACTGGACGTGTTGCTGCCGGGCGGGCCGATGCCCGGCGTGCCGCTCGGCGGCTTCACCGCGATCGTCGGCGAGAACGTGACCGTGCTGCTCGACCGGGACAGCGCGCTCGCGATCGGCATGGTGGGAAACGCTGGTGCCGGCACCGGACCACCCGGCCCCGAAGGGTTGGCATGGCGCGGCCCATGGTCGGCCGCGACTGCGTACGCCATCGACGACGCGGTATCCGATGGCGGCAGCTCATACATTGCGATCGCTGCCGGTACAAACCATCAACCCGCAGCGTCGCCGACGTACTGGAATATTCTCGCCGCACAAGGATCCGCCGGCCCGCCCGGCGCGGACTCCACTGTGCCCGGACCGCCCGGCGCGGAAGGTTTGATATGGCGCGGCGCGTGGTCCTCCGCGACCTCCTACGCCGTCGACGATGCCGTGTCTGTCGGCGGCAGCTCGTACATTGCGATCCTGGCCGGCGCGAACCATCCACCCGCGACATCGCCAACGTATTGGAGTGTGCTCGCCGCGCAGGGATCCCAAGGTATCCAAGGTATTCAGGGAATCCAAGGCGTCAAAGGCGACACCGGTCAGCAGGGAATCCAAGGCGTCAAAGGCGACCAAGGAATCCAAGGAATTCAAGGCGTCCCCGGACCGCCGGGGCCGTCGGTGCCGTTCGCGATGGCGGCCGGCAAGGCAGCCATAGCCGACCGCAACCCCGACACGGGCGGTTCGGTTGTGGTCACCTATCCGGCCGGTCGCTTCACGCAAGCGCCGGTGATAACCACCGGTGCGGCGACCACCAACGGCTACGCCACCAGTGGGTCGGACGGCTCCACGTCGCTCACATCGTTTGTGGCGAAGGCATATAACCCTGGTGCGACCGCTGCCACGGGGCTTGTCGTGCATTGGGTGGCGACGCAGATGACATCGGCGTCCGGCCCCGGCCGTGCCGAGCCGTCCACCGTAGACGACAACACGCCGACCCATACAGTCGTCTGTGATACCGACGGTTGCGGCAACAGCGGGATAGCGATCGACGTGCCGGTGCCGTCCGACGCGCTAGCCGTTATCTGCGGCGCATGCGATCGCGTGATAATCGGATTCGAAAAGTAGGAGAGACAACGATGGGAACCACAAGCTTCTACGGGCTGCCGTATCCGGATCCGACATCCACCGTGGACATACCCCGCGACATCAAGGCGCTCGCCGACAAGTTGGAGCTGTGGAAGAACGGCCTCACGATCCCCAGCGGGTCGATCGTTGGCGGCGGCCCGTTCAGCAGCGTCGTCGGCGGGGTCACGCGGCCGGTGCCGTACGCCACATGGGGCGCGGCATTCTCTGTGGTGCTTGCGAATCAGGCGTTCAAGGAGATCACCATCAACCTGCCCACCGGACGGTTCACGCAGATACCTGTCGTGGCCGTCACCGCATATCAGGTTGCTGTCTACTATGGATACGCCGGCTCGGTTCAGAGCGTCACGCAGACGTCGGGCGGCGTGGCGTACCGCGACGGAACCAACGTCAGCAACACGATCACCGGGCACATCATCGCTATACAAACCACACCGACGAGCACGCCGTCCGCGCCCGGCCTCGTCGCCGCCGCCGAGCCGACCTATGTGCGTCACTCCATCTGCCGCACGGCCGGATGCGACAACTACGATGTGCCGATCGGCTGCGTGGACATGGAAGCCGACGTCCTCTGTGGACCGTGCGGCGTGCTCATCACCGATTTCGATTAGAGGAGACAACGATGCCTAGCACTTTCAGCCCGGACCCGAATCATCTGCTCGGCGGTGCCGGCACCGCCGCGCAACAGTCTGCGCGAGCGAGGCAGGTCGCCGACCCGGGCGGCGACGGATGGGACAGTCTCGCGTCGACAGCGGTCGCCGGCACGCCGGACTCGTGGGGTCCGGCCGGCGCGGCCGCCCCGTCCAATCTGGCGGAGTGTGCCGGTGTGACCGCGACGCCGGCCACGGCGTGGATCGCGCCGACGTACGTGATCCTGCGTGACGGCTCGTCGCATGTGCATTGGACGGGCACCGCGTGGGCGGCCGGCAGCGGCACCGGGCTCGCCGAGGACGAGCCGGCCGGCCGGGCGGCGAAGACAACGAAACGCGAGGCATAGCCCGAAGACGATGGGAGCGCCCCGCCGGACCAGGATCGGCGGGGCGCTCCACTGTGGCGCTACGCGGCGACGCCACCCCTTGAGACGTCAGCCTCGCGCGCCAGCCGGCGTAGCTCGTCGAGCATGCGGGCCACCGCGCGTGCCCGTGGCTCGTCGAGCTGGAGCGCCGGCTCCGCCGGGACACCGACGTACGGCCGTAGCCGCTCCGGATCCATGATCATCCGCACCGTCTCCCCGCCCTCTAGCTGCCCGCACGATCCACGGTACGGCGGGCGAGCACCGCCCCGGGCCTGATCGGCGCTCTCCGTGGCTCTCAGGGCCGCTGGCGGGGCCGCCCACGCGAAACGCCCCGGCCGCCGTGATGGCGACCGGGGCGCTCCCGGGTTGTGGATCTCTAGTCGAGCCGGTGGTCGCACACCGGGCACGGCTGCCCGTCCACGCCGACCCGATCCCCGCACCGGCACCGGTGACACAGCCGGCACGCCGAACCTGCCAGCCACAGCGACGAGCAGCCGCCGCACACCCACGCCGCCCCGATGTAGCGCAGCGCGTCGTCCAACGTCAGCGGCCGCGCCGCCGCCGCCTGCTCGTCGAGCAGCGCCAACGCCAGCTCCCGGCCCGTGATCGTCTCCAGCGGCCGGCTCACGCGTCGCCGCCCTTCGTGTAGAAGCGCGTGAAGATCGCCTCGCCGCGAAGCCGCGCACCCTTACCCACCGGCCGCACGTAGAAGCCGCCCGGCACACACTGCCGCACGATCGTGCGACGCTTCGCGGCCGGCGTCGTCGGGCTATCCCACAGCGCGGACAGCTCATCCACATCGGACGGCTTCAGCCGCTCCCGGCGCACCGTCTCATGCAACCCGTCCCGTTCGGTCAGCAGCGCAGACAGGCGGGCCTCCGCGTCGACGAGCTGCACCACGAACCGCTCACGCCGCGACGGGTGCGTCGCCGCGTCACGCTGCCGCTCCTTGTTGTCGATCGCCAACTCCGCGTCCGCGATCAGCTTGTCCAGCTCGACGAGCCGGTCGTCGTGCCCGACGTGCGCCAGCAGCGCCATGTTGTCGCCGGCCACGATCGCCTTGCCGGTGAGGAACGACGCGTGTTCCTCCACGGCCCGGCCGTCCACAGTGACGCCACGGCAGCCGCGCGGCGGGCACTTGTACCCGTACCGCCGCTCGCCGGTGTCCGCGTACACACCCGACTGTGCGGTGCCCACCAACAGCGTCTCGCACGGCGTGCCATCGTCGCGTGTGCCGCCGCACCACACCGTCCCCGACGCGTAGTAGCGGGACACCTTGTCGCCCCGCTGGCGGCCCCGCTGCCGCTTCGACACCACATTGTCGAAGGCGTGCCACTGCGGCAACGTCACGATCGGGCCGTCGACGCTGACGATCGTGCCGACGATGTGACCGGCGTGTATGAGCAGCCCCGCATGCCGCGCCAGCGTGAGACACGCCCGCACGTTCTGCGAATGCCACCGAGGGTGCCGGCGCGGCAACACGCCATCCTCATTCCACCGGCGCGCCACTTCACCCCACGTGCCGCCGTCGGTGATCCGCACGATGCCCCATGCGATCGCGGCGCGCTCCACGGCAAGCTGCGCGTCGTCGACGTCGGCGACGTTCCACCGATGCCCGAACGGGGCCGCCCCGTTGCGGCCGTTGCCGGCGAGCCGGCGCGCGTGGTTGCCGCGCCGGATCTTCCGCGACTTAATTGCGCTGTCATGTTTCGCTGCGCTCACGCGCCCTTCCAAGTCGCGCGTGTCGTCCGGCCGGCTCGTGTTGTACGAACGGTCCGCGTCCAAGTCGAAGACGGTGAAGCCGACGTCGCGACCATGGTTACGTTCGAACGCGCGGATCATGTCGACGAGCTGTCCCGTCTGGCGCATCATCCGGTCCACCATCACGGACCGGACGCCGGCCACGGTGCCGGCCGCGACTCTCGCTACGACGGCGTCCCATCCGGGGCGCGGCCCGTCGTCCTTCCACGCCGACCGGTTGGTGTCCATGAACGTGTCGCCGAGCCGGACGTCTCGGCCGAGCATGTCCGTCAGCAGGTAGAAGATCTGCACGATCGGCTTGTCGTTGTCGCTGCCCGTATTGACGTGCGAGATCCGGCCGTACACGTCTTCGATCGGAGCGTCCGCATAGGACGGATCCGCGTCGCGCTTGCGCAGCTCGGCGACGAGCCGTTCGACTTCGTGAGCGAAATTCATGATCAGCAACCTTCCGGACGTAGTGCGCGGACGGCGTCGGCGGCAGCCGAATCGCCGGTGACGGCCTCGTTGATGAGCGCGCGCTTGTGCAGCGCGTTCCATCGCTCGCATTCGCGACTGGGGATCGACGTGGCCACGGACACGGCGACCGCGACGGCGGCGACTGCCAGGATCGCCACGTGCCAGCGAGTAAAGCGCCAGCTCATGCCGTCGGCTCCCATGCCACGGAGTAGCGGCTGTCGCCGAAGCGGCCCGCATCCTGCCGCTGCTGCGGCACGGGCACCGCTTCGCCGTCCAGCTCGCGGCGCAGCGCGTCGTGGCCGTCGACGACGAGCGTCGTCGTCTCGTCGTGCCAGCCGGACAGCCGGCCGATCGGGTTGCCGGGCTCGATCGTGATGTCGGGCACCTGCCGCGTCCGCGTGATCTTGTATCGCATGTATGGTTGCCTATCTGTGCTGGTAGGGGTTGTCGGTCCAAGTCGAGTATGCCAAACGGCAAGTGCGACTTGGACCTACTAGGCAAGTCACAGTCTCGTAACGCTTGAAACCCGTTGCGGCACAACGGTTTGCCGCGAGGCTATTCATCGAAGTTCCTAAAGCGTGGGACAGCCGAGCCGCCCGGATCGTCACGTCCGGGCGGCTCAAGCGTTGATCCAATTGCGGACGGCCGTCGCGCCCCCGTGGCGGCCGTTCCGCTCGTCTTTGTCGATGCCCCCGTGCGGCGACGCGCGTCGATGCTCCGTACGCGCGTTCCACAATGGACGGCCGGGCTTCTGAGTCCGGCCCGGCCGTGCCGCACGGACGCGTGCATTCCTCACGTCTAGGCGTCCAATCCCACCCGTCACACGCGTCACACGCGCGCGCAGCCGTTGCGCACACCGCACGTTGCGGCCCGTAGCCGGCCGGCGTAAACCGGATCCCGTTGCTGTCGAACACGACGCACGGGGGGATCCGATGCCAAAGACAGTCGAGTTGGACGACTACGCCCGCGACGCGTACAAGTCCTATGTAGAAGAATCCGAAACGATCGCCGCCGCCGAGCAGCGCCGCGAGAAAGCCAAGCAGGCGCTCATCACGTTCCTGTCGATGGCTGACGCCGACGAAGCGCAGCTCGACGGCGAGCCGGTGCTGGAGCTGTCCACAGTGCGCGGCAGCCGCTTCGACGTGAAACGGCTAGAGGCGATCGAGCCGTTCAAATACCGCGAATACCTGCGCAGCTACGTGTACACGCGGCTCACGCGCGTACACCGGGCCGTGTCATGATCCGGCCCCGGCCGCGTGATCCGGCCGTGTCCGTCGACGCCGACTGGCCCCGCCGCATCGACAGCGAATCCGTGCGGATCCACCAGATCAAACCCACACCCGAGCCGTGCATCGCCTGCGAGCGGATGGTTTACAAGCGGATCGTGTTGACGAGCATCGTCGTGCACTTCGACACCGCGCTCTACTACGACGGCACGTACTACTACAACCGGCGGCACCGATGCCAGACACCGTGACACTGCGCGCCCCGGCCGCCGTCGACGCCCGGCCGCCAGCCGACCCGGAGGCGTACGCGCTCGAAGCGGCGCTACGGTCGCTCGTCCACATCGGAGCCATCACCAGCGCGCGCAGCAAACAACGCGCCATCGGCGCATCGCAAGCCGGTGAAGTGTGCCGCCGCAAACTCGCGTTCAAAGTCGCCGGCATACGGCCATCCAACGTGCCCGACCCGCTGCGCGCGCTCGTCGGCAGCGGCACACATCTGGCGCTCGCCGGGATCATCCTCGCGCTTGACGGCATGTCCGGCCGTTTTCTCGTCGAGCATCCCGTCCGCTATCGGGGCGTGCCCGGCACCGTCGACCTGTTCGACCGTCTAACGGGGACAGTCATCGATTGGAAGACAACCACGCTCGCGAAGGTCAAGCGTGTGCAGCAGTCCGGCCCGCCGAGCGCGTACGTGACGCAGCTACAGATCTACGGTGCCGGGCTTGTCGCCGCCGGGGAGATGGTGCGCGCGCTCGCGCTCGCATACCTGCCCACCGACGGCACGCTCGATGACATGTGGGTCTGGCGCACGACACTGGATCCGCGCGTCGCCGACGAGGCCGTGAACGGGATCAACGCGCTCGTCGGGGCCGAGCTGGAGACGGTCGCCGCGATTGATCCGTCCACGGTGGAGGCCTCGCCATCGGCGCTGTGCCGGTGGTGCCCGTATTACCTGCCCGGCCATCCTGCACAGCGCACGAGCTGTCCGGGCGCGAGCGGAGGCTGACCGATGGATCGCGAACTAGCGGAGGAATACACGATCACGGTCGGCACTATTGCCGGCGCGACGTGGCGACAGATCATGTTAGGCAAGGCAATGGGTGTACCCGATGCGCTCGGCATATCGACTCGACGTTGTCGTCGATTGCCGCGATAACGTCTCTCATCGGTGCCATGGCGGCGGCGACGAGCCGAAGCCGATCCCGCGACACATACGCTTGACACACGTAGTGGGGTCGCAGCGCGCCGTCGGTCGCGATTTCGCGTCTGCGCTTGTCGTACTCAGTGGCGCGCCCGTAGCGCGAGCGCACGCGGATCGTGAATGTGTCGAAGCTGTTGTCTGTCCATTGGACACGCGACGCCAATCCGTACATGTGGCCGTCGACGCCGATCACCCAGTTATCGATGCCGGACCTTATATCCAGCTCGCGTGCGAACGCGTTCGAGTTAACTGTCTCAACAGGAACGACGCCGCCGAATCGGATGCCTATCTCCGGCCAGACCAGTCCGAGGAAGTCTGCGCTGGATTTGTGGATGCCGGGGGCTTGATGCCGCCGAATGCGGACGGCACGCAGGGATGGGCCGTCCCATGGCGCGACCTGATCGATCGGTGCGTACCGATCACTATTTGGCAGCCACATCCGCACGACTTTCGAAAGGGGTTACTCATGAACTATCCGCTCCGTAAGCCCGACCCGCCCGCCGTATACGACGGGCTCCAGCATGCCGGCGAAGTGTGCCTCTGGGTGCATGGCGGGTTCCATCCACAAGTGACAACGAAGGAGTACGGCGTGCAGCCGGCCGTGCGCGGCACGATTCTCATGCTGTCGGGGCGTTCGACCGGTGTCGCGTTCGACAACGTGATGTTGTGGCGCAAGTCGGCCGGGCAGTTCGCCGACATGGACGGCGGCGAGGTAGCGCTGTGCCGCATCGCGAAGACGAGCAACGGCAAGGGCGTTGTGTACGAGCCGGGCGCTGGTTTCGATGAGCAGATGGCGCAGCAGTGGATCGCCGGCAACGGGCCACGGCTGGAGCAGCTCCGCACCGACGCGGTGCGCGTGTACCGGGAGGAATGCGAACGGCCGGAGAATGGCCCGGCCGCGCCGGCCCGGCAGTCGACGCCGCCGCTGGACGGCGGCACGAAGCCGCTCGACAAGGATCAGCCGCTGCCGCTCGACGAGCCACCGTTCTAAGGAGACGATCGCGATGCACACATTCCAACTTGTCCGGGACGACGACGTCACCGGCGTGAGCGGCACCGGTGTCGTGGCTGACGGTGTCGTGTTCGACGACGATGTGACGGTGATCCGCTGGCGCGGACAGGATCGGTCCACAGCGGTGTGGTCGGACATTCTCGCCGCGCAGCGCGTGCACGGGCATGACGGCCGGACCCGTTTCGTGTTCGAGGACGGGATGGAGCTGGCATGAGCCCCGAGGAGCTGATCCATTTCGCGGACCGGATCGCGATGATCGGCGTCTACGAAGGACTGTGGTGGGCGATCGAGCGCGGCAAAGGCGATCCCGACGGGCTGCGTGTCCGGCTCGACGACGGGACGCTGGCCATTGTGGTCGGCCGGTGCGACGGCTGGCCCGAGCCGATGCCATGGTCGTTCAACGATTGCCCGTACATCTACGCCGCACACACGCATCGCAGCGACACGCTGCGATGGAAGCACGGCGACATTGTCCACAGCGAAGCCTGCGCGTTGGCGCGAGCGTGACGAGCGCCGGGCGCGCCCCCGACACAGCTGCCCGCAACAGCACGGGCGCGCCCGGCCTCCCGATGGCGTGGCACCGACAGACCGAAGACGAAATCGCGGCCGCACACGAGTACGGATTCCTGTGTGGACTGCGGGCGGCCAGCGCGGCCATGGACCGCGCGCTAGCGGAACCGGTGGAAGGCATGGGCGGCAGCGCGAAACAGATCGTTCAGCGACTCATCCGTGTGATGGATATCGAAGTCGCTCGGGCTAGTCATGAGTAACCCGTTCGCCGTCGGCACCGAAGAATGGGCGGCGTGGGAAAGCGCCGAGCTAAGCGAGACGGACGAGCTGCTCCAACACTCCGGCGTGCGAGCGTCCACAGTGAAGCCGCGCCGCGTCCGGTGGGCATGGAAGGGCCGGATACCGTTCGGCAAACTGTCCAGCGTGGAAGGCGATCCGGGCGACGGCAAATCGTTGATGACGTTGGATCTGGCGGCCCGATGGTCGAGCGGTCGGCCGATGCCGGACGGCTTCGAACATGACGGCCCGTATCACGTGATCATGATCAGCGCCGAAGACGACGAAGAAGACACGATCGTGCCGAGGCTGCAGGTGGCGCAAGCCGCGCTCGACAACGTCACGCTCATCACTAGCGGGGCTATGCCCGAGCTGCCGTTCACGCTCGGTGCCGACCTGTCCATGTTGGAAGCGGTGATCGTGGCCACCGGGGCCCGGATCGTGGTGCTCGACCCGCTGTCAGCGTTCCTCGCGTCCGATGTGGACAGCCACAATGATCTGTCGGTGCGGCGGGCGCTGTGGCCGCTGAAGGCGCTCGCGCAGCGCACCGGCGTCGCCGTGATCGTCGTCCGGCATCTGAACAAGGGCGGCACCGGAGTGAAGGCGATCTATCGAGGCAACGGATCGATCGCATTCATCGGCGCGTTCCGATGCGGCTTCGCCGTAGCCCGCGATCCCGACGAGCCGGACGGGCGGCTGCTCGCCGCCGTCAAATCCAACATCGCGCGGCTCGCGCCGACGATCATGTTCCGGATCGAGTCCACACCGGACGGGGAGACGCCGTACATCGCGTGGGGCGGCGTGTCCGAGCTGACCGCACAGCAGGCGCTCGACGGGCCGAGCCGGCGCTCCACCGTGGACGACGGCGAGACCGTGGAGGCGCGCGTGCGCGCCATGGAACGGGAGTTTCTGCTCGACGTGCTCGCCGACGGGCCGAAGACGTGGAAGGAGATCGTCGCGCTCGGCAAAGACGACGGATTCAAGGAGCGGACGCTCGAACGGGCCCGCGCCGACGCCGGGCTGATTAAGCTCATCGGTGTCGATGGAAACGCGTCAACTAGGTGGGCGCGGCCGTCCACATCGGACGACGAAAACGTGCAAGTTGCACGGCCATTACGCCACTTCGCCACCGATTTGGGTACTAAGGCTATAGCCCCAAACACGTGGCGAAGTGGCGAAGTGGGATCCGAGCCGCTGTCCCCAATGGATAGAGACGCGGCGATCGATAACGCGCCACGGCGATGTTACGAATGTGACTCAAGTGACGCGATACGTTTCTACGCTCCATGGTGGACAGTCGCGTGTATCGATCACGCGCCGAGCCCGAACGGGGCCGGCCCGTGAACCGTCGCGACCCCGTCATGACGTTCCGGCAGCTCGTCGACGCGCTCGGCGTCGACAAGATCTGGCAGGAGCCCGAACGGCCCGCTGAGACGGCCGTGGAGCCACGAACGGATCAGGTTTGGTATTGGGTACTGGCCGGGGTCCGGTGGCGCTCGTGCGGCTGCCGCCACGCCGGCCGAACACACCGGGAGGAATCATGAGAGATGTTCGCTTCGAGCCGGCACAGGTGGAGCTGCCACCGTCCGAAGAGGACGACGTCGGCTCGCCGATGGCCGACGGCGGCCGGGCCGCCGTGCTCAGTGGCCACGCGTCCGGCACCGACTGGCTCGTGTGGGACTGGAGCCGGCAGATCGACGAGCGGCTCGACGGCCTCGCGTACGACGTGTACGAGACGGCCGAGCAGTCGCGCCGGCTCGCCGTGATCGTCATCGCCGCCGTCTTCGTGTTCGTCGTGGCGCTGTCCATTGTGATCGGCGTGATCCTGCTGTGAGCTACGCGACCGCGAAAGGCTACCGGGCCGAACGGGCCGTCGAGCTGTGGCTCGCCGCCAACGGGTACGCCACCTACCCGGCGGCCCGGCCCTACCCACGGCCGTCTGACTTCGCCGATCACCAGGGCCTGCCGCTGGTGCTGTCCACGAAGGACAGACGCGACTGCACGCTCTCCAAGTACGTCGACGAGCTGGAGACGATCGTGGACCGGTCGCCGTACGCGACCGGGGCCGTCATCCACAAGCGGCCCGGCCGTGGCTCGCCAAACCAGTGGTACGTGACGATGTCCGGCCGGTTGTGGCTGCCACAGCTCGCCGCATTCGTACGCGAACACGATTCGCGTACGTCACCCGAACGTGGCCGCATCGTTGAGGGATAGGGCGGCCACAGCACAACAGCCCGGCACCACGAGGGAAGCACAATGGACACACAGCGGATCCATCCGCCAATGCACAGCATCGCGCGGTACGTCACGCTCTACCGCGCCCGCGACGTCAAGCCCTACCAGTGGGACAGCGTCCGCGACACCTACCATCGGTCCACCGTGGAACTGATCCGCGCCCGGCACCGGCTGCTCCGCGTGGCCCGAGCCTACGGGCGGGAGCTGCACGGCCGGATCCGCGCCGTCGACGAGCACGCCGCCGGGGCCGTCGCGTACGTGCTGCTCGACGACGGGCAGCCGTCCGATGTGGTGCGGCGCTTCTTCCTGCTCGACGACGAGACCGTCGGCGACGACGACCCGCGCACCGCTATGCGGCGGGCGCTCGCCGAGCTGACACCGGCCGACGGTCCACAGCGGACAATGGGGATCATGCTTAAAGCGTGGGGTCTGTGGGTTACCGGCTCGACGGCCCGGCAGCTGTCGTGGCGCGACGATCAGCCGATCCCGCGCGTCGCCGGATGGCCGAGCTTCTCGATCCCGACTCCTATCGAGAGTCCACAATGAACGTTCCCGGCCGTCATCATGTGGAGCGCAAAGCTGGGGGTTGCAGCGCGCTCGACGGTCGGGGCGGCGTGGCCGGCGCGGACGGGGACTCCGCGCCGGCCACGTACCGGGTCCGGCTCGTGTACGAAGTGGAGGGATGTTCGGATCCGCTCGATGCGCTGATCGCGTTGATCGCCGCTGTCCATACCGACATGCGGATCCGGCTCGTCGATAGTGGAGTGATCTAGATGCGATTCGTCTGCAAGGAATGCACGTCCGGCGAGCACTGCGGCGAGCCGGGCGGCACACGCACCACCTGGTGCGACTGTCAACATAGGAGGATCCATGTTCGAGTTCTTCGACGCGCTGCCGACGGCGACGCTGCTCGCTGATTCGCCGTCACCGGCACCGCACGGCGCGCCATCCGGGCAGCCGAGCACCAGCACCACAACGAGCACCAGCCCGCCGCCGCCCACCGACAGCGGCACGCTGCCCAAGACCGGGCCCGACGTCGTCGTGTTCGTGCTCATCGCGGCCGCGCTATTGCTCGCCGGCGCGAGCCTGCTCGGCGCGTTCCGCCGCCGCCGGGCAGCCGAAGACGCCTAGGGAGGAATCCACAATGGAAAGCTGGGCCGCCGTCGCGGCGATCATCGTTGTGCTGCTGTTGGCGATCGCGGCATGGCTGCGCTGGCGCGTAAAGCCGCGCGGCGGCCCGGCCCCGCACCGACGCGACGTCGGATGCATCGGGCCGAACGATCCTGTCCTACGTGGATCGTCGAGCTACATCACCGACGCGTCCGCATGGTTCGCCGACCAGCTGCTCGCGTTGGAGCCCGGCACCCAATGGGGCGGCACATACGCATCGAAACCTGGCTATCACAACACGCGAAGCCAAAACGCGTCGAACAACTATTCCGTTGTGGACAGTCCCGACAAAGGCGGGCCCGGCAACAAAGCCGCCGGGTACGACTGGACATTCCCCGAAGCGCAGTCCGGCAACTATGCGCGCATCGCCACCTACACGAGCCGGCTGCTCGCATCCGCACAAGACGTCAACGACCCCCGGCTCGACGGCTGGCGCGAATTCTACGGACAAGCCGACGTCGACACCTATGTAGAGGGATGGGATTGTCGGTACGGCTATGCCTGCACATCGGACAGCTCCCACCTGTGGCACATCCACCTGAGCGAATCGCGCGATCAGGTGGAAAGCGTAACCAACAAAGAAGCGATGCTGTCCGTCCTACGTGGAGACACCGTCGCGCAATGGCTCGGATCGGCGAATGGAGACGGGGCCGTGATACTCAACTGCCCATACGACAGCGACCGGCTAGACATCTTCTACGTCGCCCCGGACGGCAACGTCAAACACAACTGGTACGCCGACGGCGGCATGAACGCACTGTGGAACGGCACCGGCAAATCGGAGACGCTCGGCGGCGTGATCGTGCCCGGCACGCTCTCCGCCGCGTGGGATCCACTAGGGACAACCGTCAACATCATCGGCCTGGGCGCGCCAGACGACGAGGCGACACCCCACGGGGCCGGACAGTACTGGGGTTTCACACTGTCGAAAGGCGGCGGCAAAAGCGGATGGGGCTCGCTCACCGGCGTGTACGGGCAGCTCCCCGCCGCGTCCGTGGCGCGCACCCACCGGGCCGAGCCGCCCCCGTCGCCGTGGCGGCAACCGTCCACATGGCTGCTCGTCGCCGCCGTGCTCATTCTCGCCGTGTCGCTCGTGTCGCTGTGGATCCGGTAGACCTGCGCCCGCCACGGCTGCTGCTCGGGCTGTTCGTGGCGCTGCTCATCGAAGCGGTCGTCGCGCTAACCGTCATCGTCACGCTCACCATCGTGATGATCGTCGAAGGGTTCCACTGTGGATGAAAACGTGGGCACCGAATGCCGAAGCTGGGCCCACCTGTGGCGGCCACTGCGCGCGTGGAAGATACGTGGCGGCTTCGAAGAGCACCGCGAATGCGCGCAGTGTGAATCGGTGTGCATCCGGCTGCTCGACACGCGTGGCTACCAAGTCAGCCGGCGCATCGTCTACGCCGACGGCTACCTGCGGCGCGGCATGGGCCGGCTGTCCGAGGACGACCGGGCCGAGCTGCGGCTCGCCGACATCCGGCAACGAGCGAAGTGGGAGCAACCGTCCACATGAGACGACAACAGATCATCGAGACGATCGAATGCGATCAGTGCGGCGGGGAAGTCGACGCGGCCGACGCCGTCGGCTACACCGTCGAGATAGGACGCGCAGGCATGCACGGCGGCGCGACGATCCGGCGCACCATCGACCTATGCCCCGCCGACGTGCGGCCCGTCGCCGAACTGCACGAGCTGCTACGCCGCATCTCACCCAACGGCGACTCGGGTCGCAGCGCTCCGAAGAGGACACCGACACGCTGCCCCGCATGCGACGACGAAGTGATGGACATCTACCTCGCTTCACACATCGGTCGCAAACACAAAGTGGAAGTACGGCAGCCGCCCCAATGCCCCGACTGCGACACGGCGATCGCCAGCCGGCAAGGCATGCTCGTACACCGTCGCAACTTCCACAACTACGATCACGTCGCCGCGCTGCTCGCCACGTTACCGAAAGCGGAGCGTGCTCGTTGAACACAATGGACGGCACGGCCGTGGCAGCCGACGCTGTTCAGTGTTTCCCCATTGAATGCGAACGGCCCCGATCGACGAGTCTGACGCCGGATCACGATCGGGGCCGTTCCCCGCAACCACACCGGATCGTTGAACACAGTGGACGGGGTCGCGCAGTCATGGCACGAGACTCGATCGGCAGCGGCCCCGTCCACCTTGACGGACGGGGAAACGTCATGACACAACCCGCATACGGGATCGCAGCCATCATCACCGACGGCACACTCCGCGCGTTCTGCTCGCTGTGTCCATGGTGGAGCACCGACGTCGGACGCTCCCACGGTGTGCTCGACTACCAGAAGTCCAGCTATGCGCGGGCACGCGGCGAGCTGACCCGCCACATCCTCACGCCACGCCACGTCGAGCGGATATCCAAGGTGGACGCATGAGCGCCGACCTTGAACGCAGACTCTCGATCGTCACGTCGATCGCGACGCTCATTCTCATCCTGCTGATCATCGCGCTGTTCGCGTACGTGATCGTGGCCCGGCCGTCGACCATCATCGGCCCGCAACCCGACCCGCTGCCCACCGTCTACACCGACGACGAGCCGACATGGGATCCGAACTGGATCCCCGACATGCCGTGGAACGAGCCATGACACAAGCGCTATGGCATTGCGTCGAAGGCGACTGCCGCGAGCTGGCAACAGCATGGCTCACGTTCACAGTGGACGGGCAGCGCGCGTCGTACCCGTTCTGCGACACGCACGTCGCCATCATCGTCGGCCGTGCGAAGAGGCGACGGCCCGACGTGCCCATCGAAGACAAGCGACGGCAAGGGAAACTGTGGACATGAGCAATCGACGCAAGCCATCCACCGACTACTGCGTTGAGCCCGGATGCACGGCGCAAGCCACGATCACCGCCAGAGGGTTCGACAACAGCGGCCTGATCGTCGAGACGTGGCGGCTGTGCGACACGCACGCCACCGAATACACGCGTCGCACAGGCGGCCGCATCTACGGCGACGCGCGCTGCAACTGCGGCCGCATCGATCATGTCATCAACCGGGCCGGCCGCATCAAGACGGCTGACCTGTGAGCGGCGACGCGCAGCTCGACGGGCTGATCGCGAAGCTATTCGCGATCGTCAACATCGTCCTGGCAGCGTGGATGATCGCGCGAATGTCCGATTAGGACCGGCCCGCTTCTTTGACGGCGCGAAGCGGCGCAACCGCCGTGAAAGCTGAGATATTTTCGCACCCTATTGGACGGTTTTGATTCGTGATACTCGATGGATTGCACGCCGGTGCCGTTCGGCTCCGGTTGGCGAATGTCCAATCGCCACGGTGACGGCATCATCATCGTCACGTGGTATCAGATCGTGGACAACGACGGCGACGGGGCCGCCGACGGCTGGATCCACGCTTCGATGAGCCGCCGCGAGCGCGTGCCGTCCTACGAGGACTTGAAGCAGCTACACCGGGCGGCGTTTCCTGGCTGGGCTTACAGCGTGTGGGCACCGCCGAGCGAGCACGTCAACGAACATGAATTCGTCTTGCATCTGTTCGGCCCGACGGACGGGCAGCGTCGGCTGCCAGACTTCACGTTTGGCATGCACACGATCTAGCCCGGCGGCCGGCCGCCGCCGTCGGACAGCATGATCAGCACGAATACGCCGATCAGCAGCACCAGCAGCCACCCACCTAGATCGATCACAACGCGAGTCTAATTCGGACAGTGCTCTAGCATTGTCCACATGGGACGGACAGCGCGCCCGGACGGCCGCCCCGTCAACGGGCCAAACGTCAAACGCTACAACGCCGCCGTGTTCGCGGCGTTCGGCTCCACCTGCCACCTGTGCGGGCGGCCCGGTGCCGACACCGTTGACCACATCGTGCCCACCAGCCACGATCCGGCGCGCCGGTGGGATGTCGACAATGGACGGCCCGCGCACCGCTCGTGCAACTCGGCGCGCGGCGACAGCCCGGCACCGGCCGAATACCACGCGGAGCGCTGGTGAGCGTCCGCGCCGCGCTCGAACGCGGCCACCGGGACGCGATCGAGCAGCTCGCCGGCCAGCTCGCCGCAGAGATCGACGCCGCCGAGTCGCACCGGGACCGGCTGCCGCTGGTGCGCGCCTTCCTCGCTACGGTGGCGCAGCTTGAGGCGATCGACGCGGCGGCCCGCCGGCACGCGGTCACGTCGGTGGTGCCGGCCACTGTGGAGCCAGTCGACGAGCTGCTCGCGCGAAGGGTGCAGCGCCGTGCCCGCCGCTAGCCTGATCGGCGCGCAGCGGGCCACCCGCCGCATGTTGCCGCGCGGCCGGGCCGACGGCGACGCCGCCGAGCTGGCCCGGCTCGCCGGCCTGCCGCTGGATCCGTGGCAGGACGAGATCATCACCGAATCGTCACGTTCCACATCGGACACGTGGGCCGCGTTCGAAGTCGTGGCCATGGTGCCGCGCCAGAACGGCAAGTCGTATCTGGTGCCGGCGCGGGCGCTCGCCGGGGCGCTGCTGTACGGCGAGAAACTGATCCTCTATTCGGCGCACGAGTACCGCACCGCGCAGGAAACCTGGCGGCTCATGCGCGACGTCTGCGAAACCGATGCGATCGCCAAGCACGTCAAGCGGGTCCGCGTCACGGCCGGCGGCGAGCAGATCGAATTCCACAATGGAGCCCGTTTCAAAATGATCGCCCGCACGCGCACGTCCGGGCGCGGCTTCAGCCCCGACTGTCTGATCATGGATGAGGCGTTCGCCGTGTCGGCCGACGTGATGGCCGCGCTGCTGCCGTCCGTGGCCGCGCGCCCCAACCCGCAGGTGTGGTACCTGTCGTCGGCCGGCACATACGAGTCCGAAGTGTTGATGTCGCTGCGTCGTCGCGGCCACAGTGGAGCGTCGCCGCGCCTCGCGTATTGGGAATGGTGCGCCGACGAAACGGACGACTACCGGGACCCGCGCGTACACGCAGCCACGAATCCTGCCTACGGCCGCCGGCTCATGCCGGACGCGGTGCTGCGCGAGCTGGACTCGCTGTCTCGTCGCACGTTCGCACGCGAACGGCTCGGCGTGTGGAGTGAGTCCACAGCGGACACCGTGCTCGACGAAGACACCGTCAACGCGCTCACCGTGGATGTGCCGGCCCCGCCCACGGACGGCCGCCCCATCGGGTGGGGATGCGACGCGGCATGGGATCGCACCAGCGCCGCGATCGCCGCCGCCTTCCACGGTGACGACGGCCGGCCGGTGCTCGTACTTGTCGACGCGCGGCCCGGTGCAGGTTGGCTTCCCGAGCGGCTCGGGGATCTCGCCGCCCGGTACACAGTGGACGGTGTGGCGTTCGATGCGCGTGGCGGGCTCGTCGATCTCATGGATCAGGCGGAGCGGCTGCACGACGTGGCGCAGTTGCCGCTGAAGTTCGGCGCGTACCCGTCCGCGTGCGCGGCGCTGGCGCAGCGCGTCACAGACGGCGGGATCCACTTCGGACGTTCGCCGCTGCTGCTCGCCGACGCGATCCACGCGACGGCGGCGGCGCTGCCGGCCGGATGGGTTTGGGATCGCAAGGTTGCCACGCCGCCGACGCATCTGATCGCAGCGACGGCCGCGCTGTGGGCTTTGGAGCACAACGACGGCGGCGGGGTAGCCGTCTACTAGGGAGGCACCGATGGGACTGTTCAGGCGCGCCAACGCCGGCTCGACGGTGCCGCCCAACCGGCTGCCGCCCGGCGCGGCGCTGGAGCCCGGCGGCCGGCGTCGTGTCGGCCCCGGCGGCGGCAGCTGGTGGGGCGGCGGCCCGCGCTGGTTTGTTGGCGGCAGCCGTGGCCCGACGAATGTCGAGATTGGACGGCCGGGCGATTTCGTTGACGGCGGCGACGGCACCGCACAGCCCGGCGACGCGGGCTTTCCGACGGCGGCCCGATGGCCGGGCTACCCGTCACAGTGGACACCGCCGTACTACGACACCGGCGGCGGGTTCACCGGCGGCTACGGCTACCCGGGCGGCACGTCGATAGGTTGGTCGGGCGGCCCGTTCAACGGTGGCACCGGCCTGATCGGGCGCGTGTCCACAGTGTTCGCATGCACCGACCTGATCTCGCGCACGCTCGCCACGATGGGGATCAAGGCGATGCAGAACGGGCAGCCTATCCCGCCACCCGACTGGGCCGACAACCCGGAGCCGGAAATCTACACGTCCATTGTGGAGGCGATACAGGCGCTCGTTAACTCGCTGCTGCACCGTGGCGAAGCCCTCGTCGCACCCACAGCCCGCGATCCGGTCACCGGCGACGTGGCTAGGTGGGTTGTCATCAACCCCGACTATGTCGACATCGAAGCCGGCGCGGACGGCCTGCCCCGCTACTCGTTGGGTGGGATCCCCATCGCACGGGGCGACATCCTCCACATTAGATATCAGACGTGGCCCGGCAACGTGCGCGGCGTCGGCCCGCTCGAATCGTGCTGGCGCAACGTGATCAGCGCCGACGCGATGCAATCGTGGGGCACGCAGCTCGCCACCGACAACGGCATCCCCACGGCGGTGCTGCAGTCGGAGACGAAGCTGACGAAGGATCAGGCCGCCGCCGTGAAAGCGTCATGGGCCGAAGCGACAATGTCGCGCGGGATCCTGCCCGCAGTCCTCTCTGGAGGGTTGACGTATTCGCCGCTGAACTTCAAACCCGAAGACGTCGGCCTGATCGCGCTCCGCGAATTCGACGAGGCCCGCATCGCATCCACGTTCGGTGTGCCGCTGTGGCTTGTCGGCCTGCCCGTCAACGACGGGCTCACGTATTCCACTGTGGAAGGTAACTTCGAATACTTTTGGCGGGCCACGCTGCGGCCGATCGCGTACAACATTTCGTGCGCGTTCTCCGGGTGGGCTTTGCCGCGCGGGGTGACGATGCGGTTCGAGTCGGAGCAGGTCACCGGGCCGTCCATTGGGGACCGCGCCACGATCTACCAGACGCTGATCGGGGCAGGCGTGATCACCCCACCGGAGGCGCGGCTCATGGAGCACCTGCCGCCCGAGCCGGTGACGGACCCGACGCTTATCGGCGGCTACCGAAACGAAGGGATCTAGGCGATGGGCGTTCGATACGTGCGCGCGTTCGACGACGCGTTCACAGTGGAAGGTGATGGCCGCACCGTCATCGGCCGGATCGTCCCCTATGGAGAGACGATCGACTTCTACGACATGTGGACCGGCGAGATGAAGCGGGAGCGTTTCGTGCCCGGCGCGTTCGCGAAACAGTCGTCGCCGGGCGCGTGGTCCCGCGTGCGGCTCGCGCACGAACACGACGACGGCTTCACGAACAACCTGGGTTACGGCCGCTCCATTGAGGACCGCGAGGACGGCGCGTACGCCACGTTCCGGCTGTACGAGCCGGACGCAGTCAAAACCCGCGAGATGATCGAACACAGCCATGGCGGGTTGTCGCTCGAATTCGAGCCGCGCGGCCGTGAACAGACCGACGCTGACGGTGTCGTGGTCCGCGACAACGTTCATGTGCATCGCGTCGGCATCACACCCGATCCGGCGTACCGTGGCGCGAAGGTTCTCGGTGTCCGCGAGTCCGATGTGGAGCGAGCGCCGACGCCGCTGCTGGATGATGTGCGGGCAATGCTCGCGGAGCTGCGGCGGGGCGCGCCGTGAGGACTGGCAGGCTCGATGTCGAAGTGTTCACCGGCGCGCAGTGGACGGTCGACGTGCAGCTCGTCAAGCCCGGCACGCCGGTGGCTGTGGAGACTGCGTTGCCGGGGCGCTGGTATCTCGATGGCGTGCCGGTGCCTGTCCACAGTGTCCGGGACATGGGCAACGGCTGGGTGGCGCTGCAGCTCGGCGACGGGCTGTACGGCGAGCCGTCCACGCAGATCCCGGTCGGCTCGCTGATCGCGCCAGCCGAGCCGGTGGTCGCGCTCGACGCGGCCGCCGGCTTCGCCGTCGCGGTGCCCGGCGTAGGCGTGGATGATCCGCCCACCATGGACACGATCGAGATCCCGGCCACGATCAGCCCGGACGGTGCGACGGTCACGCTGCAGCTCGACGCTGACGCGACGGTGCTGCTCTCCGACAGCATCGGCGCGTACTCGTGGGATCTGTACGTGCAGACGGCAGCCGACGACTGGCAGCGCTGCCTCGAAGGCACGTTCACGATTTCGAAAGGTGACGCGCGATGATCGTTGTGAACGACGATGCGGCGATCGTGTCCATGGTGGACGAGACGACGAAGCTGGTGTCACTGCCCGGCGGTGTCGGCCCGGCCGGCCCGCCGGGGCCGCCCGGCGTCGACGGTGCGGATGGGGCTCTCGGCCCGGCGGGGCCGCCCGGCGCGGACTCCACAGTGCCCGGCCCGACAGGTCCGACGGGGCCCGCCGGTGCGCAAGGGCCGCAAGGCGTGGCAGGTCCGCAAGGCGTGGCAGGTCCGCAAGGGATCCCCGGCGTCGACGGCTCGCCGTTGGCGCTGTCGCCGATGCTGCCCGGCCGATGGTGGCCCGTCGCGCCAGCAACTGGTGCCGCGAGTGTCGCCCAGGGCGTCGGGACGATCACGTGGCAACCACTGTGGACTGGCGCTGCCAGCCGCATCCTCGGCGTCAGCTTCGGTGTGCAAGCCATCCAGGATACCGCCGGCAACAAGATACATTTCGCTCTATACGCTGACAGCGGCTCCATCACACCGGCCGCGAAGCTCGTCGATCTAGGCAACGTCGACACAACGACGGTTGCCGCCAACGCGACAGTTCAGCTCGCGTGTGACGTGCCGGTGACGCCGAAGACTCTCGTGTGGATCGCAGCCATGATACTGGGCGGCACAGCGCCAACGGTGCGGACATGCAACTCAGGTAATCCGCTGATCGGCACCGCGCTGCCGGCAAACTCGCTAGGTACAGCACCGTCTGCATCGATCTATCTGACGGGGCAGTCGGCATTTCCGCCCGATGGCTCCGTCGCTGGCGCGTATTCGCAAGCGCCGCCACGTCTGGCCGTACTGGCGGGTTAGCATAATCCACATAGGACGAAGTCCACCGCTCCCGACAGCCGCTCCGCATCGCGAGCCACCGTCGCTGCCAACGCACGAAGCGTCCACGTAAGACAGACGCTAGTGAAAGGCAAGGCAATGAACGTGATGGCTGCGAAGCTCCGCGAAGAGCGCGAGAGCAAAGAGAAGTTCATCGAAGGGCTCGCCGACACGGCGGCGTCGGAGAATCGGGACCTGTCCAGCAACGAGCTGGAGCTGATCACGCGCGCGAAGGATCGCGTCGCGTCGATCGACGAGCAGGTGAAGGTACTCGCGCGGGAGTCCACACTGGACGAGGCGGCGCAGACGCGGCTGGCGCAGCTCGCCGGTGCGGCGATCGGCGGGGCCGAAGCCGTGCAATACCGGACGGCCGGCGAATACCTGCACGACTATCTACAGGGGATCATCGGCGAAGGCGACAAGCGTCGCACCGCAACGGAGCGGATGCAGCGCTACCACCGGGCCGCGCAGCACGTCACGTCCGGCAACTTCACCGGCGTGTTCCCCGACGCGATCGTCGGGCCTGTCATCAACACGATCGACAGCTCCCGGCCGCTCGTGTCCGCCGTCGGCGTGAATCCGATCCCCAGTGGACCGTCGTTCCGCCGGCCCCGGCTCAACGACCCGGACGCCGGCACCGGTCTCGGCATGGCTGTGCAGGCGGCCGAGAAAGACGAGCTGGTTAGCAAGGCGTTCACGATCACGTCGGACAACGTGCCGCTGAAGACGATCGGCGGGTACGTCAACGTGTCCCGGCAGCTACTCGACTGGGGCATCGCCTCTCTCGACGCTGTCGTGTCGCAGCTCGCCGCCCGCTACTCGATCAGCTCCGAGAAGGCGGCCGTCACGGAGATGGCGTTGTCCACTTCGCACGTTGCGCTCGCCGACGCCGCCGACGCGCAGACGACGATCGAGGCGATCTATCAGGCGGCGGGGCTTGTCTACACGCAGACGGGCGCGCTGCCCACCACGATCGCGGCCGGCCCGTTGGGTTGGGCGCGGCTCGGGTCGCTGTCCTCAACGGACGGTGTGATGACGTTCCCGTTCCTCAACCCGGTGAACGCTTCCGGGTCGATGGCGGGGCCGACATCGTTCGCCGGCAACCCGGTCGGGCTGCGGCTCGTCGTCACGCCGGCGATCACCGACAACACGTTCTATGTCCTCAACGGACTCGCGCTGGAGCTGTACGAGCAGCAGGTAGGGGCACTGTCTGTTGTGGAGCCGAGCGTCTTGGGTATCCAAGTTGCCTATGCAGCCTACTTTGGATCTTACCGGCCGGCCCCTAACGGTGCCGTTCACGTCTCGCCGTAGAACAGGGGTTCGCCATGTCGGTACGCGCGGACGTCGACTCGCTACGGTCCATGCTCGGCAAGAAGTCCACAGAGGACGACAAAGTCCTATCGATGTGCCTCGAAGCCGCCGGAGCGTGGATCTACGATCGCGTCCGCGCGTCCGACGTGCGCACACCCGAAGTTGTGCAGGCGGTGCTGCTGCTCGCGTCTCGGCTCTACAAGCGACGGTTGTCGCCTGAAGGTGTCGCCGGATGGGACGATATGGCAGCCATCCGTGTCGTGTCACGAGATCCCGACGTGGAGCGGCTCATCGAGCAGCACATCGACGCCGGCAAAGTCTGGGGCATCGCATGATCCGCGACGTCCGCGAACAGATCGCCGCCGAACTGCAGACGGTGCCGTGGCCCGTCCACGCCTACAAACCCGACGACGTCGGATCCGTTCCGTGCATTGTGGTGGACCGGCCCACCGTCGCCGTCGACGTGCAACACAACGTGTTCACCGTGCCGATCGTCGTGATCGGACTCCGCGACGGCAGCCACGAAGCGCAGTCCGAACTGGACGACGCCGCATCCGCTGTGGTGCGCGCGCTCACCGGGCCGACGTTCGCCGTGTCACGCGTCGAGCCGTCCGTCGCGTCGGTGGCGGAGCTGACATACCCGTCTTACACACTGACCGTCGCATGTGGTGCGACGTACTGCTAGGGAGCGACAACCATGACTGCACCAGTGCTGGACGTGAAGCCGCTGTTTGTCCGGTGGATCCAGCTCGAAGTCACCGACGCGCAATCCGTTGTGCACTCGTTTCAGTGCGCCGTCACGCAGGCGGGGCTCACCAGCACCGGCGGGGATCCGGTTTCGCTGAACACGCTCTGTCCAGAGGGGAGCTTCAGCGAAGCCACCGAACGGACGTGGCAGCTCACCGTCACCGGTGTGCAGGATGTCGAAAGCGCCGAGTCGTTTCAGATGTTCCTGCTGGAGCACGACGGCGAGTCCGCCACGTTCGTGTACTACCCGAAGACTGACAAGGCGGGGACGCCGATGGGGCGCGGCTTCACCGGCAACGTGACGCTGGCACCGCCCGACAATGTCGGCAATGCCGCGTCGGGTACGTACGCCACGTTCACGGCGACGCTGCCGCTGCAGGGCAAGTACTCCATGGTGGACGCTGCCGGCAACCCGATCCCGAACAAGGCGGCCGTCAAGCCCGGCGACGTGTTCACCGACAGCAATATCACCGCATCCGATGCGAGCAACGCCACCGAGTTGACGACGCTCGGCTACGTGCCGGCTACACCGGCGGCATGGGCCAGCCTGCAAAAGTTCACCGTCTCGTCCTACGACTTCAACTGGTCCGGCACCGCGTGGGCACCCGGCGCGCACGCGCTCGCGCGCAGCGGCCCCGCGAAGGCAGACGCGTCCGCATAGTGGCGTGGGCGGCCGGCCCGGCGTGACTAACCTCCCCGGTGCACACCGGCCGGCCGTCCACTTCGGAGGGAGGGATCGACGTGCGGCAGCGCATGACGATCGAAATGGAAGACGGCACCACATACGATGTCGAAGCCGACGGCCGCGACATCCGCGCGTGGGAAGCCGAGTACGCCCAGTCGTGGCTCCGCACCGACACGTCGGCGACATCGGTGACGCAGCTCGCGTATCTCGCCGGCCGGCGAAGCGGTGTGCTAAACGGCGCATGGGCTACCTACGACAGCTTCGACAAGTCCTGCGTGGACGTCCGCGCCCGTCTCGACGAGCAGCTCGTCGCGGACCCTACCCCGCCGGATCGTACGGGCGGCTCGTCTGCTCGCTCGCGGTCCGGCTCAACGTCTGCCCTTCGCAG